>Ga0307438_1001371_pt1 | contig 15654 bp, 14 predicted proteins | sample SalMarWE160110MG_FD_202144 | JGI IMG/M metagenome (GOLD analysis project Ga0307438, IMG submission 202144) | Salt marsh sediment microbial communities from the Plum Island Ecosystem LTER, Massachusetts, United States - WE1603-110 | ecosystem: Environmental > Aquatic > Marine > Intertidal zone >... | reverse complement strand
CGTGGCTCAGGCCTCGGCGGGGGCGGCAGAGGCCCTGGCGCTAATCGACAGGGGGACGGTGGAGATCGAGGCCGCCACTGCCGTAGTGGATGAGGAAATGTGCTCCGGTTGCAAGATCTGCCTGAACCTCTGTCCCTACACTGCCATCAGCTTCGATGAGGAGAAGGGGGTGGCCAGGATCAACGACGTGCTCTGCAAGGGGTGCGGCGTTTGCGTTGCTGCCTGTCCTTCGGGGGCCATTAAAGGCCGCCACTTCACCGACAAGCAGATCTTTGCCGAGATCGAGGGTCTGCTAGCGGACACCAAGCTGCCCTTGGTGGCAGTCTAAGGAGGCGTAGTTAGCTATGGTATCGGGCAACCACGAGCCGACGATTGTGGGGTTCCTGTGTAACTGGTGCGCCTACCAGGGAGCGGACCTAGCCGGCACGGCGCGCATGGATTATCCGGCCAGCGTGCGCCCGGTGCGGGTGATGTGCACCGGCCGCATTGACCCCACCTTCATTCTGAAGGCCTTCGCCGAAGGAGCCGACGGTGTGCTGGTTGGTGGCTGCCACCCGGGCGACTGCCACTATCTGGAGGGCAACTACAAGACCATTCGCCGCATAACTATGGTGCGCAGGATGCTGGAGCAGTTCGGAATCGAGCCGGAGCGCTTCCGCGTGGAGTGGGTTTCCGCCAGCGAGGGGGCGAAGTGGGCCGCGATATGCAAGGAGATGACCGAGGAGCTGAAAGCCTTGGGCCCGCTCCAGTGGTGGGAGAACGTTAGGGAGGCCTAGGATGGCAAAGCCGAAGATGGCCCTGTATTGGGCAGCCAGTTGTGGTGGCTGCGAGATAGCTGTGGTGCGGCTGTACGAGAAGATTCTAGATGTGGTCGACGCTTTCGAGATCGTTCTCTGGCCGTGCATTATGGACTTCAAGTACAAGGACGTAGAGGCCCTGCCGGAGAAGAGCATTCTGATAACTCTCTTCAATGGTGCCATCAGGAACTCGGAGCAGGAGCACATGGCTCGCATGCTGCGGGAGAAGTCGCAGATCCTGGTGGCCTACGGGGCCTGTGCTCACCTGGGAGGCATCCCCGGCTTGGGGAACGTCACCAACCGCCAGGGGATTTTCGAAAGCAGCTACCGGGAGACGCCCTCTACGGTCAACGAGGAGGGCACCTACCCACAGCTAAGCTTCCAGGTGCCCGAGGGGGAGCTTACCCTGCCGGAGTTCTACGACACGGTCCGCGCCCTCAATCAGGTAGTGCCGGTCGATTACTACATGCCCGGCTGTCCACCGACGAAGAAGCAGACGGAAGCGGTGGTGCAGGCGGTGATAGCGGCGGTGACAGAGGGGGCGGAGCTGCCTCCTCCCGGCTCAGTGATCGGGGCATCAGAGAAGACGGTGTGCGATGACTGCCCTCGCACCAAGGAGGACAAGTCGATCAAAGCCATACATCGCACCTATCAGATCATCCCCGAGCCCGAGAAGTGCCTTCTGGACCAGGGCATTCTCTGTGCCGGGCCCGCCACTCGTGGCGGCTGTGAAGCGCCCTGTCCGCAGGTGAACATGCCCTGCATCGGCTGCTACGGGCCGGCGCCGGGAGTGGTGGATCAGGGAGCCAAGCTTCTGAGCGCAGTGACATCCAATATCGATTCCCGAGACCCAGAGGAGATCGAACGGATACTGAGCGGCATTCCCGACTCTATCGCCGCCTTCTACATGTTCGGCCTGCCCGTATCGCTTCTGCACCGCCTGAGGCTGGGGCGCCAGCGCGAGGCAGTGTCGGCCGAGGCGGTGCGGTAGCGGCTCAGGGCCTTCTCAGGCCGCAGAGTGGAGTGACAGGGAGCGAGGAGCGGAGAAGAGATGACAGAGGCCAAGGTGGAGACGCGTCGAATAAGCATTGACCCCATCACCCGGCTGGAGGGACACGGCCGCATCGAGATCTTCCTCAACGATGAGGGGGACGTGGAAAACGCTTACTTCCAGGTGCCGGAGCTGAGGGGGTTCGAGAAGTTCTGCGAGGGGCGGCCGGTAGAGACTCTGCCCGTCATTACCGCCCGCATCTGTGGGGTCTGCCCTGAGGCGCACCATATGTGCTCCACTAAGGCCCTCGATGCGGTCTTCAGGGTGGAGCCCCCTTCTGCGGCCAAGAAGCTGCGGGAGCTCTTGTACAGCGCCTTCTACGTAGCTGACCACGCTACTCACTTCTACGCCCTGGGCGGCCCCGACTTCGTGGTAGGACCGGACGCCCCCGCCGCCGAGCGCAACATCGTGGGCGTCATCGGCAAGGTGGGCATGGAAATCGGCGGCCAGGTGCTGAACGCTTTGGCCGCTACCCACGAGGTGGTGGCCATGCTCGGCGGCAAGTACATCCACCCTACCTGCGGCCTGCCCGGCGGCATAAGCAAGGGTCTCACCGAGGAGGAGCGGGCCAAGGTCGAGGAGATCGCCAAGGCGGCGATAGAGTTTGGCAAGCTAACCATCAAGATCGTGGACGACGTAGTGCTGGCCAACAAGGACTACGTGGACCTGATCCTCAGCGACACCTTCGCCCACCAGACCTACTACATGGGCCTGGTAGATGAGAACAACCACCCGAACTTCTATGACGGCCAGCTGCGGGTGGTGGACCAGCAGGGCAAGGAAGTGGCCAAGTTCCCCCCGTCTCAGTACCTGGACTACATTGGCGAGCACGTGGAGCCCTGGTCATATCTCAAGTTCCCCTTCCTCAAGCAAGTCGGCTGGAACGGCCTGACGGATGGGCCAAGCAGTGGCATCTACCGGGTAGCTCCCCTGGCTCGCCTCAACGCCGCCGATGGCATGGCCACCCCCCTGGCTCAGGCGGAGTACGAGCGGTTCTACTCCACCCTGGGGGGCAAGCCGGTGCACGCCACGCTGGCCACCCACTGGGCACGCGTTGTCGAGCTGGTGTACGCCGCCGAGCGCCTGCTGGAGCTGAGCCAAGACCCGGAGATAACCAGCACCAACATCCGCACTATTCCCACCGAGACCCCCGGCGAGGGCGTGGGGGTGGTGGAGGCGCCGCGGGGGGTGCTGATTCACCACTACTGGGCAGACGAAAACGCGTTGGCCAAGAAGGTCAACCTCATCGTGGGGACGGGCCACAACAACGGGGCCATCGCCATGTCCATCAACAAGGCGGCCAAGGGCCTGATCAAGAAGGGCACGGTGGTCAGCGATGGTCTTCTCAACACCATCGAGATGGCCTTTCGGGCCTACGACCCCTGCTTGGCCTGTGCCACCCACTCCCTGCCCGGGCAGATGCCTCTGATCGTCAGCATCTACGACAGCCAGAGGAACCTTATCCAGAGCCTCAGAAGGGACTAGCGGTTGCGGACCCTCATCCTGGGTCTGGGTAACCCTATCCTCTCCGACGATGCCGCTGGCCTGCAGGCTGCCCGCCAGCTATATGAACTAGTGGGGGGCGAGGACATCGACCTCGTGGAGGCGGCGGTAGCGGGAATGCAGACCGTCCAGCTTCTGTCTGGCTACGACCGGGCGGTGATCATCGATGTGATGCAGGACGAGGCGCGGGTGGGGGAGGTCTGGCGCCTGGATAGCGACGAGCTGGAAAATGTCTCGTCAACCTCCAGTCATGGCATCGGCGTAGGGCAAGCCCTGCGTCTGGCCCGGCTAATGGGCCTGCCCGTGCCGGAGCAAATTCTGATCTACGCTATCGCTGCCGCTGATACCTCTACCTTCGGCGAGAGCTTGACGCCTAAGCTCGGGAAAGCGCTACCCGCTATCGTCCGTAGGATCGCCGCCGACCTGGCCGGCCCCTCGAGCCAGGGCTAAAGGCAAGGCCGCGTTCGCTCTTCGCCTTCGGCGAGACGTCGGCTGTCGTCAGTGGCAAGTCGCTGGGTGCTTCCTCTTCTCCGTGTAAGCCAGGGGCAGGGCCATATTAGTCGAACAATTCCCCGAAAACTCTGTAACATTCTCGCGCATCGCCCGTCTTTCATTTCGGAAAAGGCTTTTAAGCCATAATGTCGGGTCCCCTTCCCTTGGCCGGGGAAAAGTCATCTGCCGGTGGGATAACCCTCCGGCAGATACTTTTTTGCCTGGTGATGGCCTAAGCTCTGGCCTTTGTTTCTCTCAGGAGCGGGGGCGAAGTCTGGCGATCAAGAAGGTAGCGTGGACAGTGTCCGGCTTGTCCGTGAGGTGGGTCAGGTGGGGTAGAAGGGGATAGTGGCCGGCGAATGTCAGGCGCTCTACCCAAAAGCCGTGATAGTGGCATAGCTCTGCCAGGCCCCGAAAGCTGAAGACGAGCAGACGGCTATCACTCTGAGAGGGATGGCACATTGCTTGTGGCGGGTCGGGAGCGTTGTCCACCACGGCGTCGTTGGGTGTGTGCGAGGGCACGGCCTGCATGCGCAGCGCTAGGGAGAAGCGGTTGTGCCAGCTAGCCAGGTTGGTGATGGAGAGGATAGCGTAGCCGTCGGGCCGCAGCACCCGTTTGATCTCTTTGAGGAAGAGATCGATGTTGAGCAAGTGCTCGATGATCTGGTCGGCGTGAACGACGTCGAAGAAATCGCTCTTGTAGGGTAGCGGATCGTTAAGGTCGCCCTCAGTGACGATGACCCCCCGATCAGTGGCTTCCCTGACGCGGTCATCGACGCACTCGATGCCGTAGGCCTCCGACACACGGGCGCGGCAGGCGACCTGGACAGTGAACTCGCCATCGCCGCAGCCGCAGTCCAGAAGGCGACCGTGGACGCGGGGCTCGATGACATCCAGGATCGCTCCCTTGTTGGCCCGCTCGTTCTGTCTGTAGACTCTGTGGAGGTACGCGATTTCTTTTCTTCCTATATCACCAGCCAAGGGAATCGCAGCCCTCCTTATAGCAGACCCCTGTTCAGGTAGGGGTTGAGGTCATGATTGGCTGAAAGTCTGGCTAGTAAGAATGACGGTAGGTTGGCCCCGCTTGTTACGGCTCGAAAGTTAAAACGGGCAAAGTGGCACCGCGTCTGAACAGGACGAGGGTTGGCCGAAGAGGGTGGGGCGGCTATCATGCAATTGCATTTGCAGAGCCGCCCAGGTGGCTCCTGTTCTGATTGGTCGATGCGTTTCTTCTACGGCTGGTGGGTAGTCTTAGCTACGGCGGCCATCACACTGATCGCCAGCGAAGCGCCGATATACTGCTTCAGCGCCCTGGTTGATCCCCTGGAAGAAGAGTTTGGCTGGTCGCGGGCGGCTATCGGTGCCGGCCCCTCGATCGCCGCGCTGATGGCGGGCCTGGCCATGCCCGTGGCTGGCTATCTGGTGGACCGTGTCGGTGCGCGCCCCCTGCTGGTGGCGGGCGTGATGCTGATCGGCGGCGGCTTTGTAGCCATCAGCCGGGTTGAGGCGCTCTGGCACTTCTACATCTCCGTCTCGGTTGTTGCCGTCGGCTTGAGCCTGGCTGGTCCGCCGGTGTGCGCAGTGGCCATCGCTCACTGGTTTGAGAAGAAGCGGGGGCTCGCCCTGGGCATCATGTTCGCTGGGGCCGGGGCAAGCGGGGTCATGGTGCTGGTGCTGGCGCTCCTAATATCTCTCTTCGGCTGGCGCACTGGCCAAATGATCGTGGGCATCGGCCAGTTGGCTACCTGCATTCCCCTGGCCCTGACGGTGCGGCACCGGCCGGAGGAGATGGGCCTTCTGCCGGATGGTAGGCTTTTTGCTCCGGGCGAGGTGCCGGCGAGCCCGCCGCCGGAGGCGGTGGGGGGAGAAGGTAGGGGCAGCGGTATGGGGCAGGAGGAAGGGCTGACCATCAGCCAAGCAGTGGGCACGCGCTCTTTCTGGCTGCTGGCGGCGGGGCTGGTCTTGAGCTACGTGGGTGCCTTCGCGGTCATCGTCCACGTGATACCTTACCTCGATGAGTCGGCAGGCTTTACAGAGGAAGGGGCTGCAATGATCGCCATGTGCATCCCCTTCGGCAGCCTGGTAGGCGGACTGGTCTTCGGCTGGCTGGCCGACTACTTGAGCAAGCGCTGGCTGCTGGCGATGTCCTGGATCCTGCAAGGCCTGGGCATACTTATCTTCGCTGCCGTTCACAGCCCCTGGCAGGCCGCTGTGTTCCTGGTGCTGTTCGGCCCTGCCCTTGGTGGTGCCTTTACTCTGTTGCCCGCTCTCCTGCCGGAGTATTTTGGCCTACGCGCCTTTGGCATCATTCAGGGGCTGTTGATGGCCGCAGCTACGCTTGGGGGCTTTGTCGGGCCGATCTTCGCTGGTGGGGTCTACGACATGATGGACACCTATCGGCCTGCCTTTCTCCTAGTGGCCCTGATTACCTGCGGCGGCGCCGCGATGATCCTGATGATGGGCAGACCGCTGGCCTGGGCAAGGGGGGCGGTCGCGGTGCCCCCCGCCTAGAGGCGAGGGTGTGCCCTTTTTGACGCGCTCCCCCGGGAAGGGTGGATGGACGCGGGCGAGGGCTGGAGTTGGCTGAGGGGGGGTAGGGCGGCTATCATTTAGCCTGTATTGGGAACTGGCGGACGCCGGCTTCCTGGGCAAGTTAAGGAGTAGCCTTGTTTTACGGGTGGTGGGTGGTCTTTGCTTCCGGCGGCATCATCTTTCTGACCGCCGGCACCTTCTTCTACGGCTTCGGCACTCTGATCACCCCCATGACCAAGGAGTTCGGCTGGTCGCGAGCCGCCATTGCCGGCGCTTTCTCTCTCAGGACAGAGCTTGGAGGAGTGGGAGCCCCTGTCGCCGGCTATCTGGTCGATCGGATAGGCCCTCGCCGCCTCGTACTGGCGGGGGTGTTCTTGGTCGGAACAGGTTTCATTCTCCTCAGCCGCATCCAGACAGTGTGGCACTTGTACGCCGTTGCAGCGCTCATCGCCATAGGCATGAGCGCCACGGCCGGCCCTGTAGGGATGACAGCAGTTGCTCACTGGTTCCAGAAAAAACGGGGCCGGGCTTTGGCCTTGATGACAGTGGGCGGTGGCAGCAGCGGCTTGATGGTAGTGGTGTTGGCCTCGCTAATCGCGGCCTTCGACTGGCGCACGGCCCTGCTCATCATGGGTTTCATCCAATGGGCCGTCTGCATCCCTCTGGCTCTGGTCGTGCGCAACCGGCCTCAGGATATGGGCCTTCTGCCCGATGGCGAGCCTGCCCTCCCGGCCGAGCGGCAGGTAGCCGCCGGCGAGCGCCAGGCTCCCACGGGGGGCGCAGAGGGCCCTGGCTACGGGGTGGCCGCCCGCCAGGATGAGGGTCTCACCATAGGCCAGGCGCTACGCACTCGCTCCTTCTGGTTGGTGGCCTTTGCCATGAGCTTGATCGGCTTCGCCAGCGTGGCCGTTATTGCCCATCAGGTAGCTTTTCTGGAGGAGTCATTGGGTTTTTCCTCGCTGATGGCCTCGGCGGTGCAGATGGGCGTCCCGATAGTGAGCCTGGCGGGCCGGCTGGGCTTCGGCTGGCTGGCGGACTATGTAGAGAAGCGAAAGCTGCTGGCCGCAGCCTATCTTTTCATTGGCGTGGGCGTCCTTCTGTTGGCCACGGTTCAAAGTGCCTGGCAGGTTCCTCTGTACCTCATCATCTTCGCCCCGGGCTGGGGTGCCTCTATCTCCGTGCGGCCCGCTTTTCAGGCGGACTATTTTGGTCTACGAGCCTTTGGCAGCATCCAGGGTTTGATGTTTTTCGTAGCCAGCGTGGGGAGCTTCACTGGTCCTGTCTTCGCTGGGGCGATGTATGACATAACGGACAGCTATCGGCTCGCCTTCCTGATAGTGGGGCTGGCTGCTCTGGTGGCTGTCCCCGCTGTGCTGGCAGCGGGAAGACCATCAGTACCTCGCCTTTAGACAGCGGCTGGTGAACGTGGGGGCGAACTAAGCGGCTCTCCTAGGTATGTCCTCAGGTTGCCACCCGAAAAGGTCACAGCCGCGTACGTTGGGGGGTGCTCGCCCTGCTGGGGCTACGTAACGGTGTACCAAACCCAAGACGCGTCTACTTCTCACGCCCATTGCCACCACAAGGCGCATGATGGCGTTGGCCACCTAGACAGCGATTAGGCGAGCTATCTGCTTTGCAGCGCTAGCGCCCCCCGGCCCGCCCCCTACCACGGCGACCACGCGGGGGCGTGGTCACCCGCATCGGCGGTGGTGAGGAGGTCGGGCCATCCCGTCCCGTCGGCGTTCATCACCCAGATGTCGGGGTTGTCGCCGGCCCAAGCCGCCTCGAAGGCGATCTTGGTTCCGTTGGGCGACCAACTGGGTTCAATATCATCGCGGGTGCTGAAGAAGGTGAGCCTGGTCTGGCCCGTCCCGTCGGCGTTCATCACGTAGATATCGTAGTCACCGTCGCGGTTCGAGGCGAAGGCGATCTTGGTCCCATCGGGTGACCAGGCGGGGTAACGGTCTACCGCCCCGTTGAGGGTCGCGTTGGCCTGCACCGTCCCGTTGGCGTTCATCACGTAGATCTCGTCGTCGCCGTCGCGGGCCGAGGTGAAGGCGATCTTGGTCCCGTCGGGCGACCAGGCGGGGTTATCGTCCGCTGCCGGGTTGTTAGTGAGCCTGGTCTGGCCCGTCCCGTCGGCGTTCATCACGAAGATCTCGGTGTTGCCGTCGCGGTCCGAGGTGAAGGCGATCTTGGTCCCGTCGGGCGACCAGGTAGGCCGATAGTCCCCGCCTGGGTGGTTGGTCAGGTTGGCCGGCATCGAGCCGTTGGCGTTCATCACGAAGATCTCGGCGCTACCATGGCGACGCGACTGGAAGGCGAACTTCGAGCGGTCGGGCGACCAGGCGGGGTACGAATCCCATGCCGAATTGAAGGTGATCCTGGTCTGGAAGACCCCGCTGGCATCCATCACGTAGATCTCGCCGTTACCGTCGCGGTCTGAATGGAAGGCGATGCGACCGGAGACGTAGAGGTGCAGTTCCGGGCCGCCGAGAACCACTGCTGGTGTCGAAGCGGCGAAGAGATCAAGCGTGCTGAGCTCCGGCCGGTCGCGGAACCACCGCGCCCAGCCACCCGTAAATAGGTCGAGTGAGTAGGCCACGTCCGCCTGCCAGACCCCGCACGTGTCTAGCGCCGCGCCGGCCTCGCTGGCGTCGGGGCCCTCCCACGCCGCTATCGCCCACCTGCCTGGCAGGGGGCAGCCGCGCATCCGGCCCGGCTCCGGCGGCTCCAGCTTGACGGTCGGTGGAGGGCTAGCGGTGGATGATCCGAGGGCGATGAAGCCCTGCATGTTCTCGACCGTCGAAAGCTTGCTGATCTCCGGCCGGTCGGGAAACCAGCGCAACCACTCGCCGCTGGACGCGTCGAGGGCGTAGGCCGCGTCCACCGCCCCTTCCCCGCAGGTCGCCAGCGCCTCGACGGCGGCGACCCCGTCGGGGCCTTGCCACACCGCTGTCGCCCACTTCCGCGCCTGGGGGCAGTTGTACATCTGGTTCAGCGTGGGCGTGAGCGTAGGCGTGGGCGTAGGCGTGGGTGTCGGCGTAGGCGTGGGTGTGGGCGTGGGGGTCGGCGTGGGTGTGGGTGTGGGCGACGGCGTTACCTCTACGCACGGCATCGTATGCACGAGCGCGCCTTTCCAGTGCACCTGGCCCAGCTCCGTTATCAGTGGAACCTCATCGCCCTCCGGGCAAAACCCGCCGAGTGTGACACCTACCTCCTTCTCCTCCTCCTGGGGGTCGCCGGTGTTTTCGCAGCTAGTGTCGGCGTCGGAGTCGATGCAGATGATGGTGCCTACGGTGAAGGCCGATCCGTCCTCAACGCAAATCCAAGTTTGGGCGCTATCGGCGTCCCGTGTGAGAGTGGTCTGGTTTCCACGTCCGTCGAGACGGTACCGGATAAGCCAAACGCCAGGCTGAGGGACATGACCGTCACAAACGTGACAAGGCCTGCCACGATGCCCATACCTACGACTGATGGGATAACTCGGCATTTCATGACCGCCTCCTCGAGGGCGCACTGATAGCGCGAATACGCCTAGTCTGACCCTCGCATCATGCCAGAACCTTCCGCAGGCGTCAAGGTGCGGCGGCTCTACCATCCTGATGGCAGGAAGGCCGCAAACCGAGGTGGTGAAGGAGTCGGGCGCCGCCGAGGTGTAGGAAACGCTCCTCAGGTCACCGTGAGGGCGACCTGCTGAGCGCAGAGAGGGCATTCGGCGGGGTCGTAGCTGGGCAGTTCGAGGGTCAGGCAGGCGAAAAAGGGCAGGCCGAAGTCTGAGCGGCCGGCAGTGCGATCTACCAGGACAGCCACCCCGATGGGCTCACCCCCTGCGGCCCGCACCGCCTCCAGAACCTCGCGGATGCTGCCGCCGGTGGTAAGAACGTCGTCCACCACCAGAGTGCGCTCGCCTGGGACCACCCGAAAGCCGCGGCCGAAGCGCCGTCCCTCCTTCACCTTCTCGGCGAAGATGCCCCTGACGCCTAACTGGTGGGCTACCTCGTAGCTGAGGATGATCCCTCCGGTGGTAGGTGCCGCTACCAGTTGCACCTCTTGGGGCCGAAAGTGATCGGCTATCAGGTGACAGAGCCTTTCGGTGTGGCGTGGCTGCTCCAGAAGGCGGAACTTCTCTACATACATGGGGGAATGGCGACCGGAGGCCAGGAGGAAGTGGCCATCGAGGACGGCGCCCACCTCCCGCAGGAGGCTCTCGATCTCGTTCGCCATCCTAGTCCTCCGAGTCCTCGTTGGCGAAGGAGACGGAGTGGTTGGGAGCCAGGCCTACCTCGGAGAGGGGCCAGTAGGAGAACCAGGTCTTGCCGATGATTTTCCCTTCGGGGACCATTCCCACTGTACTGCTCCGCGAGTCGCTGCTGTTGTTGCGGTTGTCGCCCAGGACGAAGTAGTGGCCCTCGGGGACAACCCAGGAACACTTGCCGCTGCACCTGGTTTGGGTGCTTATATACGGCTCATCCAAGGGTTCGTCGTTAATGTAGACTACTCCATCGTGGATATCCACCTTGTCTCCGGACTCGCCGATGATCCGCTTGATGAAGTCGCGGTCTGGGCTCCTGGACGACTCGAAGACCACCACATCGCCCCGCTCGGGGCCACCGAACAGATGGTGGGTGGAGTCGTCGCCAGCGTCGAAGAAGGGGACAAAGTCGAGGATGTCCAGGTCGAACTGGGCGTAGGCCAGCTTGTTGACAATGATGTACTGGTGATTCTCCAGGCTGGGGAGCATGCTGCTCCCTTCCACCTTGAAGTTCTGGAGAGTCTCGCTGACGGCCAGGAAGATGAGCAGAGCCAGAAGGAGGGTCTCGACGACCTCCCGATAGACGGTGAGGTAGCGCCGCTCGATGGGCCACGAGATGTCGTCGGGCATGACCGTGAGGAGAATCATGCCAAGCAATACCGAGACGATACCAAGGGCTATCGGCCCGATAAAGATCAGGTAGGTCTCTCCGGGGGCGTGAGTGGCTTTGGTGGCAAGGGCGCCGACCACGAACGCTGCCAGGCCGACAATGAACAAAGGAAGGGCGGCTGCCCACCGGCTTCCCCTGGGGCTGGGGGCAACTACCTCTTCGGGCCTGACGACGGGCTCGTAGGGCAGCTCTGGCTCGGCTTCCGGCTCTATCCGTCGAGGTTCCCACTGCATAACAACATCGAAGAGGGATCGGACGATCGCTCTCCTCAGGATCCTAGTATACCAAATACAGATGACGCTTTACACGTCCAAAAGTTTCGCTGTCCCCTTTCGCCCTTCTGCTAGAATAGCCCTGGGCCTGCCCAGGGGGGTGGGTCCCTGGTAGGGGAAGTCGATGGTTATCGCCGACGAAGGACAGCTCATCCAGAGCAGCCGGAAGGGGGACCTGGACGCCTTCAACACCCTGGTGCAGGTCTACCAGCGTCAGGTCTATAACCTCTGTCTGCGGATGCTGGGCTCGGCGGCGGCCGAAGATGCGGCTCAGGAGGCTTTTATCAATGCCTACCGTCGCCTTAGCAGCTTTCGGGGCGGCAACTTTCGGGCCTGGCTTCTGCGCATCGCTGCCAACATCTGTTGCGATGAGTTGCGCCGCCGCCACAGCCGGTCGGCAGCATCACTGGACGCGACGCTGGAAGCGGGCACACCGGCGGACGTTCCCTCTCAACTAGCCGGGCCAGAGGGTGAGGCCTTGCGCCGTGAGTTGGGCAGGCACCTGCAGCAAGGGCTGGCCGCCCTACCAGCGGAGCAGCGCCTGGCGGTTATCTTCCGCGATATCCACGGCCTGAGCTACGAGGAACTGACAGAGGCCCTGGGCTGCTCCCTGGGGACAGTGAAATCGCGCATTGCCCGTGGCCGGGCCAGGATGCGCGAATACTTGATGGCGCGACGGGAACTTCTGCCTGGTCAGTTTCGTCTTGAAGAGTGAGGACTAGTGATGCTGGAAGTCTTGCTGCAATTTCGCCATCGCCGCTTTCGCCGCGACCTCTCTGCCTATCTGGACGACATGCTTTCCGAGCGGGCGCGCCGTTGCCTGGAGGCCCATCTCCATTCTTGCCAAGCTTGTCGCCAGGAGCTGGCAGAGCTTCGGGGCACCGTTGAGGCCCTGGGCAGCCTGCCCATGGCCGAGGTGCCACGCTCGTTCACTCTGGCGGCCGCTCCTGTGGCGGAGGTGCGCCCGCGGCCAACGGCCAGGCGGCTGGAGTTCGGCCTACGCCTGGCGACGGCAACCGCCGCCTTCGTCCTGGCCCTGGTGGTGGTCGGTGACTTCGCTGGCCTGCCTGGGGGTGGGGAGGAAGAGGAGGGGGAAATGCCGGCGATGCTTGCCCCGGCGGCTGCCGAGACGCAACGAGCGATGGAAACAGCGCCTGCGGAGACGCCAGAGTCTGCTGGTATCACAGAGGCTGGCCCTCCTCCAGAAGAGACGCCGGCGGTGATGGAAGCGGTGCCTGTCGAGACATCAGAGCCTTTGGTTCCCGGTATCACAGACGTGGAGCGATTGGCGCCGGAGGTGGGCACGGGCGTCTCAGAGGAGGAGTACGCGGAGAAGGAGGCGATGGAGGGGGCAGAGGTCGAAGAGGAAGCTGAGGCTGGCGCGGCGAACCTTGAGGAGGGAGCTGAGGCTGGCGCGTGGGAAGCCCAAGCAGTGGCCGACGACGAGGGCGGCCTGTCGCGGGAGGAGGCCGTGCGCTGGCTTGAGGTGGGCCTGGGCGCCGCCGTAGGTGTTCTTGTGATCGTTTGGGCTTTTGCCCGTTTTCAGAGAAGCATTGGAAACCGACCGTAGCACAAAGGAGGCGATCTTCATGAAGAAAGGGATAGGGGTTCTGCTGATAGCGGGCGCTCTTTTGTCTCTTGTTCTGCTCGCTGCCTGCGGCTCCGACTCATCGGCCTCGCCGGAGCCGTCGGGGCCTGCGGCGTCGGGACCGTCGGCATCCGAACCATCGTATGCGCCGGCGGCCGCCAGCCAGGCCAGCAACTCAGAGGCGCAGGGGATAAGCGTGAGCGGCGAGGGGCGAGCTTCGGCCGCGCCCGACATGGCCGTGCTGGGCCTGGGCGTCTCGGCCAAGGCGGCAACGGTCAAGGCGGCCAACAGCCAGGTTCAGGAAGCCATGAGCGACCTGCTGGACTCCCTGGAGGACAACGGCGTCCAGGAGAAGGACATCCAGACCAGCCAGTTCAGCATCTATCCGGAGTACGACTACCGCAACGACGAGCAGATCCTGACCGGCTATCGGGTAAGCCATATGGTGCAGGCGAAGGTGCGGGACATCGACAAGGTGGGCGAAGTCATCGATGATGCCGTGAAGGCGGGCGGCGACCTGCTCCAGGTGCAAAGCATCTCCTTCACCATCGACGACACCACGGCCCTGCGCAGTGAGGCGCGCGAGGAGGCGATGACCGACGCTCAGGCCAAGGCCGATGAACTGGCCACTCTGGCCGGGGTGAGCCTGGGCAATCCCACGTACATCACCGAATCCATCTCCACGCCCTACTACCCGCAGCCTTACCTCGACCGCGGTATCGGCCTCGCGATGGAGGAAGCGTCGGTTACCGAGATCAGCGCCGGCGAACTGGAGGTGGTGGTAAACGTGTACATCACCTACGCCATCGAGTAAATATCTGGAAAGGAGACGCTCATGAAGACTAGGCTTGCGCTCATACCTATCGCCCTGCTTGCGATAGCATTGGCTGCCCTGGCCGTGGCCTGCGGCGGCGCAGGGGCCGAGGTGACTGTCGAGAAGGGCCTGGCGGCGGCGGCCGGCCAGGAGAGGAGCACGAACACCAGCGCGCAACCGGCGTCGGCTGCTGTCCCCTATGCGGCAGCCATCGCTGAGAAAGAAGAGGCCGCCGGCCTTGGCTACGCTGGTGCAGCCTACCCCGTTGGCAGCATGATCGGCAGCGGGGGAGCCGAGGGCTTCTCGTTCCCGCTCCAGTCCCAGGCCGCGGCGGGCATCACCGTCCAGGGCTACAGCCGCGCTACCGCCCCCGCCGACACCGCCCGCGTGCAGTTCGTGGTCACGCAAGGCTACGACTACTACCGCGAGCCGATGCCGGCCGAGCCCGAGGCCGTGCCTGAGGGGAGAGTGGAGGGCGAGATAGCCCCAGCCACGCCGCCGGAAATCTACCCCACGACGGAGCTGCCATCGCCCATCACCGAGGCTGACCTGGTGCCCCTGATCGATGCCATCAAGGCCCAGGGCGTTTCCGATTCCGATATCGAGGTCACCATCTACCCGTCCGGCTACTACGACCCTTACGGTTCTGGCAGCGCTCTGGTAACGGTGACCCTGGACAACCCCGCCGATAGGGTGGGGACCGTGGTGGACGCTGGCACGCAGGCGGTTAACGAAAGCGGAACTCTCTACCTCCAGAACGTGAGCGTCCTTTACACCGTAGACGATTGCAGAGCCCTTCTGGCGGAGGCTCGCCGGGCAGCGGTGGAAGACGCCCGTGAGAACGGCGAGGGGCTGGCCGATGCCCTGGGGGTGTCCCCGGGCGATGTCCTGTTCGCCTCCGAGTACGTCTATAGTCCCTCCGGGCCCTCGCCCTGCGAGCCGACCTTCGATACCTACTATGGATACGGCTACGAGGGTCCATCCTACGACCCGGCGATGCCAGCGGAGGCGCAGATCGTCTCCAACGTGAGCATCAGCTTCTCCATTCGTTAGCTCCTCGACGCATGTGACCGGGGAGGGTGGCGCGCTCTCTCTGCCAGCCCCCTCCTCGGTTGCCGCTGAGGTTTAGCGAATGCTAGAATGACGCCACCGAGGGCAAAGGTGGCGGGATAGCGGTGATTCTTAGCGATCGTACCATCCGTGAGGAGATAAGGCAGGGGCGTCTGGTGATCGACCCCCTCGGCCCCAATGCGATCCAACCCTCTAGCGTGGATCTTCGGCTTGGCAAGAAGTGCAGGATCTTCAAGGCCAGGACCAAAATCGCGTTCATAGACCCGCGGCTCAAGGCGGATGACCTGACAGAGCTCGTCGAGATCGATGAACTCCAGCCCCTCGTCATCCATCCTGGCGAATTCTTGTTGGCGACGACGCTGGAGAGAGTGTGTGTCCCTGCGGACTTGGTGGGAAGGCTCGACGGCAAGAGCTCGCTGGGCCGGCTCGGATTGCTAATACACTCGACTGCGGGCTACGTGGATCCCGGGTGGCAAGGGCACCTGACTCTTGAGCTAAGCAATGTCTCAAACCTGCCGATAATGCTGTATTACGGTATGCCCGTGTCGCAGATATCCTTTGTGCGCCTCACCGAGCCGGCTGAGCATCCGTATGGCTCGAAAGGCATTG
>Ga0307438_1001367_pt1 | contig 15674 bp, 6 predicted proteins | sample SalMarWE160110MG_FD_202144 | JGI IMG/M metagenome (GOLD analysis project Ga0307438, IMG submission 202144) | Salt marsh sediment microbial communities from the Plum Island Ecosystem LTER, Massachusetts, United States - WE1603-110 | ecosystem: Environmental > Aquatic > Marine > Intertidal zone >... | reverse complement strand
TTTTTCCAAGTCCGGGTACTCCCTCGAGAAGCACGTGACCGCCGCAGGCAACTGCATTTAGTACATCTTCTATTATATCTTCCTGGCCAACTATAAACTTACTGACCTCGTGTTTTATTAAAGAAAAAGTTGTCCTGAAATGTTCTACTGCTTTCTTAGCAGAATCCGTGCGGGTTGTCATAACATCAGTTCCCTTCCTCAATTCTGTGAATATTCTCAAAATACTCTTTGACACCGGATTTGACCGCCTCCGAAACATCCTCACGCCGGATGAATGATTCAGCCTGGTGTTTGTATTGTTCTATGAGGCGGGCTTTCGAGCCTGAACTGCTTCCTGAACCATCTGATGCAGCCTCTGTGGTATTAACAGACGGGCCTTGACCCTTGATGCCTTTAAGCACGCTCTTATCTCCTGTTGTAGGGCTGTTGTTTATATTTGTATTCGTGTTGGAACTGCTCCCGCTGCCAATACCATCACCTTGACCACTGCCGTCTCCGCTGCCACTGCCATTACTCTTTCCGCTGCCATTGCATGATTTGTCAGACAGTTTCCCCTGACATTGTGACAGAGACTCACACAATTTTTGAATGGCTGACTGAGCTTTGCGCTTGGCGTCAAGATTATTGAGATTCTCTGCCATCTGGCTCAAAGACTCATTTACGCCCTCAGACCCCTCAGAACCGGAACCTTGGGAACCGGAGCCCTGAGAACTCGATCCTTGTGAACTTGAGCCCTGAGAACTTGAACTCTGAGAACTTGAACTTTGAGAGCTTGAACTTTGAGAGCCGGAACCCTTGCCTGAACTGTTGAGGGCCTTACCAAGATTGCTTGCTGCCTTATCAAGACTCTTTGCCAGCTTTGCTGCATTACTGGAAGATTTGTTTTGTCTTGCTTCGTTGGCCATACGCTCTGATATTGACTTCAGTTGTTCAAGCTGCTTACGCTGATTCTCAATGGGTGATTTCTTGTCAATCTTGAATTTTTGAAGCTCTATTGCAGCCTCCTTATATTGCTTCTTAGTTAAACGGTTGCCAAGAGCTTTTGCACGATCATGTTTTACAAGGACCTTTCCCATCTTTTCATATAACTGCTCGTCTTTTCGCTGTTGAAGTTTGGAGAGAACGTTATTTAACTTTTTTTCGAGCCTGGCATACTGACGCATTGCGTCTTTCAGGTCGGGTGTTTTCTTAAGCTCATCGACCATCGCCTGAAGCTTATCGGGAGCGACCAGCTTTTCAATATCGTCTTCTTTTGCCTGCTCTTTTATCTGTTTAAGGGTGTCTTTTATTTGTTCGTTTATTTGATCCGTATCAAGCAGTATCTGCTCTGCCGTCTGACGCCGTTGAGCTATCTTCGGGCTGTCAGCCTTTAGCGCAAGCAGCCCCGAAGAAAACATAAGCACAATGCAAACGCCTATTGTACGAGCCGGCCATTTGTATCTAACATCAGTTACAGAGACTTTTTCAAGTTCAGTCTTAGTATGTCCTGCCTGGAGATCATAAATACCACCCTGTTTATGTGCATTAGAAAATCCTTTATAGGAGCAAACAGTATCTTTCAGTTTGAAATGTTTGTCCGTGTGTATGGCGGCATCATCAAATGATCGGCGGAAAAACAGCCATAATCCCGAAGTCACAATCACTGCCGGGAAAAGTACCGCGGGATACCAGAACAACGGGACATGATACCCCCTCAGAATATAGCTGAGCCCGACAATAATCAAAACAACGCCCGCCGCACACATACATCTGATAAGAATATCCAGCCAGAGATGCTGGTTCAAGCGTTCACGAACCTGCTTAACAAATTTATCTATACTTCCAAATCGCTCAGCCATATCAACTCCCTTCGACCCTGCATCTGATCAGTAATTAATTTGACCTTGACTACGAGCATTTCTGCTGCGTCTGGTCCTGGTTCTGTTACCCATTTTGCGATTAATCCTGTTTTGTCCGCTCGTGATTCTTGAGGGCCTATTGTTTGTGTTATTTGGCATATTAACGTTTCTGTTTCCGGGATATGTGTCAAGTAACCGAGAATAGGACCTAAAATAGTTGCCTAATCCGGAGGTCTTTCCATTCGGGCTATTGTAAAGAGCCAAGAGAGAATCAAGGAACACTCTGGCTGATTCTTTATCACGTTTTATCAGATTAAGCAGCCAGTATTCAGCGAGCCGCTGGTGCACAAAATTACGAATGGCTATATCTTCTTTTATCTTATTCAGGATAAACTGATTCATATCCTGATCCATATTCAGATGCCGCGTAAGATAGGCGCCTATCACAAATTGGATAGCAACTTCATTATCTGCTACAATCTGACCCCTGGCAGGCTTTCTTTGGGTTACAATGCCAAGAAAACTGTCAACCATACTGAAGAAATTCTCAGGTGATACAGCATATATATCTGCAAAAAGCTTTAACTTCTCAGCCTGTTCATGCTTATTGTTCCGCTTTAATTGAGGTATGAACTCATAAACAAGCTTATCAAGAGTTCTTTTCCTGTGAGCCTGCAGAACCAGGTATTCAGCCGGACAAATAAATCTTGTCCATTGACTGTTGATACTTGATTTTCTTCCGAAAATAGCTGACTTATGACCTGATTGTTTATATGGCTCGTAAGTTAACATGACATGGCGAGCCGTTTCTGTAAATTTATCTGTCAGAGCGTTTCTTGCCTTTGCTTCTGTAACCAGCCTGGAAAACCCCGCTTCAGCCAACTGCGGAACCTCCAGCATCTTCCGGCATAACTGATTATGTGTCTTTCTGCGTTTTGCGGCTGCTCCGGCATTCTCGTGTAATGAACTATCACTACGGATTAGGAACTGTTTCGTCACAGAGCCGAGATTGACACCGCCACGGATGGTTGTATTTTTTTGGATCACATAGCTCCCTCCGCCTTTACCAGCAAGCGTGTTCATCTGTTGTTTGTTATTTTGATACAGATTATAGAGCCGGCGATTACGGTGATGGCACTGTCCGGCAATTACATCAGCTACGTGATCTATCCAATCGAAATTTGTATTATCCGAATCCTGTATCAAATCAATGTATTCCGTGACAACAACTGCTGTATCCAACGCCTCCTCTATGCGCCCCTGCCCATAAAGATCTCTTACCAATGACACAATTGCAGAGCCGGCTTGGTTCATACTGCTTTTATCGATTGCCATCAGATGCCTTGCACTGTTTCCAGGATCTGTCTTTGCTGAGATAATGGCAAGCTGTATCCTTACTGCAGGGTCTTTCGGATTTTGTGCGATTGCTTCTTCATATGCTGCGATTGCCTTTTCATTGTGGCCCAGTAGTTCACATATCCTTCCATATTCTGCGAGCCTGCGAACACTTGCTTTCTGAGGCGGATCAGCAAGTTCAATAAGCTTATCAACTGCGTTGTGTGTATGAATCAGATTTATCAATTTCGTTGTGGCTGACCGACTATATCTCGATAACCTGGGATACAGCGAATTAACTGCCACGTTTTTCAGATGACCAAGTGCAAGGCGCAAAGCGGAATCGGTATTTCCATTTTCAAAGAACTTTGTAATCATCTGTATATCGGATGAACGAGCATAAGACGACCTGCTTGAGCCGGAAACGGCATTCTTATTGCTTTTGAGTGCAGATATCTGGCTCTTGAGGTTGTTAGCCTGCTCTGTAAGACCAAGCGTCTCTGCTGCCACAAGAAGCTCTTCTCTTTGCTGCGCATCGAATCTGTTACTCATTAGACGAACGATGGCCTTTTCCCCAATACTAATTTCATCTGGAAATTTCTGTGGGTCAAGGCCCATTGCACTTGCAACAATGGCACCGTCAATTAACTTCATATATTGAGGTGACACAGACAGCGATCTAGCCTTGTCAAGAAGGCCAATGACTTCCAACGGCTTATCATTCTTAGCCGCCAGACTCGCAGCGATCATATAAGCGGCAAGGGATGTTTGATCTTTGTCCAGTAGATCTCTGGTCATCTTCTCTGCGTCTTTGTGCCGACCTGATACCATCGCAATAAGGATCTTAAGGACTGGATTTTGGGCCTTATCCAGATAGCCCCCAAGCTTTGCGGGATTTATTTTACTCGCTCTGGAAAACACACTGGGACGATAACCTGGGCCATCAAGAACCATTTTCACAACATGATCCGGCAAATCAGGGATGTTTCTGAGAGGATAGGACAAAGGATTGATCAGCGGCTTGTAAGATAAATTAGGAGTGACTGCTGAGGCGCGTTTCTGATAACCTGAAACTTCATTGTCCAGGAACCTGGTGTATTCACTCCAATCCCTTCTTTTTGCCAGCAACGATCCAACGTGATTAAAAATGCTGATACGGTAGGGTGTGGCCCTTGTTAATCTTGAATACCAATCAATAAGATGCCTGTCTAATAAATCCCTTTGCGTGCCAGTCAGTTTATAACTGTTGTTTTCGTTCTGCAGAGCATATGAAATGGCCATAGCTTCATAGTAGCCGGGATCAGGGACATCTTGCAGCATTCTTAAAGACCTGGAAAAAAGTCTCGATGCTATCTTATCCGTGCCGTAACACCGTAAGCCAACTATTAATGCAAGTCTTGGATTCGAATTTTCGAACATATCAAATATGTGTTCCGCCTCTTTAAGGGTACATCCCTTACCCTCAATTCTGTGTATTATCCACACGGCCTGAATTGCTTTGTTGTTTGGATGTTTGGATGCGAGATTGTCAATCGCACGGTAAAAATCTGTTGTTGCAAACTTACTGACATCCATCAAAACATCTATGTTGGAAATACCGTACCTGTTAAGATCAGATTTCACCTGTAATCGTCGAGTACCCCCCAGATCCCCGGCCAGGGCCAGAATATGGCTTACTGCAAAACCCTGGAGATCCTCTACGGTTGGCGGCAATGCAACATTTGGCGCCATACCGGCAGGAGGATTTGTCCCTGAACGACTGTAGCGCGTGCGATTACGTTGATAGCTGTATGCAGTTGAGTGATACTTATTGAATCGCAGCAGTTCTATGGCTTCGGCAGGAAGGATATGCTGAATATTTATATCCATTCCCTGCCGCTTCCATGAAAACTGGATCTTTTTGCCCGTGTTTCCGGGTATTTCATCTTTGAAACCCAACAGGTCAATGAATGCCTCCATGGCTTCCTTTTTGCGACCATCTTCTTCCAGCGCAACAGCATATTGATAATGCAGTTTGTAGTCTTTTGGATGCAGAGACAATATCCCCTGCAGGAAGCTTATCGCCGTATTCCACACACCAGTTGACATGATTGCCCCGGCAAGAGATTCAGCATCCCGCGGATCCATCCTATCTCCTCCCGCAATTTCAGTCAGGATACGAAATCCATCATCTTTATTCCCATTTTGAATATACAACCTGGCAATCTTAAGACGGGTTTGGCTTGTGTTGTCCAGAGTAATAGCCTTTTGCAGCGTCTCGACCGCCTTTTCCCAGTCACCCTGAGCTGCTTCAACTGCGGCAAGCTCATAAATCAGCTCAATATCATCCGTCTGTATGCGGGTTGCTTCCAGTAGGGCATGCCTGTGTTCTTCATATTTGCCCATCTGCTTATAAACTTCCGCCAGGCCGAGAAGGGGAACTGCTGAAGAACGGTTCTTTTGTTGTTGATGTTTAAGCCTTTGAATCAGTTCCTGACGCTTGCCCCTCTGCCCTGCTGCTTCGGACATATTCCGAACAAAGTTAAGTTTTTCTGAGGCGTTCCGGGCTGTCTCATATAAGCGCCAATAGATATGCTGAGCATCTTCATACTTACCGTCGGATGTGTATAGTTTGGCCAGTTGTGACAGAACCTCAGCATTCCCATCGAATTCACGGTCGGCGGCATCAAGTATATCAATGGCTTCCTTGCCCCTGCCAAGCGCAGTCAGAAGCTGTGAATGATATATCCTGGCAGTAGCGCTCGAAGGAGAGTTCTTTTCCCATACGAGGACCCACTTAAGTCCGTCCTCGTATCTTCTGGATTTCTGATAAAGCTCTATCAATTCACGAATAAGATTAGGTTTATGTGTACCTGTCCTGGTTATCAGAAACTCTACACGTTCAGCCGCACTTGCCCAGTCGCGTCTGAGGCGATAGATGTGAATCTGCTGCCTCAAGGCCATTTCCGGATTGATCAGGGCTGCCTCGGTAAGTACAGCATTTGCCTTGACCGGCAAATTCTGCGACTCAAGCAATTCACTCAGCAGACAGGTCTGCTGAATGGTTAATTTGTCAATTGCCTCAAGCTCTCTGATTAATCTGGCCGCTTTCTCACCTGAATCCACAGCAGCCATAATCTGAGATATGGCCGAACGTATCATGGGAAACGTTTTGGCCATCTCCAACTGATGCCTGCCCCAGACAACAGCCTTGTCAAATTCTTTCAGACGAATCGCTATCTTACAGAGATGATTCAAATAGGTCACATCATCAGAGAATTCAACGTACCTGGCCTCAACCCATTCAAGGGCAAGATCATAGTGCCCTCTTGTGCCTGCAGCATTGGAAGCACGCATCATCATTTGAAGATCACCTTTGCCGGCAATCATCTTGAGAATGTCCAGGGCCTCATCTTTTTTGTTATCTCGATACAGGAACTGAGCATACACCTGCTGCGCTGTGAGGCTCTCAGGCAAAGCGTCAATCATCTGCTCGTAGACAGTCTCAGCCTGGTCTTTTAATTTGTACTGTTCGAGAATACCCCCAACTCGAAGATACGCATATTCGGTCCTGTCGGATAGATCAAGAAAACGATTCAGTATCGGCCCGACTTTGTTGTCCTGCTTATTCCTGTGATACAGATCAGCCAGGCTGATCAGAATCTCGCGATCCTGATTATTGTATTCAAATAACTGCTCCAAAAGTGTGATAGCCTTGTCAAATTGCCCGGCTTCTGTAAGCGTCTTAACATAGGCCTTCTGATTGGCCTTATCACCCGGTGTCACCTTGAGTATCTCTTGAAACATTTCCAGGGCTTCGTCAGCCCGGCCCAGATGGATCAGCAAGTTGGCCAATCGCTTTTTCAGGCTTGTACGTTTGGGATGAGTTTTGACAAGATCTGCCAGGTAATCCTTCAAGCCGTTAGTGTTGTCGTCACGATTAAAAATCTCCTCAATTTGAGAACATATCTGATTCTCGAGCCATGATCCCTGACCAACCATCTCAAGTGTTTCAGCATAGACATCCAGAGCCTTTTGATTGTCAGCCTTGTATTGATATATATCGCCTTTGCGAAGACTTCGCATCACTGCCTTGTATTCATCTCTTGTAATGGAAATCAGTTCATCACTGGTCCTGAGAGCATCATCGAAGAGGCCTTCATTGATCTGCAATTCTATAAGATCTTCGTAAAGCTCCTGATTCTCATTGCTGGTTTCAAGCAGCTGATTCCACAACTCTGCAGCCTTGTCTTTCTGATTTGTACGGATATAAAGTTCGCCCAGCAATTTACCTGCTTTTTCTGAAATCTCATAGAGACTTGTCAATTTGCGGGCTTTGACAAGGTCTGAAATAGCTGTCTCAAATCTAAGATTACGAGCTTCGGCTTTTGCCTTATAAAACAAGTATTCTGCAGTAACAGAGTTATTCGCTGGTATATTCCTGTAGAGTTCCAGTGCCTTTGCATCCCGGCCCTGTCGCTCATAAAAGAAAGCCAGCAACAATCTGTTGGCAGTATCGTTGTTTTTGTCAAGATTAGCCTTGAGAAAAGATTCAAGCTGCTCAATTGTCCCTGTGTCAAGCCATGCATTATAGAATCTGTCGTACAAATAGCTGTCGTCGGGACGCTCTTGTAATAATGAAAAATATTTTTCAGGTTTGGTGTTTTCCTGCTGGGCTGGACTGAATCCACAAAGAAACGAAAATGACATCAGCAGGAAAATGTACTTATTCCTCTTAATCATACAAATATCTCCCACTCTACTTTCATAGAAGAAAATATTCACCAACCATTATACACTATATGTCAACGGGTGTAAATTTTTTTTCTGGCGCTCTGTAAGTACTTTTTTATGCGAATCTTATGAGTCCCTATGCGCTTGTCAACCGCCGATAGGACCACTATGAATACTTGCCTATCCTCTTAAAAAACAAGCACTTATACCACCAAATTCTTTATTCGCATTTCAGGCTACTAAAAAAACACTTCATCTATTAACCAGATGCCAAAACCACAAATCCGTTACAGTAATTCTCCGGAAAATGTGGAAAAATCTCATAATTTACGCAAAACTGAGCATGTGTCTGTAATGAGCGTGCTCAATTTACCCGACACATACTTTCGTCAGACAAGACCGTAAGTCTCTATACTATAGATGGTTATGGCAAAATAAAATTTGCACCCTACGGGGTAATTGAAAATAGTAGAAAGTATGTAATTCAGTTAATGAGATAGCACATACATGATCAGGTTGATGCCCATCTTGATGGCCTCGTTGTAGCCATGGATACCCCTGCCCCCAAATCGTCTCGTTACATTAGGGCCGAACCATGTCTGAGTCCGGTCTGCCCAGCCGCAATGTATGTCTGTGGAAGTGAGAAATACTGCCAGTCGGTCTTCGATGAATATGCCGCGCGGCCCCCAATTCGTCCCCTGAATGTATGGGAGTCCTATCCGGCTGAGATCGTAAATGTTGTGAAAAATCTCGTGCCCTGTGCTTATCATTTTAACGGCTCCCTGGCCAAACAAATGCTCCAATAGTTGATAGGAGCTATGGTAGAAGAAATCACCAGGACCATGAGCGACGCAATCATCCATCAAAACGAATCCGCCCTGCTCCAGGTAGTGTTTGAAATTCTCTTTCTGTGCGTCATTGAATGAGTAATGTCCCCCTGCCGTCATGAAGAGAAACGGGAACTTGTGCAGATCATCGGCATAGTTGAAGTCAACCACGGCATTGAAATGGTTCACACTGCCACCACCGGGCCTGCTCCTGCGCAGTCCCGGAATGAGTTTCACCTGGCATCGGACGGCCTTGCGGAGCTCGTCAAGCAAGTAGTTGTCACCCGCGGGTTGAATATTCCATCCGTCAACAACGCTCCTGTCGGAGTCGAATTTCACTCGGGCCATGAAGAAATCGTAGTCATGGAGATCGGGTGGAATAGTGTGGCCGGCCGGCGCTGAACGGCCTGCCGGTAACGCCGCAGGGAGCGCCACGGTTCCCAGCATGGTTCCCGCTATGTTACGTAGGAATGTTCGTCTGCTTCTCATATTCTCCATTATCATTCACCTCGTAGTGGTGCAGTCACCTGTGTTTGTCTGAAGTAGAACCGCGCGGCCCGGGCTCCGTCTTTCCCGCTCTGGGCGAAGAACCAGGGCTGCTGACTGGGCACACCGTCGCCGTCGTCTTCCAGCAGGGCGTTCTCAGACTTGTAACACCTCTCTTGCTCGTAGTACGCATCCAGCTCTCGACACGTAGTTTGGAACGCCTCCAGCAGCGAAAGCCGGCCGTCGGCATCCTCATCCGATTTCCATTGCAGCAGTGCAGGTATGAAGTACTCGCTGAACCTCGGACTGTCGTATTGATCGCTGCGTGCGGAACAGACGACGATATTATTGGGATCTGTAAGACTTTTGAGGGCTAGGCCGGCGCAAGGGCAATCCAATACGATCAATCGCTGCTTTGCCTTAATAGCGCCCAGCCATTGCACAAGCTCTTTGTGGATGATGTCTTCGCCTCGCACATTCAGCCGTAGTGTACTTGCTGCGCGGTTGGCTTGTCCGGTGTAGTAGAACACGAATCTGTCAATGCGCCGCGTGTCCGAGACCAAGCTTAGGAGTGTCCTTTCAAGGCTCTTGCGCGTGCACGCGGTTACGCCTGGACCAAAGGCCAGTGATTGCTTGTCACAAACAATATCAATGGCCTCTTGGTTGACTCCGAGCTGGTCCCCAAAGAAGTGGGAAAGGCCGGCAATTACGCGCGCCTCGGCCTGACTCGCCTGAGGATCTTGCAGAATGCCGCCACATACGACAACATGCCACGGTTCATCCTTGGTCCGCGCGCAGCACTGGTTCATGTTTGCACTGACAACCATCAGAATGCCCAGTATGCATAAAGTACTACCAGCCATTTTCTCAGTTACCATTTGTTCAATCACCAATCCCAGTTGCGCCTATATGAGTCCTTTCGCTCGCCTCAGGAACCATTGCAAGACCAGTATCGAACACAAGAACACGAACACCCGCCATCTTGGCCATATACGCTGGAGTTGTCGGTCCAGTCCGCCGGCGCGATACGACTGGAACCGATTAAATGCCTCTGCGGTTGCGCTGATTTCCCTGGCGTCAACGTACTTTGCGCCGATATGATCACAGAGCGCTTGCAGAAATTCCTTGTCACAGCGAGTATCATCCATTTCGCCTCTGACGTCAGCAAGTTCTACAGCGACCGCCTTTTCTCCCAGGTAGAAGCCGCGATGTTCCACACGTACCCGGGCGAAGACCGAGGTGCCCTGGAAATCCGGTATCGATGCCATGTATGTCCCCGGCCAAGCCTCTCTCATGATAGTGATGTGGTCGCCGAATTCGAGCAGGACGGTGGCCCGCTGCGCCGGGGCATAGGTCTGATCCTTTACGCAGGTTTCAAAGATGAGACCTGTCGCGTCACCGGTTCGCCTGACAAATACTTCGATGCGGCTCTGTTTGCTATGTGGGCCCTCCACGTCGGTGACGATGTCACTGAGCAGTTGGAATAGGGGGCCGCTCTCCTCGTCTTCTCGGTAGAGTTGATAGATGTTACGGCTGTTGAGAATGGCGGTCTTGCCTCGGCCGATGCGTTGGGTGCACACCAGGGCCTGCTGTCCGCATCGCAGGACAGTGGACGCGGCAGGTTTCTTCCTTGAGCGTGAATAGGCCACGTCGATGTCGTCACCTCTACTTTCGTGGCAGACTGCTTCTGAGTAGCGTTGGTCTCGGCCTTCCTCGGTGATGCTCAGACCGTGCGTGGGACCCGTATCCACCGGACCATCGAAGTCCACGGGAACCAGCGCACAGACCTTATCGATCTTACACCCCTCCAGTCCGAATGGCTGCTTGCCCGGCAAGAAAACGACGGAGCCGCCACGCTTAGTGACGAAGTCATACAGTCCTGCGATCTGCTCGTCGGAGAACCGGTCAAAGCGACAGGGGCCCAACACGATCAGGTCGTACTGATTGAATTCGGCGGCGGATCCCGGAAAACGTACGAGTCTATCGGCGCGCTCCTTCTGCAGCTTGGGGTTTATTATTGCGTCGTATACGAAATCGAGTTGTACCCTGGCATCTCGCGTGAGGCACTGTCTGATCCTGCCGATGTCGAAGCTGGCCACTTGTGAATAGAGCAGTACCCGCAGGGCGTCGTCCGCCCGGACCTCGACCAGACGCATCCGGGCGTTGTTGTGCACGTTCAGCTCCCCATCCACCGCGTTGGCCATCACCTTGACCTCATCAATGCCGGGCGCCAAAGCATGCGCCGAGAAGTAGACGTCGTGCCGTTTGTCTTCTTGAGGGACCCTGACGGCTATGCGGTCGGTCAGGACGTCGTTGATCCACAATTGCACTTCCACCGATTGCCCATCGAGGTTCCGCGCGGCGATCTGTGCCACGATGTCGTATCGCTGCTCCACATGGACCGATATTGGGGCCTTTACGGCTCCTACGACAACGTCTTTGAGGGGCCGGTCGTCGCCGCACCCGACGATCACCAGCGGACAATCACTGCGTTGCAGTTTCGCATAGGATAACACCTGCTTGTTGTCTACTTGTCCATCCGTGAAGACGATGAGCCCACAAATGCTCGACTCAACATCCCCACCGGTTCCACGTTCTGCCTGCGCGTGGCCAGCCAGCTTAGCCAGGGCCGCTTCGAGGTCACTTCGATCACCCCACCGCTTGCCGATGTCCTGTCTCGAGACGGCCCGGCAGTCGCTGTCGAAACCGTACCATCGACAGCGTGGTCTGTCTGTCCGTCCATTGACTAAGTGTTGGTCAAACGCCGCCAAGGCTTGGTCCAAGCGACTCTGCCGCTGGTCGGTGACACTCATGCTCTCACTGGTATCAAAGCACACCAACAGGGTGTTCTGCTCTTTTTGCTCAATCGTGCGCACTCGGGAGGGATTCCATGTCAGTACCATCAACACCAGAATCACAACAAAGCTGAGTGCTCCGAGTACCCAGCGCAAGACCGGCAGGCTGCGCAGCGCGCTGGTTCGAAACGAGTACAACAATAGTATCGCCGCCACGCCCACGAGCAGGAGCGCTGCGCTGTGGCCCGGATAGTCAGTAAAAACAATGCTATTCATCGCTATTCATCACTCTGGGCGGCTTTTGGCCGCACGTTCGAAGAAGTCATTTTCCTGATCATAGAACCTCAGGCTCCCGCCACTGGTCATACGTACACGACTGGTTGCCCGCTTGGTGACTTCCATGTCCTTTGACAGGAAATGTCGGGCGGCAAACCGAGCGGCTTCAACGATGTCCCCATCGCCGCCGCCTTTGATGGCGGATACCGCCCCGAACGGCCGCCCCGAGCGGTCGCCGGCAACGCCCGCATTGACAGGAGCACCAAAGGAGGACATCGAATTGAGCTGGGCAGTCGCGGCCGCCAGGTCGTTCAATATTTGCCTGCGCTGCTCTGGTGTGACGGACTTGTCGTAGGCGTTGGCCATGTCCTCCAGGTGCAGAGCCATCTGTCTAAGCCGTTCCATATCGTCCTCCGCATAGGAACTGGCTTCCTGCTGTATGGCCTGCTTGGCCATCCTGAGTTCGCTGTTGATCGCACTGAGCATGGCCGGGGCCTCCCGAGCCAACTGCTCCGGGTCGTGGCGGTCGTAATACTGCTCGGCCAGGAATGCTTCGAAGCGATCCATGGCACGTTTGGCCTGGTCCATGTGGGCCCGGGCGGCCTTTCTGGCCTCGACCGGACTAAGGCGATTGCCATCTTGGTCCGGGCCGGTGGGCATGCGCGCCAGTTGCTCTTCCAGCGTGGACAGCTCGGCTCGCAACTGCTTCTGCTGAGCCCTGAGGACCTTCATGATTTCAGTGAAGTTCGCCGGCATAAAGCCGCTCGCCGCTCCGGTGGCCGCCGGCAACGCCCCCTCTACGGTTCTGTCTTGCCTGGGCCCGCGCCCACCCGACCCCTGTGCGGTCCTACCATCCTGAACCGAAGGGGGGCTATCAGTGACCCAGCTTCTCTCATCGTTGACCTGCGCTCGCCTCTCCTGCTTCGGCTGGTCGTTCAAAAAGTGCAGGAAAGTTCGGTTGAGTTTCTCCTGCCCCTTTGCCACCTCGGCCAACCGGTGATACAAAGTCTTTAGCTGCCATTCCACACGGGCGCGTTCCAGCCGGGTAAGATGTTGCACGTCTTTGATTTCTATTTTATCCGGTTTATCTTTGGGGGTGGACCCGCCCCCCTTGGGGTCTCCCTGGATCATATCGTCGACGAGCCGGCGCAGGGCTCGATAGGCACGTGTCTCCGGGGGAATCGCGTTTTCCACACGGTTGGCCAACAGTTCGTTTCGCGCCAGTTCAAAGTCATCCAACACGCCGTTGATGACCTCGATGTCCGTGCCGTCGAACCCGTATCTTGGATCATCTCGAATAAGCTCCAGGTTCTCGGCCGCATACTCGATATCATCAGCGATGGCGACCTGTTTGGTCCTGTCACTCTCATCCGGCCTGTCCTGGTTGGCCAGGCGCCATGTCTTCTTGAGAAAGGCCCGGGTGTATTCGAGGATTTCAATCAACCGGTCGTGAACCAGTGCCTGGTCCCGCTGCTGCATCTGCCGGCCCGGGCAAGGGGGAGTATCGGGACACTGAACCCATTTTCTCCGATAGGGCTTGATCTCCAGTATCATTACATCGCTCTTGGCCGGCTGGGGGTGCGGTGTGGGTCCTGTGGTGACATCTGTAGCGCTTGCGTAGAAGAGTATGGCGTCACCCACGTCAAGATCGTACCGCTCCAGCTCAAGCACGTGATCGACCTTCGCCGTGCGCGTGTCGTCACTGATCGCGGCAGGTATGCGTTCGCTGCGTCCGTCGCCGAACTCCAGGAACAGGGTCGCATCGGCGATGCCGAAATCGTCCTTTATCTCGAATCGGATGGGCACGCTGGCCACGTTCGTGGCCAGGCAATCTCCATCGGGATGGAGCAGGGAGAACTGTGGGCGTTTGTCCTCTGTGATCTTCACCGTCAAGGGAGGCAGCTCTCTACTCCACAGGCCCTCGGTGTCTTGCAGGCGAAACTCAATGAGTCCTTCTCGGTCGAGTGACGTCACGAACGTGAAACGGTCACTGCCGTTGACCGCATAGGGATATGTGCGATCATCGAGGTGTTTCACCTGAGCACTCTCGAGCGAGCAGCTGGCCTCCACGGTGATCTCGGCCGTCGAACCTGCGAGGGCACTTAGCACAAAGTCTGTTACGGTCTCGGTGCTGGTCAGCTGCCGTACGCCGGCATCGAAGGATATCCTGGCGGTGATTCTCTCGATTTCCGGAAGAACGCATACTCGGATGGTGTGCCACTGACTCTCCGCACCGGCTGCCGTGAACCGGTAGCGGTAGATACCTGTATCCTCAAAACGGCACTTGCCCTTGAACATGGGGTCTTCATCGACCGCTCCCTCAACGGGCTGCAAGATGAGCGCCTTGAACGGGTCATACGCCGGTTCGATGAGGGGCTCACTTGTCTCTGCCTTTGTCTGACGCTGCGCTTTCGCCTGTGTTTCGATGACCAGTTTGCCTGTCTGCGGTAATCTGCCTTCAATAGCTGCCTGTAGAACAACAGTCTCATTGGGTTCGGCGATTATATCCCCGCTCAGTGACTTGAGACGTGTGGCGGGCAGAGGCTCCAGGGCCGCGGTCGGCCTGCCCAGTCTGGCGGCATAGCGTGCCAGATACGCGTAGTGATTCCAAGCGAACAGACCCGTTAATACCAGCCCTACGGTGATGACGGCCGCGCACAACCACAGCTTCCAAGCGGGAACGGTGGTGGAGAAATCGTCATCCTTGGCCTCGACCCAGAACTGACGTACCATTCTGCGCGCGAGCGGCTCTGAATAGGGATAGTTCGCCTGTTGCTGGTAGTATTCAACGGCCGCCAGGAGTTGCTGCTGGTAATGTCTGACGGACTCGATATGGCTTGCAGCATGTTCCAGTCCAAGGTTGATGAACATCCGTCGGAAGAAGGCCAGCAGCAGCCCGACAGTGATTGCGACCAGAATCACCAGAGCGACGCAGCGTGCACCTGTGCCGAAATGGGTGCGGTGGTCCAGCCAGGCAAAGAGCATGATGTAGATGCTGACGGAAAAGAAGATCAGTGCCAGCGATCTTAGGAGTACAAGGCTTACGAGCCGTTTTCTCACTTTGGCGACGCGTGTCACAAGCTCGCTCAGTATGTGGGCGGCGTTGTCGGGCATCATTTTTTCATCCGATTGACTACCAAGCTTTCTACCAGTACAAGCCCTATGATTATCCATGCCAGCAGTCTCCACAGGGGCCGGCGCGAATCATTGCTCATAGTGGCCCGGTCCATCTGGTTCGATCGTCCTTCGTCACTGGACAAACCAGCCAAGAACCGGTCTATCTCGACTTGCTCGGGGGTGTGCAGGTCTGTTTCACCGACCGCGGGATTGATCCCGGCATAGCGAACCGGCTCAGACAGGGTCTGAAGCCAGCCGGTCTGCTCCGGATAGTGTCCTGTCAGACT
>Ga0307438_1001358_pt1 | contig 15729 bp, 13 predicted proteins | sample SalMarWE160110MG_FD_202144 | JGI IMG/M metagenome (GOLD analysis project Ga0307438, IMG submission 202144) | Salt marsh sediment microbial communities from the Plum Island Ecosystem LTER, Massachusetts, United States - WE1603-110 | ecosystem: Environmental > Aquatic > Marine > Intertidal zone >... | reverse complement strand
GATTTATTCAGGTATGTATATAGAGTCGAAGGCAGTGAAAATCTGGGTCAAATTCCCGGAAGTTATGGAGATAGAGGAGGGCAATTAATTGATTTTAGTTTTGGAGGGCCTTTTCCGGGTATAAACATTGTCACTTTTTGGGTTTCAAATGTCAGAAGAGTAGAGCCTTTTTCTCTTCCAGTAACAAGAGAAAATTATGTGGGAAATAAAACTGACTGGAGAATAACATTCCATCTAAAGCCGGAGTTAAAGCTTAACATTAAAGGTTTGTATGAAGACATAGAAACAGTTACCTCTGATTCGAGAGCAATATACTACAGTGGCGAAATTTGGTCGCAGAGCGGAAATATACTTAATAGCATTGCCGGAAAGGATTTTATGTACTGGGTTGATGCTCTTAATCCCTACGATATTAATAGATACGGATGGGGTTTGGATTTGAACCATTCTCTCAGTCCGGATACATACTATACTTTAAGGCTTTTTTACTCGAGTTTTCGGCATTCGTCAACTCCTATTTGGAGGGATGAAGGATCCGGAAGAGATTTCAGGGATACTTCAGATATCATATCTTTTGGAAATATAAGTATACCCAGAGAAGTACCATTTGGTTATGAAAGCTTTTCCGATAACGAATGCTATTACCGAAATTTATTGCCGAATGATTTCTTTTTTAGTAATTTTGGGAGAGCAGAGGAAGATGCTTCCTGGATTAATACTTTTAATTTTAGTTCTGAGGTAACAAAAGAGGTCAGCCCTCATCACGAGCTTAAAGGCGGAATTCAAATTAATTATGATAGGATACATTCATATTTGTCTACCGCTGTTGCCGGTGAACCAGGAGAGCTTATAGAGGAAGTTGACTGGAGTGGCGAACCTTTTCGGTCAGGTTTTTATGCCCAATATAAGTTTTCAGGTAAAGACTTGATTGCTAAATTCGGTTTAAGATTAGATTACTATAAACCTGATAGTAGTAATTCCACTTGGGCAATAAGTCCTCGTTTGGGGATGTCTTATCCGCTGGGAGAGTTAGGTAAATTTTATTTTAATTATGGTTATTTCTATGAGTTGCCCGAAACCGAGAAACTTCTCGGCGAGTATAATGGATTTGGTGATTCGATTGTATACATTGGCAATCCTCATTTGGATTTCCCAAGGTTAATTTCTTACGAGGTGGGTTTTGAAAAGGATTTCTTTGATCAGTATTTGGTTAGTGTTTCGGGCTATTTTAATGATTATAATAAACAAATAGGAGATATAAGATATGATGAAGGAGGTATTTCTTATACAACTTATGCAAATAATGTGTGTGGCAATATACGAGGATTTGAATTTTCTTTGAGAAAGAGATACGGCAAGCTTTTTAAGGGGCTTTTTGTTTATAATTCAGAGACGGGTTCTTACTATAAATTTGGATATAGCGAGGTTCAATTAAAATACAGCCCTGAGATTCGTATTCTTCTAACTTTTGGCACTCCAGATGAATGGGGAAAGGTGCTGAAGAATATTTCTACCAGTCTTCTTTATACGAGAACAGGTGGCAGTTATTTTAGTTACGACCCCTATGCCCCGGATCCTTTTTCTGCCGATGATCCGGCTTACATTAACAATCTTAAATGGCCGGATGAAGGTTACTGGAATTTGCGCTTGAGTAAAAATTTCTCACAAGAAAGATTTGATATTAGCTTTTTTGCAGAGGTTAACAATCTTTTTGACGTCAAGTATATAACAGGTGATCATTGCTTTAGAGTTGATTCCGCAAATACAGATAAAATAGAATATTTACGTTCTCTTCATTTGCCTATGTATGGGGACGCAAGATATGCTTCGGATACTTTGCTTATTGGAGGGAATGATAAGGTGGGAGAAGTCGATAAGGATTATATAGACAAACCGGCTCTCGAGTATTTATATTACACCAATCCGAGATTTCTGAGGATGGGTTTAAGAGTTGACTTTTAGATTAACCACAAATCCACGGAGACAAGAATAGAATAGAACGCAGATAAACGCAGATTTATTTAGATTTTTCTTTGTTGTTTTTTTACTCGAAACATAAAACCCTTAACACGGAACTATAATTAACCACAAAGCCCACAATCTTTTTCTTTCTTTTTTCTAACTCAACTACTTGACTTGGATCCGAAGAATTTATTATAGCCTAACCTATTCTGCTTTGAAAACCTGATAACTGTGAGGCCATATATAGGAATCAAAAACTGTATTATTGCCTTCGATTCTCCCCTGTATTTCGCGATTCGATTGTATCTCAACAAGATTTTTGAATTTTTTATCCAGAACGATTTGAATGCTCGCGCCGTGATCCTTAAAGGAATGTACTATAAAAGTGTTGTTGTCGTACGCAAAAAGACTTATTTTACTGGGGCTTTTAACAGTAACGTAAAAGTTTTTCATTAGTATTCTTTTGATTAAGGATAGAACTTCTTTTGGAAATTCGTACAATTCGCCAAAATTTTCCGGTATTACAAGAACGTAAAGTTTACCTTTCCCATAACTTGCCTGTTGTAGAATAGGATAACCAACTTCGCCATCTAAAGCAGTAAGAAGTTCCCAGGAATCATTTGTCGCATACCGGATCTCCGGAATCATTATGTCATTTTCTGAGACGTAAACATCTCGCCAGTCATAAAATTTATGCACCATAGTTTTTTTATCGGTATATTCCAGTTCTACAATATCTTCGATACCTTTGCCTTGAAGTGCTTTATACAAACCGGAAGTAATCATAACTTCTTTACCATTTATCAGTTGTTTTTTTATTTTCTTAATAATATCCTTATCGAAGCTGGCTTGCTCGGTCAGGAAAACCATTTTTTCATCATACGGGAATTCAGGCGTAATATCCACAGGAATACCCAACATACCGATGTAATTAGGAAGAAAATCCTCTCCATATGAGTTATAGGGCTTATAGCATTTAATCCCGATAGGGTTTCCAAGTTTATCAAGAAAAGCATCTGCTTTCTCAAGACTATATCCGGCAACCGGGGCGATTATACTTATTGGTTTTGAAGAACCATCTTCCTCTATGATAGATTCCAGCAATAACCCGAAACAAAATAAAGTCATTTCTTTAGGTTTGGCAAACATTGTTAAACTGAGCTGTTCCGCGTATCTATCGAGATATCGACGGGCAAAAGGATCTACCCATCCACCTCCATTTCTTCCAGGAGCAACGTTCTCAAAATATCGCATTATGGCATAGCTTTGATAAGGTTGTAAATGTTGGTGAGTATAAACGGGATCCCTGGTTTCGGTGCCCGTATAAATCATATCAAATATCTTAGATTCTCTCTCTAAATCATATCCGCAGTTTTGAAAATGATCATACCAGTTTGGATATTTTATAATTATATTTGTATTAGAATTTATTTTCTTAATTGGTTCTATAATAAGCTTTCTTGACGCTTCTTCCATTATGTCTAAACGGAAACGAGTCCAGCTTTTCTTCCCTTTAGCTTTAATACTGGATTCCCATTTTGTATTGGCAAACCAGAAATCGTCCAGTATAATTTCATCAAACATGCTTGCAGTATATTCTGAAATCTCTTTGATCTTTTTACGATGTTCGTCGTTTGTTAGACAAAAACTCTCAAATTGGTGACCTTCTTTTCGGCAGAAGGTAATACCTCCGGAAGTTTCAATCCCCCTGTCATCAAAGAATTTCTTGACCTTTAACATTGTTTTTTTATCAACCATATCCATGCTTCTAAATGTTTCGAGATAAACTTTGTCAATATCCAGATATTTATCAAGCAAGTTATAGTTCTTTTCAAGCCAGCCCAAATCAGCCATTTTTTTTACATCACGAACTGGACAATATATGGCAAGCCTAAAATTTTTATACCCGTCTTTTGCTAATAAACTTAATGAAACAGGAATTAGGCAAAATAAACATAAGACCAATTTGTTTAATATACTCTCCATTTCTATAACCCCTTTTTTTATTAAATAATTGTTATACTGTAGTGAGTATTTGTCAACTACCCATTTTTTGAATATCAGAGAATTAGGATATTTGAAACAAAAAGTTAACTGACAGTAATTCATAATAAAATTGATTTGCCGGCATTATTAAAAAAAATGGGAGTAAGCAAAAAATTGATTTATGCTTGACAATCTAAAGTTTTATATTATCTTTCAAGTAATTAATAGATATTATTCACAGTTTGAATGGGAACACAAAAAATGAATATTGGTAATATTTTAGGAAACGTTATTGATGAAATGTCGATTGTAGTTTTGTCGAGACGGAAGGGTAAAAGTACTCTTCTGCAGAATGAAGTATCGTTTAGTAACTGGCAATATTTACCCTTCATTGGTTTTAATGTTTATGAGATGACGTAGGATTTACTTCAATGTTTTTTCATCCGGGATTTAGTTTATAAGTTAAGCTATTATAAGATTAAGTTAATATTTGAAGAAGGAGGAACAATATGAAGAGATTTTCTTTACTAATTATTTTAATCGGACTGTGCTTTTTTGCTAGTAGTTGTTTTTTCGGGTCGGGGTCAAAGGCTAAAGTCTATATAACCACCGATAGTTACGGCGGTACGCTGACGGTTGTTAAGTTTCTGGAACCTGCTGCAAATGCCGGAACAGAACCAAATGTATATTCAGATTATACTGGGACTACCGTGTACAACGGATGGACATGGTATATCTACGAGGTATCCAGTGGGGAATACGATGTTTATGCTGAACGAACCGGTACCGGTGAGAATAACGGACGAGCCCGGATTCATCTCGATGCTGGAAGTGATCTAAACGAGTGGGCAGCCGTATATTTTGATGAAGGTGGCAATCTCTGGGGCGAAGAGGGAGGAGGCGATTTTAGCCCTTATCTTTACAATTATCCTTAGTATATTTTAGCTGCGTGTTTCGTAGAATTAATGAGAATAGTAAATATTAACTAAATCTACGGTTTATATAATTCCATACTCTGGAATCCCAATTTCATTACCAATTTCCTTAAAATAGAATTGAAAATAAAATGTGATTTTATATTCTTTGCCAATATATTTCTTCTTAATCTCCTTGTTTTTTTATAGTAGCGTTTTTCGAAATTATCTGTTGATTTACACAGTACTTCAGCCAGAATAAGTGCACTTTTGAAAGCGTAACTGATGCCTTCGGCAGAACTTGGACTTATCCAACCACCGGCTTCACCCAGGAGAGCAATTCCTTTTGTGCCGGTAGAGAGCTGACGTATGCTAACGGGTCGCATTATAAAAGCGCCTTCTCTTTTCTTGGGTTTACCGAATTGGAATCCAAAATCTTCAAGTTTTTCTTTCAACAACAAAAATTTTCCCGATGCTTTGTCGTTCGGATTCAGAGCCGCACCGATAATGAGATGGTTCCCTTTGGGTATAGTCCAGCAATAATAATCAGTAATTTCCGGGTCAAATACCGTGGAAAAGTATGGGAATTTACTATTGTCGGCTTCAACCCATTCCTGAATAGCGAAATAGGGTTTTGAAGAATGGTGTTTTAATACAGATTGTTTGTGTACCAGAGAGGATGCTCCGTCTGCTCCTATTAATATTTTAGTTTTATCTATATATGTATTATTTTTATCGGCAAATCTTATTTTGAAACAGTCTTTATCCTGTTCATATTTTTTGAATTCACAGCCGAGTCTTATATCAACATTTAAAGGAACCATAGATAATAGCCAGCAGTCAAATTTCTGGCGGTCAATGTTTATGTAGTAACGCTGATAGTATTTCTCCAGGTGTCGCTGAGTATCGATTGCTCTGACAACAAAAAGTTGAGGTTCAACCAGGACGCTCTTAGGCAGGCCCAATCCTAATTTAGACAATAGCTTTTGAGCGTCGGGAGCGAGGAGCCCGCCGCAGCACTTTACCGAAGAGGGCTTCTCAGGTGAGGTGGTCAACTCCCTCTTGTCGATTAACTGGACTTTATACTTCGTCCCTATTAACCTTGCCAGGGTACTCCCTGCGGGGCCGGCGCCAATAATGGTTACGTCATACATAAGAATTTATTTACCTTATTTAAAAAATATTTAGTAAATTCAATAAGTCAAGGGTTTTTTTAGGGTAAAACCTTAAGAATTACGGACGAGAGCGTCCGGTAGCTCTAGAGCAGATACTGCTCACAAGTAACTTCAAACTAAAATACAAATACCAATTCCTAAATCCAAAATCCTGATATTAAATCACGAGACACAATAAACCCAGGCCGACTCACCTTAATAAGAGTGTAATTTTAACAGTTTGTCAATTTATAATAATGACAATAATTTATCTTAGATTCTTGAAACTTTAAAAAATTTTATTATATTTATACTTATGAAAGAACAATCGAATCTTCCGTATGAATACATGAAATTGAGCAAATTTTTATCTTTTGTTCTAAGACATCACCCTGAACAGTATAATCTGGAGTTGGACGAAGAAGGCTTTGTTCTTTTGAGTGATTTGATGGAAGCCCTAAAAAATACGCGTCATTCGTGGGCGGAAATCAGTGATATTGAAAAATTGATTTCAGAGGGAGAAAAGAAGAGATTTGAAATAGAAGGAGGTAAGATAAGGGCCCTTTACGGGCATTCTGTAAAGGTAAAAATTGAGAACAGTGTCTGCCCGAAGGGTTTTCTCTATCACGGAACATCCCCTGACCTACTTCCGGAAATCTTAGAAGAAGGATTATGTCCGATGGGGCGCCAATTCGTACATCTCTCAAAAGATAAAGAAACAGCATATGGGGTAGGGAAGCGACATCATCCGGAGCCGGTTATTCTGGAAATAGACGCGGAAAAAGCTTGTAAAAAAGGTGTAGATTTCTTCGATAGAGGTGAGGTATTTCTCAGCAAGAAAATCCCACCTGAGTTTGTTAAACCTTTAGAGTAAATAAAATTTTCTTTTTACTCTGACGGATATCCTACCGTTTGCGCAAGAATTATCTTTTGGTTTTCTTTAAGTTTCATAACCTTGCGAAGTTTATCCCTATCAACCCAGCCTCTGACCACTGTTCCCAGGCCTTCTGAAGCACAGTAGAGATAGACATTCTGAGAGATAAAACCTGTACCTGCCGCCGAATAGAAATCCTTGCTTTCCGGTGAACTATCACCCATTCTCGAATAATCGGCTACATAAACCAGATTCACTGGTGCCTCTTTTACGAAATCCTGTCCTCCGGTAGCCCCTCGGATATCCTCGTCAAGTATCTTTATCAATACGTTTTTCTTTGCTTCATAAAGATATAATCCATCTTTTTTTGCGCCATAGATATCGATTTCCTGCTTGTTCATAGCAGAAGGAGCAGTCCTTTTACCCTCCTCGGGGCGATTTATGCCGAACGCAGCCCATAGCAAATTAGATAGCTCCTGTGCGGACAATTCCTTGTTGCTGAAAGACCGTATACTTCTCCTGTCTTTTAAAACTTCCATCAGCGGTCTTCCGCCCTTCATCTTTGGCGAAGGAAGCTTTATTTCTTTACTCTCTTCAGCACAGCTTAATAAAGGAATAATCAAAATAGATAACAAAACTACAATCCAGGCAAATTTCAATTCATACATTTTATCCTCCCGTTTCAAATTTTAATAAATTAAGCTATAAAAAGAATAAATATTAAGATAAAAAATGTCAAGCTGAGCTGGGGCTAGCCTACCCCAAAGTTTTTTATTCAAGTACTATTGGTAAATTGGTTATATGGCTTAACAAGAAATTTTCCTTGGAAATAAAAAAAAGGGATCATTTTTTCAGCTTGACAATAAAATGTTTCGGCGTAAAATTATCTTAATATGATTAATTCGAAAATTAAAGGTGTGTTGTTGGAAGTTAAGAACCTAACAGTGGAAGTTGGAGGTAAGCGTCTTCTCCGCGGCGTTGATATGGTTGTTAGGGAGGGTGAAACTCATGTTGTGTTCGGTCCTAACGGTTCGGGGAAGACCACTCTTGTAAATGCTATCATGGGTTTGCCGGAGTACAAAGTTGTGGAAGGTGATATAATTTTTAGAGGTGATTCTATATTGGATTGGAGTCTGACGAAAAGGGCAAAATCCGGTATAGGTCTTGCGTTTCAACATCCTCCGGTCGTAGAAGGAGTTTCTCTCGGCGTTCTTTTGAAAACTATAGTTCCGGATGAAAAAACTTCCAGAGAAATTGCCAGGGAAGCACGTATGGAAAATTATCTGGAAAGAGAAGTCAATGTCGGTTTTTCCGGTGGAGAAAGAAAAAAGGATGAACTTTTGCAACTCTTAGCTCAGGCTCCCCAGTTTGTTATGTTTGATGAGCCTGATTCGGGTGTTGATGTGGATAGCATAAAATTGATGGTTGGTATTATCAGAAAGATATTGCAGAAAAATAAACCTATAAGAGAAAGAAAAAATGGAGGTATTATAGTAACTCATTCCGGAGTAATCCTTGAAGAGATACATGCGGATAAGGGCTATGTTATCGTAAACGGAAAACTTTTATGTTCAGGCCCGCCTCTTGATATCTTTGATCAGGTTAAAAATTACGGATTTGAAAGGTGTATTAAGGAAGCTAATGAAAGTGAAAAAAGTGGATAAAAATTTAGAAGAAGAGATTGCAGGTTTAGACAGGGTCGGATTTGACACAAAAGGAGAAACAGAACGTTCAGGTTCTTTTCTTGTGACCGACGATAAAACAACAGAATCCGAGTCCAAGGAGGAAAACCTTGTTGTGATGCCAATTTCTTTTGCACTTGAGGTATATGATTGGGCAAAGGATTTGCTTTTTTCTATTGTGGACAGGGGAAAAGATGAATATACTAAAGAAGTAGCTTCGCAGAAGGAGCTAGTTGGGAGTTTTACATACGTTAAGAAAGGAGCTAAAATAGAAGCGCCTTTCCAGTCCTGTTTTTTTCTTCACGATCAAGGTTTCAGGCAAGTTCTTCATAATATCATTATTCTTGAACCGAACTCCGAATTAAATATTATAACTGGATGCGCAACAGGGAATCTTGTTTCGGTTGGCAGTCACATAGCGGTTACTGAAATGTTCGTAAGGAAAGGAGCTCATCTCACTTACACAATGATTCATGATTGGGGTTCAAAAACTATCGTATATCCAAGAGCAGCTGTAGATGTAGCGGAAGGAGCTATATTTAATTCTAATTATATTGCGTTAACGCAGGTGAAAGAGATTCAAAGTAATCCGACAGCGTACCTTTCGGATAGAGCGAGTGCTAAATTTAATTCAATCATTTATGGGAAAGACGGCTCATCTTTTGATATGGGAGCAAGGGGTATTTTAAATGGAGAAAACGCAAATTGTGAGATTGTAAGCCGCGTAGCATCTAGAAATTCTAAGGTCACCTTAAGAGCCTACATCGAAGGAAATGGTAAAAACACGAAAGGACATACAGAATGTAATGGTCTTCTCCTTGATGATAGAAGTTCGGTTACTGCTATTCCTGAACTTAAAGCCAGCAATATAGATACCGAACTTTCGCATGAGGCTTCTATTGGTAAGATTGCGGGAGAACAGCTTAATTATCTAATGTCCCGAGGCCTTGATGAAGAAACTGCCAGAGCGCTTTTAATAAGAGGGTTCCTGGAAAAAGGTATTAGTGGGCTGCCTCCTAGTCTTAAGAAAAAAGCGGATAAACTTATAGAGGTAGCAGCCTCTAGTGAGAGCGTATAAAATTCCCCACGGCACAGCAATACCCCAAGCTATTAGAAACTCGCCTTTGGCTTTTTGGATTGAACTACCCAACAACACCTAAATACTAAAAAATGCTGCTGAAACTAATGATTTTTTGCCAAAAGCAAAAGGCAAACAGCTAAGAGCCTCGTTCAAAAATTCAATCTTCCTTTCCAGTCCAGCAGTAAGTGCAAAAATTTTCTTCCCCAATACCGGTAGCTTTCAGCATATTTTCCAATCTTTGATATTTTAGAGAAGTTGCATTCAGGTCTTTTTCCATTTCTTTAATCATTCTAGAATATTCTTTCGATTCGGGATTGAGGTAAGGCTCCAGATCTTCAATATGCTTTCCGTGTATTCTTTTGATTATCCTTCTTGCAAACAGCTCCTCTATCTTTCTCGTAGAAAAAAGATATTTACAGGGAAACATAAGAGCGGGGCAGGCTATTCTTGCGTGTATTTCTTTTGCTCCTGCGTTCCAGAGTTTAACGAGAAGATAGTTTTTTAATTGAGTTCCTCTTACAATCGAATCTTCTGTTAGTATAAGTTTCTGGTTTTTAATCAGAGATTCTGCGGTTATTTGCTTCATTAATGCGATTAGGTCTCTTCTTTCCTGAGTTGGTGGAACATAACTTCTTGCCCAACCCGGAGTATATTTAAGCAGGGGTGTTTTTACCGGTATTTCTGATTCGTATGAATAGCCGAAGGAGTAAGCTGTACCGGAATCAGCTATTCCTGTAACCAGATTGGCTTCTACATCGTCATTTCGTGCCATGAGCCTGCCGGAATTTTCTCTGAATTCTTCCACGTTTTTACCTTCATATTCCGAAGCCGGAAATCCGGTATATACATACAGAAAAGCGCATAAACGAAGATCCTTTTCTGCCTCCTTCAATACTTCTGTCTTGCTTTCATTTACCAGTAATATTTCGCCGGGACCAAGGAATTTTTTGGTGTTAAAACCCAGGTTTTTATAAGAACAGGTTTCCGAAACAACGATTTTAGCTCCTTTTTTTTCTCCTAAAACCAGAGGGGTCCTTCCGTATTTATCTCTTGCAGCAAGCAAACCCTCTTTGCCCAGAAGAAGTAATGACATAGAACCATCGATTTTAGATTGCATATATTCTATGCCGTCGAGTAGGTCTTTTCCTTTGTTAATTAGTTTTGCGACGAGTTCTATTTGATTCGGACATCCATTTAACATTTCAGAAAATGTTCCGCCTTCGGATATCAGTTCTCTCGCAAGCTCAATTTGGTTGTTTATGAAGCCTGTGCCGCAAATTGAATATTCCCCAAATTTCATTCTCAGAATAAGAGGTTGAGTGTCCCTATCGCTTATAACCCCGATACCGGAGTTCCCCTGCATAAATGTATAATCAAGGTCTTCGATGAATCTTGTCTTGAATTGCGCTTTTTCTATAGTGTGTATTTTCTTTTGCGTTCTTTTGCCGTCGAATATCGCCAATCCTCCGTAAGAGCTGCCCATATGAGAATGATAGTCAATCGCGTAAAAAAGGTCTTCCTTGCAATCTTTTTTTGTAACAATGCCAACGATTCCACTCATTTTTTGCCTTCCTCTCCTTTCTGCATTAAAATGAATTTTTATTCAATTATATTCAATAATATACAGATGGTTATTATTTTGGCAAGGGTCGAAAAACGAGTTTCGAGTTACGAGTTTTGAGTTAAAAAAATAAAAATACTTAAAATATATGTTTATCTGCGTACTATTAATGTTTTTTCTTCCTCAAATTAAAAAGCAGCACCGACAAAGCAACAATCAGCATTCCGAGGACCGACAACACAGTAGGAGAATCGTTTTTTAGCAATGTCCAGCTAATGATCGCTCCGAAAACGGGCAGAATAAACTTCCACATATTCAACTCGGAAACTTTTACGCGCTCTACCTTTATTAAATAAAACCAGATTGAAAATCCGACTGCGGATATAAATGAGAGCCATAACAATGCAAAAATAAACTGTTTTGTAATTGTTATCTGTAGAGCCCCTTCCATTAAGAACGAAAGCAGGAGTAGCGTAAACCCTCCTAAGCCCATTTGAGCGGAATTTAAAGTAATAGGATCCACTTCGCTTTTATCTGCCGACACAATTATATTGCCAATTGAACTTGCAAGTGAAGATCCAAGCAGAATAAATATACCTATCAATTCTTTAAAGGATGTACTTATAATAAAATGTCTCTCAATTGATATTAAAATTACCCCGAGAATCCCCGAGAAAATGTAAATGGCTTTTCGAAGATATAATTTATCGTCTTTGAGGATTATGTGCGCAGCGATTGCAGTAATAAGAGGCGATGAACCTACAACTATTGCACCTGTAGAACCAGGAACCAATGACATTCCCCAGAAGAATAAAGAATATAAAAGAAAAGTCTGGAAAAGACTCACCTTAGCAATTGTTTTTAAGTTGGAGCGAATTGATTTAAAGTAATTTCTAAGTCCTCCGCAAAAGGGCAGTAATAATAAACCCGCCAGAATGAAACGTATCCCTGCAAAAAGCATAGGGGTGCAATACACAAGACCAATCTTAATGACGGCAAAAGCCGTAGACCATAAGAGGCAGGCAAGTATTGCAAGAGAAATAATTTTAGATTTTTTTAAATCAAACATAACAGTCAGGAGAGTATATTTTTAATCATGAATGTCAATAGTGTTTCTCGATTTTCGAGAAACAATTTATCGGTTAAATGGTTGAATAGTTGTGTAGTAAAAAAAATAAAAAAAACTTTGTATGTTTCGTGTCTTTGCGTGAGATGTATTTGGGGTTGAGGGTTGGGAGTTTTAAAACAAAAAACATATTTTTTTCTCTGTGTGTTCTTTTTTCTCTGTGCTCTCTGTGGTTAAAGAAAATTTTTCAAATATCAAAAATAACCGTTGCCTGATATTGTCCGTTTACTTCTTTTATTTCAAGCTGATGGTACGTCACTGCTTTTATTTCGGTCCCATTTTTTACTTCTTCGGCAGAAACAATGTTTCCCTTTAGATTGATTTTGTACAGGTCTTTATCGATATTAACCGAGCACACAGAGGGTAGAAACATCTCCTTTTCAAAAAAATATATAATTTCTTCCAGGATACTAACAAATGCCGTTTCTATATTTTCTTCTTCTACGGAGAACCCTCTTTCTATTACCGGCTGGATTTCTATTCCACCGGAAAGTAAATCTGCCGTAGCGTGGATTGCTTTCCAGAAAATTTCGGTGATGGAATTACCGGTTATTTTTATACCGATATCCGCGGTATGCTCTAAAATTTCGTAATATTTATTCGAGTCCAAGGACATGTTTTATTAAACGTGAAAACTCATAGTAAAGTTGTTTTACCATAAATAGGGTGGACATCTTTACTCCCAGAATTTCGATTGTTTTTCCTCTTAATATTTTTTTTGCGAGATACCGGGTTCTGAAAGCGTGACTTTTATCGGTTATTATAAATACTTTTTTGGAATCTCCAATAAATTTTTTTGAATTTATGAGGTTCTGCGGAGTGGTTGTCGACTTGTCTTCCTTGATAACTTTTAGCTTGGAATATTCTTTCATCCATCCAACTTCTTCTTTTGTACCCGAAAAAATAACTTTAAAATCATTGAAATCTTTTAATAATAATTCTGCGAACTTAACTCTCTTTTTTGTGAGTTCTTTATCCTTGCATCCAAGAATTATGACTACGTCTTTATTTTCTACCATTTCTCCAAAATTCTTGATATGTCTTTTTTAAATTTACTTCCTATAGAATAAGCTGATAAAATATTTTCTTTTATAGGATCTAAAGGTTTTGTCGTATAAACGAGAGCAATTGTTTCATTCTTTTTTACTTCTTCTCCTTCTACCTTCAAAAGTTTTATGCCGGCTTTTAAATCTACATTATCCTCTTTCTTTTCTCGTCCGGCTCCGGTCTTTAAAGCTGCGATTCCTATTTTATACGCGTCTATTTTCTCTACAATTCCCTCATTAGCAGTTTTGACTTCAAATGAGTTTCTATAAGTGGCAAGTCTGGATAAATTTCCTCCCTGAAGGGAAACCATCTTTTCAAATCGTTCAAAAGCTTTACCGCTTTCAAGAACTTTCAGAACGTTTAGTCTAATTCCGGCAAGAGAGCACATTTCTAAAGCAAGGGCAACTGTTATTTCTACAGTGTCAGAGTAGTCAGATAAGTTACCTTTCAATATTTCAATCGACTCCAATACTTCGGGGGCATTCCCTATGTTCCTGCCAATTGGCGCGGATTGATCCGTATACACAATTGTCATTTTTGTTCCGAGTTCTTCCCCGACTTTTTTCATCATATCACCCAGCTTCTTAGCAGAATCCAGATTCTTCATAAAAGCGCCTTCCCCCACTTTCAAATCTATAACAAGACCGTCCAGGTCTTCCGCGAGTTTTTTGGAAAGAATACTGGAAGTAATAAGAGGTAGCGATTCTACTGTTTCCGTTGCATCCCTTAAAGCGTATAATTCTTTATCTGCGGGTGCTATTTGTCTTGTTTGAGATATTATGGAGCACCCTGCTTTCTTTAAAACCCTCTCAAATTGACTGAATGTAAGAGCTGTTTTATATCCGGGTATTGCTTCCATTTTATCGGCAGTTCCGCCGGTATGCCCCAGTCCTCTTCCCGTAATCATTGGGACGATTATACCCATCTCCGCGGCAAGGGGGGCCAGGATAAGGCTTATCTTATCTCCGACACCACCTGTCGAGTGTTTGTCGATTTTGGGTCCTTTGATTTTGGATAAATCGAGTTTTTTGCCTGAATTCAGCATAAAATACGTAAGGCCTTTGGTTTCCTCTAGGTCCATCCCCTTGTAGAATATTGCCATTAAAAGAGCACTTATCTGATAACTCGGAATTTCTTTAGTGGTAACACCGCGAATAAAAAATTCTATATCGGATTTCTTGAGCTTTTGGCCGTCTCTTTTTTTTCTTATTATTTCCCGCATAAAAGGAAGTTAATTTGAAAGGGATTATTGTCAAGAACGATAGTAACCACAAGATTACACAAATTGTCACAAGATTTTTTTTATTTTATTTTTACACAAAATTCGAAACTTTTTAGGTTTAAACACCAGCATTTCGCAGGTGTTGCCTGAGTCTAGGTATTGTAAGTATCGCCAAACGGGATTTACTCATTGCTATATGCGGAGGATTTATTATAATATTCTTATACTCAATATAAGGAGGTTGAAATGTTTATTCGACAAAATAAAACTATTCAAGAGCTAGGCAAGAGTTTGATGTTTCGTTTATTTCTTGCTTTTTTTCTTTTAGGAGGACAAGTTCTTGCTCAGGTAACCATAAAAAAGGATGTTCCAAGATCTTTGGAGCTTAATATTGAGGATTGTCTTATTGCCACAATCAAATCACCAGAGTCAATGACTGTGTATATGGTAGGGACGGCAACTGAAGCAGGGAAAGGACTTGTTGCCAAAGTGACCACCAGGAAGTTTGAAATCAAATCAGGAATTAACAGGTATGATGCTGCACATATACCGCCGATTGCTGAGACCTGGGTTATTCCAGAATATGAGCGTTTAATAGAAAGAACGGGGAGTTTTCCTGAAGGAAGGTATACAATACTTGTCCGACTTTTTACGGTAAAGGATGAGCTGTTAGATGAAGATAAAAGAACCCATCGGGTCGTATACCCCGAGCTCAGGTTAATAACTCCAAGAGACGGATCTAAGATAGTTGAATCTAACCCACTGTTTCACTGGTCTATTAGCCGTTCTGTTCCCGGAGCAAAATATTTGCTGAGAATATTTGAGCTAACGCCTGAAGGATCAAAAGCAACTGTTGCTTCTGATATTCCCTTTTTTCGAAGAACAATCTCTACCACCTCTTTTCGATATTCGTTGAATGCGGCTCCTTTTAGAGAGGGAAAGAAATATGCATGGCAGATTCAAGCATTGGCTTCTGATGGGTATCCTTTGGGAAGAAATGAAGGGAAAAGCGAAATTTTTGTATTCAAATATAGAGATGCTAAGATAAATTATCCGATAAAACTTGTTTCGCCGGAAGAAGGCGCCGAGATTCCTTCCGATAAAATCAAATTTTGCTGGG
>Ga0307438_1001356_pt1 | contig 15733 bp, 15 predicted proteins | sample SalMarWE160110MG_FD_202144 | JGI IMG/M metagenome (GOLD analysis project Ga0307438, IMG submission 202144) | Salt marsh sediment microbial communities from the Plum Island Ecosystem LTER, Massachusetts, United States - WE1603-110 | ecosystem: Environmental > Aquatic > Marine > Intertidal zone >... | reverse complement strand
GGGTTTAGTATATTAATATATACTTTCCCAACAGAGACCCAACCACCTTCTGCATTTAGTCAAGCTATCAGAAGAATATCTCCACCCCCTGAATAATCAAGACTTTTTCTCATTATAAACGTGAGACAAAATTTTTGAACTTTGATTTGCAATTTTCCATTTTGATATTTGGTTTTTACATTTACTTCAGATATCGAGGTTTTCCACAAATTGGGCATTTGCTAAAATGAAATCCTTTCTGGGCTCAACCGCGTTACCCATTAATATATCGAACATCCGGTCTGCTTCTATTGCATCTTCAATCGATACCCTTCTTAAAATTCTATTCTCCGGATTCATTGTAGTTTCCCAGAGCTGTGAAGGATTCATTTCTCCCAAACCTTTGAATCTTTGTACTTTGGCTTTGTCTCCCCCAATTTCTTCTATTTCTTTTTCCTTTTCTCTTTCCGTGTATGCCCATTTTTTCTTCTTTCCATCGCCTACCTGATAAAGAGGAGGGTGGGCTATATAAAGATTTCCGTTTTCTATGATTTCTTTTGCGTATCTAAAGAAATAAGTCAGAAGTAATGTTCTTATGTGTGCACCATCTATATCGGCATCTGTCATTATAATAACCTTATGATATCTGAGTTTACTATAATCAAAATCTTCTTTTCCGATGCCTACACCTAAAGAAGAAATCAAAGTGCTTATCGTTGTATTGGCGAGTACCTTATTCAATCGCGTTTTTTCCACATTTAACAATTTACCTCTTAAGGGAAGAACTGCCTGAATAGTTCTATCTCTGCCCTGTTTTGCCGAACCTCCTGCCGAATCTCCCTCAACGATAAAAATTTCAGATTTCTCCGGATTCCTGGAAGAACAGTCGGCAAGCTTGCCGGGAAGATTGGCTGAATCCAGGGCACTCTTCCTTCGTGTAATATCTCTTGCTTTCTTGGCAGCCATTCTGGATCTCGCTGCAATAATTGACTGGTTTATTATCTTTTTTGCTGCCTGAGGGTCTCTTTCGAGATATTCCGAGACACCATCGCCGACCACGGAAGCAACGATTCCTTCTATTTCCCTGTCACCCAATCTTGTTTTTGTCTGCCCTTCAAATTGAGGCTGCGGAAGTTTTACGGAAACAACCGCAGTCAGACCTTCCCTGACGTCGTTTCCTGTAAGCTTGGGATCCTTTGAAGAAAGGATTTTTTGAGATTTTGCATATTGATTAATACTCCTTGTCAAAGCACTTTTGAAGCCGGAGAGGTGAGTCCCTCCTTCGATTGTCTTAATATTATTTGCAAATGAAAATATGTTCTCAGTGTAAGAATCGTTGAACTGAAGGGCAACTTCTACAACGCATGAATTGACAGCTTTGTTTATATAGAAAGGATGACGATGTATAGGATTTTTGTTTTTGTCTAGATACTCTATAAACTCTTTTATCCCTCCCTTGTACTGAAAGCTTTCCACTTTACCTTCTGGTTTAAAGTCAAGTTCTATCTTTAACCCTTTATTAAGGAAAGCCAATTCCCGAAGACGTTCATCAAGATATTCTCTGCTGAACTCAATTTCATCAAAAATTTCAGGATCAGGATAAAAAGATATTTTTGTTCCTGTTGCTTTTCTTATGGCTCCTTTCTTTAAATCTGTTGTTGCTTTACCTCTTTCGTAACTCTGAGTCCACAGATAGCCTTCCCTTGCTATTTCCACTTTCATCCAGGAACTGAGCGCGTTAACAACCGAAACCCCTATACCGTGAAGTCCCCCTGAAACTTTATATGTGTTGGAGTCGAATTTTCCTCCCGCGTGGAGAGTCGTCATCACAACTTCCAATGCCGATTTGTTTTCTTCCTTATGCAAATCAATCGGAATGCCACGACCATTGTCGGTTATTATAACTGAATTATCTTCCGAAACAGTAACATTAGTTCGATCACAGTATCCGGCCATTGCTTCGTCAATTGAATTGTCTACAACCTCAAATATTAGATGATGGAGTCCTCTTTTACCTGTATCTCCTATATACATTGCGGGTCTTTTTCTGACTCCTTCCAAATCTTTCAAGACTTTTATACTCGAAGCCATGTATTCGTTCTTTTCCATTAACCCTCCCTGAGATAGAACCGAATTTCTATTATCACTTTCTTTCCTGCTTTTTGGTTTAACGCTGTTATCAAATCTTCTTTAAAAAAGGTGAGCTCATTTAACCATGCGGATGAATTTACTTCTAAACTCAATTTTTTATTCTTAAACCCTACCGGCCTTGCGTGCTTGGCAATTACCGGAGGACATATTTCGTCCCACTGGGTTAAAACTTCAATCTTAAGAAGACTTTCACCGAGTGGTTTAGAATGTACGTATCTTTTCAGCACATTTGCTAATAAATGGGGTTCCATTTTTTTTCTTTATTATATATCTACTACAATCCTTATCAAATTTAATATCTTCTTTAGTAGTTGTAATTAAGACTTGTTTTGCCTTCTTTAAGAATCGAGCCAAAGAATCGGTGTTTCTTTTATCCAGACCGCCCAACATTTCATCTACAAGCAGTATTGGTTCTTCTTCTCTTATATCAGTCAATATTCTGGAGAACCCCATTTTCAAAGATGCTATTAACAATTTTTTTATTCCAAAAGAAGATATCGCCTTTGCCGGATAATTTTCAACTTCAAACATAATTTCATCTCTATGAGGTCCTAATAAAGTATATCCTGCATTCATCTCTTGTTTCCTTTTCTTATTAAACTCCGCCTCGATATTCTCATAATCGGCTCCAGGGATATATTCTATTTCGAAGGTTTTTCCCGTAAGATCCTCAAATATTTCCCGTGTATAAAAAGAGAGTTTTTTTATAAAAAACCTTCTCGCCTTCACTATTGGATAAATTGATTTAATCAATTGTTTTTCCCATAACTCGAAGTTACCGAGACACCCCCCTTTCTTGGCATTAAGAAGAAGCTTGTTTCTCTGTTTTTTTGCTCTTCTATATTCATACAAATAACCGAGGTACTTTCTGTCATACATAGAAATGCTTATATTCATAAAATAACGCCTGTTTCGGGGCCCACCATTTATTATTTCTATATCCTCGTTAGTTAATGCCACAACGGGAATTGTTCCGAAAGCTTCTTTTATACTCTTTTGCATCAAATCTTCGATAAAAATCTCCTTTCTCCCTGAATATTTAACCTTGACTTCTGTACCTCCATATGTTCCTGAAAGAGTAAAAAAATCTTTGTCAAAATGAACAAGATTTTCCATCCTTTGCGTCCTGAAGGAACTAAAAGTAGAAAGAAAGTAAACCATTTCTATCAAATTGGTTTTCCCAACACTGTTATCACCAATAATCAGATTTTTTCCCTCAAGGAAATCTAAATTTAAGGATCTAAAATTCCGAAAATTCTTGCAATATATGCTTTCAAGAAACATTTCGTATATGCAAATATATATAAAACACTCAATTAGTCAAGGGATAATATAGTTAGCATTTTCTAATTTGGAGCGTGCAATTTTAGGCGAAATCGCTCGACAATCCTATTTTTTTTCTACCTTAAAATGTAAATTAAATACTAAAAATTAAAAAACAAAATGACGAACATAGTTGGTCTGTTGGTCGGTTAGTCCGTTGGTCTGTTTTTTTGAACTCACCAACACACCCACTCACTAACACACTAACAGTTTTTTATTTGTAATTTTCCACTTCAATATTTGATTTTTTAATTGTTCTACGGAGGTTGACAAAAAGGGGTTTTTTTTTATTTTATAGGCGTTATGGATTTACATATCAATGTCGCAAATCTTCCTAAGGATGGTAGTAAAATAGATTTGCATATTAAAGAAGAAACTGTCTCTGTTAAAGAAATCACGGGTGATATCTACGTACATGCGTGGATACATAAGAGTGGTAACTCTTATAACGTGAAGGGGTATGAGGAACACAATCTGACACTTAAATGTTCCAGGTGTCTTGAAGATATAAAACAACGTAAAAAACGCAATTTCAATTTAGAATTTAAAAAAAAGGCAGATTATGACATTGATGGTAAGCCAGTTAGAGAAACCGATGATACTGAAAGTGAATATATTTTAGCAAATGATCGCATTAATTTAGGCCCTTTTCTTCGTGATGAAATAATTCTATCGGTTCCTATTAAACCGCTCTGCAGTGAAGAATGTATGGGGCTTTGTCCGATTTGTGGTGTTAACCTTAACAAGACAACTTGTGCACATAGCAAAGAAAAAGAAAAAAGTCTTACTTAGTTAAACTCAAAGTAAAACAATTGGAGGATATTATGCCGGTTCCAAAAAGGAGATCCTCGCGTACTCGAGGAAAAAAAAGAAGGACTCACTGGAAAATTAAAGAAAGCAATTTGGTTGAATGCTCTCATTGTCATTCATTGACAAAACCACACAGAGTCTGCCCAAAATGCGGTTATTATAAGGGTCGTTTGGTTTTAAAGAATCTTGAAGAAGCCTAATGAAGATTGCAGTTGATGTTATGGGGGGCGATTATGCTCCCCGTAAGATTATTGATGGTACAAAACTTGCCTATAATGAGTTAAAAGATTTAATTGAAATTAATCTTGTAGGGAATAAAGAGATAATTAAAAAATTCGATATTCCGGATAAGTTTTCGATTATTGATACTTCTCAGGTGATTAATGCGGGTGATCCCCCAATGGAAGCATATAGACAAAAGAAAGACTCTTCTCTCGCGAGAGCCGTAAATCTACAGAAAAACAACGAAGTCGATGTAACTATTTCAGCTGGAAACACTGGCGCTGCCGTAGCTTTTTCTATACTTTCTCTTGGTCGCCTAAAAGGCGTTGACAGACCTGCTTTAGCTACTTTTTTCCCCACAAAAGAAGGGAAGGTTCTCGTACTCGATGTTGGTGCAAACTCAGGTGTGAAACCTGAAAATCTAAGAGATTTTGGCGTTATGGGTTCTTTGTATCTCGAAAAAGTATTTAACCTGAATAATCCTTCAGTAGGCTTACTCTCTATGGGAAGAGAGGATACAAAAGGCGGAAAAAGTGTAAAAGAAGCCCACAATTTGCTTTCAGATGCGAACATTAATTTTATAGGTAATGTAGAAGGATATGATATATTAAACGGCAATGCGGATGTTGTGGTTTGCGACGGATTCGCTGGCAATGCGATTTTAAAATTCGGAGAATCGATGGTAGATTTTCTTTTATCCGAGATAAAAGAAGGAACGTCAAAAAATTTAATTGCTGCTCTGGGCGGTCTTCTAATACACCCAGTGTTAAAAAATTTGATTAAAAAAGTAAATTACGAAGAGTACGGTGGAGCTATATTATTAGGTATCAACGGTATTACCGTAATTTGTCATGGAAAATCCAATGATAGAGCCATCAAAAACGCAATACTTAAAGGTTATAAATTTTACGATTTAAAAGTCAATTCTTTGATACAGGAAAGTTTAAGTCAATGAAAACAGCTCTTATTTTCCCGGGGCAGGGAATCCAGAGAGTAGGGATGGGAAAGGATTTGTACGAAGAATATACTATCGCGAAGGACCTTTACGACGAAGCAGACAAATTACTCGGTTTTTCCATTAAAGAAATTTCCTTTTATGGGCCTGAAGAAGTATTGACAGAGTCGCAAAATGCTCAGGTCGCAATAATATTAAACTCATACGCTATTTTTAGTATTATAAAAGAAAAGCTTGAATTTTCTTACGTTGCCGGCCACAGTTTAGGTGAATATACTGCGCATCTTGTGGCGGACACATTTAGCTTTACAGATGTTTTGCACCTGGTTCGTTTTAGAGGTGAACTGATGAGTGCGGCCAAAAAAGGTACAATGAGCGCGATTATAGGGCTCTCTTCCGAAAAAGTTTTGGAGATATTAGACTCTGTAGAGGGCGTTGTTAACGCAGCAAATTTTAACATGCCCACGCAAACCGTTATTACGGGTGAAGCCGATGCTGTGAGAAAAGCTGAAGAAAAGCTAAAGGCTAAGGGAGCAATGGTTATTCCTCTTAAGGTTTCCGGAGCTTTTCATTCTCCACTTATGCAGGAGGTTACGCTTCCTTTTAAGAAGGTCCTTTCTAAAACTGAAATAAAAAAGCCTCTGGTACCTGTTTATTCAAATGTTACAGGCGAACAGGTTACCGAATTAGATGAAATATTGGAAACCCTTGGTTCACAAATAGAAAAACCCGTCCAATGGGTTAAGACTCTTCAAAATATGAAAAAAGACGGGGTTGAGCGTTTTATTGAAATTGGACACAAAAGTATTTTAACGAAATTGGTGAAAAAGACACTTGACAAAGTCGAAACAATGAGTATTTCTTATCCAAAAGATTTAAAGGGGATTTTAAATGAACAATAAATTGGCTTTAATTACCGGAGGGGGAGCAGGTATCGGGAAAGGTATAACCTTAAAGCTCGCCTCGAACGGTATTGATTGTGTTGTGTTTGATATTCAGGATGCATCAGCTGTCGCCCGAGAAGCTAAAAGCCTGGGCGTTAAAGCTTCTTTTCTAAAAGTCGATGTAACCGATTCCGAGGCAGTAAAATCCGCAATTTCTGAAGTAAGTTCTTCCGTGGGAAATATAAACATTCTGATCAATAACGCTGGTATAACTCGTGATAATTTACTTATGAGAATGAAAGAAGAAGATTGGGATAAAGTTATACAGATAAATTTAAAAGGCGTTTTTAATTGCACAAAAACAGTTATCCGTGGAATGATGAGTTCTCACTGGGGAAGAATCGTTTCTATTTCCTCAATTGTAGGAATCATGGGTAATGCAGGGCAATCAAATTACGCTGCTTCGAAAGCCGGAATAATTGGTTTTACAAAATCGATTGCCAGAGAAGTTGGTTCCAGAAACATTACTGCGAATGCTATTGCTCCGGGATTCATAAAAACAGAAATGACGGATAAACTCCCCGAAACGGTTAAAAAGGATTATTTATCAAAAATACCTCTCGGTAAATTTGGAGAGGTCGAAGATGTGTGCAACCTGGTTAACTTCCTTGTTTCCGACGAAGCTTCTTATATTAGCGGTCAGGTAATTCAGGTTGACGGAGGACTTCTAACTTAAAATAAAGAAGAGGAGGTTTTTGTATGGCTTTAATGGACAAAGTAAAAAAGATAATTGTTGAACAATTAGGTGTTGATGAATCTGAAGTTACACCAAAAGCTCATTTCATAGACGATCTCGGTGCTGATTCGCTTGACACTGTAGAGTTAATTCTTTCCTTTGAGGAAGAATTCGATATAAGTATTCCTGATGAGGACGCCGAAAAGTTAGAAACAGTTGGTAAAGCGGTTGAATATTTAAAGGCACATATAGAAGAGTAAAGTAATGCACCGTGTAGTTATCACAGGGGTAGGAGTAGTCACCCCTGTAGGGATAGGAACCCAGGAATTCTGGAAAGCCCTTAAAAATGGTAAAAACGGAATAACAAGAATTACCAAGTTTGACCCTTCTCCATTCAAGAGTCAAATTGCCGGAGAAGTTAAGGGTTTTGAACCCTCAAAAAATTTAGATTTCAAAGAGATTAAAAGATATGATCTTTTTACTCTCTTTGCTTTATATACTACTATCGAAGCTATAGAAGATAGCGGCCTGGATATTGAAAGCCTTGATATGGACAGAGTAGGTGTTATTTACGCTTCCGGTATAGGTGGAGAGAACACCTGGGAGGTAGAACATACTAAATTGTTGGAAAAAGGTCCTGGAAAGGTAAGTCCTTTCTTTATTCCTTCTCTTATCATAAATATGGCAGCCGGTAAAATTGCTATGAAATTTGGATTTAAAGGGATTAATTACGGAATCGTTTCAGCCTGTTCTTCTTCCGGACATGCGTTAGGGGAAGCATTCCGTAAAGTTCGTACGGGTGAAATGGATATAATGGTAGCGGGAGGGAGCGAAGCTCCTATAGGACCTCTTGCTGTGGCCGGTTTTTGCGCAGCCAGGAGTCTATCTACGAGGAATGATGAACCGGAAAAAGCTTCCAGACCTTTCGACAAAAATAGAGATGGATTCATTATGTCTGAAGGTTCGGGTACTCTTATTCTTGAAAAGTTAGAAAGTGCCAAGAAAAGGGGTGCACCAATATATGGAGAAATAGTAGGATATGGAGCTTCAAATGACGCATTTCATATTACTGCGCCTAATGAAACGGGAGAGCCTCAAGCAATGGCGATGAAAAGAGCCATGGAGGATGGGAACATAAAGAAAGAAGAAATCGACTACATAAACGCTCATGGAACATCAACAATACTTAACGACAAGATTGAAACTAAAGTAATCAAAAAAGTTTTTGGAGAAAGAGCTTATGAAATAAACATTTCTTCTAGCAAATCAATGACCGGACATCTCCTTGGTGCAACCTCGGCTGTGGAAGCTATTGCTTGCGTTTTGAGTCTACGAGACGGAATTATCACTCCCACCACCAATTATGAAACACCTGATGAAGAATGTGATCTTAATTACACTCCGAATGAGGCTGTAAAAAAGGATATAAGAGTCGCCCTTTCTAATTCATTCGGTTTCGGGGGTCACAATGTAACACTTGCTTTTAAAAAATATGAGGAGTCCAGTTGAAGATAATAGTATGTATAAAACAGGTTCCTGACCCAGAACACGCTAAAATGGACGCGGAATCCGGTACGGTTGTGCGCGAAGGTGTTGAACTAATGGTTAACCCTTTTGACCTTTACGCCGTGGAAGAGGGGTTGCGTTTGAAAGAAAAAATCGGGGGAGAAGTTATAGCTATTTCTATGGGACCCCCGCAGGCTGAAGGAGCTTTGAGAGAAGTTATCGGTATGGGGGTAGATCAGGCCGCCTTATTAACTTCACGTGATTTTGCCGGAGCTGACACGTGGGCGACTTCTTATACTCTCGCGAAAGCATGTCAAAAAATAGGAAATTATGACGTAATTATTTGCGGCAAACAGGCAATAGATGGGGATACCGCTCAGGTTGGTCCCGGTGTAGCCGCGCAACTCGGTATACCTCAAATTACTTTTGTAAGAAAAATAGATGAAATTTCAGAAAAAAATATTAAAGCAGAAAGACTGGTTGAAGGAGGCTATGAAGTTATTTCTTCTCCCCTACCTCTTTTAATTACAGTAGTTAAAGAAATAAATGAGCCGCGTCTTCCGACCTTAAAAGGAAGATTAAATGCCAAAAAAGCTGAAATCGCGAATTGGGGTCCGGAGGACATAGGTGCCGATAAAGATAAGATAGGAATAAATGGTTCTCCTACAAAGGTTGACGAAATCTTCACGCCGGATTTATCAAAAGACGGGAAAATTTTCAACATTGAACAGTTAGATGAAGCGGCAGAAGAAATTGTAAAGAAGCAAAAAGAAATGGGGCTTATTTAATATGGGTATAAGAATAATTAAAGATAAATGCACTGGTTGTGGTATTTGTTTTAATGTCTGTCAATACGGTGCTATTAATATGACAGAAGAGACCCATGTTCTTTCAAATGGGAAAGAAGTTAAGCGACTTGCGATAATTGACCTCGAAAAATGTACTCTTTGCGGCGAATGCGTTAAACCTTGTCCTACTAACGCCATCGAATTAAAAGCCGAGACCCATAAATTCGAAGGTAAAGAGAATTATAAGGATGTGATGGTATTTGCCGAACAGCGAAGAGGAGAACTTGAGGAAGCTGCACTTGAACTTGTCGGAAAAGGAAGAGAACTGGCAGACAAACTCAACGTTGCCCTCTATGCTCTTCTCCTGGGTAAAGATCTAAAAGGTAAGCCGGAAAAACTAATTTCGTATGGTGCTGATAAAGTAATTGTAGTTGCTGATGATTCATTATTTAATTTTTTGCCGGAGCCTTACACAAATATTTTGATAGATATGATTAAAAAGTATAAGCCTTCGATTTTCCTTGCTCCTTCTACAACCCAAGGAAGAGCGCTTCTTTCCAGAGCCGCAGGTAAAATTTACACAGGTCTTACAGCCGATTGTACCGGTCTCGATGTAGATGCAAACGGTAATTTGCTTCAGACGAGACCAGCGTTCGGAGGGTCTATCAAGGCAAGAATTCTCACCCCAAATATGAGGCCTCAGATGGCTACAGTACGACCCAAGGTATTTAAACCCCTGGAAGAAGATACTAATAGAAAGGGAGAAATTATAGAAGAAAAAGTATCGGGAGAGTTATTAAAAAGCACTACTAAATTCGAAAAATGGATTAAAGATACCACTTCGGCGATTTCAATTGAAGACGCGGATATAATTATCTCCGGAGGCAGGGGCTTGGGGTGTAGCGATAACTTTAAGATTTTATTTAAATTAGCGGAGGTTTTAGGTGGTGCAGTAGGAGCATCGAGACCAACGGTCGATGAGGGATGGATACCATATTCTCACCAGGTGGGACAAACAGGCAAAACAGTAGGACCTAAGATGTATATCGCTGTTGGTATAAGCGGTGCCATTCAACATCTAGAGGGCATGAGGAGTTCCGATTTTATAATTGCCATAAATAAAGACCCTGACGCTCCTATATTCAAAGTTGCGGATGTTGGAATTGTGGGAGATCTTTTCGAGGTTGTACCTTTATTAAAAGAAAAACTAAAAAGAGCTATAAATGGCTGAGAAAATAAGAGGAAGTTCTATTGTTGAGGAGTTAGAGAAAGCCTATCTCGATTACTCTATGAGTGTAATTGTGGGCAGGGCTCTTCCTGATGTCCGCGATGGTTTAAAACCGGTCCATCAAAGAGTTCTCTACGCGATGAGTAAAATAGGTCTATCTTCAAGTTCTTCATATAAGAAATCGGCTACTGTCGTAGGAGAAGTTCTGGGCAAATATCACCCCCACGGAGATATGGCTGTTTATGACACGATTGTACGTATGGCGCAGGATTTTTCCTTGCGCTATCCTTTAGTTGATGGTCAGGGTAATTTTGGCTCAATCGATGGCGACAATGCGGCCGCATACAGATATACAGAAGTGCGATTATCCAAAATTGCGGAATTAATGCTTCGGGACATCGATAGAAATACTGTCGATTTTGTTCCCAATTTCGACGCTTCTCTAACCGAACCGACCGTTTTACCTTCAGCTTTTCCCAATCTTCTTGTAAACGGTTCCAGCGGAATAGCTGTCGGAATGGCAACCAATATTCCTCCTCATCAGTTGGGAGAGGTATGTGACGGTGTTATTGCACTTATTGAAAATCCTGAACTTGGCGTTTCGGATTTAATGCAATGGATTAAAGGCCCGGATTTCCCGACACGTGGTATGATAGTAGGAGATAAAGGCCTAAAAGAAGCATACGAGACGGGCTCAGGTAAGATTGAAGTACGGGCTAAATTACATTTTGAACCTGAAAGCCACGGCAGGGAAAAGATAATCATAACGGAAATACCTTATCAGATTAATAAATCGACGTTGCTTGAACAAATTGCTGATATGATAAATAAGGGAAAGATTCAAGGTGTTTCCGATATGCGGGATGAGTCTGACCAAACCGGAATAAGAGTAGTACTAACTTTAAAGAAAACTGCCGATTCAGAAACTGTATCTAAAAGACTTTTGAAATATACGGGTTTAAGGCGAACATTCGGGATAATACTTCTTGCTATTGTAGACGGCGTTCCCAGGATGTTAAATTTAAAAGAGCTTCTTCAGCTTTATATCGATCACAGAAGAGAAGTGGTTCGGAGAAGATGCGAATACGACCTTGATAAAGCCGAAAAAAGAGCTCATATTCTTGAAGGTCTTCTTAAAGCCCTGGACCATATTGATAAAATTATCGAAACCATTAAAAAATCAAAGGATAGAGAAGAAGCGCAGGGAAATCTAATTAAAGTTTTCGAATTCAGTGCAGAACAGGCAAATGCCATACTTGACATGAGACTGGCCAGGTTAACTTCTCTTGAAAAAAATAAACTGGTCGATGAGTACGAAGAAAAAATAAAACTTATTGAGAAGCTAAAAAGCATACTTTCTTCAGCTAAGAGATTGGATGCGGAAATAATTAAAGAGCTTAAAGAAGTAAAAGAAAAATTTAACGATAAGAGAAGAACGGAGATATTCGGAGGTCCGGTTGAAGATCTTTCGGAATCGGACATCGATCTTGTTAAAGAAGAAGAAGTTGTTATTACAATTACCAAAAAAGGATACGTAAAGAGAATACCCTTATATACCTACAAACAGCAGGGGCGTGGAGGTATAGGTATAATAGGAGCATCACTTGGAGATACCGATTACGTATCTTCTCTTCTTGTTGAATCGACTCACGACCAGATGTTGCTTTTTACGAATGAGGGAAAGTGTTATCCCCTTAAAATATACGAGATTCCGGAAGCCGGAAGAACATCCAAAGGGGTATCTCTTGCAAGGATGTTAAATCTGGGCAGAAACGAAATGCCTCAGGCTGTGATAACCTTAAAAGAGATGAGAGAAAGCGATAACGTTATTCTCGTTACAAAGAAAGGAATAATAAAGAAAGTAAAACTTCTGGATTTTGCCAATGCGCATTCGGGAGGAATAATAGCTCAAAGAATGAAAGAGGGAGATGAATTGTTTGCTGCCGAGAAAGTATTAGAGGGCAATAAAATACTTATTGCTTCAAGCAACGGGCAGGTAATTAAATTCGATGAGAAGATTATAAGACAGATGGGGAGAACTGCTCAGGGCGTAATTGGTATGAATATTCCGGATAATGAAAGTATTGTCTCATGTGTAATAGCTGATGAGAAAATAAAAGACCTTATATTCATATCAGATGATGGGTATGGTAAAAGAGTAGCCGTTTCGGAGTTTAGAGAGACTAATCGCGGGGGCAAAGGAGTCAGGGGTATAAAAATCACAAAGGGCAGGAAACTGCAGCGAATGGTTGGGATAAGCGGTGACGAAGAATTGATGGCGATTTCAGAGGCGGGTAAGATTATAAGGCTAAATGCTAAGGATATCAGCAAGCAGCACCGTAATACCCGTGGAGTCAGGGTCGTATCAGTAAAGGGGGAAGATAAGGTAACGGATATTGCGATAGTAACGGATTGATGGAAATCTCGCACATAGATTTTTACTCCGGAAGCAAAGGAGATGAATATCCGAAAAAAATATATACATCTTCAGGGACAATAATAGTCGACAGGATAATAGAAACAAAGTTAGAAGAAAATTTTCATTCCAGAGAAAGGAAAAAAGTCTTTATTTTTCAAAGTCAGAAAAAGCAATTTTATCAACTTAAGGTAAGGCAAGCATCTTTTGAGTTAAAACAAATAGAAATAAGGGAGGAGTAATTTTTCATGAGTAAAAAGAAAGAAAAAAACAAAAATACAACTTCAGTCATATCGCCTTACGGAGGAAAATTAATAAATTTGATTATAAAAAAAGAACAAAGGAGCGAGTTAATCAGGGAAGCTAACAAGTTAAACTCCATTCAATTATCTCCACGCTCGCTTTGTGACCTCGAGCTTCTTGCAACAGGCGGTTTTTCTCCTCTCGACAGATTTATGGGCGAAGAAGATTATCACAGTGTTATAAAAGAAATGAGGCTAAAAGATAGTACTTTCTTTCCTATGACTATAACTCTTCCGGTCTTTAATTTTTCAAATGGCAATTTAGGAAAAGAAATAGCTCTTCGCGATGAAAGAAACGATTTGATAGGAATTATGAAAGTTGAAGAAATTTACACCAGCGATCCTGTAAATGAAGCAAAGTATGTTTACGGGTCAACCGACGCCCGTCACCCTCTGGTTGCGGAATTGCACAGCTGGGGAGATAAATATATTTCAGGCTCACTTAAGATTCTTAACCTGCCGAAACATTACGATTTCAAAGAACTACGTTTAACTCCCGCAGAAGTAAGAAAACTGCTTTCCAAAACTGGTTACAGTAATGTGGTTGCCTTTCAGACAAGGAATCCCATGCACAGAGTTCATGAAGAGCTTACCAAAATAGCAGCCGAAAGAATTGATGGCGCTCTACTTATCCATCCGGTCGTCGGACTTACAAAACCAGGAGACGTTGACCATTATACACGTGTCAGAAGTTACAAAGAACTTTTTGAAAAATATTATGATAAAAAGAAAACAGTCCTCAGTTTATTGCCCCTTGCAATGAGAATGGCTGGTCCGAGGGAGGCCTTATGGCACGCTATAATAAGAAGGAATTATGGCGCGAATCACTTTATCGTAGGCAGGGATCACGCCAGCCCCGGGAAAGATTCTAAAGGAGAACCTTTTTACGGACCTTATGAAGCACAGGAACTAATGAAAAAATACGATGAAGAGATCGGGGTAAAAATGGTTTCTTTCAATGAACTTGTTTATTTGCCCGAAGAAGACCGTTATGAAGAAAAAGATAAGGTCAAAAAAGGAGTAAAAATCGCGAAAATATCTGGTTCAAAGGCACGCGCTGCAATCGCAAGGGGAGAAAAACCTCCAAAGTGGTTTATGAGAACGGAAGTCGCTGAAATTCTGAGAAAGAGACATCCGGCAAAACATGAACAGGGTTTTTGTGTATGGTTTACCGGACTTTCCGGAGCAGGCAAATCTACTATCGCAAACGCCTTTGTTGAAATGATGGCAGAGTACGGAAGAGATGTTACAGTGCTCGACGGAGATGTTGTCCGTACTCACCTGTCCAAGGGACTTGGTTTTTCTAAGGAAGACAGAGATATAAATATTTTGCGTATTGGTTTTGTAGCCTCTGAGATTGTTCGTCATAACGGAGTGGTCGTCTGCGCGGCTGTAAGCCCATACCGGGATGCCAGAAACGAAGTTAGAAATATGGTTGGAGATGATAAATTTCACATGATTTTTGTCGATACTCCCCTCGAGGTTTGCGAAGACAGAGATCCCAAAGGTCTTTACGCGAAAGCTTTAAGAGGAGAGATAAAAAACTTTACGGGTATTGATGACCCTTATGAAAGACCTGTAGATCCGGAAATAATTGCCGATACGGTCAATAAAACTCCGGAAGAAGACGCTCTCGAGATAATCGAGTATCTCAAGAAAGAGGAATTTTTGTTAAAATAGAAGTTAGAAACCCAACCCGCTACTCCTTAATTAGCCACGGATTTACACGGATTTTTTTGTTTTTTTACTTGAGCCCTAGAATCCTCGAATCCCATTAGATATCAACGGAAGGTAAATCGATTAGAAGACCTTGACATTATAAAACATTTCTTTTAACTTGAATCATAGGAGGAAAAAATGAAAAAATCTATTATCATTATCTTATTAATATTTTTTATTTCGTTAAGAAGCAAAAGCGAAGTGTCAAAATACGAGGGTGATTGGATAGGTACAGGATGGGGATGGGAAGTCAGATTCAAACAGACATCAGGAGACTTTGTTTCACAATTCAGAGGAAAAAAAGCTGAGTTACCGTATGGGAACGACAAGATAATAATGACTCTTCTCGTGGAGCATTCCACAGTTTTCCATATTAACGTTGATGAAAATGGTAACGTTACAGGAGAAGGAACTATTACTTATGGCCTGATACCAAATCTTGCCGGAGTCGCGGCTCTCACAAAACAGGTAAACGATGCGATTAATTTGATGGACAAAATTGTTTTCGTATTCAAACTTGCGGGAGATATCGGCAAACAGGCTGTTCAATCGATGAATCGAGTTTATTTTCAAAATGAAGCTAAATTAGCCCAAAATATGAACCTCTTCTCAAAGACCTCTGCAGCAGACCTTCTTAGAGGAGGAGAAAGCAAGGTCATGATTACGAATCTAATGCGGTCAGGCGGAGAGGCAGACGCGGTTGAACTAGCAAAA
>Ga0307438_1001353_pt1 | contig 15738 bp, 19 predicted proteins | sample SalMarWE160110MG_FD_202144 | JGI IMG/M metagenome (GOLD analysis project Ga0307438, IMG submission 202144) | Salt marsh sediment microbial communities from the Plum Island Ecosystem LTER, Massachusetts, United States - WE1603-110 | ecosystem: Environmental > Aquatic > Marine > Intertidal zone >... | reverse complement strand
TGGTAATTTTTAAAACTTCTAAAAGTTCTTCATCGTTCGCATAGCCAATAAAAATTAGAGTAATATGCAAATTCTCTTTTTTGGTCCATCTAATTGGCAACTCTGGCCATTTCGATTGATAATCTACAAGCCTTTTCTTTATGTCTCCCGGTAAATTTATGGCAATAAAAATCCGATGTTTCATAAATTCAATTGAATTTTATCATAAAAAAGACTAAAATTAAAACGATATGAGAGAAGCTTATTTATATAAAAAATTATCGGGAAAAAAGCATGCCCCGCACCGAGACGAGATCTCTGGTGCTGGGGTTCAATGTCAGAATTGTGCTCATTATTGCGTTATTTTACCGGGTAAAAGAGGAATTTGCGGAGTTAGAGAAAATGTTGATGGAAAATTATATGCTCTAAACTATGGTAAAGCCATTGCTGTAAATATTGACCCAATTGAGAAAAAGCCATTTTTTCATTTTTTACCAGGAAGTTATTCTCTTTCAATAGCGACAGTTGGCTGTAATTTTAAATGTCTTTCTTGCCAAAACCATGATATCTCTCAAATGCCTCAATTAACTGGAAAAATCGAAGGCCAAGAAATTTCTCCAGAAGAAATTGTTAAAATTGCTCTTAAAAATAATTTGCCAAGCATTTCTTATACTTATACGGAACCAACAATTTTTTTAGAATATGCTTTAGACACTATGAAGTTGGCGAAAAAAGCAGGCCTAAAGAATAATTTTGTATCAAATGGATTTATGACCGAAGAATCAGCCAAATTAGTTATCCCTTATCTTAATGCCAATAATATTGACATAAAAAGCTTTTCTGAAGATTTTTATAGAGAAAGTTGCGGAGCAAAACTGCAGCCAGTTTTAAACACGGCAAAATTAATGAAAAAATCGGGCGTCTGGGTGGAAATAACGACTTTAGTTATTCCTACTCTTTCAGATTCAGAAAAAATGTTTAAGGACATTGCTACGTTTATTAAAGAAGAATTAGGGGCCGAAACTCCCTGGCACATTTCTCAGTTTTCGGGCTCTATCTCCTGGAAATTACAGCATTTACCAGACACACCAGTTGAAACTTTAGAAATGGCTTGGAAAATTGGCAAAGAAACCGGCTTAAAATACGTTTATACTGGAAATATCCCTGGTTTGCCTTCGGAAGATACTTTTTGCCCAAAATGCCAAACTTTGGTGATTGACAGAACAAACTACATTATTCATCGCTACGATAAGAACGGCAAATGCCCCAAATGCAGCGCTAATTTAAATTTAATCTTGAAATAGAATATGACAAACATTGTTTTTGCCTGCATTTCCCCTCATCCTCCCATAATTCTTCCTTCAGTTGGCTCGCTCGAAGATAGAGCCCAGGTTAAAAAAACTATTGAAAGTTTAGAGTCTTTAGGGAAGAAATTAAAAGAAACTCAACCAGACTCAATAATAATTTCTTCTCCTCATCCTGATTGGGGTTTCAACGTCCCCCTCTATTTTTTGGCTAAAGATTTTAAGGGAGAGATAAAACAGCATCTGATCGGTTTAGAAAAACCTGAATTTTATTTTGAAGAAGGAATAAAGGTTTACAGAGAATTTGGGGGAAAGAAAAAGTATGCTCTAATTGCTTCTGGTGATATGTCTCACTGCTTAAAAGAAGAGGGTCCTTACGGTTTTCATCCCGACGGTCCAAAATTTGACAAGGCTTTAATAGAGTTTTTAGATAAAAAAGATGTGGAGAGTATTTTTAAATTAGATGAGATGTATCCCGAAGCCGGCGAATGCGGTCTCAGGTCTTTTTGTTTTCTATTAGGTATTTTAGATGCCTCGGGAATTAACTGGCAGTCAGAAATTATCTCTTACGAAGGCCCTTTTGGCGTGGGATATTTAGTGGCTAATTTCGAATTATGATAAAGAGTTATCCCATAATAGATCTCCATGTCCATTTAAGGAATGATATTCCCAAACACACTAGAATTGCTAGAGAAAGCGGAATTGATGTTGTAGTTTATATGGCAAATTGCAACCCTCCCTTAGATAATTTAGAGAGAATTAAAAAATCATTAAGAGAAAAAAGATATTGCAAAGCAATTCCGGTAAGTGCAATAACAAAAAATTTAGAAGGAAAAGAGTTGGTTGATATTGATAAAATTAAACCCTATGTTGTGGGGTTTAGCGATGATGGTAAATATTTGCAAAACTTAAATTTGTTAAAGGAAATTTTAGAAAAGAATGTTTTGGTTTTAGCTCACTGTTCTCCTCCTTTTGAAATAGGAATTAGGAAGCCCGAACTGGAAACTAAGTTTATCGAAAGATATCTAAATCTTTTGGTTAAAATTGGCGGCAAACTTCATATTCAACATCTCAGCCAAAAAGAGAGCGTTAAATTAATCAGAGAGGCGAAGCGAAGCGGAATAAAAGTGACTTCCGAAACTTGTCCTCATTATTTTACCTACACAAGAGATGATTTAGATACAAAAGTTAATCCACCCCTAGCTTCAAAGGAGGATATTTTAGCGGTTAAAGAAGGATTGGTTGATGGGACAATTGATGCAATTGTTTCTGACTATGCTCCCCTACCCAGAAAAACAGGCATCGCCGGGTTTAGAAGTTTTTTACCATTATCTTATGGATTAGTTTTGGAAGGAGTTTTATCTGAAAAACAATTAAAAGAAAAATTATTTCTTAATCCCAAAAAGATAATTGAAAGCAATGGATACAAACTAAAAATATGAAATTTATTTTAAGGGGACCTTTTAAAGAAAATGTCTATAGTTTGATGAGAAAAGTCGGTTATCATTTACGCGAGCGTCAGCGAAGTGTGGAGATGAACGAAGTTCATCGACTCCAGAAAAAAGATGAAGAAAAGGGAGAGTTGATTTTTGTTAAACCACCAAAAGGGTATCCAAGATTCCATCTTTATCTAAAAACAGAAAATGGCGATTTGATTTTTAATTTACATTTAGATCAAAAAAGGCCAATTTATAAAGGTGCTCCGGCCCACAGCGGCGAACATAGAGGAGAGGTGGTCGAAAAAGAAGCTGAAAGAATAAGAAAAATTTGGAATAAGTTTAATTTAAAAATATGATAACGACGGCAAATATTTATCATGATTTCGTTATTGTTATACCGCTTTTTGTTTGGGTGATTTTTGTGGTGAAGTATTTTTCTCGCTGGATTTATAATTTGGCGGTTAAAAAAGGCTATCCTCCAGAATCAGCGACTTATTTTGGCAGAAAAGCGATTCATATTTTCGCTTCAGGCCTGATTGCTCTTTCTTTACCTTTTTTATTCAAAGAGCCCTTTTTACCCTTTTTATCAGCCCTAATTTTAGCTCTCTACACTTACCTACCCCATCGGAAAAAGCAGCTCTATGAGTGGTTTCAGGCTAAAGATAATATTCGAGAGGTGAATTTTTGTTTAATGTGGGGACTGGTTATTTTGGTTGGCTGGTTTTTTGATAAAACTTTTTGGCTAGGAGTAATTCCCGCTCTTTTTCTCTCTTTCGGTGACGGAGTAACGGGAATTGTTAGAAATTTAAAATATAAAAAAAGAACTAAAGCCTGGGAGGGTTCCTTGGCAATGCTCATTGTTTGCGTTTTGATTGGTTTTAAAATGGGCTGGTCAGGAATCATTGCCGCTTTGGCAGCCACAATTTTTGAAAAATTTGAATTTATTGATGATAATATTTCTGTCCCCCTTGTTTCTTTTTTAATTTTGTTATTTTTAAAAACATGCATCCCTTAATTTTGCTGACAAAATTGGCAATTGAAAATTATCTCAAAAAAGGAAAAATTATTTCGCCACTTAATGATTTGCCGGAAGAATTTTTGACCAAAAGAGCAGGAACTTTTGTGACAATTGAAAAAGATGGCGAACTTCGAGGATGTATTGGCACTTATCTTCCCACAAGAATAAATATTGCCGAGGAAATTATTCGTAACGCTATTGCTGCCGCCACCGAGGATTGTCGTTTTGGCCCGATTGAAAAAGAAGAACTCCCCTATCTTTCTTACACGGTTTATATTTTGAGCGAACCAGAATTGGTTAAAAATATAAAAGAGTTAGACCCTAAGAAATTTGGCGTAATTGTAAAAACTATGCCAACTACCTTCTCTCAAGGAACCGATGTAGTATTTAACGGCCATTTTGTAGCAAAAACTGGCCTTTTGCTTCCTGATTTAGAGAGAGTGGATACTATAGAAAAACAACTCTCCATTGCCTGTCAAAAGGGAAGAATAGACCCTGAAAGAGAGAAAATTTTTATTTATAGATTTACCGTCGAGAAGTACCAATAATAAACTCCTCTACCATTTCTCTGGCTTTTTCATCGGTAAATTGCTGGGGCGGGTGTTTCATTAAATAAGCTGAGGCGGAAATTAAGGGCCCGCCAATTTTTCTATCTAAAGCCAATTTTGCTAATCTTATTGCATCAATGACTATTCCGGCGCTGTTTGCCTTATCGTCCACATCTAAACGTAATTCAAGAGAAAAAGGAATATCGGCAAACATTTTCCCCTCGATTCTGATAAAAGCCAATTTTTTATTCTCTAAAAATGGAATAAAATCACTTGGCCCGATATAAATATTTTTCGGATTTATTTTCTCAGTCAATTGGCTGGTTACTGCTTCAGTTTTGCTGACTCTTTTGCTTTCTAATCTTTTTTGCTCCTTCATATTCAAAAAGTCAGTATTGCCGCCAACGTTTATTTGATAGGTTCTATCGATCGCTGCTCCCCGATCTTTGCAAAGTTTAGCTAAAACCCGATGAACAATTGTGGCCCCAATCTGGCTCTTTACATCGTCCCCCACAATTGGGACTCTTTCTTTTTCAAATTTTTTAGCCCACTTTTTGTCAGAAGCAATAAAAACCGGAATACAGTTTATAAAGCTACATTTTGTTTTTAGAGCGATCTTTGCCCAAAATTCGGTCGCTTTCTGGCTCCCGACAGGTAAATAATTAACCAAAACTTCGGTCCCGGTCCTTTTAATTTCTCTTTCAATTTCTTTTTCTAACTTTTCTATTGGAGCAGGATTTTTTACTGGATTTATTTTATTTTCAACAAATATTCCAATTCCGTCTAAAACTGGCGTTTCTTTAACCACTGTTTTGTTTTTGGGTAATTTTACCCAATTTACCAAATTTGGACTGGCGAAGACCGCTTTATCTAAACTCTTCCCCACTTTATTTCCTCCGACATCAAAAGCTGAGCTGAATTCGATATCGTCAAAATTATAAGGCCCAATTTTTTGGTGCATCAACCCAATTATTTTCCTGTTTCCCCTTCTTTTATAGTATTCTATTCCTTGGATTAAACCGGCAAAGCAATTACCAACTCCGATTACTCCGACTTTAATTTTTTTTAGCATGGTGTAAAATTAAGCATGATATCTGTTTCACGGCCCTTTCCCTCTTAATTATTTTACCGCGGTAAAATAGTGTGTCAAGTGTAAAACTATGTTACCCAACGAACGTCTTCAAAAATCAAATACTATAGAAAATTTGTGGATTTACATCCTTTCTCTGTTAAGGAAAAATAAAGTTTATGCCTGGAAGATTCCTGATTTAGTGAAAAAAGAGTTCAAATTCAAGCCCGGCAAAATTACTCCCTACCGAGTTCTTTATCGATTAGAAAAAGAAGGGTTTGTAAAAAGCGAAATGGAAGAGAGGCGAAGGGTTTATCAGATTACTGGAAAAGGAAAAAAAGAGCTAGAACTCGCTAAAAAATTTTTTCAAAACCTTCTAATTAATCTAAAATAAGGTATTGATTTAAATTTTTATGTCTTGGGATATTATTGCTCGCCTTTAACCAAAATGATAAATAAAAAAATTGCCCAAATATTATATGAGATAGAAGAATTGTTGAGGATAAAGGGGGTAGCTTTTAAGCCCAAAGCTTACCATAAGGTAGCTCTAACCTTAGAAAATTTAGAGAGAGATATTTCCGAAATTTATAAAAAAGAAGGGATTAAAGGGGTTGATAAGATTCCAGGTATTGGTGAAAGTATTGCCAAAAAGATTGAGGAATATTTGAAAAAGGGAAAGATTAAGTATTTTGAGGAGCTGAAAGAGGAAACAGCCATCCGTCAAATTATTACTCATTATTTTGAGACCAGAGAGGTGAGCTTAGAACAACTTAAAAGGAATGCCAAAAAAAGAAAAATAGTTTATTCACGATACACCAGGTCAGCAAAACAACTTTTAGAATTAGCCGGCTCAGTAAAAAAAGCTAAAGCAGCAATTGACAAAGTGGCTGAGTGGGCGAAATCGAGAAATTTAGATTATGCCATTGAAACCGTATTTAAGAAATGGTTAGAGTTAGATAGATTAAAGCCGAAAGAAGTTGTTAAGAAACCTTATTATCAAGGTGACCCCATGGTTTGGTCAAAGACCAAAAGAAAATGGTATGTAATTGACAAAGACGGCGATTGGTTGGAGTTTGCCGGAGAAGAATCTGACATTGAATGGCGAATAATAAAATAACAACTATGAACAAAGAACAAAGAACAATAAATCCTAAAATGATATTTATAGGAACGCCGGATTTCAGCGCCATTATTTTAGAAACACTTTGCGAGAGCGAATTTAAGCCGATTTTAGTAATCACTGCTCCCGATAAACCGGTTGGCAGAGGGCAGATTTTAACGTCGCCGCCAGTAAAGATAACTGCTCAAAAATATAAAATTCCAATTTTACAACCAGAAAAAATTATAGATTCTAAGTCCGAAATTCTAAACCTAAAACCCGATTTAATCATTGTGGCTGCTTATGGCCAAATTTTGCCTAAAGAAATTTTAGATATTCCAAAAAAAGGCTCGTTGAATGTTCACCCTTCTTTGCTCCCAAAATACCGGGGAGCTTCTCCCATCCAATATGCTATTTTGAATGGGGAGAAAAAAACCGGAGTAACTATAATCTTAATGGATGAAAAAATGGACCGTGGTCCAATTCTTAACCAAAGAGCGCTGGAAATCGAGGAAGATGAAACCTCAACTACTCTCCATCAAAAATTAGCTAATCTTGGGGCAAGTCTTTCAATGGAAACCATCTCCAGATGGATGCAGGGAATGATTAAATCTCATCCTCAAGATGACGCCCAGGCTACTTATACTAAAATTTTAACTCGGGAAGACGGCAGAATTAATTGGGAAAAAACTGCGAAAGACCTTGAGCGGGAGATTAGAGCTTTTAATTATTGGCCGGGGAGTTTTACTTTCTGGCAGAAAAGAGATGGGACAATGGTCAGAATAAAAATTTTAAAAACCAGAGTTTTTGAATCAACCGGGGGTATTGCTTATCCCATCGGTAAAACCTTAGTTGTTCCCCAAAATGAGATTGGCATTCAATGCAGAAAAGGTTTTTTAAGGGAGGGAGGAGATTTTTTAGTTATTGAGAGATTACAGCCTGAAGGAAAAAAAGAAATGGGTTCTGAAGAATTTTTAAGAGGCTATCTGGATTTTATTGGCACAATTTTAAAATGACTACCCTCCCCTATCCGAAACTCAAAAAAGGAGTGAAAATTATTTTGGACAACGAACCCTATGAAATAATTGAGGCCTCCCATCTTTTCAAAGGAAGAGGCCATTCGGTTCTACAAGGAAAATTGAGAAATTTAACTACCGGAAATTTAATTTCTAAAACCTTCCATCCCTCAGATATTTTTGAAGAAGCCGAACTCTCAAAAATGGAAGTAAAATTTTTGTATCATCATCGAGATAAATTCTTTTTTTCTGAAGCAAAAAATCCAACCAAAAGAGTCGATTTAACATTAGAGCAAATTGGCGAGCAAGGAAAATTTTTAAAACTAAATCAAGCTGTTGAAGGGATAATTTTTGAAAATAAAGTAATTAATGTTTCCTTACCAATAAAAATCAATTTAAAAGTAATTGAGGCTCCCCCTGGAGTTAAAGGCGGTCGGGCTGAACCTGGAACAAAAAATGTTACTTTAGAAACCGGAGCCAAAATAAACGTCCCCTTATTCATTGAAGAAGGAGACATAATTGAAATAAATACTCAAACCGGTGAATACGTAAGAAGGATTGAGTGATTAAGGTTTTTTTCTTCTTACTTCTGCCTCTCTGACTCTTTTCTCGTCCATCCCAAAGTGATGGGCGATTTCGTGCCAGACAGTGTTTTTGACTATTTCCCTAATTTCCTCTTCAGAAGAGGCCGCTTTTTCAATTGGCCCTTTAAAAATTGTTATTTTATCAGGTAAAACCTGGCCATAAGGCCCTCTTTTAGTTTGGGGAACACCTTCATATAATCCAAAAATTATTAAGTTTTTTCTTGCTCTTAATTTTCTCAATTGATAAGGAGTAGGCTTATCTTCTGTCACAATATCGACATTGTCTAACTTCTCCAGAAATCTTTCTGGGATAGCTTCAATTCCCTCTTTGACCATTTCCCCAAACTTTTCCTGATTCATATAGTTTTAATTTCGTAAGTCGCCTGTTTCATTTTAATAAATTTATCGTACCAAAAAACCGCCTCTTTGGCGATTTTTGGTTTTCCCCACCGACGTCTCGGTCAGAGGTATCGTCGTATGATGACCCATTTTTTTATCGGCCAAATAAGCTTTTAATCCATCCCCAAATACCTTTAGCCTGTTTTTCTTTTTCTGCTAATTGCTGTAGTCTATTTTGTTCCTGCTCCATATTCTGAATTTGTTCTTGAAACATATTCTTAATCTCTTCATTGCAGTCACATTGTTCTCTTAACTGCTTAAGTTGCTGAACTCTTAGTTTATTCTGATTAACTTCTCTTTCAATTTCTCCTGCAGTTTCCTGATCCCCACCTGCAAAAAATCTTACAATTATGTTTCTGTTCTGGATTCTTTCTTCTGCCTGTATTGTCGCTTGAACAGAATTGTCAAAATCTTTGGCAATTTGAGAAACTTGCGGACCAATTCCACCAACTAAATTTTCCATCGTAAGTAAAGAATGAACCGCTAACCTTACTTCATTTTGGTTCTGATAAACTTTTTGCTGTTTTTCCCCAAACGACTGAACCTCCTGATTCATTTCCTGTTGTTTTTCCTGGATCATTGTTCTTAATTCGTTAGTCGTTCTGGCCCTTACCTGTTCTCCTTTAGGAACAATTATTAGATCATCCTGATTCTGATTTTGGTTTTGGTTTTCATTTTCGGTATTCTGAGCAATTGTTACGGTAGAAAATATTAAAATCATTAAAAATGAAGCTAATAAGAAAGTAGTTACTTTTTTCATATATTTTCAAAGTTTATTATTTACGACCTTTCCTTTTCATTCTACCAAAAAACCGCCTTCTTGGCGACTTTAATGCCGTTCGGTCTTCCGAACCGCGCTCAATTTAGCTGGCTCCCCTGTCTTGAACCAAGGTCTTAAGGTAAATGTCGGTTATTTTAAAATTAAGATTATTTTAATAGCTCCTCAAGTCTTTTACTGACCGTTTTCCAGTTAACAATATTCCAAAATGCTTCAATGAATCTAGTCCTTTCATTTTTATAATCAATATAGTAGGCGTGTTCAAAAACGTCAAGCACCATCAAAATTCCAAAAGTAGGATAAATGTTAAAGTTATGTTTCTCTATCTGCATTAGAATCGGTCTACCGATTTGTTTATCGAAAACTAAAGTTGACCAACCGGAGCCCTCAACCGAAAGAGCAGCTTGAGTAAATTCTTTTTTGAATCTTTCAAAATCACCAAACTCAATATTGATAATCTCTGCCAAAATTCCTTCCGGCTTTCCACCACCTCCTTTTCCTGGGGGCGCCAAATTCTCCCAGAACAAAGAATGAAGAAAATGCCCCCCGATATCAAATGATAATTCTTTCAAAATTGCTTTGATGTCTAAATCTGTTTTATCTTTTCTTGCTTTCTCTAACTTCTCAAAAATTGCATTAGTTCCATTAACGTAAGTCTGATGATGTTTTTGGTGATGAATCATTAATTGCTGTTCAGAAATATAGGGTTCTAACTCTTTATATCCGTATGGTAATTGGGGTAAATTGTAAAATTTATTTTTTCCCATTTTTATTTGACTTCTTTTTTATAATCCAGTCTTTAACAAATTGTAGAGGAAAAAGATTTATAATTTCAGTATCTCTTAGAAATTTTTTTATATGCCGCTCTAAAGGGAACTCCCTTTTTAACTAATTTATAGACCTTCTCTGTTGCGTAAACGTCTTTTGTCAAAGCTTTATTACAATTTTCTTTATTAACTTTTAGATTTTGAAATATGAGATTCATAATAGATAGACCCTCTTTTGTTATTTCTAATCCTTTCATTGTTGGTTCTTTTGTAAGTTGGAAATCGCGGTTATATCCTGATGGAAGATTACTGATAATGTTCTTCACTTGGAACTCGTAAGCTAAAATAATATGGTATTTAGCCCTTAATAATTCTAAAACATCTGGGTTTTTCTTTTGAGGCATAATAGAACTACCCGTGCAAAGCTCTTTAGGCAGTTCAAAATAACCTAATTCTGGGATGCTAAATATAATTAAATCGGTAGCTATCTTATTCAAATCAAACATTATTTGGCTCAAAGCATGAAGTATCGTTGATTCAAATTTACCTCTACTATTTTGGGTATAAATTGGATTTTTTTGCAATTTCTTAAAGCCGAGGAGTCTTGCGGTATATTTTCTATCAATCTTAATAGGTAAGCCATATCCAGCTCCAGTTCCTAACGGGGATTGATCTATTAATTGCAATGTAGAATCAACTATCTTTAAATTATCTTTCATTGAATCAATAAATGAATCTCCCCACATTGCGATAGATGAAGGCATTGCCTTCCTTGTGTGAGTGTAACCCGGTAATTTTATTTTTCCATATTTTTTAACAAATTTTGCAATTGCTTTAATTAACTCATTGATTAAATTTTTACGATCATTTAATTCCTCTCTATAGTACAATCTCATCATTGTTAATACCTGATCGTTTCTTGATCTAGCGGTGTGTATTTTCTTTCCCAAATCTCCTAATTTTTTAGTTAGGTAATTTTCAATCGCAGTATGACAATCTTCTTGTTCTTTCAAAATCTTAAATTTCCCTTTATTAGTAAGGTCAATAATGTTGTTAAGTTTCTTAATAAGCTTTTGAGTTTCTCCTTTTTTAAGTATGCCAATTTTACCAAGCATCTTTGTGTGAGCAATTGAAGCAATACAATCATATTTGATCAATTTCTGGTCTAAAATATAATCATCACCGACTGTGAATTCCTCTATCTGTTTATTTAATCTGTATCCCTTTTCCCAAAGTTTCATATTAATAGCTTTATTCTACCAAAAAACCGCCCTCTTGGCGATTTTTTGAATTAAATTTGCTGGCATCCCCGGTCTAGAACCGAGATTTTAAGGGGTAATTCGGGCTTTTAGAGTATATCTCACCGACCCGTCTCGGTCGGGGCGTTTTTGGACTATAAACCTATTTTCTTTTTCTTTCTCTCTCTTCTAAATATCTTTTTAGTGCTTCTTTTGAGGAAACCCAAATCCTCCCTTCTTTATGAGCCTCCAATTTTCCTGCTCTGACGAGAAGGTTTAAGTATTTAGCCGAAAACTTACTTCTTTGGCTTAACTGGTTCAATGACATAAATTTTTCTTTTTTCTTTTCTTTAGGAGTTAATATATTAAGATAAATATCAAATGAACGTTCAACTGTCTGAGAAATAAAACGAACAAATGGAACCAAGTCACCCCTGTCCGCTTTGGCTAAAATCTGATAATATCTTTTCCTATCATTTTTTAGAATGATGGCTAAAGGATAACCTGCCTGCATTAGAATGACGTTCATTATTAACCTAGCAGTTCGGCCGTTGCCGTCGAAAAATGGGTGAATTGCTACCAGTTGATAGTGTAGCAAAGCGGCCAATTCAACGGGATGAAGTTTGTTTTGGTTCTTCCTGACCAAATTGATCAGCTCCGCCATCATTTTAGGTACGTCAATTGCTTCTGGCGGTTTATAATTTGTGCCACCGATCATCACCAAACTGTTTCGGTATTTCCCGGCCCATTCTTTTTCTATATCCTCCGTGACTATCTGATGAAATGATCTAATCAGCGCTTCAGAAATCATAATCGGCCTGTTCTTGGCAACTAAATCATGTAAATAATCTAAGGCCTCTTTATGGCTTTTGGCTTCAATGTGGTCTTTTAAGGGCTTACCTTTTATAGTCAAACCCTCATTTATCACCAGATTGGTTTCTTTCAATGTTAAACTATTCCCTTCAATAGCGTTGGAATTATATGTCATTTCTATCTCAAACTGCTCTCTTATCTTTTTAACAGCCGATTTGGGTAGCGGTCTGAGAGAATTTAATGTTTTTAATTTTTTATCTATTCTCTCTTTTATTTTGTTGTCTAAATAAGTCATAGTTTCTTAATATGGTTTATCTTTATTTTAATCATATACCATATTAAGCTAAGCTGTCAATACCGACCAAAAAACCGCCTGATTGGCGACTCTGTTGACTGCGAGGCTTAACGGAAAATCGTTATTATGAGAACGGTAAAATAAAAAGCCTTGGCTTTGAAGAATTATTCATTTTAAACCAAGGCCGATGGGACAAATCAGACATTTGTCACAGCGAGAAGTGGGTTCAGAAGTAGGATTATCAAGCTGTAGATAAGCCAGACATCGTTTTTCAGATGTGAGTTTATATGGCTCTAGTAATCCATTTACAGGGCATGCCTTTAGACAAGCCTCACATTCCCCGCAGAGGTTATTTGGAAGTTCGGAGATGGTTGGTTCAAGAGGAGCATTTGTTTCCAAGACCACGAATCTTAACCAGGGTCCGAACTCTGGATGGATAACCAAAGAGTTCTTTCCCCAATAGCCTATACCAGCCTTTACTGCCATCTTTTTGATATCTAATTTAGAATACTTTTTCTGCTTTACTCTAAATCCCCTCTCTCCAAGTTTCTGAACAAGTACTTTAACTCTGGGTATAAAATGCTGATAGAACCCAGGGAACTTCCACTTTCTACCGTCTGAGACAAAGATGTCAAGGTCCCTGTCTGGCCTAGAGGCTAAACCTAAAATTAGGAAAGTCTTTCGGCCTTCAACTACCACTCCTATAGCATCAAAAGTCTCTCGTGCATAATCCAGAAATTCCTTCATTGTGTACCCTCCTTTCCAGTCTATACCTGTTTATACGATGGCATATTTTAACAAAAATGTCAAACGTGGTTTATTAAAACTTTCTGAGAGACAAAATTATACTAAAATGCTTATGAGAACCTATTTTTTCATCATAATCATGTTTTCTCCTCGTTATATTTGATTTAAACTTTAAGACCCGAAATGGGAGTTGGGCTAATATGCTTTTTATTTCTCTGGCAGAATAATATCTCTCTATTTTCTTAGACGGTAAAAAGATAGTTTTTTCGTAGAGATGAATCATAACTAAGCCATTTTGTTTAATGACTCTAGCCAGCTCTTTTAAGCTTTTCCTCAGATTAGTAGAATGAAGCACACCTATCGAATAACCACCAATAAACGATTCGTCTCTAAAGGGGAGATTTTCTGTATTGGCTAATAAAAATTGAATCTGAGATTTCTTAATTTTTCGCTTTTTTACAAAATCAGCTCGTCTTTGATTACAAAGATAAAGAGCCTCGGGAGCTATATCAATACCTGTAACATTAAATTCTTGAAGGGCGAAGAAGAAACTATCCCGCCCATTCCCACAGCCAATTTCCAATACTTTTCCTTTTGTAATACGATATTTTCTAAAAAGTTTAATAAAATCAGTGGCCAACTTCGATGGCTCAAAAGACACCGCCCAATGCGGAAATTTTTTCTTATAATCTCTCCACCACTTTTTCCATTGTTTCTGAGAAATATGTGATTTCCCCGGCATAAAAAATTTATAATTTTAATTATTAGTATCTCTTTATTATACATAGCATCTCCATTCTTACCAAAAAACCGCCTGATTGGCGATTTTTGTCGGCTGGCATCCCCGGTCTTGAACCAAAGTTTTAAGGGGAAATTAGGGGGTTTGGGGCGTGTTCCATTAACGCGTCTCGGTCGGGGCTTTTTTAAGCTAAAATGAGACAAATGAGACACTAAAAGGGGGATATTTTGGTGGAGTAATTTTCGGTATCCCTTCAGCAATTAAAGATTCCGAGCTTGAATCAATTGAAGCATTAAGACACCAATAGTTTTTTGTAAATATTCATTGAAGAAGCTTTGCTAAATTTTGATTTTCTCTTGCACAAACAATAATCCTAGAAATAGATATTAAATTGGAAACTAAGGCAATTAATATTAATGTAGGAAATATTAAACCTGTTATTCCGGCGAACATAATAAGAAGGAGTCTTCCTGGTCTTTTAAATTTAGGCCCATACCACACAAGTTTACGATTTGTTACGTCGCGGTGCTTGGCAGGTAGATAGTTAAGAAGTGCAAGCCCCATGATCGCAAGTGCTGTAATGGGCCAAACTAATGAATTTTGACTAATTACCCAATAGCCGTAAGCCATGCCAATTACAATTAACATATCTATATAACGGTCAAATGCGTCATCAAGCCAGGCACCAAATTTAGTTGACAAAAACTTGAGTCTTGCAATTTCTCCGTCACAGCCGTCGGTAATCGAAGTCATCTGGGCCAATATTCCTCCTGTAAAAACCCAAGGGAAGCTTCCTTTCGCAAAAAGAAGGGCGGATGAAATTCCAATCATTAAATTAAGTATAGAAATCTGATTAGGGGTAAGTCCGGTTTTTACTAAGTATTTTGAAATAAATATAGAGACTTTTCGATTAATTATCTTTGATACAATTCCATCCTCGGATTTATTGAGATTCTTAAGAAGTTTTCTTTCTGCAAATTTAATATCTGCATAAGTATCACAGTCTGACCAAAATTTCCCTTTAATATTAAATGCCCTCAGTTTTCCTTCTTTTGCAATAATTTTCATCCCATTAGTCAGTGAATTTTTATGATTCGAGATAGTTTTTTTTAGAATTTTAAAAATATGGGGGGAGCACAAAAACATTCCGGTATCGTAAGCGTTATAGACATCAAGGCTCTTGCTTATTGAGGTAATTTTGTTATTTTTAACTAAAACTTTTGTGGTGTCATCTATATCCAAAGCAGAATCCAAATTCTTATCTATAACGAGAGCACACTCATCCTTTTTTAATTTTATCCTCTTAAACTTAAGAAGTGTCTGCCAGTCAAAGACGTGGTCAGACATTAGAAGAATAAAATTTTCCTTAAAATAATCTCTCGCTTCAAAAACAGAGATTCCATTTGCTTTTTCCCAGTTATTATTGTGAACAAAAGCAATTGAAACACCGAAACGGCTTCCGTCGCCGACTGATTCTTTAAGCTCTTTTCCCTTATAGCCAGTAACAATTACAAACTCAAAAATTCCTGCTTTTTTTGCCGCCAAAATTATTCTTTCAATAATCCTTAAACCCAATAAACTCATTAGAGACTTATGTCTCCCGTGAGTAACTGGTTGCATTCTTGTGCCATTACCGGCTGCAATAATTAATGCTTTCATAGTTGTTTCCAAATTAAAAATAAAAAGGCTGAGAACACGCATTTAGTTGGCTTAAACCGCTTTGTATATTACCTCCAGATTAATCGACCGCCTCTCTTAGAAGACAAGATTGGCTGGTCAACAAGCAGTTTATGTCGCCCACTTGTTTGCTCGGTTCCAACCCATTCATTTTAGAATAGCTTAAATTTAGACTTATGTCAATACAAAAAACCGCCTTCTTGGCGATTTTTCTTGCTGCGGGGCTTGG
>Ga0307438_1001345_pt1 | contig 15803 bp, 16 predicted proteins | sample SalMarWE160110MG_FD_202144 | JGI IMG/M metagenome (GOLD analysis project Ga0307438, IMG submission 202144) | Salt marsh sediment microbial communities from the Plum Island Ecosystem LTER, Massachusetts, United States - WE1603-110 | ecosystem: Environmental > Aquatic > Marine > Intertidal zone >... | reverse complement strand
CTTCATTTTTTTTCTTACTCATCAAATAGCCTCCAGACCCTTAATTATTCCTTCAATCATTGCCTCGGGTTTCGGAGGACAACCGGGAATATAAACAATCTTCGCGTCCGGGTCTTCTTCTTTTAAAACTTTATCAAGTGGTCCGACAATCGAGTAACTATCTCTGAATATGCCGGAGGAACATCCGCAGGAGCCGAAAGCGACAACAAGGCAGGGCTTAGGCGTCTGACGGTAAACTTCAAGAAGCCTTGGTTTTGCATGCGCATTTACGGAACCACAAACAAGCAAAGCATCCGCGTGTCTGGGACTTCCAACCAATTTTATACCAAATCGTTCGACGTCATACCTGGGCGTAAGAAGCTCTAAAACTTCAATATCACAGTTATTACAAGCAGCTGTTGATAAGTGGAAGACCCATATAGACTTCTTAAAAGATTTCTTTAGAATATCCATTTAAACTCCAAAATGGGCAAGAATCCCCGCTATAATCGCGGCTCCGCTCATCCAACCCCAAAAATATTTCATAGCATGGTCGATTCTAACCCTGGGATTAGTGTTTTTAATCAATATAAGCAATACGATAATCAACAAATACATTAAAATACCACCAATAATTCCCTTGCCCCAGAAAAGTATAATTAGAAATATGGGTAAGCCAAAAAGCATTATGGCTTTACTTAATTCATAGGCTGCAAGTACTCCTCCGGAAAGCTCCATTAAGATTCCTGAACCGAGCTCAGTCTCTGCTTCGGGCAAATCGAAGGGAACTCTCCCGAGTTTTGCCTGAATACAGAATATCGCAACAGCGAAAGCTATAATGCCAGACCAGCTTGATATATTCGACCCGTTAACTCTCTGCCAATCCATAATAGCCCCAATCGAAAAACTGCCGGCTTTCGAAGCCATCATCACAATAACGATAATCATAGGCAAATCATAAGATAAAAGCAGTTTTATCTCTCTTGAAACCCCTACCGAGCTTAAAGGATTACCGGAAGTTGAACCCATATAAATAAGAGCTATAGCAGGTATAGCAAATAAGTACCACACAACTATTATATCTCCTATGAAACCTTCACTCATACCAAAAAAAGAAACACAGAGAATCGTAATCGCAAGCGTAACCGAAGCAAGTCCAAAGAGAGGGGCAGCCATAAAACCCGAACCGAAAGCTTCCTCCGGTATGATAACTTCTTTATAAAGCAGCTTGCCAATATCAGCAAATCCTTGATACCAGGGGGGACCGTATCTCCACTGTATTCTGGCAGAAACCTTTCTGTCGAGCCAGACTGTCAATAGCCCAACCACGGAAGCAAATATGAAACCCGGAAAAACAAAATAATAAATAAATAACCTCATAATCTTCTCCATGGTTTAGCTTTAACCCGAGCATCCACTCGGTCTCTCTCATTCTCATCTTCGTAAGTTATTTCTTCAAATGAGAGCGCCCCACTGGTACAGGTCTGAACACATCTTGGTTCTTTTCCTTCCTCCAGCATATCATAACAAAGGTCACACTTGGAAATAATATGGCGTACCCTTTTTGCTGAAAGAACACCGAAAGGACAGGCAATTGTACAGGAAAGACATCCTATGCATCTAAAGTTATTATGATAAACCAGACCGTCTTCCCTTTTCTCAAGAGCCTCCACAGGACATACCGCAACACACGAAGCATCAGTACAATGTTTACAATGAAGCGGTAAATCTATCGTTATATCGAAATTCGAGCGCGAAAGGCAGAATTTTTCCGAATGACTTTCATAACATGCAACGTCACACGCGTGACAGGAAATACATCTGTCAACGTCTAAAACAACTCTTTTTTCTCTTTTAGCTTTTTGCTTCTTCATTTTACTATCCTTGCCTTGACTGCTCCCGGAGATATAATACCATCTGAATCGGAATCGCACAAGAAGAGTTGCGCATTTTCAGTAAAATGTACCGGTACGGCAATTATATCCTCTGGTATATCAAAAGGTAAATTACCGCAATCCTCGATTCTAAAAACAGAAGAGCCATTGGGTGTCTCTATCTTAACTTTACCTCCGAGTGAAAGTTCTTTAACTCTATCGGTATTAATAAAAACATAAGGTTCGTTTTTTTGCTGATTCCATTTTACTCTTCTACTTAGCTCTCCCCTATCGTGATGAAAGGGTAATCCCATACCAACAGCAACAAAAGGATATTTTTTATTGGTCAAAGAAGAAGGTTTCTTCTCATTGGTTTCTTTCATAAAAGGAAGCACTTTTGGAACAGAAACTCGTGCTTTAACTTTAGCCCCACTTAGAGCAGAAAGCAAGTCACTTACAAAGTCTCCATCGGATACAGCATCTCCAACGGGAGAAACAGGCTCACCTAAGTTTACAATTTTTTCTTCCAACGAGATAAAAGACCCTTTTTTCTCAAAAGAAAAAGTCGAAGGGATAATACACTCGGACGAATTCGAACCTTTAAAGAAAGCTGTAGATAGTACAAAATTCAAATACCCGAATATATCCTCGAATTTTGGAATAAACTCAAAAGGGTCTCCGCCAAGAACAATAAGACCTTCTATCTTTTTCTCTTTTAAGGCATCCATAATTTTTTTGTTATTAAAACCACCGATAATTCTGCCAACACCAAGGGAGTTTTGACCGATGGGAATAACCGCAAATCTGTTTTCAGTAATTTCCGAAATTCTGGAAAGTTTACTGACAATAGAATATGGATTAACAAAATGTCCATAAATATTGGAAAATAGTATCTGGCCGTTTTCAGAATTCCTGAGTACCTCTGCCAGCTCTTTTATTCTCGCTATAGAAATTCCTGCAAAAGTCTCATTCGATTTTAATTTACTATTACCTTCCAAATAATCCAGAAGAACCGACAGAAAATAAGACATATAACCAGGCTTAACATTAAAATGTTCCGCAAAAAGAGAAACTCTGCCTTTAAGAATATCCAGTGAAACCAGGCGATTGCCTCTTTTCTTATTACGTGCATCAAGTATTGGCCTTGCGAGAGTCGGAGAAAGAGAAAAAACGTCCCCGACGATCATAGCAACATCCGATTCACCTAAAGTCATAAAAGAAAAATCATTTTTAACAGACAATAAAGCTTCGTCCTCAAAAGGAAAAAGTCCCAAAAGTTCGGTATTTAAGTCATTTGAAAGTTTCTTCGCAAGATATGCTTCTTCCAGTGTATGATTCCCACTTATCAAAATTGCAACATTATTCTTTTTCTCAATAATTCTCTTTAGTTCCGAAACAGAGTCCTTTATCGCTTCCTCGAGAGAACACTCTTCTCCGAAAAGCTCTGCCTTTCTAATACGATAGGGAGAATTTAAAAGTTCGAGAGTAAAGTTGCCTCTGGGGCATAAACCTCTTTTACTCTTCTCGTCATAATAAAGTTTAAAAAGAGAATTACCACCGAAAAATGCCGCTTTCTCTGGCCCTCTCTTCAGTATGATATCATCCTGAACAGAGCAGAATGTACACTTTGTTCTATATTCCTCAACCGAAGACATTTGGATAATCCTTTATATCAGCATAACACATATCAGGTCCATCCTTACAGAGATAATAAGGACCGATATTGCATCTAGCACATTTACCGACCCCACAGCTCATACGCCTGTTCATAGACAAATAAATCTGTTCCGGCTTAAAACCAACGTCAAGCAGCTTAAATGTCACAAACTTTAACATCACTTCCGGACCACAAGTAACGACATAAGAATTAGGAATATCTACATTCATTTTACTCAATGAATTTTTCTCGAGAAGACAGGTCACAAGACCAACATTACCCTTCCAATCCGGATGAGGCTTATCTATTGTAAGATTGACGGAAACTCTCTTTTTGTTCTCCCATTTCTTATACTCATCCTTAAAACACTGATCAAGCGGGCTCTTGGCACCGTAACAAATGTGAACTTTTTTTACCTTTTCTATTTTATCGAACAGAGCGTAAATAAGAGAACGCAGAGGAGCAAGACCGACACCACCACCCACTACAAGAACTTCTTTACCTTCAAATTTACCCATTGGGTAACCTTTACCAAAAGGTCCCCTTAATGCAAGCGTATCTCCTTTTTTCACTTTTTCATGTAACCTATCGGTCACTCTACCGGCTTTCATGATGGTTATATCCATTTCCATAACTGCACCCGGAGCGGAAGACGGCGTAAAGGGCGCTTCCCCCACACCAGGAACTGTAAGCTGCATAAACTGACCTGCCTTAAACTTCAGTTTTTTATCCAATTTAAACTGATAGGTTTTTATAGTAGGAGTCTCTTCCTTAATATTTTTTAACTTTGCCTGTCTGGGATAATAAATATTGTCCATCTATTTTACCTTAAGAGAACCGTAAACACCGGACAGGACTTCTCTCATATCTATATCCCCGAGACAATTATCAATACATCTGCCACATCCGGTACATTTATAAATGTTATATCTTTCGTAAAAACGGAAAAACTTATGATAATATCTATTTTTAAACTGGTCCATGTGAGAAAAACGAGGATTCATCCCTCCTGCCATCTGAGAAAATCCCTTAAACTGGCATGAATCCCATACCATATATCTTTCATATTGTTCTTTCTTCTTGCCTTCCCTGTCAAAAAGCGTAAAGCAATAACAAACAGGACAAACATTTGTGCAGGCACTACAGGAGACGCAAGTGCTACCAAGATCCCATCCCGCGTCCGAATCGAAAGTTCCCGAGACCAAGACATCGGGTCTGGAAAAAGCTTTCTTAAACTCAGAATTACCTTTCTGTAATTTTTCTATTACTTTTTTCCTCTTTTTGTCCCTTGACAGAATTTGATTTTCCTTCGCGTCGGGAAGAGATAACTCTTCCAAAATTTTATTTCCCAAATCGCTTCCACTTTCTATTAAATATCCTCCATTAATTTCCGAAAGATTAATATCGAAACCTTTATCAAGGTAAGGAGAATAACCCATTAGATTACAAAAACAACTATCACTTGAATACGTACAATCCGAAGACACCAGGATCAAAGATTCCCTTCTTTTTTTATAAAAAGGATCAACAAAATCAGCATCGTCCAGAAAGACCTTATCGAGGATGGCAAAAGACGCGAGATCACAAGCTTTAAGCCCTACGAGGACTCTCTTTTTTTTCGTTTCTTTAATATCAGCCCAACTTTCACTCGGATAATCCGCAATTTTAGAACGGGCAGGCAAAACGAACGATTTAAAATTATCGAAGGCTCTGAATCCGGGTATACGATAATCGGTCAAAGATTCTTTATTTAATTCCCGTATGAATATACGAGACTCAGAATTTCTGTTCGAAGCAACCTCTGCTTCCTTAGAGGCAAAAACCCTGCCATACCCAAACAGCAAATTCATTAAATCCTTTAATTTAGATTCACTTAAAAAGTATATATTCATTATATTTCCATTAATATTTCGATTTTGTGATTTGAATCACTAAATATGTTTATATGTTACAAGTCTTACACAATTTGTCAACCCCTGATTTTCATTTTTTACCGACGTTTAATAACTAAAGAGAAAACAGAAATATTCAGCTACCAGCCATCTGCTTTCCGCTAAAAATTTCAAAAGAAAAAATGAAGAGAGTTATTAAGTTCAGAGGGTTAGCCATAATTGGTAAACGATGAATTTTTTACCAATTAACTGATTTACACTTTATATTCTTAGACCAAATTCAGCTTTATCTAAGGACTTTGATTTGATTTATGTGGGTCGTTCAAACGAGCAAAAATTCTTCCAGGTATTGACAAAACCAAGAAATCACTTAATTTCCCTTTCAAACATATTATTCTTTATATATAATTATAAATTACATGCGGAAAAATCTATAAAAAGGAGGTTTTATGAAAAAGTTAATTTTAGTTGTGTGTGCTTTGTTTTTTGTATCCAGCATCCAAGCACAAGTTTGGTTACCCATGTCTATCGACTTTCTCAATCTGGAATCATTCAGGCATCAAGCTACTCAGGTTATCGAAGACGATCTCGACAATGGTATAGACGGAACCGATATTTTCGCCGTGGAAGGTGCTCGTATATACACCAATCTCAGCAACCTTGCAACAGGCACGGAAGAACAGGGTGATAATTCTGCTTCAGCAAATACGGTTGTTATCGGAGCCACAAGCCCAATATATAAGAATTATAAAGTTACTGTTTTTTATGGAAACACAAACGACAACGAGACCTCCATGGAAGAAAACATAATGAACAATGAATGGGATTCTGATGCGGACGACGTTTTGGATCGTTTGAGTTCTGGATACTCTATTTCTTCCTACGGTTTTTATTCACCCGCGAACACTATGTTGATTAATATCGGCAAACAATTAGGTAAAGGCACTGAAGTCGCTTTTACATACAAACGCTCGTCAGGCGAATACAAAAACGAATACGAAGATTCATTATACGCCACCACTTTCAACCTTAATAATGATGACGTTTTAGAATTAGAGGAAGGATTCGGAAACGAAAATTTAACAAGCTCAGCCGCTGCAAGTCTTTACTCTCTTTCCTACTCAAAACCTTACAGGAATTGGGATTTAAGAGGAGATGTCTTTTTGATAATGGGCAGCGAAAAAATGAACGGAGATGGTTTTGAGTATTCCTTCGTTGATAACGATCCAGCAAATCTTCTCACGACAGAAACCGATCTGGATTCAATTATAGGCACAGATAAAGACGAATACAAAGCCAATTTGGCCGGTGTTACTCTGGAACTCAGTGATGAGAATGCATACGGTGTTTTATGGGAAGTAAGCGGAAGCTACGGCATGGTTTTCGGAAGCGGAGATTATCAGGAAATTTCTCATGAACGTACAGTTCAAAATTTCATGATTGGAACGGATGTAGCTGAAATTAATTCTCTCGGCATCTATAGTGAAACTGCCCCGATATCGGTATCCGGTAGCGCCATGGGCATAAACGGCAGAATTGAATGGCAAATATCTGAGAATGTCCGCTTTGGAGCGGGTCTCATGGCTAATAGTTTTTCACTTAACCTTGAATACGACTTAGATGAAACAGATATGAATGTTTACGAATACAACGACGGTGACGGAGTGGGTGAAGTAACCGATTATGTGACAACTAACGTCACCGGTTCAAATAGACTTTACACATTGAAAAATAAGGCCAATAGTATTGTAATTCCGGCAGGAGTAGAAGTGAATTTTGGCAAAAATAAGGATTGGTTTATAAGACTCGGAGCTATGTCAACCGGTTTAAATATGGAACAAACTTATATAACCGACTACACTTCGGTAGGAAGAGATTCCACGACAACAGAAAATGGTGACGGTTCTTCATCATCATCTGTTACTGGAAACATAAATTATACTGACTCAGAAAACAAAAGTTCCACCACATACCAGAATGTGAATTATGTATATGGACTTGGCTGGAAACCTTCAAAGAATTTATCTCTCGATTTTGTAGGTATGTTCGATCTTCCAGGTGCAGAATTACTATCGACTGATTGGCTCAGATCCTTGAAGCTTTCAGCCACGATTAATGTCCAATAAAAATTTATAATTTATAAATAAAAATCCCTGCTCTTTGTTCAAGCAGGGGTTTTTATTTTCCACATAGATCAATACAAATAATACCGCATAGCTGCAAAATCTCTAAAACGCAAAAATCAAATATCAAAATGTAAAATTACAAATCAAAATTCAAAAATAAAAACAATAAAGAGAAACAACGAACAACACAAATGTTTTTTTGCGGTTAGGGCACGGGGTAATTTTGCATTTTAATATGTCATTTTGCTTTTTAATTTTTGATATTTAATTTTCACAAATAACGAAATTGCATTAATAAGGCAATGACTATTTATAGAACTAACCTATTAATATCTATTTTACTCTAAATACGGTGACCAATCGGGACCATAGGTTACGATATTGCGAGTTAGTCTCCGCTGTCTTGTGCCATCCCAGTTCATTGTCCATAGTTCATATCGGTAAGTACGATTGGAAATAAAAGCGATATGTAAACCATCCGGAGACCAAGATGGCTCTTCATTATTGCCTTTAAAGGTTAGCTGGATTGGATAAAAATCATTTGGGTCTGTCACGTAAATTTGCTGAGAATAGTCAGACTGACGGGATACATAAGCAATCAAACTACCCTTCGGAGACCAGGCAGGCGAAGTATTATAATCACCATGAAAAGTGAGTCTTCGCACATTACCACCATAAATATCCATAATATAAATCTGAGGCATACCGCTACGGTCTGAAACAAATGCAATTTCTCTACTGTTCGGCGAAAAAACAGGAGAACAATCAACCGCCCAGTTTTTGGTGAGACGGTTTAATTTCTTTCTCTCCAGGTCTAAGACGTAAATTTCGGAATTACCATCTTTGGACATGGTTAGAGCAATCTTCGTGCCGTCAGGAGAGTAATCCGGAGCAAAATTTAACCCCCGATAAGAAAATATTGCCCTTGAATCGCTCTTTGTGAGATCAAGTAGATTCAGGACTAAACGGTCGGCACCATAATTTGAATACAATATCCTTTTGCCTCCTGTTGCCCAACAGGGAAAAAGATTATAATTTCCATTTTTTGTAAGCGGAGTAAAATTATATCCGTCATAATCGATTAAAGCCAGTTCTTTTTTACCACTCTTACGATAAGAAAAAACAATCTTTGTTAAAGCAACGCCCTTTTCCCCTGTAAGCATTTCAATAATATAATCTGAAATTTGATGAGCCAAGCTTCTTGAATCATCGGAAATTTGAAAATTAAAACTACCAATCTTTTCTTTGGACCGGGAGTCCTGTAAAACAATCATCAAATCTGGCTCGGCAGCCGATATCTTAAGCACTACACCGCTCTTTGCAGAATTACCAGTAAAAACTGTTGTATCAGAATAGAGGTCAAAATACAATGAGTAATCCAGGTCATATTTTATTATTCTATCGATCTTTTTTACCTCTCTTATGAATTTAGGGGTACCCTGAATATCGAGCGAATCGATTACCAGATTAATTTTACCCCCAGCGTAATCAGTAAGCCGCAAGAAAACGTCCTGACCGAAAACCATTTCAAGAGGCATCCCAGCAAGAATCAGTACTTTTAAAAAAATAAGTTTATCGCTTGAAAAAAAATTTCTCATCGGGCGGTTAAAAATTCCAAATGAACTTTTAAATAGTCATCAGAAAACTCTTGAGGTAAAGGCGGTAATTTTTTAGTAAGAGCCACCGCCCGAATCGTCGATTCATTATATATTTCATTACCGGAATCATTCTCAATACGTATATTGGAAATTAAACCGTTCTCATCTACCTCAAAATATACGATACTTTTCAAGATTACATCTTTGTTTCTATACGGATTGTTCCAATTTTGACCGATTTTGCTCAAAAGAATATTCAAATAATAAGAATAATTGAACCCTCTACCGCTACCTGTATAAATTTCCGGTATAATATCAGGTAACCCGTCGGGCAATCCTTTCCTCTGGGAGCTCTTACTTTTCTTTTTTTTATCTGGCACTGATTTTTCTTCACGTTTATTCTCCTTAGGCTTTGGCCTATTTAACATTTTCCCCGAAACCTTCGGCTGCGGAAGCGGTGCGATTTTCACTTTGTAAACCTCGATCCTGGGCGCTTTCTTAAAACTACTTCTTGTGGAAATCCCAAGAGTAGAAAAGAGTACTGTATGTAACAAAAAAGAAAAAAAATAAAAGCGGTTCATTTTCCGGCAGAAAATTCAGCAACCAGCCCTAATTCTTTTACACCTGCCTTCCTCATTTTGCCCACAATCTCGATCACAAAACCATAATCTATGTCCTTATCCGAGCGGAGATAAACAGTTATACCCGGTGGTTTTTTCGCCAAGATATCTTTTAAACTTCCCTCAAATGTTTTTGAATCGATTTTCTCATTTTCGATGAACAAAGTTTTGTCACCTTTAATTGTCACTGTAATACCTTCTTCATCATGCGGCAATGAAGCATCAGTCTTAGGTAAAGACACATCGATTCCCGGGGTCATCATGGGGGCGGTAATAATAAATACTACAAGAATTGTCAATGCCACATCCACAAGATTTGTTATGTTCAAATCTTGAATAAGACCTCTGTCTTTATTCTTTCTCAACCAATCCCCTTTTAAGATTTGCAAACGCTTCACTAATGAAATTATCAAGCTGCGAATCTATCCTGATTATACGACTGCGCAAAAGGTTATTGAATACCAGCGCCGGGATTGCGACCAAGAGTCCATAAACAGTAGAAATTAGAGCATCGGTAATACCGGGAGCAACAACCATTATATGGGCTGAACCCCTTGCCCTTATTTCCAGGAATGCTTCCATAATACCCCACACGGTTCCCAAAAGTCCCAAAAAAGGACTTGCCGCCACAACCGTGCCTAAAATCGGCAAACTATTTTCAAGGTTTTCTATTTCAGCTGCTTTCGCCCGATCCATTGCAAGCTTTATATTATCGGACATTTCCAGTGCCTTGCCACTTGCGTTTGCCTTAATAAATTTAAACTCATCAAGCCCATTTTTCAATACTCTGCCATATATATTGTTGTTTAATAAATATCCAAGATTATACATTTTATCGATATTTCCATGGAACCGAAAATTTTTTAAGAATTCTCGCGCCTTTCTTTCTGTAACTCTCAAATCATAAATTTTTTTGAAGAATATTGCCCATGACCAGACGGAAAAGAGAACCAGAATAGCCATGATAATCTGAACTGCAATCCCGGATTCAAAAAAGATTCTAAAAATATTCATTGATTCATCTATTACCTGCCAGCACTGCTTCGGGCGAATTCGGATATTCCTTTATCACCCTGTTAAAATACATTCTAGCAACCTTTAACTCATTTGCCTCCTCATATATTATACCGATTTTAAACATTGCGGTAGGTTTTTTATTACTTTCCGGATATTCGTTTATCAATTCATTAAAAGTATTAACCGCATCCTGTCTTTTGCCCATTGCATAGTAACACTCACCAATCCAGTATAGGGCATTATCAGAAAGGGAAGATTCTGGGGCGATTTTCATGTAAGATTTAAAACCATCAATTGATTCGTTATAATTGCCTTTAACATAATTAAGATAGGCTGACTCATATACCATTCGCGCCTCAGGGCTAACCGAATAGACTTCCCCAGAATCGGCATCCGCCTTTCTTCCCTTTACTAATTTTTCACTTAAGTGAGTTAATTGAGACTCGGATTCACTTAACCGGGTATTAAGCATCTCTAATTTCTCAGCCATTTCTTCCGACTTTGTGTACAAATCTATGCGAAGCCGAGCAATTTCTTTCGACTGCTTTCTTGTGTAATATTGTAGACTATCCAGTTGCCAGTAATAGTTCTCAAAGTGCTTCGGCTTAAAACAACCTCCGAGCATCAGGGATAACAAAATCCCACCATAAAGCAATTTTAATTGCTTAGGCATTTGTCACTTTTAAAAATACGGAAAATCTTTATTTTACTACAAATTCGCAGCGACGATTCTTCGGAAGATCTTCCGGATCAAGAGGCTGCTCTTCTCCGTAACTTACGGTTGAGAATCTTTCTGAATCGATACCGAGTTCTACAAGATAATCATGAGCTGCTTTAGCTCTTCTCTCGCCAAGTGCCATATTATATTCCGCAGTACCAATCTCACAACAATGACCTTCAATAACGATATTTACTTCCGGATACAAATCAAGCATCTCACTGTTAGCCTCTAAAACTTCTGCAGCATCAGGGCGGATATCGGACTTGTCAAAATCAAAGAATATCCTGTCCAAAACTAGCTCAGGCCTCTCGGGCTCTTCTACCACGGTTGTATCCTCAACAATCTCCGGTTCCTCAATTGGTTCTTCCTCTACCACAGGTGCGCCACCACAACCAATTAACAAAGCTACTATCAACAGTACTGGTACAAACAGTTTAAAATTACGCATCCTTGCCTCCTTTTTTTTTAAATGATAATGAAAATTACATTATTGTCAAGCATCTTTTTTTTATTTTTATAATTTTTTATATTATCAGAATTTTTACTATACAAAATAGGTTTGTTTTATTTAGATTAAAAACCTTAAAAAAATTCAAAAAAATCCCCGTTACTAATTATAAAATTTTAATTTAATTCCTTTTATCTGTTTCCTTAGAAACCTTCAGCAAAAGGTCATATGCTTCATCGATAGACATCGGCACGACTTTTGTTTCACCAATTATAGGCATAAAGTTAGTATCTCCGCTCCATCTGGGAACAAGATGATAATGAAGATGATCCTCGAAACCGGCACCTGCAATTCTGCCAAGATTCATTCCGATATTAAAACCGTCGGGGTTCATGGCTTTTTTTATAACTTTCTGCCACTCCTGAAGTATACTTGACATCTCAAGCATTTCATCTTCACTCAATTCCCCAAAATTACCTGTATGCCTATAGGGAGCAACCATTATATGTCCATTATTGTAGGGATACAAATTCATTATTGCAAAAGATGATTTTCCACGAAAAAGAACTCCGGACTTTCTATCGTCATCGGAACAATTTGCCTTACAGAAGATACAGCCCTCAGAATCCGGATTGCTAACATATTTATAGCGCCAGGGAGCGTATATTCTCTTCATCAGAAAAGAGATTGCTGTTTTACTACTTTATCCGGCTTCTCTTCCGGAATAAGTATTTGCCCATAAACACCATCGTATCCGGGACGTATTTCCACATTTTCTTTTCTAACATTAACAATAGATTTGGCTATTTTCTCCTCCGTAGAGGCAAGTAAATCTTTCTCGGGTAGATCAAGCAATATTTTGAACTCATTACCAAAATAAGTTGTTAGTTTAATATATATATCTTCTACAGCCCGGGTTTTACTTCCTACACCCAGGGAATCCGCGATTATCGATTTAAGTTGTATAAGCCTTTTATAATCTACCCTGCCTTCGCTTTGTGCCTCTTTCCTATCCGCAAGATCATAAACACGGTGAAGGACTCCCAGAGTTAGGGGTCTACCACATTCAGGACATATATTGTTATATTTCTTTGATTCATCAGGATGAAAAGTTACATTACATTTTCTGTGTCCGTCATAATGGTATTTACCTTCCTGGGGAAAAAACTCCACTGTATAGTCGAACACGTCTTTGTTCTGATTTTTTAAAACATCCACGAGATCAGGATAATCTATTGCCTTATTAAAACAATTTGCTTCTCTCCCTATATTTGCAGGAGAATGTGCATCCGAGTTCGAAATCAATGTTATTTTATCAAGAGAAGACAAAAGCCAGTTCATAGGAGGATCGGAAGAAAGTCCCGTCTCTATAGCATATATCTTTTCGCTATATTTTCCAAATGCTTCTTCTATTGAATCGAATCCGGATTGAGAGCCGAAAAGCCCAAACCACGGGGTCCAGAGATGAGCCGGAATTAAAATGGCTTCTTCATATACCGAAAAAAGAGTCTCAGCCAGATCACGAAGAGTAAAAGTAAGTATAGGTCTTCCGTCAGCTTCTAATTTTCCAAACCTTCTTATACTCTTGTTAAACTTCTTAACTACCTCGAAATCAGGTAAAAGTATAAGGGAATGTACTTTTTTTGTCTGTCCTCCCTCGTTATATATATTGCATACCTCGGCTGACAGAATAAAGTCAACTCCTTCAAATTTATAAATTCCTTCTCTTTCTGTTTTCTTCAAACTTTTTTCCAGCATGTAGAGCCAACCGGGGTTTGTAAAATCACCGGTACCAACAAGATTAACACCCTTGGCTCTTGCACCTCTCGAAATAAAAGGAAGTTCCATATGTTTACTGGTCGCCATTGAATACTTTGAATGAATATGAAAATCTGCGTAATACTTCTGACTGCTTCCCATAAATTCAAAATAAAACACAAAAGAAAAAAGTCAAGGAGGATTCCGTCACCAGCAAATGAAATAAAACGACGAAAAGCATTTACCTCGGAAAACATAGGATAACAAAATCACCAAAATTTAAAAATCAAATATCAAAATGGAAAAATACAAATCAAAGTTAAAAATTAACAAAAAGAAACACTAAGTCACACAAAAAACACAGATATTTTCTCGACTTTCACGGCTGGGGGAAAAGGATAATTTTGGATTTTAATATGTCATTTTGATTTTTAATTTTTGATATTTAATTTACGATTAGATATTTAACCTTTTAAGAAATTAGAGCTAACTGAAATATCTTTAAAAAACAGAAAGTTTACGATAACGAATTTATTCTTCTGCTGCTTCTTCGAAATCCACGATATCTACACCTTTTGAATATGGCTTGGTTGTATACTGTTTTACGCTTCCCATTTTTTTTATAATATCTCTTATCTGGGAAGCCGCGTCAAAAATAAAATCTAATTTTTGCTGAGCTCGTGCATCTTTTGGTAAATTATTTTTCAGAAGTTCCAGCATACCAAAAATAGAAGTTAAAGGTTGATTTACTTCGTGCGCAGCAGCCCCCGCCGTCTCAACCAGAACCTTAATCCGTTCGGATTGCAAAACAAGCTCCTGTAATTTTTTTAACCTAAATAATAATTTACTCCTTTCGATCGCATAGTCTAAAGAACGCAAAAGAGTTCTATTATCCACTTCCCCTTTGACGAGATAATCCTGAGCTCCCTTCTTAACTGCACCAATGGCAACTTCCTCATCGTCGAGCCCGGTAAGCACCACAACAGGTATATAGGATAGCTCCCCGGAAACCTTTTCGTAAGTTTCAAGTCCCGAACTATCCGGCAAACCAAGATCCAATAACACTAAATCGAATTTCCTTTCTTTTACAGTTTTTAAAAAATCCGAAAGACTACCACAATGAGATACCTTATAATTGTTTTTTTCGAGCTGTTTTGAAAGGACCCGTACAAATTTATCATCATCTTCTACTATTAGTATGTTTTTACTTTTCTCCCCATTATTCTCTGTAGAATTTGATTTTTTATTATGCTTTTTTCCTTTCACGCTCGTTCCTTTTTAAAAATATCAACCTTCACTTTATTGACAATCTCCGGAGAGCATCTAAAAGTTTCTCTTTTTTTATGGGCTTGGTAAGATAATCACTGCAACCGACTCCTATTGTTTTATCCCTATCTTCCTTCATAGCATACGCGGTTAGAGCCAAAATGGGCGTCTCACTTCTGTGGTTTTTCTTTTCCCAATCTCTAATAGTTTTTGTAGCCGTAAAACCGTCCATTACTGGCATCTGTATATCCATTAAAACAATATCGTATTTATTATTCTCAAATTTATCAACTGCCACCTGGCCATTTTCCGCTTCGTCTATTTCTACCGGAGATTTCTTTAGAAATGCTTCAATAAGCATACGGTTATCGGGATTATCCTCGACAAGTAATATTTTAAGAGGAGGAATAGTAACTTTGGCTTTCTTTTTTTTCTCTAACTTTCCTTTTTGGATCTGAGCTTTCCATAAACCGAGAGTAGTCAATATAGCATTTTTCAATTCTTTTCTTTTAACAGGTTTTAAGAGATATGCTCCAATACCATGTTTATCTATCTGTTTCAAGTCATTTGGTTTGTAATCTGAAGATAACATCATTATTGTAGTCGTGTCAGAATTTTTTTGTTTTCTCAAAAACTTTGCCACTTCCAAACCATCGACTTCAGGCATATGACAATCGAGAAGAACAAGATTGAACGGTTCATTCTCTGTGTAAGCTGAGTTAATTATTGAAATAGCTTCCTTACCACCCTCTGCCTCAGTTATCTTCGCATCCCATACCGATAGAATTTCCCTTAAAATCAATCTATTCGTCGCATTATCATCCACAATTAAAGTCGATATACCCTT
>Ga0307438_1001333_pt1 | contig 15926 bp, 13 predicted proteins | sample SalMarWE160110MG_FD_202144 | JGI IMG/M metagenome (GOLD analysis project Ga0307438, IMG submission 202144) | Salt marsh sediment microbial communities from the Plum Island Ecosystem LTER, Massachusetts, United States - WE1603-110 | ecosystem: Environmental > Aquatic > Marine > Intertidal zone >... | reverse complement strand
CCAACATCAATTCCAATGAATTTACCAGTTTTAGGAAGTGGTTTAGAAAAAACATTATCACAGGAGAAAGTTACATACCATCTCCCAGAAAGAGTTTTACGAAGAGTTACTGTTTTTATTTCTCCTTCAATAGGACAGGAAAGAAACAGCTTAAAAGAGCCGATTTTATTAATCCTAAGCTCTTTACCAACTAGCTTCCATCCAGCTTGTTTTAAAGTAAAAGAATGATAACGATTGAAAGATTTAAAACGAGGATAGCCAGGTTTTTCTCCTCTTTTTACTTTACGGAAGAAGTTTTGGAAAGCTTTATCCACTCTTTCTACAACTTCCTGGAGAGTCTGGGAAGGCACTTCTTTAAACTCAGGAAAGAATTTTTTAAGGGAAGGAAGCTCTTTAATTTGGTCATAACAGGAAATAGATTTATGGTAATTATCCCAGGCAAATTTTCTTTGCTCAAGACAAAGGTTATAGAGGATACGGCAAAGCTCAAGAGTCCGAGAAGCTTTTTGTACGATTTCTCTATTGCCTTTGATATAATATTTAAAGCTCTTTTTCACTTTTTGCTCTGATTCTCAATATATTTTAGGACGTTTAGCTATTTTATTAACAAGCACTTTCTTTCTTCTTTTAGGACACCAAACAAGATGGTAGTTAATCAAAAATACCTGATTACGAGAATGTTTATATTCCATAGTGTTTATAGTATAGCAAAAAACAACAAAAGATCAAGGCAATTCATCCCCATGAATAAATTCGGGGATTTTCTTGCCTGGGATTTTATAATTCTAATCCGCCCTTCCTATTTTAATTATTTTACCAGTTTCTGCCGATTCTTTTTCGGCAAGGACGACCTTGAGCGAATCTCTCGCTGCCCTGGCACTGGCTTGAGCGGGTTCTTGGTCATTTTCCACGCTGTCGACAAAGTATTTTATTTCCGAAAAATATCCTCCTAGTTGAGCAATGTTTCCCTCTGTATTTGCGGCTGCGACAAGTTCTTGCTCAACCTCCGGATACTCCACTTTCCGATCTGCGGTGTAAATAGCTAAGGTCTTCTCGGCTCGGGAGTTAAATTCCGCTACTCCCTTTTCAAATAAGGCGGTGTAGGCCATGGTGAAAGGGAAATTCTCCGGCATATCCCAACCTCCCTCGGCATAGGCTATCACGTTATCAGCGAAAGTAAAGGTAGTAAATACATGGCCGAAGGGAAGGGAATGGCTTGAGACACAGCAAATCAAGGAAAGAGGTTTTCCCAGAAGATACAAAAGATAATCAGTGTCGTGGATATGTAAGTCTAGTAAAGCTCCACCACTACGTTCAGGATCGGTAAGCCAGTTATCCCAAGCCCAGTCAGGGGTAGGACTAAGCCTGACACAGGTAATGCTACGAAGTTTGCCCAATTGGCCGCTGTCGAAAATCTCCTTTAGCTTAATATATTCCGGCCAGAAACGAAGCACCTGGCCAATCATGAACTTCACTCCCGCTTTTTCTACGGTATCTATCATTTCATCAGCATCTTCGGTGGTTAAGGCTATAGGTTTTTCGCATAGGATATGCTTACCTTTTCGGGCAGCTTTGATGGCATATTCTTTGTGTAAAAAAGTTGGCAGGCATATATCTACCACGCTAATCTTTTCTTGACCGAACAAGTCCTCAGCGGTTGAATAAGCAGTGGCTCTGTGTCTACCAGCTAGTTTCCGGGCCTTATCCAGGTCTCTATCAGCTACCGCTACCAGCTCGGCATTGGGTAGATTACGATAGACCTCAGCATGCATACCTCCCATAAACCCGGCTCCCAAAATTCCAATTTTAACCATCTTTTCCTCCTTTGAAAAATAGACCACATGTACTTTTTTTCATTGATTCCTCCTACGAGCTTTATCCTCCGAACTTAGCAATGTAGTTGTGAGTCTTGTATCTTTTGACCATCTCAGGATCCAAAGGATATACTCCATGTTTTCTTGCTGTCTTTATCATGGTTTTATAATTCTCAGGCTTCACGGCAGGATGGATACTATTACTGGAAGCCAGAATATGTCCACCACCCTCTGAGGCTTTGGCGATGGTCTCCTTCACTGCTTCTTCGACATCTTCTTTTCTTCCACGGGGAAGGATCTCTGTACAATCTACATTACCTATTACGCAGATCCTCTCTCCATATCTTTCTTTTGTCTGGCCAATATCCATACCGGCAATCGGCTCTATCGGATCCAGAGCATCAATTCCGGTGTCTATAATCATATCCGATATCATCTCTAGGTTTCCATCGGTATGTTTAATAAAGGGAAGATTGTTCTGTTTGGCAACATTTACGGCCTTTCTGAGGTATGGTTGAACAAATTGCCTAAAATGATTCGGGGACATAAAAGAAGCCTTCCTTCCTGCATAGTCATCCCCGGTAAGCAAGGCATCCGCCCCTACTTTGGCCGCATTCTCTAAAACTTTGCACTTATATTCACTGATCATTTCCGAGAGCTGCTTTATCAGGGCCGGTTTTAGAATATAGCTCACAAATAACTTATCCATTCCTCCCATAAGGTAATGGGAAAACTCGAATGTTTCATGCCCTAAGAATACAATGGCCTTCTTTCCTTTGAATCTTTTCACATATCTTTCCAGGGTCCTCAGTCGCCAGGGAGCATCAGGATCAGGTGCCCTATATTTATCTAGATCTCTTTCAGACTTTATGGGTCCCTCAAGAGGGTAGCTTAATCCACTGGGTTCTATCTTCCAGATTATCCCCCATTCATCGCCATAGACATTGCTGCCTAAGTCCTTTCTTTTTTGATCCTCAACACAGGTTATACCGTCTAAATCTTCTCTTTCCACAAAGTCGGCATAGGAAATATCACCGTAAAGCGCTTTGATTACTGGCGGGTCTACAATTAGCTCCCAGATAGGGACCCTATCAGGTTCTTTTCTCATCAAGGCTGCCATCATTCTTTCATAGCCAGTCATTTTCAGCTTTTCCTTCTCGTGCGTTCCTTGGCCGTAAGCTCGTATACCTTCTTTAATAGATCTCTATCTGCTTCTGTTTGCCTTACACCCCGACGCTTCATTACCGACCTGGCCACTTTAATTACTTTATCGAGCTGGTTTTCCACAAGTCTGGCTTCATCTCCCCAGCTAAAGGAGGGAATGAACTTAGGAGCGATACCTCCTCCAAAGACATTACAGGCTACCCCAATCACACAACCTGCCTCAAGGAGAGTTCCTATACCTGTCTTGGTGTGATCTCCAATAAATGAGCCTATTTTAATCTCCCCCGTATCGATCGCCTCACCTTTAAGATGTACCCTTATTTTGCCATAAGTATTCTTAAGGTCACTCGTGGTGGTCAAGGCAGCCAGGTTTACCCACTTCCCCACATAGGAATGTCCTATAAAACCATCATGGTGTTTATTGCTATAGGCATAAAAGATTGACTCCTCAATCTCCCCGGCGATCCTACACACAGGTCCGACGCTACATCCCTCTCTTATTTTTGCTCCATCGACAATGGTTCCTTTTCCGATATAGGAGGGTCCATCGATAACGGTGGGAGGGCGAATCTTTACTTCTTCCCCAATATAAATGGGTCCTTCTTCAGCATTTAGGAACACCCCTGACTGAACCTCTGCTCCTTTTGCCAGGTAGATCTGGTCCGGGTTAATCAGACAAGCACCCTCGGCCACCTTTCCCTCAATTCCTCTTTTCCCGATTAGCCTAAAATCGGCCTTTATCGCCTCACCATTAAGTCTTATCAGATCCCAGGGATATTCTAGCAGATTAACCTCAACCTCTTCTACCTTAACCATCTGTTTTGCCTTGGTCAGAGTGTCCTCAATTTTCTCCAGTGAACCAAAGGAAAGTTTTTCCAAAGTATCTTTATTCAACCGGGCATAGACAATCTCTTCCCTCTGAATAGCTATCTTCTCATCTCCCTCCAAAGCTATTTCTTCATCAAGGAGGAGCAACCTTCCGTTAACAAAGAGTATATCCTCATCCTTTAGATCCTGCAGTCGATTGACTCTGGCCTTCTCTATCCTCTGCGAGGTGACCAGAGAGAGGTACTGCCTACAGAGAAGATGCGGATTTTCCTCCGAGATCTGATTAATCTTCTCCCACAATGTGCTAATCCCACATCTTAGGTCATACACCGGCCTGGTTAGGGTAAGAGGATAAAAATTTCTCACCTTCTTATCTTCAAAGATACATAAAACTCTGTTCATCTTCTCATAATCCTTGAGGATGATGGCCCTCACCCTTCCCTCCTTTTCAAAACCTCTTCATAAGGTATTCTTAATTTATTTTCATATTTAATATTTGCATGGCTGTTTCGCCAAATATCTTATTTTGAGTGGTTTTGTCTAGCCTTAAAGCTTCCAGTACTCCTCGGTAATTAGCTATTACCTTCTCAATCTGGCTAAAATGGACATCTGAGCCAAAAACTATTTTTTCCCAGGCGCCCTCCCACCAGAAGTAATTGCGGAAAAACTGGGGAGTTTTTCTTATCCAGCCAGGAATTGATCCGGTGATATCAAAATAAACATTAGGATTATACCTGAGTACATTTGCCGCTTCTCTAAACCAGGGACCACCAAGATGAGCGCCAATTAAGATAAGACGAGGAAAGGTCCTGGCAATGGTATCCAGATAAATGGGACGCATCCTCTCACATGAAATATCATGAAATTTATCTTTAGCCGTTCGCTTAACCATTCCAGTATGAAAGAGAATAGGCATACCGTCCTTCTCGGCTTGTGCATAATAAGGATAAAACTCCTTATCGGCGTAATTTTTGGTCGGATTAATCACTTTCAAGCCCCGAAATCCGGCCTCATAAAGCTCATTGATCTTTTCCACCGAGTCTTTCCCTAGTCTTAGGTGACCAAACCCAATTATCAGGTGAGGATGTTTCAGAAAAGCTTGCTCTACTTCCTCGTTGCCCAGCTCATCATAGAGAGAACCAAGCCCATTGAGACATATCTTACTCACTCCCAGTCGCTGTGCTTCCCTTACCAGATTTTCCAGATATCCTTCCTCCTTCAAAAGATGACAATGTAGATCAACTACCATTGTCTTATTTCCTTTCTGGATCCTTCGCTTGAAATTCTATTCTCCAAATTTGCCGGAGTTGGTATGGCAGAGTAATTGATAAATCCTTTTCTAAAATTTCGGCTGTTCTGAAAAGAATTCCCCTTATACCTAATTCTTTCGCGGCTCTAACATTTTCTTTTTGATCATCGATAAATATAATTTCCATAGGTTTACAACCTTCAAATTCCATAATATAATTAAAAAACTTTGATTCGGGTTTCGCAAAACCTATTTTGCATGAAGCATATACAGCGTCAAAGATATGATAATATTTTCTTTTCTTTTGAATTAAATAATGAGATTCGATTGTGTTCGTTCCTGCTACAATTCTTATAAATTTCTTCAATCTTGATATTAAATTTACACACCTTTTATTTAAGACAGGTTTGAAAAATCGTGACCACAAATCGTCCTCAATTTTAAAGCCGCAATCTCTGGAGAATCTTTCCCAAAATTGACCAGAATCAATTTTTCCAATCAGTAAAAGATGTAGATTCTCTCCTCCAATGGATAGAAATTTATCTGGCTGCAATTTTAAAGCTTTTGATATATCAATCAAGACATCAAATCCTCCCTTAATCACAACACCTCCCATATCAAATATACCAAGCTTTATTTTACTTTCTATTTTCTCTCGGGGTAACGTTATTAGATTCAGTCCTTCATGCCAGAAATAGTTAAACCACCAATAAAATGTCTTGGGCCATCAGCGCCCCTTCATTGGTGTATTTTTCTGAATTGAACCGGACAATATAAAGTGGAATAGTCTTCATCTCCCTCAATGGTGTGTATAATATGATACCAATTCCGAGATTTGTCAACCCTCTTCCGGTGAAAATTTCGTAAGTATTCAGTGAACCCCGTCATTTTTGGTAGTCGCAAGGCTCAGAGCCTGCGCACCCTAAAGGGTGCGGCTACCCTGAAAATTCAATGTGACACAGCGTTTACTGAACATTTACAAAATTTCCTCCGCACGCGCTTGACTAAGAAAATAAATGTGCTAGATTAATGTGGGGAAGAAAGAGCTAGAAATAAAATGCTAGAGGGGAGGTGAGAAAATAGATAGGCTAGTCTAGCTTGGGATAAAAGAAAGATTCCCCAAAAGAGTTCACTATAATCCTCGAGCAAATTCTTGAAAGCAGGGATTATAGAGAAATTAAGGAGGAGGCAATGGTTATAAAAAGAAATAAGGTCGCGGCAGTATTGGGGGTAGCTCTTCTCGTGGGATTGGGTATTGCCTGGACAATAAGCCCGGTTGCACTAGCTGGACCCGTTGATGTAGACCCAGGAAAAGACGTCAAAGATATGTATTTCCGTCTGGTTACCCACGGCGGAGATGACCCCTTCTGGGCGGTGGTACACAAAGGGATGCTCGATGCGGCGAAAGAACTGGGTTGTAAGGCTGATATTGATCTAGTCGGAGGAGATGTCTCTTTACTGGTAAAAAGATTTCAAGAAGTAGTGGCCATGGGACCCGATGGGGTAGCTTTGGTCATAAACGACTCCGTTGCCTATGATAAGCCGGTTGCAGACGCGCTCGCAGTAGGCGTCAACGTGATTGGGATGAACAACGATGATCCTGAAGGAGTAGCGGGCAATACCCGGCTGGCTTACGTAGGTCAGAACGAGAGGCGTGCAGGCTACATGATAGCCAGGAGAGCTTTCGAAACAGCAAAGAACCTTGGGTGGGATTTGGCCAAAGCGCATGTAGCTATGCCGGTTGAAGTGCCGGGGGCCACGTATGGAGTGGTAAGATCGCAGGGTATCAAGGATGCCGGGAAAGAGTACGGTATCACCTCTTATGAGATAATAGATGCTGGTGGTTTAGAAATGACCACGGTCGAAGCACGAGAGACCGCATATCTCCTGGCGCACCCTGAAACCACCTTCATAATTGGTCTCGGCGGTATCGTCACCGATAGGCTCACGGCTTCGCTGAAGAATGCGGGCAAAAAGCCCGGGGAAGTCATAGCCGGGGGATTCGATTGCGCTCCGGGCACTCTCACCGGACTTGACGAGGGATACGTGGAGGCGACCATCGATCAACAGCAGTACCTGCAAGGATACTATGCTGTCTATATGCTCTACCTCATGAAGAAATACGGCTTCGCCCCCAACATTGACACTGGAGGCTACCTGGTAGATAAAGACACTATCGGAATTATCGAAGAACTGTCACCGAAGATGATAAGATAGAAATAGCCACGGCAAAACCTTAGATTCGTGTCAAAATGTGAGATCCTCTTTCCAATGCTTCTGGAAGATTGGTGCTGAGGAGTATGATTTTCCGGGAGCAGCGGGGAGAGGGTAGTATTATGGTGAAAAACAGAAAGGACAAAGAAAAACTGCCAACCGGTCGTAGCCGTGTCAAGTAGAGCAAGAAAATTATCGAGATTTTTTTCTTATCGGGCTATTGATACTCTTATTGTCTTCATTGGTTTGATATTAGTTTTTATTTTTTTTAGTCCCCACCACCTTTTTATTGACCCCAGAAACATCAAAGCTCTAGCAAAACTCACCCCTGATCTAGGAATCGTTGCTTTGGGCGTTGGTATGTTGATGATCTGTGGGGAATTCGATCTTTCGGTGGGTGCAGTGCTGCCATTTTGTTCATACGTTTTTGTGTTGTTGTCGCGAGCAGGCGTGAATTTGGTTTTGAGCCTATTTATCGCCATGGGGGTGGGAGCTCTTCTTGGCCTCTTAAACGGCCTTATTACCGTAAAAGGACATATCCCTTCCTTCATAGCCACCCTGGGGACAATGATGTTCTGGAGGGGGGTATTGTACGTTCATTCCCGCATGTGGCCCATAGGTATAAGAGCTTACCTGCCCGCAGGATCATCTTTCGAGCATGTTCTGATAGGTGAAATTGGAGGGATCGTTCCCGTACAGGTGGTTTGGTTCGTAGTGTTTGGGCTGGTTCTGGGGGTGGTGCTTCATTTCCATAAATTCGGTAATTGGGTCTACGCTACCGGAGACAACAAAGAAGCAGCCAGGGCCATGGGGATAAACACCGACCGGGTAAAGACGATCTGTTTTATGATTGTGGGGATCTTATGTGCCTTTGTTGGGGTGATGCAGCTCCTTCGACTGGGATCATTCGCTGCTACGCAGGGACTGGGATTTGAGCTCAAGGCAATCGCTGCTTCCGTGGTGGGAGGGACCTTCCTTATGGGAGGTGTAGGAAGTATAGCAGGCATTTTTTTGGGAGCACTTACCATCCAAATTCTGGAGAATGGGCTCATCTTAATGAGGGTCCCCGTATTTGGGATTAGTGCATTTATAGGTCTAGCTATAATTTTGTTTGTAGTCTTGAATGCCTATATGAGAAGAAGGATGATAAGGTAAACCCCGTTAGAGACAAGATCTCTAACGGGGTAAATGGGCCGCGTCGATCGAGTGGTTGTTGGAGAATTTTTGAGTAAGCTCAGCTAAAAACAAGAAAAGAGGAGTTTGGAGCCATGACGGATTCTCCTGCAGGCGGGAAAGAGGAAAAAAGTCTGGTTAAGATGGCAGGTGTCCACAAGTGGTTTGGAAAAGTTCATGCTCTAAAAGGAGTCGACTTCGAGGTCAGGCACTCCGAGATCGTGGGTTTAGTGGGTGACAATGGTGCGGGTAAGTCAACGTTGATAAAAGTTTTGTCTGGATACCACCTGGCAGATAAAGGGGAAATAAATTTTGAGGGGAAAAGAGTGAATATCACTTCCTCCCTCGATGCTAGAAAATTAGGCATCGAAACTGTCTACCAGGAGCAGGCCTTAGCGCCTAATATGAGTATATCAAGAAACATTTTCATGGGAAGGGAGTTAGTTAGATCGTTAGGATTTATGGATAAGAAGGCCATGGATGGAGGAAGTATGGAGGCCTTGAAAAGCATCGGATTGCATCTTAGGTCGCCCGATGCACTCATCGCCATGTTATCAGGAGGAGAGAGGCAAGGAGTGGCCATAGCCAGAGTCCTGCATTTTAAGGCTAAGCTGGTGATATTGGATGAACCAACTATTGCCCTGTCGGTTAAAGAGGCTCAGCAAGTATTAGAGTTCATAAAACAATTAAGAAAAGAGGGAATTTCAGTCATCTTCATAACCCACAACCTCTATCATGTATTCCCCAGTGCCGATAGATTTGTCGTTTTGACCCGGGGAGAAAAGATAGCCGACGTGGAGAAAAAAGATACCTCCATAGATGAGCTTGCTGAATTGATAGTAAAGCCGCCTTCTCATAATTGAGGCCGTCTTCAAACCAAAAAGGACAGGAAGTGAAACCTGGTTTGAGAAAAGACTCAAAGTTAAGATTTGTCAAAAATTTTTTTACCTATAGATCTTCCAGTATCTTTCTGGTATTTATTGGCTTAATGTTATTCTTTACTTTCTTTTCTCAGCATCGTTTCACCCGTCATGCCAACATCGAAGTTCTTCTGGCACTGGGACCCGAATTCAGTATCGTTGCTTTGGGCGTTGGTATGTTGATGATCTCTGGGGAGTTCGATCTTTCGGTTGGTTCAATTTTGGTATTCTGTTCCTTCATTTTTATAAGATTGTTTGAAATAAAGATGAATTTATTCTTAGCCGGAGGTATCACCCTTGGCGCAGGAGCTCTCCTGGGTTTCTTAAATGGTCTCATCACCACCAAGGCGCATATTCCTTCTTTCATAACTACTCTGGGGACGATGATGCTCTGGAGAGGGATGACACTTATCTTGTCCCAGGGGTTCACCAGGCCTTTTAATCCTGAGGTCGTGCCACTTTTGTCCAGTGCCTTAATCGGTAAAATCGGCGGGATTCTCCCCGTACAGGTGGTTTGGTTCGGGGTGTTTGGACTGATCCTGTGGGTGGTGCTTCATTTCCATAAATTTGGTAATTGGGTCTACGCTACCGGGGACAACAAAGAAGCGGCCAGGGCCATGGGTATAAACACCGACAGGGTAAAGACGATCTGCTTTATGATTGTAGGGATCTTATGTGCTTTTGTGGCAGTGATGCAAATTGTTCGAGTTAGCACATTTTCTTCCCGAGCAGGAGATGGTTGGGAGCTGAAGGCAATTGCTGCTTCCGTGGTGGGGGGAACCTCCCTCATGGGAGGCATAGGAAGTATGGTGGGGATTTTCCTGGGAGCACTTACTATCTCTGTTATAGAAAACGGACTGGTCGTGTCAAGAATTCCTTATTTCTGGACCTACATAGTTTTTGGCCTGGTTATAATTTCCTCTGTACTCTCGAGCCTCTATCTGGAAAGAAGGAAATTGAGAGGTGGCTAAATCATTAGACCTACAGATGAAAGGCTTTGAAGTTGTTGAATCAGGTTTACTTTTCCAAATAGAATAGCCTGCCCAATTTTTTCTCCTTTAGCTTTTTAGTGTGATAATCTCTGCGCTCCATTTAGCAAATTGGGCCATTCTGATACAATATCATTTGGTATCTGTTTAACTTCCTGTAAGTACTTTCAGATAATATTACAATCACAATCTAAGGGGGAAGATAGATGAGGAGGTTGGTAAAAGTTAAGATGAATGGGGGGGGGTAGCAGTGGTAGTTGTGATTACTATTTTTCTTGTTAGTATTACAAAAATTCCTTCACGAAGGATTTGAGAAATGATGAATGGTGAGATTAGCCAAGAAGCTGAGAGGAAGGTGATAAATATGGTTATGAAAGGTTTTACGCGCAATATAAGAGCTCTTGAGATTCTAACCGATGAACAGGTTGAGCAGTTTCATCGAGGAACTTTGGATGTCCTTAATGAAACAGGAATTAGAATTGAACATAGAAAAGCACTGGAACTCTTTGGGGATAGTGGTTGTCGAGTTAATTTTAAGAAAAAACAGGTAAGGATTCCAGGATACTTGGTGGAAGAGTGTTTGCAGAAAGCTCCTGCCAGCTTCTTAATCAAAGCGAGGGATACGAAAAATAACTTGAAAGTGGGTGGAAATACTGTATACTTCACAACCTTTCCAGGAATGAAAACTGTGGATTTGGATACCTGGGAACCCCGAGTCCCCACGAAAAAGGAAAATGATGATGCAGTAAAAATTCTAGATGCATTGGATAATCTCCATAAGCTCTTATGTTACACGCCGTATTTTGAGATAGAGGGAGTTCCTTCAGTTATGACAATACCAGAGAGCGTGGCTGCTAAAATAAGAAATTCAACTAAGATTCAACTGACAGGCTATTCCAAAGATTGCGAGACATTCAACATAAAAATGGCAAGGGTGGCTGGGACAGAAATTATGGGCCAGTGTTGTGCTTCACCACCTTTAACCTTCTATGGAGATGCAATTGAGAGTGCTTTCAGATTTGTTGAAGCTGGTTTTCCCCTTCATATATCAACAGGTGATGTATTTGGAGGAACCTCACCTGCTACCCTCGCCGGTTCAATGATAACTAACAATGTTGAAATAATAGCAATAATAGTGCTGACGCAACTTTTAAAGCCAGGAACAAGAGTAGTAGCGGCAGACTTTGTATTTCCACAGAATATGCGAACAGGCTCTCCTGCTTTTGGTGCTATAGGCTGTTCCCTGCATCATGTAATGTTTAATCAGATCTGGCGAAAATACGGAGTCCCCACAAATAATGCTTCTGTTGGTCTTAGCAGTTCAAAGAAAATAGATTTTCAATGTGGATATGAAAGAGCAACTCTCGCTTTGCTTGCCGCTTTATCTGGAGGTAACATTATCCAATTACACGGTGGTGTGCATGGCGAATTAACATACCATCCTATTCAGTCCATATTAGATGATGATATAGCAGGGATGATAGGGCGTTTCATAAAAGGAGTTGAAGTGAGTGAGGAAACATTGGCCATAGATCTAATAAAAGAAGTTGGACCAATTCCAGGTTTTTACCTTGATAAGAAACATACAAGAAAATGGTGGAAAAAGGAACAGTTTATCCCCAAGGTTGCCGACAGATTAACTTATCCGGAGTGGCTAAAGGGAGATAAAAAAGATGCTCTTGCATATGCAAAGGAAAAAATGGAGGAAATACTGGCCACTCACAAGCCAATACTTTTGTCTGAAGGTCAAGATAAGGAGATAGATGAGATATTGGAAGAAGCCAGAAGATATTACAAAGAGAAAGGAATGATATAGTGAGTTATATGACTTCACTTGAAGTTAGGATTGAAGTATTGGAATTCCAAAATCTATTTGTTACCAACGGTGATTGACAGAATTTCTAGAGTGTAATAAATTACATTCAGTCTTTTAGAAAAACTAAACTATTACGTTGGGTGAATCTTTTTTTATTTGGGAGGTGATTATGACTTCACGAGAAAGAATAAGAAGAGCCATAAACCATGAAAAGCCGGACCGTATTCCCATTGACCTGGGAAGTACTCTGGTGACTGGCATTGCCGCAAGTACCTACGCTAAATTAAGACAGGCATTGGGATTAGCCAGATCCCCGGTTAAGGTAACCGACCCCTTCCAGATACTGGCTGAAGTTGAACTGGAAGTAATAAAGAAGCTTGGGATAGACACCATCGGCCTGCAGCTTCCGACCACTTTGTTCGGATTTAAGAATGAAAATTGGAAGCCCTGGAGGTTATTTGATGGTACTGAGGTACTCGTACCAGGGCTTTTCATCACCAAGGAGGATAAGAATGGGAATCTCCTGCTTTATCCTAGGGGAGATGCCTCTGCTCCTCCCAGTGCCAAGATGCCCAAAGGAGGATACTATTTTGATGGCCTTGTTCGCCAGGAAGCCATTGATGAGAGTCGTCTGGACCCTCAGGAATGGGTGAAGGATCAGTATTCTGTCTATACCGACGAGGATTTAAGATATTTACAAGAAACAGCCGAGAATCTTTACCGAAATACCGATCTTTCTCTGGTGGGGTCTTTTTGGCAGGGGGGATTTGGGGATATTGCTCTGGTGCCAGGGTTAAACGTTAAACACCCGAAGGGTATCCGCGATCCCCAGGAATGGATCATGGCCCATGCGCTCCATCCTGAATATATCAAGGGGATCTTTAACCTCCAGTGTGAGATAGCGGTCCAGAACCTCAAGCTTTATCGTGAAGCCGTAGGGGATAAGATCGATGTCATTGTCGTCAGTGGAACCGATTTTGGGACTCAAAATGCATCTTCGATTTCTCCTGATATGTATCGAGATATATATAAGCCGTTCCACAAAATGGTGAATGAATGGATTCATAAGAACACCCCCTGGAAGATTTTCTACCATACCTGTGGTTCTATTGTCTCTCTTTTAGATGATCTAGTAGAGACAGGGGTAGATATCCTGAATCCGGTCCAGTGCTCAGCCGCAGGGATGAACCCAACCCTGTTGAAAGAGAAATACGGGGAAAGATTAGTTTTCTGGGGTGGTGGAGTAGATACTCAGAGGACTCTTCCCTTTGGAAGTCCTGAGCAGGTGCGAAGGGAAGTTACCGAGCGCTGCCGAATATTCGGAAGAAAGGGAGGCTTTATTTTTAATGCCATACACAATATCCAGCCAAAGACTCCTACGGAAAATATCATTGCCATGTTCAAAGCCGTGAAAAATTTTTAGTCACTTTTGATTCTCGGTTATTTTTTTGCGTGTATTTCATGCCAGAGAATTTCCGCGGTCCAGGCGGCTGCTTTAGCAACAACGCCAGGGCACTTATCTATATGACCGCCAGCCTCCTCAAAAGCTTTGACTTCTTCTTCGTTCCAGAAATTGAAACTTCGTCCAAAAATTTTGGTTTGGATCTCCTTACACAAACAGCCTCCATATTCCTCTACAAATCGATCGTAAACTTTCTTGGCAAGCTCAGTAGCTTTTTTGTTGGAGGTGTTTTCTTCGAATTCTTTTCGGGATCGCCCGTACAAATAGCTAATTGCCATAATTGCTCCAGAGAGAGCACCACAAGAGCCATTGGTGCTATCCCCCGCCCCTCCAGCAAGACCACAGGCCGCTTGGAACACCTTATCATCCCTTATCTGGAAAACTTCCTGAAGAGCCGCCAGGACACATTGCGAACAATAGTGTTTTTCTTTCTCATACTCAAATCCAAGCTGGTACGCTTTGGCCACCACTTCCTGCTTAGAATCCTTGTTATTACTATTTTTCTCACTCATTTTTTCCTCCTATTGGCCTAGTTCGTTGAACTATCTTTTTTCTAATTCTCCGAATCTCCGAGCGATGGCAAGTGCTGGGTCAAGAGGCACATCTACACCTTTTGTTCCTTCAGGAATTCTAATGGTAGGCACTTTCTTTATTTTTTTCTCATCAAATTGAGGTAAATCCTCTTTTTCTGCCTCATACATCTCAATTGCCATATCTCTTGCTTCTTTCAAAGTCAACACTGCTGAAGTCAGTGGATCCATAGCAACTGCATGGGCCACATGTTCAAAATTTCCAGTTAAAGCAGCCTTAACAGTTAAGCCTTGGGGGATCACATTGCTCATACAGAGAGCAGCACACTGTGATGGCAGATTGCCGATATAGGTAGGATGTAAGCCGATCTTGTCCGCGTAAACTGGCACTTCAACACAGCAATCAGAAGGTAAATTTGTAATTAGACGGTTATTCTTTACATTACCACTAAATCTAAAGATCTTGTCTGTTTCCTTAGCTTCAATAATGTAGGAACAGTATTCATTGCTTCTTTTTCCAACTTTGGTAGATTCATATTCTAAATAGTCAACCTTGGTAAATTTTTCCGCAATCTTTCTGCACCATTTATAATAGGCTCCTGTCTCACCACCGAAAGCTGGTTGGTCACAATATAACTCCCGAGCCTTCTCACTTTTTCTGAACCAGGGCAGGTATTCGGAGAGGTGCCCGCTGCTTTCGGTCATAAAATAGCCAAAGTGCCTCATAACCTCACAGCGCACCTTTTCATTTATATAATATTCTGGTTTTTCGATGTTCTCTTTTAATATGGGATAAAGATCTTCACCATCCTTTTCTAACTTCAAAAACCAGTCCATATGATTTATCCCTGCACAGAGAAAATCCATATCCTTTTTATTCACGCCAACATAGCGAGATATCAAATCCGCAGTAGTTTGTACGCCGTGGCAAAGACCAACAAAATTAATAGTGGTCGCTTCTCCCAAGGCCCAGCAGACCATAGCCATGGGGTTGGCATAATTTAAGAGTAAAGCATTCGGACATAGCTCTTCCATGTCATGAGCAATATCAACCACCACAGGAATAGTTCTTAAAGCCCTAAAGATTCCACCTGGCCCCATAGTATCTCCGATGCACTGATTAACGCCGTATTTCATAGGGATTTCATAATCCTTTTGAAAAGCATCAACGCCACCCACTTGAATCATATTAATTACATAATCTGCATTCTTAAGCGCCTCTCGGCTATCTAATGTGGCGGTAATTTTCCCCGGAAGATTATTCTCCTTAAGAACCTTTCGGGCAAATCCTTCTATCCTGTCGAGCTTGGGTTTGGTACGATTCATCAAGGCGAATGTACTCTCTTTTAAAGCTTCTGTAGCCATAATATCCATCATTAAGGTTTTGCAAAAAACAATGCTTCCAGCCCCAATCATTGCTATTTTAGCCATGATGTTCCTCCTTTCAATGACTCTCGCATCTTCACCTCCTGTACCGAGTCATTATAAAATCCCAGGCAAGAAAACCCCCGAATTTATTCGTTGCCTTGACCTTTTGTTGTTTTTTGCTATACTATAAACACTATGGAATATAAACATTCTCCTAAATCAGGTATTTTTGATTAACTACCATCTTGTTTGGTGTCCTAAAAGAAGAAAGGAAGTGCTTGTTAATAAAATAGCTAAACGTCTTAAAGAAATTTTTAATCAAGTAGCTAAAGACAAAGATATAGATATTTTAACTCTTGAAGTAATGCCTGACCACCTGCACTTGTTCGTTTCTTGTCA
>Ga0307438_1001316_pt1 | contig 16010 bp, 10 predicted proteins | sample SalMarWE160110MG_FD_202144 | JGI IMG/M metagenome (GOLD analysis project Ga0307438, IMG submission 202144) | Salt marsh sediment microbial communities from the Plum Island Ecosystem LTER, Massachusetts, United States - WE1603-110 | ecosystem: Environmental > Aquatic > Marine > Intertidal zone >... | reverse complement strand
TCCATCCCTCAAAGGGTTCGACCTCTGTCTAGACTAGGGGACCTTCGCTGTCGCCGAGCGAAAAGCCTCGAGTTTCCATCCCTCAAAGGGTTCGACCTCTGTCTAGACTATTGGTTTTATTGGTTTTGCCGGCGATGGCATGTACGTTTCCATCCCTCAAAGGGTTCGACCTCTGTCTAGACCAGACCTCAGTTGGATTGGGGCATACGCCAAAATTGAGTTTCCATCCCTCAAAGGGTTCGACCTCTGTCTAGACTTGAACTGGCCTATGTTTGGCACGAAGCCAAACTTAAGTTTCCATCCCTCAAAGGGTTCGACCTCTGTCTAGACTCATCTTCGGGGGCATTTTGGTAGGGCTCCCCTACCTGGTTTCCATCCCTCAAAGGGTTCGACCTCTGTCTAGACTCATCCCGCCCGCGAGCGCACCCGTGACCAACACTGAGTTTCCATCCCTCAAAGGGTTCGACCTCTGTCTAGACACAAGACCCCAAAGGAGCCGCGGGCCACCTTTTTAGTTTCCATCCCTCAAAGGGTTCGACCTCTGTCTAGACTCGTGGGCTACGTTGCAGGATCCCCGACCACATCAAAGTTTCCATCCCTCAAAGGGTTCGACCTCTGTCTAGACATAATGGCACCAGAAATCAAGAAGATCGGGGGGATAAGTTTCCATCCCTCAAAGGGTTCGACCTCTGTCTAGACAAAAGAGTATGAGATAAGGGGTTACTCTCCAGCTGAAAGTTTCCATCCCTCAAAGGGTTCGACCTCTGTCTAGACTTGTGAATATCCCCCGGACTCGGCGTTCCCGCTGATGAGTTTCCATCCCTCAAAGGGTTCGACCTCTGTCTAGACGGAGCTTGGCTAGAGGCGGCCGGCATGCCATACAACGTTTCCATCCCTCAAAGGGTTCGACCTCTGTCTAGACTCTCGACGCTCGGCAACCCGAGGAAGAGATCATACAAGTTTCCATCCCTCAAAGGGTTCGACCTCTGTCTAGACGTGGCCCCATGGAGAAACACCTTGGGGACAAAAAGAGTTTCCATCCCTCAAAGGGTTCGACCTCTGTCTAGACGTGGTAGTAGGACTTGTACCCCAGTAATGGGAAGTAGTTTCCATCCCTCAAAGGGTTCGACCTCTGTCTAGACCACCCAGCCCAACGGCTAGCCCGACTCAGACGCCAAGTTTCCATCCCTCAAAGGGTTCGACCTCTGTCTAGACTAAGCGCTTTCATAGGCTTTAGAACAATCACATTTTCGTTTCCATCCCTCAAAGGGTTCGACCTCTGTCTAGACCTTGCAGCCCGGGCAAAACCCCGCTCTCTACGGTGGTGTTTCCATCCCTCAAAGGGTTCGACCTCTGTCTAGACTCCCTCATTTACTTCCTGAGAGTTGACCTTGGTATCCGTTTCCATCCCTCAAAGGGTTCGACCTCTGTCTAGACCGGGAGTTTGTTCCCGCGGTGGAACTGAGAGGAGTTTGTTTCCATCCCTCAAAGGGTTCGACCTCTGTCTAGACGGGAGAGTCTCGGGAGGAGGGAGAAGTGAGGATTAGGTTTCCATCCCTCAAAGGGTTCGACCTCTGTCTAGACAAGATGGTAGTAACATCACAATCCGCCTGACCATTTGGTTTCCATCCCTCAAAGGGTTCGACCTCTGTCTAGACCCTCGGAAGCGTGCTCAATCCAGCTGGCGGAGTCAAGTTTCCATCCCTCAAAGGGTTCGACCTCTGTCTAGACAGGACGCGGATGACCTGGTTATGCAGGTTCAAAACCAGTTTCCATCCCTCAAAGGGTTCGACCTCTGTCTAGACTCAGCGAACAACCGAGGGTGTCTCAAAATACCGAGTTTCCATCCCTCAAAGGGTTCGACCTCTGTCTAGACCTATGCAAAGGATTTCCGCCGGTGCGACTGGATCAGTTTCCATCCCTCAAAGGGTTCGACCTCTGTCTAGACATTTGGCCTCGGTCTGACGTCCAGGCCATTGCCGACGAGTTTCCATCCCTCAAAGGGTTCGACCTCTGTCTAGACCCAGGAAGTGAGCGGCACGTTCAGTGCCACCATTGACGTTTCCATCCCTCAAAGGGTTCGACCTCTGTCTAGACACCCTGATGGAACATGGTCTGCGGCTCTCAGTCTCAAGTTTCCATCCCTCAAAGGGTTCGACCTCTGTCTAGACTCTGCTGAAGACCGACGGTGAGAACCCGCTGGCTGGGTTTCCATCCCTCAAAGGGTTCGACCTCTGTCTAGACAGAGGAAAAACGTAGGACCGAAAAAGCCCCCTTTCAAGTTTCCATCCCTCAAAGGGTTCGACCTCTGTCTAGACCTATTCAAAAGTCCAGCTCCTTACTACGCCTTTGAGTTTCCATCCCTCAAAGGGTTCGACCTCTGTCTAGACCGTTGCCAACCACGCCGACGGTGGTCACAGTAGTCTCGTTTCCATCCCTCAAAGGGTTCGACCTCTGTCTAGACCTGCCTGATTCCCCTCGGGGGGGTGGTTGGGTTGGGTTTCCATCCCTCAAAGGGTTCGACCTCTGTCTAGACCTGCGAACGGAACGGTCGTCAAATGGGTGAGTCCTGGTTTCCATCCCTCAAAGGGTTCGACCTCTGTCTAGACATACCGGGATTGCACTCTTGACGAGGTGCGGATTCAGGTTTCCATCCCTCAAAGGGTTCGACCTCTGTCTAGACCCGATCGTACGCGAAATTTGGTCGTTGTAGGAGTTGCGTTTCCATCCCTCAAAGGGTTCGACCTCTGTCTAGACGTTTCGACTGGGTCCAGGATGCGACCGACTACGCGAGTTTCCATCCCTCAAAGGGTTCGACCTCTGTCTAGACCGGCGCCTATCGTTGCTCCCTGTAACCGCCATGAACGTTTCCATCCCTCAAAGGGTTCGACCTCTGTCTAGACCAGCGAAATTACGGGTGAGAGAACGAGAAGTGTTAGGTTTCCATCCCTCAAAGGGTTCGACCTCTGTCTAGACTCACCCGCGATGGGGTGATCACGGGGACTGATTCCCGTTTCCATCCCTCAAAGGGTTCGACCTCTGTCTAGACTTGTTGACTAAAACCACCATCAAACGAACGTCTTCAAGTTTCCATCCCTCAAAGGGTTCGACCTCTGTCTAGACCCAAACCTGGAGTCCAGGACCGGCAGACTCGTTCAGGTTTCCATCCCTCAAAGGGTTCGACCTCTGTCTAGACGAGCGGGTTGATCGCAGACTCTGTTTGGCCAACCTGTTTCCATCCCTCAAAGGGTTCGACCTCTGTCTAGACCCGGCTCTAGACCGTACCGACGAAGTGCTGGAGGCTTTGTTTCCATCCCTCAAAGGGTTCGACCTCTGTCTAGACCCGGATGACGACTGGACGGTCGCTGTTGTGCAACCGGTTTCCATCCCTCAAAGGGTTCGACCTCTGTCTAGACATTCGCGCCCCTGATCCGAGAGAATATCACACAAAAGTTTCCATCCCTCAAAGGGTTCGACCTCTGTCTAGACTTGGGGATGGGGTTGGATGCACAAACCCGCCTCCATTGGTTTCCATCCCTCAAAGGGTTCGACCTCTGTCTAGACTTGGCCAAACCTGGAGTCCAGGACCGGCAGACTCGGTTTCCATCCCTCAAAGGGTTCGACCTCTGTCTAGACTCACCGGCAAGGACAGCTCGGCGAGTTGGTCGTACCAGTTTCCATCCCTCAAAGGGTTCGACCTCTGTCTAGACCGCCATTTGCCCCACTATGTTTTTCGCCCTGGATCGCCCGAAACCGCTCGATTTCGCCTCCTCCTGTCGCGCTTGCGGCATTCGCCCGCAAGATTGGATTCTTTTGACATTTTGTGCCATAATTGGGTCATCTGGACACGTCCTAAACAGACGAAATCACGCTAGATCGCACTAAATCGCTCGAATTCGCCGTTTGCGGCATTGGGGCAAATCTTTGGCCAATCTGCAGCCTGAGCATTGCTCAGCCAACTATACTATATACCCTGTCGGTGTCCTTGTCAAGTGGAGGTGATAAGATGATATCTTTGCCTGAACTTCTGCGAGCACACAACTGGCGTACGTTACGCGCCATCGCCCACGCCCATAACGCTCGCTTCGATAACCGGTGGACCAAGCCTCAAGCCGTGGATCGGATCGCCACGCTCCTCGCCGACCGTGCCACCGTGCGCCGTGCCTTGGCTACCTTGCCCGACGATGCGCGTGAAGCCCTCCAGATGCTCCTCGCCTGCGACGGAGTGATGCCCGCCCATCGCTTTCTGGCCCACTTTGGCCCGCTCCATCCCTTCCGCCCCTGGCGCGCCGACAGCCCGCCCACTCCGTGGCGAAACCCCGTTTCCCCCGCCGAGCGTCTCTGGTTCCTTGGCCTGATCTTCCGCTGTTCTATGCCAGAAGGCAAGATGGTCGTAATCCCCGATGAAATCCGCCGTTTCCTCCCCACCCCGACCCCGTCTCTCTCGGTCCAGCCAGCCGGGCCTCCACTGCCCACCCCCGACTCCGTCCTCGACCTGGCCCACCTGCTTGCCTTGCTCCAGGGCCACGATGTGCGGCCCTTCGCCGGTCGCTGGATCGCCCCTCGTCACCTGCTGGTTCTCAACACCGCGCTCTCATACCCCGACCCTGCTGCCATCACTGCCAGGAGCGAACTCCAGACTGGCTACCTGCGCTTCCTTCACTATCTGGCCGAGGCCGCCTGTCTCATCGCTCCTGTTGCGGGCCTGCTCAAGCCTACCCCCGCCGCGTGGGACTGGCTCGATCTCTCCGAGGCACAGCGGTGGCAACTTCTGTGGGATGGCTGGCAGGCCGACCTGCGCCGCTCCCCCCGCGAAGCGGCGCTGTGGCAGCGCTTCCGCCTGCCCGCCAAGCCGTCCTTTGTCCGCACGCTGCTGGACACCCTCTCCACGCTGCCTGGTGAGGGTTGGATGGCATCCACGGCGTTGGCCGGACGGCTGCGTGGGCACTGCATCGGCGCAGGCACGCTCCCGCGTGATGGTGACGCCCTCGCTCCCCTACAGGCCCTGCTCGCTGGCCCGCTCACCTGGGCTGCATTGGTACATACCGCCCCAGGAGGAGCAGAAGCACCTAAGCGCGGAGATGAATCCTCTCTGCTCCCCTGCTCCTCTGCTCCCCTGCCCTCTTGCTTCGCCCTCACCCCCCTCGGCGACTGGTTGCTGCGTCGGTCGGCGGATTCCCCGGAGACCCCACCCTCACGGCCCGTCACCATCCACTGCCCAGGCGACGATCACCTTATCATCATTATGCTCCCTGAGCCTCTCGACCGACCGCCGCTGCGCTCCTTGATCGAACTACCGCTCGCCCCAGAGGCTCGCCTAACCCGCCATCTGACCTGCGAGCGCTTCGTCGCCGCCCTCGCCCACGGCCTCACCCGCGCCTGGATGGTTCAGATGCTGAGCGAACTGACCGGCGGCCCGCTCTCGCCCGCGGCCCTCGGGCGCCTGGAAATGTGGGAGGCCCAGGCCCGGGGCCTGACCCTACGCCGGCTGACCGTGGTGACTGCCGCCGACCCCCAGGTGCTGGCCCAACTGTCCACGCAGCGCACCATCCGTCCCCATTTCCGCGAGACACTCTCGCCTCACCACGTGGCTGTGGACCCGGCCGGCGTCGAGCGGCTACTGCGTGCGCTGCGCCGCCGTGGCCATACTCCGCTGGTCGAGCCGGCCTACCCCCCCAACCCCCCTCCCTGCGAGGGAAGGGGGAGTACTTCTCCCCTCCCCGCTTCGGGGAGGGGTCTCGACCTACCCCCCCAGCCCCCTTCCCTGCGAGGGAAGGGGGAGTCTCCCCTCCCCGCTTCGGGGAGGGGTCTCGACCTACCCCCCCAGCCCCCTTCCCTGCGAGGGAAGGGGGAGTCTCCCCTCCCCGCTTCGGGGAGGGGCCGGGGGAGGGGTGCTCTGGATGCCGGTGCGGCGGCTTACCTCTGGCTGGCTCTGCGCACCTACCTTGCCCTGGCCGACCTGGTGCGACTCCCCGCCGTCCCACCCGTGGCCTTGCTGGACAGGCTGGGCGACACTCTCGACGCCGACCAACTGGCCGCCGTCGCAGCCCAGGCAGAGCAGGCCAGCCGCCGTCTGCGCGACATCCTCGATGGCTACACCCCCTTCCCGGCTCCCATCGCAGGCGTGGATCACGCCGCAATTCAAGCCGTCATCGAGCAGGCGTTGGAAGAGGGCACCGCGGTCGAGATCGTCTACCACACTGCTGGACGAGGGGAGCGCACCACTCGCGTCGTTGAGCCGTTGCGGCTAGATGAGCGGGGCGGTGCGCTTTACCTGGTGGCCTACTGCCGCCTGCGCCAGGCCGAGCGGGTGTTCCGGCTCGACCGCATCGAGTCAGTGGTTAGTAGCCAGTGGCTAGCGACTAACAACTAATGAGGTAGTTTAAGAACTCCTTCTTTGACGACATAGGCAGATGAATGGAACACGGATCAACACGGATTGTACGGATAAACACAGAAAAATCAGTGAGAGTCCGTCTGATCCGTGACTATCCGTGTTCTATTTTGAGTTCTTAAATCACCCCAACTAATGACTAACAACTGACTAACGACTGGCAACTGACAACTACTGGCCAACAATCTGGTAGTGCACCTCTGGCGTCACCTTCGCCTTCCCTAATGGCACGATCCGCTCCACGCATTGCTCGCATAACAGGTAGAAGCGCACGTCGTCCTCCTGCTCTCGGATCAGGCCCCTGAGCCGCTTCTTGAGCCGCTCCAGCTCCTGCCTCTTCAGACGGCATTCGAAGACACTGTACTGGACGCGTTCCCCGGCTCCCTCCAGCGCCTTCATCACCTTCAGTCGTCGCCGGTCATCGGAGATGTCGTAACTCACCACCACGAACATAGTTCAAACTCCCCTAATAGTTGTTAGTCGCTAGTTGTTAGTTGTTGGCCGTCAGCCACTAATCCCTATCCACTGACTACTAACCACTATCCACTAAGAATCCGCCCAACCAGTGCCTCGTTAGCCAGCGCGTCCGCCAACCGATTGCGCTGACGGGGAACGTGGTGATATGTCACTTGCTCCAATCGCTGGGCCAGGTGGCAGGCACGCCGGTGCCAGGGCTTGAGCGCCTTGCTCCTCACACCGCACTCCCCGTTCATCTGTCCTACCACAACGGCGCTGTCCAGGTACACTCGTAGCCGGCGCGGCTGCAGGCGGGCTGCCAGTTCCAGCGCCAGTACCAGCCCGGCGTACTCTGCCTCGTTGTTGGTCATCTGGCCCAGGCGGCGGTTGCCCCAGACCAGAATGTGTCCCTGCCCGTCCAGCAGGACCGCCCCCACTCCCGTATGGTCGTTTCTATACCCGGTTGCTCCATCTGCATAGGCGACCAGTTCATCTTGAACTGCCATCCTCAACCTCCTGCTTCCTGCTTCCTGCCTCCTGCAATCGTCTCAGCAGTGCCTCAGGGGTCAGGCTGACCGCCGCTACGTGACCACTGTCGAGCACGACGACCGCCCGGCGGGGCTGGCCGAAGGTCAGGTCCAGCATCCGCTCCCTCCCCACTGCCTCCACCAGCCGCCGGATGGGCACCGAGTTGGCCCGTGCGACGGCCACCACCCGGTCCACTGCCAGTATCCCGCCCTTTCCTACCACTATCCATCTCCCCATCCCCCTTCTCTCCTCTCTCCTCTCACCCTACCTGATCCGCAGTGGTTTATACTCGCGCTCCTCCCCTCGGATCACGCGCGCCAGTTGCCGTGCCTGCAACTCGATGGCGCGGCGATAGGTCGTCTGACCACGGGCGAGGGGATGCACCACCGGCGTCTGCAGCCGCCGCTCATACTGCTCGATCACCACTCGCACCCCCGCCTCCCCCAGACTGCAAGGACGCCGGGGATTCCGGCCACGCTCGAAGTCATCCGGCCTCAGCCGCTTTTTCGCCACGATGTCCAGGAACATCGAGTCCACGATCACCGGCCGCAGTTCCTCCATCAGGTCGAGTGCCAGCGCAGGCCGGTCGTACCCCAGCGCGTGGAAGAACCCCAGATAGGGATCGAGACCGACCAGTTGCACAGCCGCCGTGACGTCCTTCAGGAGCAGCGTGTAGCCGAAACTCAGCAGCGCGTTGGCCGGGTCAGGGGGCGGATGGTAAGCCCGCTTCTCAAAACCCCACTCGGGGGGCAGCAGGGCGCGCAGCGCCTCGAAGTAGAATGCCCCGGCCTTGCCCTCGAAGCCGCGCAGGCTATCCAGTGAGCGGGCCTTCTCCGCCCGCCGGCCCATCCGCATCATTCCCTGGAGCGCCCGGCGTACATCCAGCACCCGTTCCGCCCGGCGTTGCAGCACCACGCGCTGGTTTCGCACCTTCGCCATCACGATGGGCCGCGCAATGGAAAGCGCGATCCGTTCGTCCGACGCCATCTGCAACTGGCGGTGGCGCAACTGGGCGAATTTCGAGCCGCTACGCACCAACCGGCCGCGGAACTTGCCGTACTTGCTCAGGTAGACCACGTCCACCCCGCGCTCCAACAGCAGTGCCGCCGCTGGCGTCGTCAGTTGCACGTTGCCCATCAGCGCCAATTGATCCAGGTGCACCAACGGTACGGAGGTCAATTCCTCCCGCTGCAGTGTCACCCGCAGCCGTTCCCCATCCCGCCGCACCACCGCTCCCTGCTCCTTCACGTATACTGTTCCCATCACTCACCTCCATTCTCCATTCTCCATTCTCCATTCTCCATTCTATATTCTCCATTCTACATTCTCCATTCTTCATCCTACAAGTAGAAATGCTCGCTCCGCAAGAAGAACACTCCCAGAAACTTGAAACCCTGGTCGAAGTGTACCAACCGCGTCTTGTGCGGGTTGAGCCGCAGCCGCAGCCGCCCCAGGGCTTGCCGTGCTGCTGCCAGCGCCGTCTCCGCCTCCCAGCGACGCCGGCAGAGGATCACGAAATCGTCGGCGAAGCGCACCAATGTGCCGTAGGAGACCCCCTTCGTTACCTGCACGTCGAAGGAATGCAGGTATAGATTAGCGAGCAGCGGCGTGATGACGCCGCCCTGGGACGCCGCAGCCGTGGCTGGCTGCCCCCGGGCGGGGTTGTAGACCCGCGCCCGAAGCCACTTCTCGATCAGTCCCACCACCACCGGCTCCGGGATCCACGCTCTGGCCTGCTTCACCAGCCGCTGGCGATCCAGGCTGCCGAAGCAATCCTCGATGTCGGCGTCTACCACCCAACGCCGGCCTGCGTCTCGTGCCTCGATCACCGCCTGCACTGCGTCGGCCACCGAGCGGCCCGGTCGAAAGCCGTAACTGCAATCCAGGAAGTGGGGCTCCAAAATGGGCACCAGGTGGTCGTGGACCACGCGCTGGGCGACTCGATCCCGCAGCGTCCAGATGGCCAGCGGGCGCAGTCCGCCTCCGGGTTTGGGTACGAGCACCCGCTGTACCGGCAGCGGTTCGTAGGTACCGCCCATGAGTTCCTGCCGCAACTGTGCCAGGTTCTTATCCAGGTTGCGCTCGAACTGGCGTATCGTCATCCGGTCCAGGCCCGGCGTCGCACCCTTACGACGCACGACCTGCCAGGCACGCCGCAGTGCCTCGGGTGAGAAGAGCGCTTCCCACTCCCGCGCCCTGTCCCTGGGCCGTCTTCGCCCCCACCATTTCATCTTACACCTCCCGGAATAGTATGTAATGCGTAAAGGTAATCACGTTTCACGTTTCACGTCCTACGTTTCACGCTACGCTTCCACAGCCCCGCTCCCCAGCGCAATGCCCAGGCAATCGGGCAATACTTTAGCCACACCCCGATGGCCCGGCTGCACCAGGGCCGCGCCCGTTCCTGCCACAGATGGGCCAGCAGGTGTCCGATACTGTTGGGAGTGGCACGTCCCTCGAAGTAGGCCAGGGCTGTCTGTCCTACCAGCCAGGTCGCGGCGGCTGCCAACAAGCCGCTCACCGCCCAGCCCAGTACCGGTACCGCCTTGGCTGCCTGCTGAGCCAGCAGCCGCAGTGTCACGCTTCCGGCTCCGGTCAGCACCAGTTCCTTGCTGTAATCGCTTGCCGGCGGATGGCCATACATGGCCCCGATGCGCGCCACCAATCCAACCTGAGCCCCCACCTGCACCGGCAGGTCTACCAGCGGGATGGGTTCCACGGAGACCAATCCACACAATAGGGCCGCTCGCCGGATGAGACGCTGTGCCACGGCATGGCGGAAAGCGGCAATCTCCCGTCCCAGCGGTACGGCCAGGTGCGGGCAGGCCTCGACCATCCACTCCAGGAAACGGTGTTGTGCCTCGGCTGAGTCGTAGGCCGAGACAGGCAACACCTCCGCCCCCAGCCGCTGCTCCATCGAAGTCAGCACGACCTCCGGCCGGTCAGCCCACAGGTCGGCCTTGTTCAGCGCCACCAGCAACGGGCGGCCCGTCGCCTGCAGCCGGCTGATCCAGCGGAAATCCGCCGGCCGCACGACTGCCTCGGCCGGCTCTCCCTGCGAGCAACCCACCGCGCCATCGAGCAGGTAGACCAGCAAAGCCGACCGCTCCAGCCGCTCCAGCAACCCGTCATCCAGGCTGCCGTCATCAGGCAGGTCAATCAGCGTGAACAGACCCATCGGTTCCTCGACCGTCTGCGCCAGCCGGCCCAGTTTGAGCGCGGTCACCGTGACCGGCCAGCCACGCAGGCTGTTGAACAGGGTGGACTTGCCAGCGTTACCCAACCCCAGCAGTGCAATCTCGGCGCGCGCCTCCGTCTCCACCTCCTGCCGCAGGCCCGCCCAATCCAGTTGATCCAGCCAACCTCGCGGTTCCCGTACCGTAGTCCCTTCGTACTCGTCGTATTTGATCATCACCACACCTCCTGTGTATCTTCTCAATAATCTGGGGTAGGGGCAGGTCTTGCACCTGCCCGTCAGGGCGACCGCAAGGGTTCGCCCCTACATTTTGAGAAGATACCCTCCTGGCTAGTTGTTAGTTGTCAGTCGCTAGTTGTTAGTCGCTAGCCACTAACCACTAACGACTAACGACTGGGAATGCCCCAGCGCAGGGTGACCACAGCCAGCCAATCGGCGCGCGGTAGCGGCAGCATCCGCAGGCTCGCCCTGAGCCCCTCGACCCTGCTCGGGATGAACTCCGTCGAAGGGCCGGGCAGGTCGTCATCCCACGGCGCGTCGCCGTCGGGCGCGCTGAGGAGCACCGTCGCATCACCCATACGGGCACGCTCGTCGTCCGAAAGCGCCGCCGGGTCCCAGCGCCATAACGGGCTGGCCTGTGCCGCCAGTTCCTCGACCCACGTGCGCAGGCCGTCCGGTTGCGGATAGCGGCAGCGGGCCACCTCCCACACCGGAACCGCCGCCAGCGGGGCTACTTGCTCCATGAGCCACCCGTCCACCGCTGCCCGATTGGGCAACCCTTCCGCCCACCAGCGTGAAAGCGGTCCCCACTGCGCCAGGAACTCCGTCGCCTGGGTCTGTGGTGTGGGCAGATACCGCTCCGCCAGTTGAGCCAGCAGTGCATCAGGGTCGTCTCCCAGCAGGAGCGGTAAGCGGGGCCACCCAGGGGCCTCCTCCGCCACGCTGAACAAGTCGCATAGCCTCTGCTCCAGCCGGTCCAGCTCCCGCGACACCGACTGCAACTCAGCGCCGGCCGCCCAGTAGACCCCGCATGCCTGTTTCATCTGCTCGATGACCACCCGTGTCTCCAGCGCCGCTGCCTGGAGCAGCAGGTAATGGGCATGGAAGCCCTGGGCCTGGCGCCAACGGAGCCACAGCCACGCCCAGCGCGGGGGGTTGCGCAGCAGACGCAGCAACTCGCGCAGGCGACGGCGTGGCATCTTTTCCAGCAACGAGATCAACTCCGCCAACACCGCCTCTCCGTCGCGCTCTGTGCGGGTCAGGCCTTCCTGAGCCTCCTCCAGGCGTTGCTCGGCCCCGGCGGCCCATTCGCCCAACCGCCGCTCCAGCGCCGTGACCAGCGCCCGCGCCTGGCTCAACCCGCCCGCGTCCAGCGCCTGGGCGACCCAGGCCCTCACCTGCGCGATGGTCGCCTTGATACCGGCCTGCATCAACCGTTCCCAGGCCGGGGCACAGCCGGTCAGGGCATCGCTCCGCTCTCCCACTGTCGCTTCGATCTGTTCTACCAGCGGATGATCCGCCTCACCGGAGGGTCTCAGCAACGTCCAGGGAGCCAACGAGGGTATGTCATTGGCGGCCAGCCGCACTACTTCAGCAGCAGCAGACGGCGTTAGCCGGGGGGCCAGCAGGGCTGGGGCCAATGCGGCCTCGCGCAAGAGCGCATCACCGTCCGGCACTCCATCCGGCGCTCCCATCAGCAGTGGCGACAGCGACTCCGCCAGTTGACGCGCGGCACGTGCCTGCGCCGTAGCACCAGGCCAGGCCAGCCAGGTCAATCCAAAGGAAGCGTACCCCAGCCCGTCGCTCCAGTCGCTGGCCTGCTCCATCCAGGCAGGCGCATCGCGCAGAGGGGTGCAGGTGTGCAATGCCAGGAAGCGCGCGGCCTGCTCGTAGAGGGCGGGCAGGTCGTCCAGCATCAGGCCAGCCTCGTTGACCAGCGTGACCAGGTAGCAGGGGCCGGTGAGTGATAGCGCACCGGTCTGAAGCGCCGGTGCTGGGTTTTCCAGCGCCGCCTGTTCACGGCGGCGCTCGCCTGGCAGTTCATCGGCGGGCGCACCAGCCTGAAGCGCCGGTGCTGGGTTTTCCAGCGCCGCCTGTTCACGGCGGTGCTCGTCCGGCAGTTCATCGGCGGGCGCACCGGCCTGAAGCGCCGGTGGGTTTTCCAGCGCCGCCTGTTCGCGGCGGCGCTCGCCCAGGCTGTCCCACAGCGCCAGTCCCAGCGTGAGGGGATCGAGGCCCAGCAGCGCCGCCGCCCGCTCGGCAGCCAGGTGGGCCACACTGGCCACTGGCGTGTCCGGCGACCCCACCACCCAGACCACCAGTTCGTCGAGACGGTCGGGCTCGTAGCCCAGGCTGTGCATTGCGGTGCGATGGGCCAGACGCGATATCTCGTGCAGCGCTGCCTCGATCACCTCGGCGCTTTCGCTACCGGGGTTCAGATGTCGCACGGCCACCACCGGCGGTGTCCCCCACTCATCGAGCATCTGAACCAGGCGCTGGCCCACCGCTGCACCTGCTTCTCCCAGTGTCAGAACCAGCGTTCGCTGGATCGCTGTTTCCACCGCTTGCTTCACGACGATGCCTCCTCCAGAATCCCCTCACTGGCAGCCAGTGTCTGCCGCAGCCGGTCGGCGTATGCCCGCGCCGCCTTGCGCAGCCGGCGGTCCAGTTCGTCGGTCACCCCTCCACGTTCCCCCGCTGCGCAGTAGGCATCCAGCCGCTCGATGGCCTGGGCCGTGGTGAGGCGCACCAGGATGTGTTGCTCCACCCGCTCCAGCACCTCGTGGGCCAGCCCTTCACGAGCGGCGAAGGTGCGGACGGAGTTGTGCAGTCCCTGCGCCAGTCGCTCCGGCTGGTCCAACTGGTCCACGTGCCGGTAGTAGTACCAGGAGCCCTGAGCGAAGATAAGCCGGAAGACCAGGCCCAGCGCGAAAGCCTGCAGCGCCACATCGGTGCTGGTATGGAAGGTGGGCAGGACGTGCAGCGGTCGCCTCCCACGCATGTGCGCGTAGGCACGCTTCCAGGCCGGGAACTGCTGGAGCGCGGTGTAGGGCGCGCCGACGGTGGCCCGCAGCGCGATGATGCGCTGGTTGTCCTGGGTCGAGACCAGCATCTCGCTCTGCTCGGCGAATAAGGTCTCGTGCTCGTCGGGCACACCCAACACAGTCACGGAGACCAGTCCGGCCCCGCCATCCTCCAGCCGCGAGCGGTCCAGGTTCCACGAAGGGGTGGCCCGCTCCAGCAGCCACAGCCGCCGCGCGTCGGGCGAGGCCTCGTCGGCCCGCTCCCGCAGCGCGGCCTCGACGTCGTGTCGTAGCAGCGGTTCGAAGGGCTGAGCCGACCCCTGCTGCACCCACCTGGCCAGTTCGGCTGCCGGACGGTCGGCCCAGTCCAGTAGACTGCCGTCTCCGGCCATGCATAGAACCGCCGTGTCGCCGAGGGCCGGTGCGTAGCGGGCATACAGTTCTTCCACGTAGGTCGGCTCGGCCAGTTCCAGGTCGGCCGGCAATCCATCACCAGAGCGCTGGGGCGCGGTCACCGCGCCCTCCAGCACCCGCGCTGCATCGTGCAGCCGGGCCGCAAGCCGGTCCAGGGCGGCCGCAAGTTCGCTTTGGGTGCGCGCCAGGTTGTCCAGTGTCCGCAGGGCGGCGTCGCACAGTCCACGTGACAGATGTGCCCGATAAGCAACGGTCGCCGCCTGGAGGTAGTGTCGTTGCGCCGTCGTCACGCGGCTACCCCGCGCCAGCAGGCCGGTGGTAGGGGCGCGCAGTAGCGTCGCCCGTCGTCGGCTCAGTTCCTGGTCGGAGCGCTCAATCTGGCCCTCCAGTTCCGTGTACCGTTCCTGCAGTGCTGCGCGGGCCTTGTCGAGAGGAGCCTGCAGCGCGGTGAGCATTGCGGCGGCTTCCTGTACTCCGGCTCCGGGATCACCGGCCACCTGCGCTACCTGCCGACACAGGTCCGCCGTCAGCACCACGACGCGCTCCCGACGCCGCGTCTCGATGACGGCCCGGAAGGTGGACTCCAGCCGGGCGGTGCGATACTCTTCGACGTAGGCCACCGTCTCCTGCGCCTGCTGCGGCAGCGGGAGCCGCCGCAGGTGACCGGGCAGCGCCAGGTCTACGCTGATTGGGACCCCTTCGTTGTCCACTGCCAGGCTGGCCATCAGCGCTTCCGGCTCCAGCCGTCCCGTCTCCCAGAAAGCAGTCGCTACCTGGACCGCCGCTTCATCGTCCGCAACCCGCAGCCATCCCTCGTGGATCAGGCGCACTGCCTGGCGGCGGGCACAACTGTCGTAGGTTGTGCTGGCGTCGAACCGGCATACGCTCAACCCCACACTGCCCAGGAAAGTCCCCACGCCCCCATCGGTGACACCGCTTAGGACCTCGTCCAGGTTATCGAAATCGTTCTCCCCCTTGCGCCCCAACTGAGAGCCCATCTGAAGATAGAGGGCCCGGGCCGCCAGGCGGCACACCGCGTTGATGCCCGGCCAGACCCGCCCTCGCTCGTCCACGCCGTCCACCACGTAGTACAGGTTGAAGGGGGCGGACGTGGGCTCGATCACCCGTCCATTGGGATATGCAGCGCGGAAGTCGTTGCGCGTCATGGCGTGGTTCAGTTCCATCAGTGAAGCCACTGTGTTGGGCAACAGATACAGCCCCTTGACGTTGGGGAATGCACCGGGCAGCACACCCAGCCCCGTCACCTGGCAGAAATCACCCAGGTCGCCCAACTCCTCGACCAACCCCCGCACCAGGAAGGCTATGTCGAGGAAGATACCGGCACCCGTGCCGCCACACAGCGAATTGGCGATGAACATGTTGATGCCCTGCCCGGTATCCACTACCGCCCGCCGGCTGGTGTCCCGCCCCGCCAGGTGCCAGATGACCCGCTGCAGGTGCTCCTCGACATCGTGAAAGTGCCAGTAGAGGGCCAGCAGCCCCAACAGCCGCACCTGCTTGGCCCCGTGGCGGAGCACCGTCAGTGGCAGCCGTGTCAGGCTCTCGCCAAATCGCGCGACGATGGCCCGCTGCTGCTGCCGATGGCGGATGATCCGGCCCACCGGCACGTGTCCGATGTTGACGAATTCCGTCCCCGGCTCCAGTCCGACGGTCCGCCCGTCCTCCAGCCTGACGACGACTGGCTCGTCGGCCGTGTCGAAGACCAGCAAGCGCAGCCAGTCGGGGACATCTCCCCGATGGGCCACGAACAGCGCCTTGAGGTGGACGCCGATGCGCTGGCCCGTCCCGCCCAGGCCGATGAACAGCGTGGGCCGAACCCCTGCCTCTATCTGAAACTCTGTCCTTTCCAACATCTCACGCCTCCTATGATTAGCCGTTAAAAGTGCGTCTTGACCGGATATTTAAGCCCGCCAATGCTGTCAATCGTAACCTGCGGGAGGGTAGGCTGATACACTACTAGCAGCTAGAGTCCGTAGTG
>Ga0307438_1001311_pt1 | contig 16031 bp, 18 predicted proteins | sample SalMarWE160110MG_FD_202144 | JGI IMG/M metagenome (GOLD analysis project Ga0307438, IMG submission 202144) | Salt marsh sediment microbial communities from the Plum Island Ecosystem LTER, Massachusetts, United States - WE1603-110 | ecosystem: Environmental > Aquatic > Marine > Intertidal zone >... | reverse complement strand
AGTCTTTGGAGGAGATCCGCCTATCGCTGGGCAGGTTTTCGTCTTCGGGAAGGAGACCGCCGAAGCGACGCCTGCGCTGGCTGTAGGCTAGAAGGGCCTGGTCGATGTCCTCGCTGTCGAAGTCGGGCCAGTACACGTTGGTGGAGTGGAACTCGGCGTAAGCCCCCTGCCAGAGGAGGAAATTGGACAGGCGCATCTCGCCCGCCGTGCGGATGATCAGATCAGGGTCGGGGATGTCGGCGGTGTACAGATAGGAGGAGAATACACCTTCGTCGACTTGTTCGGGGGACATGCCGTTGGTCATCAGGCGGCGGGCAGCGTCTAGGATCTCCGCCCGGCCGCCGTAGTTGAAAGCGATGCACACGGTCATGCGGTCGTTGTCCTTGGTGAGTTCGATAGCATCGAGGACCTGCTGCTGGAGCTTGGGTGAGAGGCCGTCCAGGTGGCCCAGGTGGAGGAGGCGGATGCCGTTCTCGTGGAAATGCTTAGTCTCCCTCTTGACGACCCGGCCGAGAATGCGCATGAGTCCCTGGACTTCCGGGCGCGGCCGATTCCAGTTCTCGGTAGAGAAAGCGTAGAGGGTGAGATACCTGACGCTGTAGTCGGCGAAGCGCTCAATGACCTGGCGGATGTTCTCGGTGCCAGCGCGATGGCCGGCCATGCGGGACAAGCCTCGCTGGCGAGCCCAGCGGCCATTGCCGTCCATAATGATGGCCACGTGGTTTGGCACACAGCTCAGGGAAAGGGGGGCCGACTCTTGGACGGGTTGCACAGCCATGACCTTCATTCCACCGTTACCTAACGATAAGGATAACGTCCGGTTCCTCCGCAAGCGCTGCCCGAGCTTTCTAGACCGCCAGCAGCTCCGCTTCCTTCTCCTCGCCCACCCGCTCGATCTCCTCGATGAAACCATCGGTCAGCTTCTGGAGCTCTTCCTGAGCTCCATACTGGGCGTCCTCGGAGATATCCTTCTCTCTCTGCAGGCGTCGCAGCTCGTCGTGGCGATCGCGGCGCACGTTGCGGACGGCCACCCGTCCCTCCTCCACCTTCTTGCGCACCACCTTGACTAATTCCTTGCGCCTCTCCTCCGTGAGCTGAGGGATCGCCAGGCGGATGATATTGCCATCATTGATGGGGTTGAGCCCCAGGTCTGCCTTGTGGATGGCCTTCTCGATGGCCCCCAGGCTCTGGCGGTCCCAGGGCTGGATGGTGAGGAGGCGAGGCTCCGGCACGCCGATGGTGGCCAGTTGATTCAGAGGAGTGGGCGCGCCGTAATAGTCCACCCGCAAGTGCTCTATCAGGCCTGGGTGAGCGCGGCCGGTGCGAATGGTGGCCAACTCCTTGCGCAGGGCCTCTACCGCTTTGCCCATCCGGTCTTTGGCATCTGCCAGGACATCGTCTATCATGCCTCACCTCCCGGTACCAGAGCGGTTTCCTGTTGAGCCACCAGAGTGCCTATCTTCTCGCCGGAGGCAGCCCGCGCGATGCCATTGGGCGCTCGCAGGTCGAAAACGATGATGGGGAGGTTGTTGTCCATGCACAGGGAGAGAGCGGTGCTATCCATGATCTCCAGACGACGGCTGAGGGCTTCCATGTAGCTGAGCGTTTCGAAGCGGCGGGCGCTGGCAACCTTGGTGGGGTCGGCATCGTAGACGCCGTCCACCTTGTTCTTGGCCATGAGTAGAACGTCGGCATCGATCTCGACCGCTCGCAGGGCGGCCGCCGTGTCAGTAGTCATGTAGGGATTGCCGGTGCCGGCGGCGAAGATAACCACCCGCCCCTTCTCCAGGTGACGAATGGCCCGGCGGCGAATATAGGATTCGGCCACCGCCTGAACAGTGATGGCCGACTGGGTACGCACGGTGACGCCGGTCCGCTCCAGAGCATCCTGGAGGGCCAAGGCGTTAATGACAGTAGCCAGCATGCCGGCGTAGTCAGCGGTGGCCCGATCCATGCCGGCGGCGCTGGCATCGGAGCCGCGAAAGACATTGCCGCCGCCCACCACAACCGCTGCCTCGACGCCCATGTCCAGCACATTCTTGATCTCGCCAGCAATGAAGGCCAGGGTGTCGGAATCTATACCGTAACTCTGGTCACCCATGAGGGCTTCACCGCTGAGCTTCAGGAGGATGCGGTTGTAAGGTGCCGTGGCCACAGGCCACCTGCCTTTAGCGCCCCAAGTGGAAGCGGGCGAAACGGCGCACTCTGATATTTTCGCCGGTCTTGGCTATGGTGTCGTTGATTAGGTCTTGAATAGTGCGGCTGGGGTCCCTGACGAAGGGCTGGACCAGCAAGCAGAGCTCCTCAGGGTCGCCGTCGCTGCCTGCTGGTAGTTCCTCCGGAGCGATGTGCTGGGGGTCGGTGGCTGCCACCTGCATCGCCAGCTCGTGGGCCAAGGCCCGGAACCCGTCGGTGCGGGCCACGAAGTCGGTCTGGCAATTCAGTTCCACCAGCGCGCCCAGGCGGCCGTCAGCGTGGATGTAGGCCTCCACCAAGCCCTGCCGCGTCTCTTGGGCGGCCTTCTTTTCAGCTATAGCAATGCCCCGCTGACGCAGGATCTCTTTGGCCTTCTCCAGATCTCCCCCGGTTTCCTCCAGGGCCTTCTTGCAATCCAGCATCCCGGCGCCAGTGAGGTCGCGCAGTTTCTTAACGGTCTCGGCGGAAACAGCCATCATATCTTGCCCCAGGCCTGTTGTGCTATTCGCTGGTTACTTCTTGTTCCTGCTGCTCGTCTGATTCGGGCTGTGGCTCAGCTTCCCCTTCAGCCGTCTCTTCTGGCTGAGGCTCCTGCGGTTCGGCCACCGCTTCGGGCTTCTGCTCCTCGGGCTCGGCCACGTATGCCGGCGGCGGCTCCTCCTCCCCCTGGCCGATGTATTCGGGTGCAGGCTCATCGGGAGAGGCCACGTAGCCCGTCTCCTGGAAGGCTCCCACATCCACTGCCTCCAGAGCTTCCTTGGCAGCGTACTCGCGGGCGGCCAGGCCCTCTAGGATAGCGTCGGCTATGCGGTTGGTCACAAGCTTGATGGCCCGAATCGCATCGTCGTTGGACGGGATGGGGTAGTCGATCTCGTCAGGGTTGCAGTTGGTGTCCACCATGGCCAGGATGGGTATGCCCATGCGAATGGCCTCGGCCACGGCGATGCTCTCCTTGGAGGGGTCGACCAGATACAAGGCACCGGGTAGCTTGGTCATCTCTTTGATGCCCACTAGGTGGCGATTCAGGCGGGTTATCTCCTTCTCCTCCTTGAGGGCCTCTTTCTTGAGCATGAGCTCGAACTCGCCCCGCTCGCGGGCATCCTCCAGCCGCACCAAGTGGTCGATGCGGGCCTGAATGGTGACGAAGTTGGTGAGGGTGCCTCCCAGCCAGCGGCTGCTGACGTAGGGCATAAAGCAGCGCTTGGCCTCCGTCTCAATGGTCTCCTGGGCCTGCTTCTTGGTGCCCACGAAGAGGATAGCATCCCCCTCGGCTGCCAGTTCCCGCACGAACTTGCAGGCCCCCTCCAGGCGCCCCACCGTCTGCTGAAGGTCGATGATGTGGATGCCGTTGCGCTCGCTGAAGATGAAGGGCCGCATCTTGGGGTTCCAGCGGCGGGTCTGATGGCCGAAGTGAACTCCGGCTTCCAGCAGCGCCTTCATGGAGACGGGGCTGGTCAAAGGTCTCTTCCCCCTCCTTGGGTTCTCTTATTCGGTCGGCTGTTCGGCTGAAAGTATAGCATAGGCATAGAGGCGGGGCAATGGCGTCCGATACAGGGATGTAGCCTGCTCCGCCTCCCCGCAGACGCCAATTTCCGAACGAGATCAGGGCGAGACGCCTGTCGCCGCCTCTGTCGGCGCCAGTGTTATGTCACGGAAACGGCCCCTCTGCCTGGCCACCAACTGGCCAGCCTTTATCAGCTCCAGAACCGCCAGAAAGACGACTATCACCTCCGTGCGGGAGGTGCAGGCCTCGACCAGGGAGCGGAAGGAGGCCCGCCCGGAGCCACTGGCCACCGCCGCCACCACCGCCGCCATCTTCTCCTCCACCGTCACCGCCTCCCGCTTGATAGCACCCTCCTCGGGCTCGGCGGGTTGACGGTTCAGGGCCTCCTGAAAGATGTTCAGCAGACCCTCCAGAGTCACACCCTTCAGTCCCGGCGGCAGAACGAGATCTTTGGATGGCGGGGCCAGGCGAGGGTAGGCACGACGCCCTTGTTCCTCCAGGTCGCGGAAGGCTCCCGCCGCCTCCCGGAATCGCTTGTACTCCTCCAACATCTGGGCCAGGGCCTCGCCCGCGTCCTTCTTTTCTTCCTCTCTCTGCCGAGGCCGCAGCTCGGGCAGCAGGGCGCGAGACTTTATGTAGAGAAGCCTGGCCCCCACAACTATGAATTCGGCCAAGGCCTCGACGTCCAGACCCTCAGCGGAACGCAGGTGAGCCCAGTACTGGTCGGTGACCTGAGCCAACGATACAGCTGTAATGTTCAGCTCTTCCTTCTCGATGAGGTCGAGGAGAAGGTCGAGGGGGCCCTGGAAGACCGAAAGCTTCAGCTCGAACACCTCTGCCTACCTTTTTCGTCCCCTGGGCCCCCAGATTACTGTCTTCGCCTAGTCCGCCGCCAGCGGCCTCCCTACCGCCCCGGCCACATCCCGCACGCGCTCCATCATCTGACGGAAGCCGCCGAAGGTGAGAGACTGAGCGCCATCGGAGAGCGCGCGATCAGGGTTGGGGTGCAGCTCCACGATGAGGCCGTCGGCACCGGCAGCCACTGACGCCATGGCCATGGGCTCCACCAGATAGCGATGCCCAGTAGCGTGACTGGGGTCGCCGATGATGGGCAGATGGCTGAGGCGCTTGACCGCCGGAATGGCGCTCAGGTCCATGGTGAAGCGGGTGCTGGTCTCGAACGTGCGAATTCCCCTCTCGCAGAGCATCACCTGACTGTTCCCCTCGGCCAGAACATACTCAGCGGCCAAGAGCCACTCCTGCAAGGGAGCCCACATGCCCCGCTTGAGCATCACCGGCTTGCCCGAACGGCCCACTTCATCCAGAAGAGCGAAATTCTGCATACTGCGGCTGCCGATCTGAAGGATGTCAGCGTAGCGAGCTACCAGCTCCACATCGCGCGGATCCATCACCTCGCTGATGATCGGCAGGCCAGTCTCTTCCCTAGCCGCCGCCAGGATCTGGAGCCCCTTCTCCCCCAGGCCGCGGAAGGCATAGGGATTGGTGCGCGGCTTGAAGGCGCCGCCGCGCAGGATGTGGCCACCAGCCTCCTTCACCACCCGCGCAGTGGCCAGCATCTGCTCCTCGGTGTCCACCGAGCACTGTCCGGCCATGATCACCGTGTTGCCGCCGCCGATGGCCACGTCGCCCACCCTGATGACCGTGTCCTCGGGCTTGAACTCGCGGCTGGCCAGCTTGTAGGGCCGGCTGACCGGCACTACGTCCGCCACGCCCTCCAGCACAGCCAGTTCGTCGGCCAGCTCGGGATAGGTTTGGCCCACCACCCCAACGACCGTTCTCTCCACACCGCTGGAGAGGCTGCCCTTGAAACCCAGCTCTTTCAGACGTTTGAGAACCCCATCGATCTCCTTTTCTGTTGAGTCTACTCTCATCACCACTATCATAGGATTGCCTCCCTAGGTCTTGCCTTCAGGCCCGAACTGAAAGTCCGGCCTAAGAACCCTGGCCCCCCGCAGGTAGACGTGCACGATCTGGTCGGCCCTCTTGTCCGTATTCACGTGCAAGAGAATGCGCAGGCACATGGACAGGCTCCCTGGCACAGCCATCTCGTGTCCGCACAGGAGGGGCACATCGTCCCACCCCAGTCGACGAGCGGCCAGGGCGGGGAACTCGGCGTTCAGATCGAGGCTGGTGGTGAAGAAGGCACTGGCCACGTCCTCAGGCTTGATGCCGTTGGCCTTCACCATCGCCGCCAGCAGTTCCGCAGTGGCCTCCAAAATGGCTTCGCGGCTGTTGGCTTCCACCGTGGTAGCGCCGCGGATGCCTCGACACAGCATGCCGAAGGGTCTTTCCCCCTCCCCAGCAAACGAGCCTGCCAGGCCGACCCGCCTACCAGCAGACGGGCTAGTGTGGGGCGAATGCCCCGGCCTGGAGACCGTCGGTCGTTCTAGACCGCGGCCTTCCGTCGGCCAGTAACCACCTCCACATATTCCCTCACCCTTTCCTCCCGCTCTTCGGCGGGTGCGCGGTCGATAACATTGATGATAGCACTACCAATGACAGCGGCCTCCGCCCCCAGGCCTGCTAGCGCTTTCAGGTGCTCCCGCTTGGAGATGCCGAAGCCCACAGCCAAGGGCAACGAGGTGTGGCGTCGCACCCGTGCCAGGAACTGCGACAGCCCCGAGGGTAGCTCCCCCCGAGCACCGGTGACCCCTGTCAAACTTACACAATATACAAAACCGCTCGCCTGGGCCGCCACCAGAGCGATGCGCTCATCGCTGCTGGTGGGCGCCAGGAGATAAATTAAATCGAGCCCGCGACCAGCGCAGGCGGTTTGCACCTCGGCGGCCTCCTCGGGTGGCAGGTCCACCCCAATCAGGCCGTCAGCACCGGCGGCAGCAGCATCGCGGGCGAACTCATCGATCCCGTACGCCAGTATGGAATTGTAGTATCCCATAAGCAAAAGCGGTATTGCAAGCCCCCGCGCCCTGAGTTGCTTCACCACGTCCAGACAGAGGGCCGGCGTCACCCCCTGCTCAAGAGCGCGATGGCTCGCCCGCTGAATAGTAGTGCCGTCGGCCAGGGGGTCGCTGAAGGGCACACCCAGCTCCACCATATCGGCGCCGCCCGCCGCCAGGGCGGGCACCAAGCGCAGCGTCGTCTCCATGTCCGGATAGCCCACCGTCAGGTAGGCGATGAGGCCCAACCGCTTCTGCTTCCGCAGACGGGCCATCGTCCGGCCGATACGGTTCACGAGCCGCCTCCCGACACCACGCCCCACACAAAGCTAATAGTATTGAACGCGAAGTGGCCGAGAATGCTCGTCCAAAGCGAACCGGAGAAAGCGTAGGCGTAGGCCAAGAGCATGCCGATGAGGGTGAAGGGGATAAGCAGCCCCAGGTCGAAGTGAAACGCGCCGAACAGCAGTCCGCTGGCCAAGGCCGCCCAGAAGATGCCCCAGCGGACGCGCAGAGTCGAGAAAAGGAAGCCGCGAAAGAAGAGCTCCTCAGCTATCGGAGCCGCCACTAGCACTACCACTGCCGCCAAAGGCAGAACAACGGGGCCGTGGAACCCTTCCTCGGGCAGATTGCTTTTCGGGGTTAGCCAGCCGATCCCCAGCAGCTCCACGATAACAAGATACAAGCGGAAGACGACATAGGCGGCCGCCAGGAACGCCGCTGCCCCCGCCACCGGCAGCCACCAGCCGCCTCGGACGGCAGGGCGAAAGCCCAGCGCCTGCCAGCCACAGGAGTATCGCCGCACGCTGAACCAGGCAACCGCCCCCACGAGGACCACGTATAGGGCCAGACCAGTCCCCAAGCCAGCCGCCATCTCAGCGTCATCGCTGACATCCTCCACAGCAGCAAAGAAGATACCCAGTACTATGCCGACAAAGATGGCGGCTGCCACCACCCAGGCGACGGCCAGCCCCAGGTCACGTAGCCGCCACGGCACCTGCGGGCCCGCATTCTCAATGCCTTGTTGCAGCTGAACGAACGTATCCTTCATTCCTGCCCAAACCGATAGGTTGGTTCTATTAATAGCATGAGCGCCCATTGCTGGCAAATTGGGGGATTGGACGCGAACCCCCTCCTGCCGTACACTGCTCTCGCCGGAGCGCAGGCCATGCAAGACGCAGCCAACGAGTGGGACGAGCGCTATCGCCAGGGGCGAACCATGCCCGACGAGCCAGCCGCCCTCCTGGTGGAGAACCGATCCCTTCTGCCCAAGAGCGGCAAGGCTCTGGACATCGCCATGGGCACAGGCCGCAACGCCCTCTACCTGGCATCCCTCGGCTTTCGGGTGACTGGCGTCGATCTATCGGCGGTGGCGGTGGAGAAGTGCCGCCAGAAGGCCGAGCGCCTGGGCCTGCCTATCGAAGCCCTGGTGGCCGACCTGGAGCACCACCCCCTCCCCACCGAAGAGTACAACCTCATCGTCAACTTCTACTACCTCCAGCGCAGCCTGTCGCCCCGCATCGTCGCCGCCCTCAAGCCGGGCGGCGTTCTGGTCTTCGAGAGCTTCACCACCGACCAGCTCCAGTTCGGATGGGGCCCCAAGAGCCCCGACCACCTGCTGCGCCCAGGCGAGCTGCAGGAGCTATTCGCTGGCCTGGAGACGCTCCTCTATCACGAGGGCATAATCCAGGGGGACCGAGGGCCGAAGGCGGTGGCCAGGCTGATGGGACGGAAGGCATCACTGGCATGACTAGCAGGATTGCTGCCTCTCTGCCAGGCCTGGCCCTTATAGGAGTGGCCTTCTTGTCGCTCTGGCTGTCAGTGCCGCCGACGTCGGGCGAGTGCCGAAACGTGTCCCTGTCAGCAGCGATCCTCTTCACGGCCCTCTTTGGTATGGGGTTTATCTGGGCTGCTGCGTGCCTGGTGCCGAGCGGCAAAATCCTCACCCGCGCCCTGGCAGGATTAGCTTCCTATCTTGTGATAGGCGCTGGCTTCTTCCTAGCCATAGTAGCCTTTAGAGTCCACGACGAGGGAGGAGATGAACTCCTCGATGACCCGGCCTGGGCGATCGATGCATTCGCGTCGTCTATCTGGCCTTTCATAATGGTACTCACCGCCCGCCTATTTGGGGTGACCTTTGGCTGCGACTAGACCGACATCCCCAGCGCCTTCGCCACCACCTCCATGTCCTTGTCGCCGCGGCCGGACAGGCAGACCACGATGATGGCGTCGGGCGGCAGGGTGGGCGCGAGCTGAGCCACATAGGCGATGGCGTGGGCCGGCTCCAGAGCGGGCGGGATGCCCTCCGTCTCGCACAGAAGGCAGAAGCCCTCCAGAGCCTCCTTGTCCGTCACCGCCGCGTAGGTGGCCCGGCCCGTCTCCTTGTAGTAGCTGTGCTCGGGCCCCACGCCGGGGTAGTCCAGGCCCGCCGAGATGCTGTGGGTCTCCAGCACCTGGCCCCACTTGTCCTGCAGGAGGTAGGAGAGGGAGCCGTGGAGAACGCCCGGGCTCCCTCGCACCAGGCTGGCGGCGTGGCGGTCGCTCTCCAGACCATCGCCGGCGGCCTCCACCCCGACGAAGCGCACATCGGTATCGCCGTAGAAGGGATGGAACAACCCCATGGCGTTGGAGCCGCCGCCCACGCAGGCCACGGCGTAGTCGGGCAGGCGGCCAGCGGACGCCAGGATCTGCTCCTTGGCCTCCCGGCCGATGACCGACTGCCAGTCGCGCACCATCATCGGGTAGGGGTGAGGGCCGACAGTGCTGCCCAGGAGGTAGTGGGTGTTGCGGACGTTGGCCACCCAATCGCGGATGGCCTCGTTGATGGCGTCCTTGAGAGTGCGGCTGCCGCTGGTCACCGGAATGACCTCGGCCCCCAGCAGCTTCATGCGGAAGACGTTGAGGGCCTGACGGGCGATGTCCTCCTCGCCCATGTAGACCACGCACTCCAGGCCGAGCATAGCGCAGACGGTGGCGGCAGCCACGCCGTGCTGGCCAGCCCCCGTCTCGGCGACCACCCGCGGCTTGCCCATGCGCTTGGCCAGCAGCCCCTGGCCCAGGGCGTTGTTGATCTTGTGGGAGCCGGTGTGGGCCAGGTCCTCCCGCTTGAGGTAGATGCGGGCGCCGCCCACACGCTGGCTGAGGTTCTCGGCGAAGTAGAGGGGGGTAGGCCGACCAGCGTAGTCGCGCAGGAGGGACGCCAGCTCCCGCTGGAAGAGCTCGTCTTGCTGGGCTTGGTGGTAGGCCTCCGTCAGCTCGGCCAGGGCGGTCATCAGGGTCTCGGGCACGAACTGCCCGCCGAAGGGCCCGAAGTGGCCGCTGGCGCCAGGGAGGCTCTGCTCGCTCTTCATCGCGTGTTACCCTCCGTTGCCGCCGCAATAAACGCCCGAGTCTTGGCCACGTCCTTCAGCCCCTCCGTCTCCACGCCGCTGGACACGTCCACTGCCCAGGGCTTTACCACGCGCACCGCCTCGCCCACGTTCTCCGGCGTCAGACCACCGGCCAGTATAATCGGCCGCTTGGCCGCCACGCCTCGGGCCACTTCCCAGTCGAAGGTCTGACCGCTGCCGCCCAAGATGCCCTTCACGTCGCTGTCCAGCAGGCAGAGCGCGGCCGTGCCCGGGCGCATCGTCCCCAGGACGCTGCGAGCCGACGCCGAAGCGCTCACCCGTATGGCCTTAATCACCGGTCGACGTATCTCCAGGCACATCCCCCAGGCCTCGTGTCCGCTGAACTGCACCAGGTCGAGCCCACAGCTATCAGCGATCGAGTTTATCGTCTCGGGCTCGGCGTCGGCGAAGACCCCCACCAGCAGCGGACGCTTACGCCCCAGCAGGGCCTCGATGCTTCGCGCCCACCGACGGAACCAGCGCGCATCCTTCGCCGCCTCGGCCGGTGGACGCTCGGCGGTCGCTTGCGTAGAGCCCAGAGCGCGAGCGATGGCCCGCGCCTGGTCGACGGTCACCCGCCGCCGACTGGGAGCAAATATGACCCCGACGAAATCGGCGCCGGCGTCCGCCGCCGCCACGGCGTGACGGGGCTCACGCATGCCGCAGATCTTGACGAGAGTCACAGGTGCGCTACTCCGGAACGTAGTCTATCACGACAGCAACCTGAGCCGTGCGAGAGACCTTGTCTTCCGCGAGCCGCCTCAGCATGCCAGTCACGTCAAGCAGCACGACGGGCTTGTTGGCCTGTAAGAGGTAGCTGAACGGAGCCGGGTAGGAGTCGACCAGCCCCCGTACCCTTCTGCCACCTCTAAACTTGGGCCAAACCATTTGCACCAGTATGCCGTCGGATCGCTTCAGCTTGCGCTGCAGGTCGGCGCCGTACCACGGCCCGGCTAGCTTCCACTCACGAACCGTCATTTTGACTTCCACCGTCTCCCACTCCTCGAGACGGAGTGGCCGACGGGCCGCTTCGGGGATTTCGACGACGCCCTTCTGGATGTAGATCGTCCTCGGAGCCTCTTCCGCGACGCTGCGGATGCACACGTGGTCCTCCTGAAACAAGGTTTGCTGCTTCTCGGACAGGAGGTCGAGCCCGAACTCCCCATCTATCACGATCCCGGAGGGCCGTGCCAGGTCCGTTAGGCGGGATGTCAGATTTAGCCGGTGGCCGGTGTAGTCCAACACGACCTCCCCCGACGCAAGACAGCAGGCAGGTCCCTGCGCCACGCCAAACCCGATCGCACAAGGAACCTCAAAGTTGATGATGGGGTCACCCTCGCAGATACTGGCGAACTCCTCAAGGCACCGCAGGCACCCCCCAACGGCACCCTGCGCCACCTCGCGCAAGGAGTCTTTAGTGTCGGTGTAGGGCATGGTGATCAACATCCCGTCGCCGGTGGGCTTGTAGAAGGAGGCGCCGGGAAAGTACTCGTCGATCATGCGCATGTACACGCGCTTAATGTAGACGGCCGTCTCCACAGATTCATGCTCGGTGCTGAATGCAGAGAAGCCGCGAATGTCTGCAATTACAGCCACGATGAACTGGGACCGTCCTTCCGCCTCGTCCAGCCGCTCCCGAAACAGCTTGTGCATGGCAAACCTCCTGCCCCCATCCCTCCCCTAGCCGCCAACCAGCTCGCGTATTTTCGCCGCCGAATCCTCCGCCGTGACCAGCGCCTCGCCGATGAGCACGGCGTTCACCCCCAGCGCTCGCAGTCGCTGCACGTCGGCCCGCGTGTGGATGCCGCTCTCGGCCACCACCACCCTGTCCGCGGGGATGAGCGGGCGCAGGCGCTCGGTCAAAGCCAGGTCCACCTCGAACGTCCGCAGGTCGCGGTTGTTGATGCCGATGACCTGGGCGTCGGCGGCCAGGGCGCGCTCCAACTCCCGCTCGCCGTGCACCTCCACCAGGCACTCCAGGCCCAGGCTGCGAGCCAGGGCCAGCAGCTCGGCCAGCAGCTTCGGCTTGAGGATGGCGGCGATGAGAAGCACAGCGTCCGCGCCGTAGACCCGCGCCTCGAACAGGTGATAAGCGTCGAACAGGAAGTCCTTGCGCAGAAGGGGTGGGCGAGGGTCGCCGCAGCCGTCGAGGACTACACGAACAGCCTCCAGGTCATCCAGGCTGCCCTGGAAGTGTTGCTCCTCCGTCAGCACCGATATGGCCGCCGCGCCGCTGCCAGCGTAAGTGCGAGCCAGGGCCTGCGCGTCCAGGTCGGCGCGCAGCACGCCCCGCGAGGGCGAGGCCCGCTTGACCTCAGCGATGAGGCCCAGCGAAGGGCCGCGCAGGGCCTGAGCCAGCGACCTGGTCGGCGGCGCCTGAGCCAGCCGCTCACGCAGGATACCCAACGGCTCCTCCTGCCGGCGGCGCTCCAGTTCCTGGCGCTTGGCGGCCACGATCCGGTCGAGGATGGCGGGAAGCTCACTAGCCAAAGCTGGTCGTCACCTCAACGAAACGGTCGAGCTTCTCCCCGGCGGCGCCGCTATCGATAGCCTGAGCGGCCAGGGGAACGCCATCGGCCAGGGTGGCGGCCTTGTCGGCGGCTACCAGGGCCGCCGCCGAGTTCAGCAGGACGATGTCCCGCAGGGGCCCCTGCTCGCCGCCGAAGACGGCTCGCATAGCGGTCGCGTTCTCCTCGGGCGAACCGCCCTTCACCGCCTGGCCGCTGGCCTGGCGCAACCCCACCTCCTCCGGCATCACCCTGTAGGAGCGAAGGTCGCCCTCCTTCAGCTCGTAGACCAGGGTGGGGCCGCCCAGCGACATCTCGTCCAGGCCGTCCTCGCCGTGCACCACCAGGGCGTGGCGACAGCCGAGGCGGCCCAGCACCTGGATCATCTTCTCGCCGATGGCGGCGTCGGCCACCCCCAGCACCTGGGCGCTGGCCCCCGCCGGGTTGGTCAGCGGGCCCAGGATGTTGAACACGCTGCGCACGCCGATCTCCCGCCGCGGCCCGGCGGCGAAGCGCATCGCCGGATGGAAGACGGGGGCGAACATGAAGCCGACGCCCACCTCGCGCAGACAGTGGGCCACCCCCTCCGGCGGCAGGTCGATCTTGGCCCCCAGGGCTTCGAGCACGTCGGCGGAGCCGCAGTGGCTGGTCATGGCCCGATTGCCGTGCTTGGCGACGATGGCGCCAGCTCCGGCGGCCACGAAGGCAGCGGCGGTCGACACGTTGAACGTGCCCATGCGGTCGCCGCCGGTGCCGCAGGTATCGAGCAGGGACGCGCCTTCGAAGGGCACCCGCAGGGCCTTGGCCCGCATCACCCGCGCCATGCCGGCGATCTCCTCCACCGTCTCGCCCTTGAGGCGCAGGGCCACCAGGAAGGCCGCCAGCTGGGCGGGCGTGGCCTCGCCCGACATGATCTCCCCCATGACAGCGGACGCCTCCTGCTCACTGAGGGAGCGCCCCTCATTAACGATTGCATCTATGGCTTCACGGATCATCTCTTAACCGCCTCACATCTGCAAAAAGTTCCGCAGCACGTCCTTGCCCACCGCCGTCATGATCGACTCGGGGTGGAACTGCACCCCCTCCACCGCCTGCTCCTTGTGGCGTACGCCCATTATAACGCCCCGATCGGTCCAGGCCGTGACCTCCAGGCAGTCGGGCAGGCCCTCCCGCTGGACGGCCAGCGAGTGGTAGCGGATGCCCTCGCAGGGGTTGGACAGGCCGGAAAGCACGCCCCTGCCGTCGTGGTGGATGACGGACATCTTGCCGTGGACGATCTCGCCGGCAGCGGCCACCGTCCCCCCGAAGGCCTCGCCCACGCACTGGTGGCCCAGGCAGACGCCCAGGATGGGCAGCTTGGCGGCGAAGTGGCGCACGACCTCCACGCTGATGCCCGCCTCCTTGGGCGTGCCGGGCCCCGGCGATATGACGATGCGCTCCGGGCGCATCCCCTCGATGTCGGCAATGGTGGCCTTATCGTTGCGCACCACCTGCACCTCGGCCCCCAACTCGCACAGGTACTGGTAGAGGTTGTAGGTAAAGCTATCGTAGTTATCGATGAGCAGGAGCATGGCCCTAGTACCCCAGGCTGCCGCGGGGCACACCCGCCTCCGCCGCCTCCGCCTGGCTGATGGCCGCCAGCACCGCCTTGGCCTTGTTCACACACTCCTCATGCTCGCGCTCAGGGACGCTATCGTAGACGATGCCGCCGCCGGCCTGAACGTGGGCCACGCCGTCCTTCACCACCAGCGTACGGATGGTGATGGCGGTGTCCAGGTTGCCCGAGAAGCTGAAGTAGCCCACAGCCCCGGCGTAGGGCCCCCGCCGGTCGGCCTCCAGCTCGGCGATGATCTCCATAGCGCGGATCTTGGGCGCCCCCGACACGGTGCCAGCAGGGAAGCAGGCCCGCAGGGCATCGTAGTGGCTCATCCCCTGGCGCAGGCGGCCGCTCACGTGGGAGATCAAATGCATGACATGGGAGTAGCGCTCCACCTCCATGAGCTGGCTAGCCTGCACCGTCCCCGGCTGGCTCACGCGGCCGATGTCGTTGCGCCCCAGGTCGAGGAGCATGATGTGCTCTGCCCTCTCCTTCTCGTCGCTCCGCAGGTCCTCCTCCAGCGCCCTATCCTCTTCCGAATCGCGGCCACGCGGCCGCGTGCCGGCGATGGGGTGGGTGGAGACAACGCCGTCCTCCACCCGCACCAGCATCTCCGGCGAGGCGCCAACGATGTGACAGTCGGCCGTCTGGAGGTAGTACATGTAGGGCGAGGGGTTTATCGCCCGCAGAGCACGATAGATGCTGAGAGGATCGGCGCTCGTGGGGCGGGAGAAGCGCTGGGAGAGCACCACCTGGATAATATCGCCGGCGATGATGTACTGACGGCAGCGCTCGACCTTGGCCAGGTACTCCTCCAGGTCCATGTTGGAGCGCACGGCCTGGTCCCCGGGGCCGGGTAAAGCCTCCACAGGGTAGGCCACGCTCGGCAAGGGCCGGGCCAGTCGCTCCACCAACTCGTCGATGCGCCACACCGCCTGGCGGTAGGCGGCGTCGATGTCGCCGTCCAGGCGGGCGTGGCTGACCACCTTGATGGTGTGCTTCAGGTGATCGAACACCAGCATGGTGTCGACGAACATGAATATGGCCTCCGGCAGGTTCAGCACCTCGCTCTCCCCTATGGGCACCCGTGGCTCGAAGTGGCGAATCGCCTCGTAGGACAGATAGCCCACGGCGCCGCCGGTGAAGCGGGGCAGCCCCTCCACCGGCGCCAGGCGGAAGCGGCCCAACTCCTCCTCGATGGCCCGCAGGGGATCGGAGCCCTGGCCGAGGTCGGGATACGGCCCCAAACGAAGGACCCGATAGGGCTCGGTGCCCATGAAGCTATAGCGGGCCAGGCGCTCGCCTCCCTCCACGCTCTCCAGGAGGAAGGAGTGATCGCCCCGAGCCACCTTGAGGTAGGCCGACACAGGCGTCTCCAGGTCGCCCGTCACCTCGCGATAGATGGGGGCGAGGTTTGCCTGGCCAGCCAGCTTCTTGACCTCGGCTAGGCTTGGATAGTACATCCCTCTCTTGTACGACTCCTTGACCACCCCATCAGAACGGGGCTCCTTCCTTACAGCTTCGGCACGTGAGTCATGGCCTCCCGCACCTTCTCGGCCGGGTAGGCGTAGTCCTCCAGCTTGCCCGCCAGGAAAGCCTCGTAGGCCGCTAGGTCCAGCAGGCCATGGCCGCTGTGGTTGAACAGGATCACCCGCTTCTCGCCGGCCTCGCGGGCGGCCAGGGCCTCGTCGATAACACAGCGGATCGCATGGGCGGCCTCCGGCGCCGAAACGATGCCCTCGGTCCGAGCGAACTGGAGGGTGGCAGTGAAAGCCTCGGTCTGGTGATAGGCCCTGGCCTCCATCACTCCTTCGTGGCAGAGCTGGCTGATGATCGGCGCCATGCCGTGATAGCGCAGGCCGCCGGAGTGGATGCGGGGCGGGATGAAGGTGTGGCCCAGGGTGTGCATCTTCAGCAGGG
>Ga0307438_1001307_pt1 | contig 16055 bp, 12 predicted proteins | sample SalMarWE160110MG_FD_202144 | JGI IMG/M metagenome (GOLD analysis project Ga0307438, IMG submission 202144) | Salt marsh sediment microbial communities from the Plum Island Ecosystem LTER, Massachusetts, United States - WE1603-110 | ecosystem: Environmental > Aquatic > Marine > Intertidal zone >... | reverse complement strand
TGTTTTCTAAGGCTCCCAGCCCTCGTCCCCGAGGGCGTCGTAAGCGAGAGCATCGCACTCCAAGCGATTGTTCGCTGCAGGGGACGCTCCCGAGATGGGGGCTGCGAGCGTTTTGTACCGGGAACTAGATGGACAGGGAGAAGAACGCACGAAAGGATGATCAAGCGCAAGATTCTGGTGGTTGACGATGACCGAAAAATCGTGGAGTTGGTCCGGCTCTATCTGGAGAAGGACGGCTATCGGGTGCTCGTCGCTTACGACGGCCTGAAAGGTCTGGAACTGGCCCGCCAGAAGCGGCCGGACCTCATCCTGCTGGACTTGATGTTGCCGGGGATGGACGGCCTTGATGTCTGCCGCATCCTGCAAGCCGAGTCCGAGGTGCCGATCATCATGCTCACGGCCAGGACCACCGACGAGGACAAGCTCGTCGGCCTGGAACTGGGGGCCGACGATTACATCACCAAGCCATTCAATCCCCGCGAGGTAGTGGCCCGGGTGCGGGCGGTGTTGCGCCGGGCCGGCAAAGAAACCCCTCAGGGACCCACAGAGATGCGCTTTGCCGATCTGGTGATTGACCGTCGCCGCTACGAGGTGCGAGTGCAAGACGAGGTCGTGAATCTCACTCCCACCGAGTTCAGGCTGCTGGAGGTGCTGGCCGGGGAGCCAGGGCGGGCCTTCACACGGCTGGAACTCCTGGACCGGGTCTTTGGCTACGACTTTGAAGGGTTTGAGCGCACGGTGGACGTCCACGTGAAGAACCTGCGCAAGAAGATCGAGCCGGACCCCAAGCAGCCGACCTACGTCCAGACTGTCTACGGCGTGGGCTACAAGTTCGAGGAGGTATGACGTGTTCCACACCCTCCGTTTCCGCCTGCTTGCGGTGCTGATCCTGGTAGTGGTAGCCGCAGTGGGGGGCATCGCCCTCGTTAGCACCCAGGTCACCACCAGGACGTTACAAGGCTACGAGGAGCGCCGGGGGATGATGCGCGACCGGCGCTTCGAAGGGTTCCTGGTCGGGCACTATGTCCGGCACGGAAACTGGTCCGGCGTGCAGTTGGAACTGGAACGGATGGGTCAGATCACGGGGGAACGGGTGGTCTTGGCCGACGGGGAGGGACAGATCGTCGCCGACTCCGAGGGGGAATTGATCGGGCAGCCCGTGGAGCACGATTGGGGCGCGCCGGCCGCGCTGATTGTCCATAACGGAACACCGGTGGGCGCTCTCTACGCCGGTTTGCCTGGGGGGAGCCCTGGAATCGAGGGCTTGCTGACTTCCGCCAACCGCACCTTGCTGGTGGTCGCCGTGGCCGCCGGTCTCATTGCTGTGTTGCTCATTCTAGGTCTCTCGCGCCGTATCCTCGGGCCGGTAGAGGCGCTGACGACGGCCGCGCGGCGCATGGAGGCAGGGGACTTGAGCCAGCGCGTGGAGATCACATCCCAGGACGAAATCGGCGACCTGGCCCGGGCTTTCAACGGTATGGCCGACGGGCTGGCCCGGCTCGAAGAACTGCGCCGCCAATTGGTGACCGACGTGGCCCACGAATTGCGCACCCCTCTTACCAACATCCGGGGCTACCTGGAGGCGCTCCAGGATGGCGTGGTGGAGCCGGAGAGGCACGTCATTGACTCCCTTCACGAAGAGGCCATGCTCCTCAACCGTCTGGTAGACGACCTGCAGGCTCTCTCTCTGGCCGAGGCAGGACAACTCAGGCTGGAACGCCAGCCGGTGGCGCTGGCCGATGTGGTGGATAAGGCAGTCGAAGCGGCGCGGCCCCGGACGGTGGCCAAGGGGGTAGTCTTGCAGACTGACTTGTCGGAGGATTTACCCCTCGTGGACGTTGATCCCCGGCGAATCGGCCAGGTATTGCGCAATCTGCTCGAAAACGGGCTGACCCACACGGGGCCGGGTGGGGAGATCGCTGTCGCTGCCCACGTCGCCTGTCCTGAGCCAGGTCGAGGGAGCGGCCAGTGGGTCGAGGTCAGCGTGCGGGATACGGGGACCGGCATCGCCGCCGAGGAACTGCCCTACGTGTTCGAGCGTTTCTACCGGGCCGACAAGTCGCGGTCGCGGGCCACCGGGGGGGCGGGACTAGGGCTGGCCATCGTCAAGCAACTGGTCGAGGCCCACGGGGGGCAGATTGAGGTGGAAAGCGAGGTCGGTCGAGGGACGCAGTTCACCTTCACGCTGCCGGTGGCCAAGTCCTGATTGGTGAGGCCACGCTACATCGCATGTTTATCTGCTCTTCATCAGATCTTTATGATTGTGTGATATGATTGAGGCCAGCAAACTAAGGAATAGTGGTCGCAAGTGAATCAATTGTACAAGGAGTAGTGCGACAATGAACGCAAAATCTCAAAAGTCTTGTCCTGAGCCAGGTCGAAGGAATTGGAACCTGATCGTCGCTTCCCTTTTACTGCTGTTTGCGGGGATTGGGTGTGGCTTGATCGGTGTTTCGGCTTTCAACCCTACACCTGGGCCAGCCCTCGTCTCTCCCACGGCAACGACAGCGTCGCCAGTAGTGCTCGACGAGAATGAGACTGAGGCAGTCAATGCCTTGGAGACACAAGTGATCTCCGTGTACGAGACGGTCAGTCCGGCCGTGGTCAACATCACCAACCGCGGCTATGCCTACGACGTGTTCATGCGGGCGGTTCCGCAAGAGGGAACCGGTTCCGGCTTCGTGTACGACGCGCAGGGACACATCGTCACCAACTACCACGTCGTCGAAAACGCCGAGGAACTCTTGGTCACGCTCGCCGGTGGTCAGGTGTACAAAGCCGAAATCGTCGGCACAGATCCAGCCAACGACCTGGCCGTGATTCGCATTGACGCCGGTGCACTGCCGGAGCCAGTGACGTTGGGTGATTCGGATGGTCTGCGGGTGGGGCAATTCGTGCTTGCCATCGGCAATCCCTTTGGCCTGGAACAGACGCTGACCACCGGCGTGGTCAGTGCGTTGGGCCGGGTCATCGAAAGCTCTGATGGCAGCTTCATCGGCGAAGCCATCCAGACCGATGCGGCGATCAACCCCGGCAACTCGGGTGGCCCGCTACTAGACCTGGAAGGGCGCGTCATCGGTATCACTTCGCAAATTATCAGCGCCAGTGGAACCTCGTCCGGCGTCGGCTTCGCTGTGTCGTCCAATACAGTGCAGTCCGTGGCGCCGGAACTGATCGCAAACGGGTACTATCCCCACCCCTGGCTGGGCATACAGATGTTGACCTTGACACCTGCTACGGCGGAGGTGCTCCGCGAAGCCGGGATGAATGTGCCTGTAGATACAGGGCTACTGGTGATTGAGGCTGTGGAGGGCGCACCAGCGGACAAGGCCGGCATACGGGGCGGCACCCGCGTGGTGCGCACTGGGCGCTATCAAATCCCATTGGATGGTGACATCATCATTGCAGTGAACGGCGAACAAGTCAACGACTTTCAAGAACTGACGGTGTACCTGGAGACACAAACCACCGTCGGCGATACGGTAGAACTGACCATCATCCGAGATGGCGAGGAGAAAACCGTCACGGTGGCACTGGAAGAACGGCCACAGACGTGACGATCCCAATCCCAAATCAGCAAGTCAGCAAATCTCAAATCAAGCGGTGGAGATAGTGTGATGAAAAGACGCAAAACTTGGACCATTTTGATTGTTGTGCTGTTATTGGCAGCCGGGGGCGGCTACGTGGTCTACACGCGCCACTTTGCCCTGGCCCTGGCCGAAGAGCCCCCGGAGCCAACGCTGGAGACGGCGACGGTGACCCGAGGGGATATCATCATCACGGCAGACGGCAGCGGTGAACTCGTGCCCGCCGCTACGCTGGAACTGACCTTCCGCACCAGCGGCGTGCTGGATGAGATATTGGTAGAGGTCGGTGACCAGGTGCAAGAGGAAGACGTGCTGGCCCGGCTAGAGACGGACGATCTGGAACGAGCCGTGGCCGAAGCCGATGTCGAGTTGGAGCTTACTCAACTGGAGCTGGCCGATGTCCAAGAGGGGCCGAGCGACGCCGAGTTGGCCGATGCCCAGGCTGCCTTGCGGGATGCCCAGGTCGAGTTGGCGCTGGCGCAGGACGCCTACGAGAACACGCTCGACTCCAACCTTGATGCTATTGTGGATTCTCGCAAGGCCGACTTCGACTGGTGGGTTGGTTATTATCAAGGGCAGAAAGCCAAGTACGAGGAGGGGCACCTCAGTCAAGCCGATCACGATTGGGCAATGGCTGCCATGATCGCAGCGGAGGGGCAATGGCAAAAGGCCATCAACCAGGCACTCGCAGAGGAAACCCAGGCCAGGAGCCGGGTGACCCAGGCCCAGAACGCCGTCCACAAGGCGCAGGAGACTCTGGAACTGCTGGAGAGCGAACCGCTGACGGATACGCTTACCCGGGCCATGTTGGCGGTGGATCAAGCGTTGTTGGCGCATGAACAAGTTCTGGCCGACCTGGAAATGGCAGAACTCTACGCTCCTTTCGATGGCGTCGTGATGGACGTTGCGGCGATAGTTGGCGAACAAGTGGGCGCCAATGCGCCCATTCTCACCCTGGCCGACCTGCAGGAGCCGCTGCTGTGTTTCTGGGTGGAGGAGACAGATATGAGCAGCGTCGCGCTGGGCAACTCAGTGAACGTTGTCTTCGAAGCCTTGCCGGACGCCGCCTTCACCGGAGAGATCGTGCGCGTGGATCCGGTGCTGGTGACGGTGGATAATACATCGGCAGTTCAGGTCTGGGCAAGCGTGGACCTCGGCGCTCAAGAAGTCAATCTCCTCTCTGGCATGACGGCCGAAGTCGAGGTCGTCGCTGCCGAGGCCCGAAACGCGCTGCTCGTGCCGGTGGAGGCCCTGCGGGAAATGTCGTCAGGGGACTATGCAGTTTTCTTCGTCAAGCCGGATGGAGAACTGGAAATGCGGGCGGTTGAGGTAGGACTGATGGATTTCACTTACGCTGAGATTCTCGACGGTCTGGAACTCGGAGATATCGTGAGCGTAGGGGAGGCGCAATGATAGAACGCAGATTCACGCAGATTTTCGCAGATAGGGTCAAAGAATCAGCGCTTATCAGCGTTAATCTGCGTCCTGGTGAGATATGGTGGAGGAGCTATGTTTCGTAAAAAAGTATTTTGGATTGGTTTATTCGTCGTACTCGCACTGGCAGGCGGCGGTGGATATGTGTACTACACCTATGTCTACCTGCCAGGCCAGGAGCCGGTCGAGCCGGTCATCGCCACCGCCCAGGTGTCTCGCGGCGATCTGGTCGTCTCCGTCAGCGGGTCCGGCACGTTGTCTCCGGCCTCCGAGGTAGATCTCGGCTTCGAGACTGGGGGCTACCTGGACGAGGTGCTGGTGGAGATAGGTGATCGCGTGCAGGAAGGTGACGTGCTGGCCCGTCTGGAGACGGACGACCTGGAATTGGCCGTGGCCAAGGCCGACATCAAAGCGCGCGAGGCTCAACTCGACCTGGCCGACGCCAGCGAGGGGGCTACTGACGCTGAAATGGCGAACGCCAGGGCGTCTCTTCAAAGTGCGCAAGTTGTACTGACGGTCGCACAGTACACTTATGATACCGCGCTAAACTCTGACTTTGACGCTGCCGTGCGTGCCCGCCTGATCGAGTTTCAGCGGTCCGTCGATCAATACTGGGAAATTGAGGATGGCGACAACGTTAGCCAGGACCGTCTGGATGGTGCGTGGAGCGACTGGGCCTCCACCGAGTACGACTTGAACGTGGCCCTGCGCCAGGCGGAGATGGAGCAACTCGATGCCTGGAACCAGGTGGACCAGGCCCAGAACAGGGTCTACCAGGCGCAGGAGAATCTGGAGTTACTGCAGAGCGGCCCCACCACGGACACAATCGTGCGGGCCGAACTGAAGGCGAATCAGGCGGCGCTGGCGCTCGAGGAGGCGCGCGACGCTTTGGAATCGACTGAACTCCGTGCGCCTTTCGCCGGCACTGTGGTGGACGTGACGGCGATGCCCGGCGAGGACGTTGGCACGGCTCCGATCATCACCCTGGCCGATCTGGAGAAGCCGTTGCTCCAGTTCTGGGTGGAGGAGTCGGATATGAGCGGCGTGGCGGTGGGCAACCGGGTGGAAATCGTCTTTGAGGCCCTGCCGGACGATACGTTCACTGGAGAGGTCATCCGCGTGGACCCGGCATTGGTGACAGTGGATCGCACATTGGCCGTCCAGGCCTGGGCGAGCGTGGACCTGGCCTCGCACCCGGCCAATCTCCTCGGCGGTATGAACGCCGAGGTCGAAGTCATATCCGCCGAGTCCAGAGACACGCTGCTCGTGCCGGTGCAGGCGCTGCGCGAGTTGGGAGAGGGCCAGTACGCCGTCTTTGTGGTGCAGCCGGACGGCGAGATGGAACTGCGCCCAGTCGAGGTGGGGCTTCAGGACTTTGTCAACGCCGAGATCGTCTCCGGCCTGGAGATGGGCGAGATTGTCAGCACAGGCGTGGAGGAAAGCGTGGAGACGGAGGTACCTGAACAGGAAATGATGATGCCCGGTGGAGGGATTATTATGATGCCAGGAGGAGGAGGACCTCCTGGAGGACCTTAGGCAGTTCCTGTGGAACTGCAACGGAGAAAGCCATGAAAGAGCAACTCATTGAGATTACTGATTTGACCAAGGTCTACGGGTCCGGCGACATAGCCGTCCACGCGCTGCGGGGCATAAGCGCGAATGTCGAGAGAGGCGAGTTCCTGGCCATCATGGGGCCTTCCGGTTCGGGCAAATCCACGCTGATGAACATTCTTGGTTGCCTGGATCGGCCCACCGAGGGGGCCTACGTGCTGGATGGGGAGGATGTGAGCCGGTTGAGCAAGAACAAACTGGCCAGTGTGCGGAACCGCCAGATCGGCTTCGTCTTCCAGTCGTACAACTTGCTGCCCCGGTTGAGCGCGGCCAAGAACGTGATGTTGCCCTTGTTGTACAACGGCCACGAGCCTCTGCCCGACAAGGCGTGTTACGAACGCGCTATCGCTGCGCTCGAGTCGGTGGGGCTGGGCGATCGGACGCATCACCGGCCTAACGAACTCTCGGGCGGGCAGCAGCAGCGGGTGGCCATCGCCAGGGCGTTGGTCAACAATCCCTCGATCATTCTGGCCGACGAGCCTACTGGCAACCTGGATACCCAGTCCAGCGAGGAGATTATGGACCTGCTGTACCAACTGCACGACCAGGGTGCGACCATCGTCATGGTGACGCACGAGCCCGGTATCGCCGGCCACGCGGAGCGAGTCATCTTCCTCCGCGATGGGCAGATCGTCTCCGACAGGCTGAACGGGGCAAGAAGGAAGGGGGGGAAACTATGAGCCTGTGGCGGACGTTCAAAGTGGCCTGGGAGGGGTTGACCCTCAACAAAGTGCGTTCGTTTCTGACGACCCTGGGTGTTATCATCGGCGTGGGGGCCGTCATCGTGATGATGGCGGTCAGCGCCGGGGCCGAAGCGGAGATCGCCGACCAGATCAACGCCCTGGGCGCCAATCTGGTTATGGTGATGCCCTCGTTCAGCCGGGGCGGTTTCGGCCCGGGTATGGGCGGCGGTGCCAGAAGACCGCAAGGTCTCACTTACGACGACATCAACGCCATCGCCCAAAAAGTGACCGGCATCAACGGCGTCTCGGCAGAGCAGACTACGAGCCAAATCATAAAGGCTGGCAGTACGACGTTGGAGGATATTTCGATCGTTGGCACGACTGCTGGTTTTCCCGATGTGCGCGACTACCGCGTGGCAGAGGGTCGCTTTCTGACCGACGATGACAATGACCGGGTCAATAAGGTCGTCGTCTTGGGGTACGACATTGCTCAAGAACTTTTTGGCGACCAGGGTGCGGTGGGACAGTCCATCAAGATCGGCTCGACCAAGTTCACCGTCGTCGGCGTGATGGAGAATAAGGGCGTGGTCGGCAACACCGACTATGACGGCCGGGCGTACATCCCCCTCACTGTGGTGTTCAAAAAGTTCACCTTCGCACGGTTCGGCGGCGACGATGTGCACACCATCTACGTTTCCGCCGAGAGCAAGGAAGTGATGGAGGATGTGATGTCGCAGGTGACATCGGTGCTGATCCGGGAGCATGACGCAGACCCGTCGTCGCCCGGCTTTAGCCTGATGACGCAGGACAGCATCATTGATACGGCGGCTTCAACGACCAAGGCGTTCCGCGATCTGCTGGCCTGGGTGGCGGGGATCTCGCTGGTGGTAGGTGGCATCGGCATCATGAACATCATGCTGGTCAGTGTCACCGAGCGGACGCGAGAGATTGGTTTGCGCCAGGCGCTTGGCGCACGCCCCCGCGACGTGCGGCTGCAGTTTCTACTGGAGGCAGTGATGTTGAGCCTGATCGGTGGTGTGGTGGGTGTAGCCGCCGGGGTGGGCGGTTCGTATCTCTTCAACGAGCTGGGCACCATGCGCACCGAGTTGGTGACGGCTTCTATCCCACTGGCTTTTGGCGCGGCGGCGGTGATCGGTATCTTCTTCGGCTACTATCCGGCGACTCAGGCGGCGCAGTTGGATCCGATTGAGGCGTTGCGGCGGGAGTGAGCGAGTCAGCGAATCAGCGAATCAGCAAATTTAGAATATGGAGGAAAACGGTGAAAAGTTGGTACATTGGATTGGTGTTGGTTCTGGCGGTTGGGGTATTGGCCGGGTGTGGTGGAGGAGAGGCCACGCCAGAGCCGGTGGACGAAGGTGTCGGGGAGACTTACACCAGCGCGGTTCTGGATGCGTCCTACTCCGATGCGTTGAGCGTGAGCAATCAACTGGCGCTGGGTACGCTCCGCCTGGAGGAGACAGAGAAGCCCGTCATGCCCGATCAGGCGACGGCCTTGCTCCCGCTTTGGCAAGCGCTCCAGGGCGGCGTGACGGCCCAGGCCGAGGTGAACGCCGTTCTGAAGCAAATCGAGGGGACGATGACCCCGGAGCAGTTGGCAGCCATCGCGGCCATGCAACTCACACAGGAGGATCTGCAAGCCTGGATGCAGGAGCAAGGACTGGGCATGAGAGGTGGTTTCCCCGAGACCGGTGGAGACATGAGCGAGGAGGAACAGGAGAGCCTGCGCGCGACTGTCGAGGCTGGCGGGGGCATGCCAGGGGGTGGGCCATTTGGCGACATGAGCGAAGAGGAGCGAGCCAATATGCGCGCAACTGTCGAGGCTGGCGGCGGCATGCCGGGGGGTGGGCAATTTGGCGACATGAGCGAAGAGGAGCGAGCCAATATGCGCGCAACCATGGAGGCCGGTGGCGGCGGTATGCCTGGCAGGCCGGGCGGCGGTGCTGGTGGCAGGCAATTCGGTCCGTTGTTGAACCCGCTGATCGAGCTGTTGACCGAGCGAGCGACAGAGTGATCTGACCTTAGCCCAAGCGTCGCTGTCTGCCAACGCCGCGGCCAGGGCCGAGAGGTCTTCTCTCAAGCGGAGGAAACTGTCTGCCTTCGACGTGGCTGTCGTCGTATTGTGCACCTGCGTATCAGTGACCATTAACCTCGTCGGTGTGAACCAGAACGCTCCGCAGGAGATGAAGGTGCTCATGACGCCAGGGCTGCTGGTGGTGATCTACGGTCCGGGCTAAAATCCAGCCCTGGAGGGGCTTCGTTCTCTCAGCGCGGGGACTTCAGCCCCGCGTAGCGTGGTTATAACAGCGAATAGTCCAGCCCAAATCCGCTCAACTTCTCCTTGCACCGTTCGTACAGGTCCAGGTACTCCTGGGTTGGCTGCAGTATCTCCAGATCGTAACATTCATCGAACCGCTTGCCGATGGGGGCCTCGCCCACCTGTGCCTCGTACTGAGGTAGGATCTGTTTCACTATCTCGTTGGCCTGCTCCCGCGTCACCCCCTGCCGGGCTACCAGGTGTCCTGCCTCGGCCCCGATGCGCGCCTCCATCCCGCTGGCCCGTTCTGGATGCCGGTTGCGGGCCACGGCTACCAAGTCCAGGTCTGCTCCCGCCACCGTGGCGGCCAGGGCGCTGGCTACGATCTCGTAGACCACCATCTCGGTGCACGGCCCAGCCGCAGCGAAGGTGTTGACCGTGACCAGGAGATGGGTGTTGCGGCTCAGTGCTTGCGCGGTGATGCTGACCAACCACAGCAGTTCCCGCGTAGTATTGCAACCGTGATGGATGTGCAATGGGAAGCCACAATGCCACTGCGCCTCGAGGGCCAGGAGCCCCAGGAAATGATAAGCCACGTGCACGATGGCCGTCGCTTCCGGCCCGCCAGAATACCCCCCCATCAACGGTCCGTACAACGCATATTTGTTGTGCCCGCTGTGTCGCAGGAAGGCTACCTTCTTCACCCGCTCGTAGTCAATCTTCAACTCGGCGGTGGCAGCGATGCACAGTCCGTCATTTGGCTGCACCCCCAGGTCAGCCTGGATAGCAGCCAGGGTAGCATCTGTCGCCTCGGCGTTGGAGATCAGGTTGTGGATGCCGATCTGCGGACGTCCGGCCGCCCGGGCTGCCTCGCGCAGTTTGATCACGTTCCAGATCGCTGCCTCCACCTCCTGGGGTGTGCCCGCCTTGATAGGGCGGCCGTGGACCGTCTGACTGAAGGCGCTGGAGAAGGTCTGGGCCAGCGGCTCCTGGACGTAACTCTGCACCATGGGGACGAAACGTTCCTCGGCCACCGGGGTGCCCACCGGCGTCATCAGGCAGAAGGGCGGGCTAGGGTCCTCGACGGCCCGGTAGGTCATCACCGCCACGTCCCGACCCTGCCCGTAGGTGACTGTGGTCGGGGCATACTTCAGAGCCCATTCCACCTCATCGCGGGTGAACTTCATCAAACGGCCAGTGTCCCGGCAGTAGATGCCCAGTTCCAGGAACAGATCGAAGCCGGCCTGGTAAACCCGATCCGCCAGATCGTCGTCGGCCGGGATGACCTGTTCCGGGTCGTACCGGATGCCGTATTTCTCGACCTTATGGCGGGCCATCTGCCCCACCTGCAGGTCAAATTCCTCTTCCTTGACCAGAGGACCGCTTTCGCTGCGTCCGATTATATCCCAGAAACCGATCATTTTCTCTCCCCTCCTTTTTTCTCCCGCATCAGGCGCTTGGCCACCTCGACGGCCTCAACCGCGTTCTCCCCGTAGCCATCCGCTCCGGCCTCTACCGCCCACTCGGCCATCACCGATGCGCCGCCAAGCATGATCAGGTACTTGTCGCGCCGGCCCAACTCGCTCAGGAGCGCTGCGATGTCAGGCATGTATGCCATGGTAGTGGTCAGTATGGCTGAAGCGGCGATGATATCGGCCCCCACCTTTTCCGCTTCTTCCACGAACTGGCGGACGGGCACGTTGTAACCCAGGTCGTGGATGGTGAAGCCAGCCGCCTGGAGCATAATTTTGACGATGTTCTTGCCCAGGTCGTGCAAGTCGCCCTGGATCGTACCCAGGACGATAGTGCCCTGGGATCCATGGTCGTCACGCTGCATCAGACGGGGTTTGAGTACCTCCACGGCGGCGTTCATAGCCCTGGCGGAGAGTATGAGGTCAGGCAGGTAGCAATCCAGCCTGGCGAATTTCTCACCGACGATGTGCATCCCTTGGGTGTAGCCCTCCTGGATGGCCTGAAATGGATCCGTGCCCTCGTCGAGCGCCTGCTGGGCCAGGGCCACGCAGCGCTCTTCATCTTCATCTACAGTGGCCTCCACCATCTGTTCAAATAGATTCATCTTATGTTCTCCTTCTATGACTGCTTCCTGTCGTTTGATCGTAACCACCCATCGTGTTATCCGGCAGAAAGTTACCACAAAACAATAAACCGCTCCCATGCCGGGAGCGGACTTTGCCTGGCGGCCAGCCTGCGTTATGTCAGGATGCTCTGGAGCCGCATCGCGAGCGACATGTCTCCGGTGACCTTGATCTTGCCCTGCATAAACGCGGCCATCGCGTTCAGTTCGCCGTTTGACATCGCGACGAAGTCCTGGGTGTCCATAGAGAGGGTCATACTGGGTGAGGTCGTTTCCCCTTCCTCCAGTTTTGCCTCCCCGTCCTCCAGCGTCAACGTCCACTTGCCGCCCCCCTTCCCACTCAGGTCGAAGAGGATAACGCCGTTGATCCCCTGGATCTTCGCCGGATCCGCGCTGGCGATGCTCTCGAAGGCCTCTTGCACCGTTGTGACAGCCATTATCTTGTCCTCCTGGGCATGATTTGAGCCCATTATAGCCTCAACACGCTCTCCTGTCAATCAGCTACTGCGGCTGCTACTCCAGGGCGCGCTGGAGCGCGCCCTGACGATTCAGACGGAGGACGGCGAGACGGTGGTGCCCCTGGGGCCGGAGTGGTACCGGGAGGTCCATTTCCGGCGGACGCTTATGCCTGACCGTCGGTGAGGGGCAGCCAGACGGTGAAGGTGGTGCCCACGTCCACCTGGCTCTCCACTGTCACCCGTCCCCCGTGCAATTCCACAATTTCCTTCGCGGTCGCCAGTCCCAGGCCGGTCCCGGATAGCTGCATCGCCCGTGGTTTCTCCCCCCGGAAGAACCGCTCGAAGACGTGCGGCAACTCCTCCTCCGGTATCCCCATCCCCGTGTCCGACACCGTCGCCGTGGCCCAGACGCGTCCCTCCGCTTCCTCCCTCCCGGTGGACAGCATCACCCTTCCACCTGCCGGCGTATACTGAATGGCGTTCCCCACCAGGTTGTCCAACACCTGCGTCATTCGCTCCGCGTCCACCAGCGCCACCGGTTCCGGATCCGCCGGGTGGTATTCCAACGTCAGCCCCCGCTCCTGGGCCAGCACCCGGTGGCTGACGACGGCCGCCTCAGTCAACTGGTTGAGCGAGGTTGGGTGGGGCTTCATCTCCAGCCGCCCGGTATCAATGTGCGAGATTTCCAGGATGTCCTTCACCAGCCGCGCCAGCCAGTCCACACCCTGCGCCAGCGCATCCAGGTACTCTCGCCGTTTCTCCTCCTCCGGCAGTGTCCGCCGCATCAACTCCGTGTATAATTTGATCGTCGTGAGGGGCGTGCGCAGTTCGTGGGAGATGTTTTCGACGAAGCGAGATTTCATGCGGCCTAACGCCTTGAGGTGGCTCACGTCGTGGATGTCCACCACCGCTGCCGGCTCGCCCTGAACCGGTCGCAGGGCTTCCTCCGCCCCTGGCCGCGAGATGGGCGCAGCCTTTAGTTCCAGGTCCAGCCCGCTCAGTTCCAGGACCGTCTCCGGCTGCTCCCTGGCCTGCCGCGCCAGGTCCCGCACCGTCTCCCGCAGCCGGGCCGCGTCCTCCGGGGAGAGAGTCTGGGTGAGCCACGTCCGCGCGACCGGGTTGGCCTGGATGATCTCACCCCCGGCGCCGGTGACGACGATGCCGTCGGAGGCGCTGTGGAGGATCGCCTCCAGGCGGGCGTACTGGGCCTGCAGTTGGGCGGTGCGCTCCTGTACCCGCTGCTCCAACTGCCCGGCGTAGTTGCGCAGTTCCATTATGTCATCAAAACGGGCCATGGCGATGGCGATGGCGCGCTCCATTTCGTGCGCGTTGGGTGGCTTGACCAGGTAGGCCCCCACGCCGGCCGCGCTGACCCTCTCGACCAGTTCCGGCGTTTCGTAGGCGCTCAGCACCACCACCGGCGTGGGGCAACGCTCGTAAATCAACCGCGTGGCCTCGATGCCGTCCATATCGGGCATCTTGATGTCCATCAGTACGATGTCGGGCCGCAGGGACTGCGTCATCTCCACAGCCTCAAACCCGTCCGCTGCTTCCCCGGCGACGGTGTACCCCAACTCTTCCAATAGCCCCCTGATCATTTCGCTGACCAGGTAGTTGTCCTCGGCGATCAGTACACGGACACCTTCACGCTGAAGATACTGGTTGCTCATCTGCTACTTCCCCTACGCCTGGGCTGCGAATCGAATCACAGCCACTGCGCCGCGATCGTTATGCAGTGACAGTTCCCCGCGCAGACTCTTGCGCACAATGTTCTGTATCAAATCAAACCCCACGCTGTACCGCTCCAACCGCAGTACCTCTTCTGGATAGCCCGGCCCATCGTCTCGAAACTCGAACAGCACCGTATCTTCTTCGAGAGCGATGCAGATGGCGATGTGCGCTGTGTCGCGCTCCCGCAAGGCGTGCTTGACCGTGTTGGTCGCCAGTTCGTTGATCACCAGCGCCAGGTTCTGCGCCTGGTCAGCCGTCACCTGGACCGCAGAGGAAGTCACGTCTACGGACACGTGCTTATCGCGCGGGAGCATCTGCAGGGAAGAGCGAATGACCTGGGCTGCCAGTTCGTTCAAGCGCAAGGGCGCCCACTCGGACGCGGAGAGCAGGCTATGCACCGTGGCCAGCCCCTGCACCCGGTTGACCAAGGCCTGCGTGATGGACTGATAGACGGCCTGATCCTCCATCCCAGCGTGCCGTCGTTCGGCGTAGAGCAGGCCGATGATGGCGGACAGGTTGTTCTTGACGCGGTGGTTGACCTCGTCCAGCAGCGTAGACCTGGCTTCGGCATCCCGCCGCGCCTGTTCATACAGCCGCGCGTTTTCGATGGCCGCGGCGGCCTGGTTGGCGAAGGTGGTCAGCAGCGGGAGTTGCCCGTGGAAAGTACGGGGCTGGAGACTGTGCACGAACAGTATGCCCATCGCTCTCCCCCGGGCCCGGATAGGTACGGCGGCGAAGGAGTGGATGCCTGCTGTGACGGCGACGGGGTTGGCTTTCATCAACTCCCCATTGGACCAGCGGACTGGAGGGCTCATCTCCCCCTCGCCGGAGATAGCATCAACGACCACCGCCTGCCCACTACCTATCACAAGGCGGGTGACACCCCTGCCACGGATGCGCTGCGATATAGGAGGCATGCCAGTGAAATGCTCGGTCTCTCTCGCTGGCTTCCCTTCCTCGTCCACCAGCACCACACTGGTGTAGTCCGAGTTGACCACGGACCCCGCCAGCTCCACGATCTGCTCCAATACCTCTTCCATATCCAGGGAGGAGGTAATAACCTGCGAGGTGCGGTTAAGATTGGTCAGGCTCTCCATGCGGTGTTGGGCCTGCTCGTATAGCCGGGCGTTGCGGATGGCGATGGCCGCAGTCGCGGCCAGTGGCTCCAGCAACCCCAGGTCTGTTGGGCTGAAGCGGTCGGCCTCTATATCCATCACCTGGAGCACGCCGATCACATTCTGTTCGGCCCTCAGTGGAACGCTGAGGATGGAGCGCAGACCCAGTCCGGTTTGCCGGTCCACCTCCTTGAAGTGGCGCTCGTCGGCCTGCACATCCGGCACGATCAGGCTCTCGCCGCTGTGCGCCACCCAGCCGGCAAGCCCCTGGCCCGGCGCCAGCCGCCATCTGTGCACAATCTCGCTTTGGGGGCCGACGGCCTGCCGGCAGACCAGTTCGTCCGTCGCCAGGTCAATCAACCAGACCGAGCCGGCGACCACATCCAACAGGCTGCACATCTCTTCCAGGATGGTGGCGAGCACCTGGTCCAGGTCAAGCGTGGTGCTGAACGCCCGGCCCGCCCGGTTGAGCAGCGCCAGTTCGCGGTTGCGCTGCCGTAGCGCCTCCTCCGAGTGTTTGATGGAGAGGAAAAAGGGAGCAATCTGGGCCATTCCGACCACCATGAGTGCCGATGTGCCAAGCGCAACCAATTCGGCTAACAGGTCGGGTGGTCGGGGCAAGCCCCCGGAGATCAACCCGAACAATGTGATGCAGCGCCGGAGCGCCATCAGGGAAACGGCCGCCGCAATAAACGCCCACGCTGTGCGTCGCCCGGTGACCCGAATCAGCCTCAAGGCCAGGAACGCCGCTGTGAATTGAAGCAGAATAGAGATCCCTAGAACAAGTGACAACACCACTATGCTTTGTCCCCCCTATCTACACGATACACCAAAGGGCGGGCTGGCTTGGCTCGCGGGTCAAGACCATTAGTGTCGGCCATAAGAATCCTCCGGTTATCGGGAGGTCAGGTTCACCCTCGCCTTGCTTCAACCCAGGCGTAAGGACCTGTTCAAAAACAACTTCGTACTTTTACAACCCAATCACGGTAATGCCAAACGTGGCTTGATGACATAATTCCATCTGGGACACACTCTTCGTCGGTGCAAGTTCAACGCTTCCATCTCC
>Ga0307438_1001305_pt1 | contig 16086 bp, 18 predicted proteins | sample SalMarWE160110MG_FD_202144 | JGI IMG/M metagenome (GOLD analysis project Ga0307438, IMG submission 202144) | Salt marsh sediment microbial communities from the Plum Island Ecosystem LTER, Massachusetts, United States - WE1603-110 | ecosystem: Environmental > Aquatic > Marine > Intertidal zone >... | reverse complement strand
GGGCGTACGCCTCCACGGCCGACGCCTACGTCACTTTTAGGCTCGGCAACTACTTCGAGGGCCGCGGCCTCAGCCTCTTAATACCTTGGGCCATCGTGGTCCTGAACGTGGTGATAACCATGCTTAACAGCCTCTACGAGAGGAGGGGCGAGATAGAGATACTCTCCTCGGTGGGCCTGAACCCGGCGCAGGTGTCATCCATATTCGTGGCCGAGGCTTTCATCACGGGCTTCATCGCGGGGGGGCTGGGATACCTCTTAGGGCTGAGCCTCTACAAGGGCATGGCCATACTCAACATCGGCCTCCAGGTTCACCAGAAGGTCTCGGCCGTGTGGAGCGTCGCGAGCGTAGCGCTTGCCATCTCCGCGGTCCTCGCGGGCGCGTACACGGCTCTCCGCAACTCGGTGGTGATAACCCCGAGCCTCATGAGGAGGTGGAAGATAGACAGAGACTCCGGCGGCTTCCAGGAGGCCTACAAGATAATGATCCCTTTGAAGCTTGAGGCCGAGGAGATAGAGCCATACATAGAGTTCATCCACAGGAGGCTGAAGAGGCTGGAGAACCACCCCATCCAGGTGACTTCCTCCATAAAGCTTGTTGGGGCCGGCGAGGGAAAGAGGGTTACCTTCATATACAAGACGGCGCAGGCCGCGACTGGCAACTTCTACACCAGGAACGAGCTCAAGATAACGAGGCTGCCAAGCGGGGAATATGGGGCTACGCTGGAGTCCCTGGGTGACCCCAACTGGGTTCACGTGACGGGCTCCCTCATAAGAAGGTTGACGATGGAGTACAGCACCGGGGGTTAGCCGCGCTCCACCTTCTCGACCACTCCGTCCCTCATCCAGACGATGCGGTCGCTGGCCTTTATCATCTTAAGGTCGTGGGTGGCGGCCACCAGGGTGAGCCCCCTCATCTTGTTGAGGCCGTGAAGGAGGTCTATGATCTCCATGCCAGTGTTCAGGTCGAGGTTGCCCGTGGGCTCGTCCGCCAGTATTATGGCGGGGTCGTTGGCCAGGGCACGGGCTATGGCGACTCGCTGCTGCTGGCCCGCGGACAGCTCAGTGGGGCGGTGGTGCAGCCTCTCGCCCAGCCCCACCTGTTCCAGCAGCTTCTCTGCCTTCTTCAGGCCCTCGTCGTGGGGGGTGCCCGCGAAAACCGTGGGCAGGGAGACGTTCTCCAGCGCCGTGAGCACCTGTATCAGGTTGAAGCTCTGGAAAATGTAACCTATCTTCCTGCACCTGAGCCACGCGAGCTCGTAGGCGTCCAGCTGGCTGATGTCCACGCCGTCGATGAATACGCTGCCTTTCGTGGGCTTGTCCAGGCCCCCCACGAGGTTGAATAGGGTGGTCTTGCCGCTGCCGCTGGGGCCGACGATGGACAGGTACTCGCCGCGCTTTATCTCCAGGTCCACGCCGTCGAGGGCCTTCACGGTCTCGGCGCCCATCTGGTAATATCTCTGCAAGTCTCGTAGCTCTATCACGTTCTCATAGCTCATATCTCAAAGCCTCCACGGGGTTAAGCTGGGAAGCCCTCCACGCCGGGTACAGGGTGGCCACCATGCTGAGGGCCGTGGCCAGGGAGACGGACCCCACGAATATGGACACCAGGCTTAACTTGGGTGCGTAAAGCACGATGTCGAAGCCCGCGGCGAACCCCGTTATGACCACCGCCGAGGCCAAGCCAAGGACGAACCCTATGAGGCCGCCCAGCAGGCCCTGGTAGAAGCTCTCCACCAGGAACAGAAGCACGATGTGCTTGTCGAGGGCGCCGAGGCACTTCATGGTGCCTATCTCCCTGTACCTCTCGTAGACCGCTATCAGCATGGCGTTGGTGATCCCCACGATGGAGACCACGAGGGCCACCGCGACGAGCCAGTACTGGTACGACTCCACAGCGACCTGACCTCCCCCCAGCCTGGCGCTGGTGGAGTAAAGGAGGTCGGAGATCACCATGGTGGTGTAGAAGCTCAGGCCCAAGGCGATGGAGGCTATGTTGATGAGGGACCTGTCGAGCCTCCGCCTAATGTACTCGTGGCCGAGCCTCACCGCGTCCATAAGCGTGAACTGTACACGCATCGGGGCTTCCTCGTTCATCTCATACCCATTGATCGCTCATGGAATAAAAACACTGCAGCTTCAATGAGTTTATTACGGCGTCGGCTAAACCCTAGTTGTATGGATAAGCTGGGCGGACTCTTCGAGATAGTCAGGCCGGTGAACTCCGTGATGCTTGGGCTGGCCATAATCGTCGGCGCAGCCGTGACGGGCGGCGCATCGATACTGGGGTCGCCCATCAAGCTCCTCCTCTCCTTCGTTACTGGGTTCTGCATGACCGGGGCGGCCATGGCGGTGAACGACTACTACGACAGGGAGATCGACGCAGTCAACGAGCCCGGTCGGCCCATACCCAGCGGCAGGGTGACCCCGGGCGAGGCGATGGCGCTCACCGCCGCCCTGAGCGCCGTCGGGCTCGGGGCCAGCTACATGATCTCGTGGAGCACCACGCTGGTGGCGGCGTTCAGCTGGGTCGTAATGATGCTTTACTCTGCCTGGGGGAAACGGACGGGGTTCCCCGGGAACCTGATGGTCAGCGCCTGCATAAGCCTCCCCTTCATATATGGGGGTATAATCACAGGGTCCATTTTTCCCAGCCTGTACTTCAGCCTCATGGCGTTCCTGAGCAACACCGGTAGGGAGGTCACCAAGGGGATAGTGGACGTGGAGGGGGACAGGGGCGCGGGCGTCAACACCATCGCAGCCTCCAAGGGGTCTACGGCGGCGAGCCTCGTGGCGTCTGGTTTCTACGTGGCCGCCGCCGCGGCGTCCGTGATTCCATACGCGCTGAGGCTAGTCTCGGCATGGTACCTGCCTTTCGTGGCCGCCACCGACATCGGGCTCATCTACAGCGCGTACAGCCTAGCCACGGAGCCATCCCGCGAGAACAGCAGAACCGTGAAGAACAGGGTCCTAGTCTTTATGCTGGTCGGGTTGGCGGGTTTCGCAGCGGGCAGCCTGCTTTGAGACCGTGTACGATAAACATGTTGTGAAGAAGGGTTTACCTTGACGAGAGGGCTACCCTCTCGACTTCCTGCTTCCGGCGGATGGCGAAGCTGTTTCCTTCGTTGTTGGCGGCGCCGATGAGCTGGTCCGCTATTATCTCCTCGAGGGTCTTGCGGTTCCCGAAGGTCTGCTCCTTTATGCCGCGCATGATGAAGCGAAGGGATATGTCGATGCGTCTCTGGGGGCTTATGTCCACGGCTAGCCTGTACACGACGCCCCCGTACCCGATACGGGTGGTGTCCTCGTTGGGCGCCGCGTTCTCGACGGCCCTTACGAGCACCTCGACGGGGTTTCTCCCTGTCTTCAGCTGTATTATCTTGAAGGCCGTCTTGACGCTGTTGATGATCCTGCTCTTGTCGCCTCCGCTGGACCCGGGCTTCATGAGGCTATTGACGAAACGCTCCACTATGTTGAGCCTGCTCTTCCTGAACTTGCGTGCCTCGTGCCTGCCGCCGCTGTGGGGAAGCCAAACCGGCTCAAGATTCAGGTAGCGCTTCAAGCCGATGTCGCGGACGTCGATGCCCTCGAAGCTCCACTCGCCGAAGAGCTTTATCCCCTCGTCCTGTGTCTGTGCCTCGTCTTCGCTCATTTTACCACTTCGTGAGTGCAGTGACTTTGAAAGGGTTACCTAAATAAAAGCATTGCCAACACCCGGGCAGGCTTTAAATCGCTGCGCCGAGCATGTTAGCTATCATGTGGCTCAAGGGCTACTCGGCGTCCTTCTACCTGTTGTGCGTCGTGGGGTTCCTCTCCATGCTCAGCATCATGGTGACGAACCCCATCCTTTCGTTGTTCGCCGAGGACATAGGGGCCACCGGCGTCTGGATAGGTTACGCCGTCTCGGGCTACTGGATCAGCAGGGTGGTGCTGGAGATACCCAGCGGCTACGTCTCATCGAGGTTCGGCTACTATAGGCCCATGCTCTTCGGGCTCACGCTGACCGTGATCGGGAACGCCATGCTGGTCTTCGTTAACAGCCCCGTCTACCTGGTCCTGGTGAGGGCGTTGAACGGGTTTGGGGCGCCCTTCTTCTTCGCTGTCTCCATGACCTTCATAGTGAACCTGTTCGGGGCCGAGAGACGGGGCACCGCGATGGGGGTCTTCCAGGGGATAGAGTTCGTGGGAACCATCATAGGCTCCGCGGTGAGCGGTAAGCTGGTTCAGGAGCTGGGCTGGAGGGGCGGTTTCACGGTTGCGTTGGCGCTCTCACTAGCGGCGCTGCTGCTCTTCGTCGTGCCCCCCTACATCAGAGAGGAGGTGGTCCGGGGGCCGACGAGTAAGCCCCTCACATTGGGGGAGATACTAGGGGTCATGAGGAACAAGACGCTGATGATCGTTGCCGCTGCGACATTGGCCGAGTTCATCATGACCAACGGTTTGATGATGACAATAGTCCCGCTCTTCATGAGGGGGACCCTCGGGTTCAGTCTCGCCGACGTGGGGTACGTGATGGGAGCCCGTTCGCTGGGCTTCGTCGTCGCCATGTTCGTGATGGGCTCCATCTCGGACAGGGCCGGTAGGAGGCCAGTGCTCATGTTCGGGCTGGCGGCCACGGCGGTGCTGGTCGCGGTGATGAGCGTCTTCTCCACGTTCTCGACGATGGCCGCCGTGATATGCGTGATAGGCTTCACGTCGGGGGCCATATGGATAGTGGGGCCCGTGATCTCCGCCGAGGCGGTGGACTCGTCCCAGAGGGGGGCGGCGATAGGAGTCTACAGGACGTTCTTCGACCTAGGCTCAGTACTGGGTCCCATAATAATGACAGCGGTCATGACAGGCTACGGCGTCAAGCATTGTTTCTACGTAGCCGCGGCTCTGCTTCTCTTAAACGTGCCTCTGACATACTTGATGGATGAGACCGCTAAAACAGAAGGCGAAACAATAGCCCACTAGGAGTCTTGACGCTCAGCGCATCTGCTTCTGGGCTCTGCCTAACACGAGGAGCTTCAGGGGTGTGCCGTTGACGGCGCTGACCTTGAACCTTACGCCGGGGATGTCGCCCATGGACCTTGACCGTGGTCCGTGGATGCCCTCGATGGTTACCTCGTCGTGCTCGTCCACGTAGTTGAGGGCCCCGTCGCCTGGGAGGAACGCCGTGGCGAGCTTACCGTTCTTTATGAGTTGTATCCTGACGCATTTACGGATGGCGCTGTTAGGCTGCTTGCTCTCGATGCCCACCTTCTGGAGGACGATGCCCCTGCCCATGGGGGCGCCCTCAAGGAGGTCCTTCTTCTCCAGACGCCTCTTCAGCCTCAGCGTGTAGTCCTTGCTCTTGTACCGCATCTTCCTGCGGACGTTCTTGTTCCTGCGTGCAGAGTACAGGCCGTTCGCCATTTGATTCTCCACCACTCCGATACGGGGAACCCCTTTAAACTTTACGCATTTAGGCCGTTTGAAGCGTATTTCTGCCTATTTCGTGTGTATTGTGGAACGTGAGACGGGTTTTCCAGTGTTTAACCTAACCTTTTTATTCTGCATATAGGTTGAAGGTGTAGGAGAATTCAGAGATGAGCAAGAGGGATAAACCTCACATCAACCTGATCATCATCGGCCACGTAGACCACGGAAAGTCCACGAGCATCGGACACCTGTTCTACAGTGCAGGCGCGATTCCGGAGAAGCAGCTTAGAGACTTCGAGGCGGAAGCCGAGGCACTCGGCAAGGGCTCTTTCAAGTATGCCTGGGTCCTCGACAAGCTCAAGGAAGAGCGTGAGAGAGGGCTGACCATCGACCTCGCCTTCTACGAGCTTGAGACCAGGAAGAACGTCTTCACAGTCATCGACGCCCCCGGCCACAGAGACTTCGTCAAGAACATGGTCACCGGCGCCAGCCAGGCGGACGGAGCCATACTGATGATATCCGCGAAGAGGGGAGAGTACGAGGCCGGGACCAACCCCGGCGGACAGACGCGTGAGCACGCCTTCCTTGCCAAGACCCTGGGAGTGAACCAGCTGGTCGTTGCGGTCAACAAGATGGATGACCCCAGCGTCGACTGGAGCGAGCAGAGGTACGAGGAGGTCAAGGACGGCATCAGCAGGCTCCTCAAGATGGTCGGCTACGACCCATCAAAGATCAGCTTCGTGCCCACCAGCGGTTGGACCGGCGACAACCTCGTCGAGAAGAGCGACAAGATGCCATGGTACAAAGGCCCCGCCCTGCTTGAGGCGCTGGACACGTTCGAGCTGCCCCCCAAGCCCACCGACAAGCCTCTGCGGATACCCGTCCAAGAGGTCTACACCATCAGGGGCGTCGGAACGACGCCGGTCGGAAAGGTCGAGACCGGCACGCTGAAGCCAGGCGACGATCTCGTGTTCATGCCCAGCGGAGAGAAGGGCAAGGTAAACAGCATCGAGACCCACTACACCAAGATCGACAGCGCAGGCCCAGGCGACAACATCGGCTTCAACGTGAAGGGTATAGATAAGGACAAGCTCAGGCGCGGGAACGTGGCGAGCCACCCCAACAACCCGTGCAGGGTAGCCAAGGCTTTCAAGGGCAGGATATTCATCATCCACCACCCGACAGCCATCGGCGAGGGCTACACGCCTGTTCTGCACCTGCACACGGCGCAGGTCGCCGTCAAGTTCGACAAGCTTCTGTCGAAGCTCGACCCCAGGACGGGGCAGACCATCGAGGAGAACCCCGCCTACCTGAGGACCGGAGAGGCCGCCATAGTGCGGTTCGTGCCTCTTCAGCCGACGGCGATGGAGGCATTTAAGGACTTCCCGCAGCTGGGCAGGTTCGCGCTCCGTGACATGGGCACCACCATCGGCGCCGGCATCGTCATGGAGATCGAGGAGTAGGGCTCCTCCCACCTTTTTTAGTAACCTTTAAGTTCTTACTTTCACGTAATCACGGGGAACCAGTATGGCGCGGCGTGCTAGGATAAAGCTGACGAGCACCGACACCGAGAAGCTTGAGGGTGTCTGCGGTGAGATCAAGGACATCGCCAAGAGGATCGGTGTGAAGATCGTTGGCCCCATTCCGTTGCCTACTAAGAAGCTCGTGGTGCCTACCCGGCGGACGCCTTGCGGGGATGGGAGCGCCACGTGGGACAGGTACGAGATGCGCGTCCATAAGCGCCTCATCGAGATCGACGCCAGGGACCGGGTGATGCGTAGCATCATGAGGATCAGGGTGCCCAACGAGGTCTACATAGAGATGGAGATCCGTTAGGGTTTTCGCTGTTTTTCGTGGGCAGCCGGGCGCTGTTGTTTGGGTTGAACCAGGTTATCTGTAAACTCGGGAAAATTTCTTCGGGTTGGATGATGTTCCCAGTAACAGTTGATGCTTATGGCGGATTTTTCACACGGTGTGGGTAATCTCAAGTAAAAAATAGGGCCTCGTATGCTCGTGTTGAAACCATGAGGGGCTTTGGGGGACGTGCGGCTTACATGTGTGGGGTTAGACATCGACTAGGTGTTTTGCGACCCAGGGGATGTCCAGCTCCTCTAGTTTCCCGACCGCGGGTACACCCGAGTCCTCGTCCCAACCCATCATCCGGTAATAGGTTTTCTTCGCCTTTCTCAGCTTTCTGGGATCAACGGCCGTGTCCGGTATGGGTCCCCCGTTCTGGGTCTGGAACATCCTCGGCGGCAGCCAGTCCTCCTTCTCCGTGAGGCCCTCCCTCATGTTGAAGGCCCTGGCCATGTTGAGGGCTCTCTCCCCCACCTTGGCCAGCTCCCACAGAGAAGTATCCCATCCTGTCACCGCCTTGAATATCTCGACCTTCTGGTTGGGCGACCACGGTGCGAACATGCACATGAGGGCGCAGTTGTCCAGCACCCGTAGGTTTACGAAGTAGATGAGCATCCTCACCTTACCTGAGCTGAGGTCGTCCAGGGGCAGGCTCTCGAGGACACCTAGGGACTTTACCCGGGCTACCCCGGCGTCGGAGACCATCATGGTGTCATGGAGGTTGTGCATGTGGTCTGCGCCTGTGGGAGACACCGCGTAGCCTACGCCCAGAGCCCTCTTCAGCCTGGGGTCGTGCATGGGCAGCTCCTGGCCTTTGACGTTGACGGCGTACTTCCATGCCTCGCCCCCGATCTTCTCGGCAGCCCTCTTGGAGCCCTCGGATAACAGGGCCCCGAAACCCCTGCGCTCCCCGATCATCTTTATGGTCTCCAGCATGGCTTCGCCGTTGCCGAATCTCAGCTCGACGCCGCCGGTGTCATCCTCGTCGATGATGCCCCTCTCGAAGCACTCCATGGCGAAGGCGATGGTCACCCCTGTGCTGATGGAGTCGATGGCGTAGGCGTTGCACAGCTCCTGGCCTTTGAGCACCGCCTTGGGGTCGCCGACGCCGCAGCATGAGCCCAGGGAGCCCGCGGTCTCGTACTCGGGCGCCCCGTAGTCCGGGTCTGCGGCCAGGGGGTCGTCGGACTCCAGCGGCTGCTCCTTGCAGTTGATGGGGCAGCCGTAGCATGTGTGCATCCCTCTCTTGATGAGGCCCAGGCTCACCATGCCGCTCGCTGATATGTCGGCCCACTCAGGGAACTCGCCGTCCTGAAAGTTCCTGATGGGGAGGTTGCCGTTGGGCGTGTAGGGTGGACGCCCGCTTCCGCTTTCCTGCCGGGATGACCTAGCCGCTATGTTCTTGGCTATGTCGCGTGTCAGCTCCTTCGTCTTCTCGGGGTCGGCTACCGCGACCTGCCCTGAGCCTCTTACGGCTATTGCTTTCAGGTTCTTGGAGCCCATCACGGCTCCGAGGCCGGTGCGCCCCACGGCGTTGGTCAGATCGTTGATGATGCAGGCGTAGGGGACCATGTTCTCGCCGCCTGGGCCTATCCCGGCGACCCTGACCCTGTCGTCGTTCAACTCTTTTCTTATTGTTACCTGTGTCTCCTTGGTGTACTTCCCCCACAGGTGTCCGGCGTCCCTGAGCTCGGGTTCCCCATCCTTCAGCCACAGGTAGACGGGGTCCTCCGATATGCCCTCGAAGATCAGCCCGTCCAGTCCGGCGTGTTTCAGCTCTGCGCCCCAGTACCCGCCTGCCTCTCCCACCCCGAAGCCGCCGGTCAGGGGGGACTTTGCTCCCACTGCATTTCTGCCGTTGCCGGGCAGCGGCACCCCCGTTATGGGGCCGGCAGCGAACACTAGTTTGTTCTCGGGGCCGAGGGGGTCTATCATGGGGGATAGTTCCTTGAGCAGATGGTAGCCGATGATCCCCCAGCCGCCTACGTATCTACGGTAGAAGGTATCGCCGTGTGTCTCTTCCTTGATGTTTCTGTTTGATAGGTCGACGCGAAGGATCTTACCGGTGTATCCATTTGACATATGACTTCACAAACCCAATAGCCAAGGTATTAACTTAAGTAGTTTTAGTCTAAGGCTAGTAAGGATTTTGTGAATGTTTCCGTTTGGCCCCTTGTGCGGTTGTTTGGCGGCTTGGCTTTTGTTGGCGTGGTGGGCTGGGTGTTTTGCGGGGTTGATCACGCTGGTGGTCGTGTGTCTTTTTTACTTTGTTCTTCCGTCTGACCTTGTTTTCTGTAGTCGTTGGACGCGGTTGGTGAGCCACCCGATCTCGGCGTCGAACTCTGGGACGTAGGGCTTGATGTCGAGGAGGTGTGTGCCGTCCAGGATGTCCACGTCTCTCACGTGGAGGGTGTTGCCCTGGATTTCGTCGAGTCTGACGACGGAGATTCCTATGGGGTTGGGTCTGCCGGGTATCCTGGTGGCGAAGACGCCGCGTTTGGTTTGGTCCATGTAGGGCTGGACGTGGAGGCTGTGGCCGTCTGTCCTGTGGAAGTGGTATACGAGGATTATGTGGGTGAAGCCGTCGAGGTCCTTGAGGCCGTCTGTGTACTCCGGGTTCAGCTCCACGGTGCCTTTCACGTCTCTCGCGCCCGGGGGCTGGATGGGGGTGCCCTTCTTCATCTTGTACGGTGTCTTGATGACGCCGATGGGCTCATACTGTACCATGTTTTTCTATTCGTCCTCGTGGTTGAAAAGGTTGAGTGGGCTCTCAGGCTTCCAAGGTTAGAAGAGGATGCTGAGGCAGGTGAGAGCGCCGTCGCATTTCTGTATCTCGGAGACGTCGAGGCTCAGGACGTCGAACCCGGCTTCCCTGACCATCCGCTGGGCGGTGTCGTAGCCCTCCGCCATGAGCACGGTGTCCCCGACGGCGAGGGTGTCGGCGGCGTACTCGTCCTCGGCGGGCGGCACAAGCATGTTGAACCCCTCCAGCGCCGGGTGGCGGCAGTACCTCTCGGTGGCCATCATTATGCCGTTGCCGAGGTAGGTGACGTAGCTCTTCAAGTGCATTATCCCGGGGTCGAAGATGGTGGACACCGGCACCCCCAGCCACTCCTGCATCTGGGCGACGCCCTCGGGGTTGGTCCTGTCTGTGACGCCGCAGATGAGCCTCCCCTCCGCGTGGATCACGTCTCCGCCCTCGATGGTCGCCGGCGCCTCCACCCATCTCACGGGCATGAGCTGCTCCAGCGCCTCGGCCACGGCGGGCTGCTCGCCCCTCCTGCTCTGCTTCGCCATCCTGCATATCAGCGCCCTGCCGTTCTCGACCACGGCGTTGTCCTCGACGAAGCATGAGTCTGGGTGGCCGTCGTCCCGGGGCACCCTTATGACCTCAAGCCCCAGCTCCTTCAGCGTGCCGCAGTAGGCGGCGTGCTGCTCCCTCGCCTTCTCCAGGCTCACGGTGTGGTGCAGGGGGTGGGTGCTGAGGCACCCGGCGTAGCCGTCGCCGGGCTCCCTCACCAGCGCGTGTCTAGGCTCCATGGGATAGGGATTCATCGCCGCCTTTTTTAACGGTTGGCTCAGTTACCCTTATCTCCGGCTGGGACAATGTTGAATGATTCGAGTTGACCGAGGAACTGTACGAGATGCTGAGAGGTTTCATGGCGGCCCCGTCCGTCACGGGCTTCGAGGAACAGAGACGTAAACTCATCGTGGAGGAGTTCAGCAGGCACTGCGACGTCGTAGAGGTGGACGTCATGGGCAACGTCATAGGCACCATGGGGGACGGCGAGCGCTCCGTGATGCTGGCGGGCCACTACGACCAGCTGGGCTTCATGGTGAAGTACGTGGACGACGACGGCTTCGCCGCTTTCACCAACGTGGGCGGCTGGGACAAGCGCGTCGCCTACGGCACACGCGTCAAGATATGGGTAGGCGACGGCCCCGAGGACTACCTGGTGGGCGCCATAGCGGTGAAGGCGGCCCACCTCACGGACCAGAAGGAGAGGGACAAGAGCCCCGAGATCAAGGACATGCTCATAGACTTCGGCGCCAAGAACAGGGACGAGGCCGAGGAGATGGGCGTCAAGCCCGGCGTCGTCTGCACCCCCTACCTGGACGTTACCCGTCTGGGCAGGGATGGCTGCGACTACATCGTGGGGCCGGCCTTCGACGACGTATGCTGCGTCGCCGGACTGGTCGAGACCATGAAGACCCTCAAGGAGGACCCGCCACGTAACCTGAAGGTGTGCTTCGTCGCCACCGTCCAGGAGGAGGTGGGCCTAAGAGGGGCCACCATCGCGGCGTACAACCTTAACCCGTGGGCGGCCATCGCGACGGACGTGACCCACGCCATCGCCCCCGGCGTCAAGGCGAACCGGGTGGGCGGCATAAAGCTGGGGAAAGGCCCCGTGGTGTCGGTGGGCGCCAACTTCACACGCGCCCTCTGGGAGATGATGGAGGAGGAAGCCGGGAAGCAAGGCATCCCCTACCAGAGGACCGGCGTCCCTGCACGCAGCGGCACAGACGCCTGGGCGATACAGGTCGAGCGTGGAGGCACCATCTGCGGCCTCATAAGCATGCCCAACAGGTACATGCACAGCCCCAACGAGGTCATAAGCCTCACCGACCTGGAGAACCTGGGGAAGCTCATGGCCGTGACCGTCAAGGCGCTGGACGAGTGCGACCTCCGGCACACAGTCGAGGTCTTCCGCAGGTAACCCCTATTCTATCCCATGAGCTGCCTGAGCCGCCAGAAGTAGCCTACGAAGAACAGGGCCGTGTAGAACCCGAAGCCGGCTAGGAAGCCCGCCATGAAGAACTTGTGGTGTAGCTCCAGCTTCATGGTTTCAGGCAGCGGCGACGGATATACAGGCTTTATGGGACAGTAATAAAGAACTAGCTGAAGTCCTGGACCAGGTACAGCCGGCGTTCGTCGTGCGCCACGCCTATGCTCACCCTGCTGTAGTCCTCTTTGAGTATGTTGTCGCGGTGGCCCCAGTCGTAGTCGGCGTCGTCGTACACCATCTGGTACATCATGAGCTGTAGAGCTTCCTCCACCTCGAACTCCTCCTTCGACGTATGGTACTTGATGTTCTCGCCCATGGTGCCCGGTAGCTCGGGGTTGTGCTTGAACTCCCCCGTCTCCAGCAGGGACTCCGCGTACCTCTGAGCTATGGGGTTGGTGTCCAGCTCAAGCTCGTCAAGCTCGGCTTTCACCCGCTCCTCGTTTATCAGCTCCAGCACGAGCTCCTGGAGCATGACCACGTCCGGGGTGGTGGGGAAAACCGGCCCGGCGTCAGGCGTCTCAGGCTGCGGCTCCAAGCTGTTGAGCATGAGTATGCTCCTCATGCTGATGACCAGGGTGAGCGCCACCACTGCCATCTTCTTCGGCGTCACGCCCTCGCCCAGGTCCAGGAGCCTCTGGCTACGCTTTCTCGGCTGCACCCTGGGCCTATAGGTGGACGCCTCCACCGACTCGACGTAGTGAATGTTGTCCGTGAGCTCGGGCTCGTCCACTGTCTTGATCTTGGCTGAGGCTGCGATGCAGTTGTGGTCCCTCTGGGCTATGTGGTCCTCGCAGAAGGTCAGGTTACAGTGTGGGCACCTGAGGGGCGTCTCCAGCTCCTTTCCGCAGTAGTAGCAGATAGCCATTATATCCACTTAAAAATCCGAATCCGTTTAAAGTTTTACCAAGGGCTCATCCAGATTGGTGATACATGCCAGAAAGGATCGGCCGTGTATATCAAATAAACGCGGTTTCATTAGTTGAGTTTATTTTATACTGTTCCTTTAATTGGGTAAGGTTGGCTACCCGTTTTGAAGGCATCTAGAATACTGGGCATAGGCATCATGATCATACAGCTTGTGAGCGTGGTCGGGTTCACGGCCGGGTTCCACACCATATTCGAGGTATACAACACCGCCATCCCGGGGGGTGCAGGCGGAGGCACCGAGATCGAGATGACGGACCCCGTGGTCATCCCCTACAGCGTCTCGCCCCGGAACCGTGGCTACCTCGCGGCAGAGCTGACGGTGACCTTCAGCCTCGTCGCGGAGGAGGAGGTGATAGCCACGGAATCCATGGAGGTGACGATACCGCCGCGGGAGCAGGCTTCCATAGACCTTGAGTTGACGATTCCGCTCAGCACCGCGCAGACGTATCTGGGTGAGGGCTCGAACGCGGAGTGGGTGCTGGAGCTGGGGATAACCACCCTCTACGATCTCGTGACTTTCTCGAACATCATCACCATGCCGGGAGGAGCCCAGTGATATCGAGCAAAAAGATACGCCCCGTCTTCTCCGCGATGATAACGCTCATACTATTCGTGGTCGTCCCCTACCTGCTACCCGATTACATACCCCCTCACATCAACGCGCTCATCGTTGAATCAGGGATCGACCTAGACTGGTTCCTGAACCAGCTCATGGTGGTGGGCGCCGTCACGGCAGCCATAACTCTGGTGAAGGGGCTCGCGGGCAAGACCAGCCCCGTCTGGCTGCTGGCCTCCCTAGCCCAGAACGTGTCGAGCCTCGTCTTCACCCTGATTCTGCTCGGGGCAGGCAACATAATGAGCCTCGGCGTCGTGGAGTTTACCATGTACGTGGAGAACGCCACGAACTACATCATGATGAACATGCGCGTCCTCGTCTACCTCAGCATAGAGGTCGTCGCCCTCAGCATGATCCGATCATACCTAGTGTGGAGAGAGGCCCGTGTAGAGGCCGCGCCCCCGGGGAGAATCCCGGCGTAGCGTCTCAAACATTTTTACGCGATCGATTCACACGGATAGGCATGACCATCAGGGTCGCCGTGAGCGGAATCCCCCGCGGATACCAGTTCCCCAGGCCCGACGGGAACTGGCTTCAGGAAAAACACCGGAGAAGAATACTGGAGACGAGCCCAGACATAGAGCTCATCGAGGTACCAGCAGACCGGGTGAAGGGCGACGAGGAAGCCGAGGTGGTGCTCGCCGAAGGAGGCAACAGGACCCACTACCCCGGTGAGCTCGACTGGGAGGACTATGAACGGTTTTTCACGCCCAGCCTCAGGTGGGTGCAGCTCTGCAGCACGGGGTTCAGCGACAACATAACCCCGGAGATACTCGACGGCACGGTGACGCTCACAAACGCGCCTGGCCTCCACACGGTGCCCATCGCGGAGAGCGTCGCAGCCGCCATGCTCGCCCACGCCAAGAACCTCAAGCAGAGAAGACTCGACCAGATGGCCCACAGGTGGACCCAGCTACGGAACGACGAGCTCCACGGACGCACGGCGCTGCTCATAGGCCTCGGCAACATCGGGAGAAGGGCGGCACGCCTCTGCAAGGCGTTCGACATGAAAGTGATAGGCACCAAGCGCAGGGTGGAGCCCGTGCCCAACGTTGACACGGTGTTCCCAGCGGAAGAACTCCTTGACAGCCTCCCGGAGGCGGACTACGTCGTGGTGGCCGCGCCCCTCACCCCCGAGACCATGCACATGCTGGGGGAGCCCGAATTCAAGGCCATGAAGCGGTCAGCCTACTTCATAAACGTCGGCAGGGGCAGGATAGCCCACGAGCCCAGCCTTGTCCGGGCGCTGCGAGAAGGCTGGATAACCGGCGCCTACCTGGACGTGTTCGAGGCGGAGCCCCTGCCCGAGGGCCACCCCCTCTGGGACGTGGAAAACGCGTTCATAGTGCCCCACGACAGCCACAGCAGCCCCCACATCGGCGACAGGGTCGTGGACATCTTCACAGAAAACCTCCGCCGCTACGTGGAAGGCGAGCCCCTACTCCACGTCTGCGACCCCCGGCGGGGATACTAAGCATTTTTTAGCCACCCGCCTAAATAATATGAAATTCAAGGAGGCCCCGGGTTTGACTATACACGCCATAGTACACGGAGACGACGTGGACGGCCTGACATGCGGCGCCTTCCTGCGCCGCCTCACGGGCTGCAGCGTGTACATGGCCAACTACGACAACTTGGAACACGCCCTCGGCATGGTCACGCCCCCAGTGAAAACCCTCTACGTCTGCGACCTCAACATCAGGGAAGCCCTCCTGCCCGAGCTACTGAGGATCAGGGAGTTCGCCGACATCAACATAATCGACCACCACCAGATCAGCGACGAGCTCATGGAGAGGCTCCGAGAAGCCGGCGTCAGCGTGGCCCTCGACACCAGGGACTGTGCCGGCGTCCTAGTCTACGACGCGTTCAGGGACGAGCTGGGCCCGGAGGCGGCGAGGATCGCGGCATACGCCGCCATCTCGGACATGTTCGAGGACGGCCCCCTGGGCAGCCAGATACTCGCCAAGATAGACCGCAAGTTCGCCCAGCACGAGGCCCAGATACTCACCCACGCCCTGAGCATGAACCAGACCATAGACTTCAAGAGGGTCATCATGGACGAGCTCAGCAGGTACGGCTACCCCCACAGGATACCCGGGGCCGTGGATCTGGCCGTCCAGTGCCTGGAGGAGATGACGGACATGAAGGAACGGATATCCGCCAACGCCGTGACGGTGGGCCGCATGGCGTACATGGAATCCGTGAACGATTACAGCACAGGCGGCATCGCCAACCTAATAATCGACACCCTGGGCGTGGACGTGGGCGTCGGCTACAAGACGAACGGCGAACACGTCAACATAAGCCTCCGCGGCGAGCTAATGCTGGAGGAGCACCTGGGCGACATATCCAGCGACCTCGGCGAGAGGTACGGCGGCTTCGGCGGAGGACACCAGAGGGCCAGCGGAGTCAAGATACCCAAGGAGCACCTGGAGGCGTTCCTGGCGGACCTCTCTGAGATACTCAGCTAGAACCCATGCGGCGCCGCCACTCCACC
>Ga0307438_1001300_pt1 | contig 16136 bp, 14 predicted proteins | sample SalMarWE160110MG_FD_202144 | JGI IMG/M metagenome (GOLD analysis project Ga0307438, IMG submission 202144) | Salt marsh sediment microbial communities from the Plum Island Ecosystem LTER, Massachusetts, United States - WE1603-110 | ecosystem: Environmental > Aquatic > Marine > Intertidal zone >... | reverse complement strand
ACGCCAGCGCCCGCGGCCAGAGAGGAGGGGGTCGAAGAGGTCACAAACTCGTAGGTGCCAGCATCGAGGTCGAGAAGGCCGCCTTGCGCTCCCTCCATGAGGACCGTCTCGCCCCGCTCCAACGCGTCCTGCACCAACTCCGCTGTGTCGGTGACGAAGGGGGCGATCTTAGCGGCATGCTCTGTGTAGGTGGAGAAGACTTCCTCAAAGGACAAGGGCTCGGCTCCGTAGAGCTTCTCCAGAACGGCATTCTTGTAGGGCAGGAGGAAGGAGAGGCGCTCGCGAAAGGACTCGGGGTCGATGAGATCGGCCATGCGGATGCCGGCGCGGAACACCTTGTCGGCAAAGCAGGGCCCCACGCCCCGGGCGGTGGTGCCGATGGCTCCCTTGCCCCTCAATTCCTCATCCAGGCGGTCGATCAACAGGTGCCAGGGCATGATGATGTGGCAGCGACCACTGATGTGCAGCTTCTCGACGCTCACCCCCCGCGACTGCAGATCGTCCATCTCCTCCAGGAGCACCTTGGGGTCGATGATGACGCCGTTACCGATGACGCATACCTTGTCGGGATAGAAGATGCCCGCCGGCACCAGATGAAGCCGGCTCTCCCCGAATTCGTTGACTACGGTATGACCGGCGTTGTTGCCCCCTGAGTAGCGAGCCACGACGTGCGCCTTGCGCGCGACGAGGTCCACCACCCGGCCCTTACCTTCGTCTCCCCACTGACCGCCGACGACAATGATTACTGGCATAACTTAAGGGCCCCTGACTGCAGTCGGACCCCCATCTCCTTTCGTTTTATTTCCTGTCCGCGGCGAGTATAGCAAGAAAGGAGAGCGACTGCAAAGGGGCCGTGCTTTCGACAGGCGTGAACCCACGCGAACACTACTGCCAGTTCTGATATCTGAGCCAGGGGTTTCCCAGCCTGCTGGGGCTGCAGAGACCAGGGGGAGGCCTGCTTCTACATCGCGTCCTTGAGGGTAGCCAGGAATTCGGCGTTGTTCTGAGTCCTACTCAGCCGTTCGAGGAGCAGCTGGGTGGCGTCGGTGCCACTGGCATCCGCATTCACCAGGGCGAGCATCCGCCGCAGGAGGATCACCTGCCTGTAAGTCTCGGCGTCGAAGAGAAGGTCGTCCCGGCGGGTGCTGCTCCGCACGACGTCAATAGCTGGAAAGACATGCTTCTCGGCCAGGCGACGGGCGAGGTGTATCTCCAGGTTGCCGGTGCCCTTGAACTCCTCGTAGATCACCTCGTCCATCCGGCTGCCGGTGTCCACCAGGCAGGTGGCGATGATCGTGAGGCTGCCGCCCTCCTCCGTGTTCCGGGCTGCGCCGAAGAAGCGCTTCGAAGGATGAAGCGCTGCCGGGTCGAGACCGCCCGACAGGGTGCGACCGCTGGGAGGTACGGCCAGGTTGTAGGCGCGGGTCAGGCGCGTAATGCCGTCCAGCAGAACGACCACGTCCTTGCCGCACTCCACCAGCCGCTTGGCCCGCTGCAGCCCCATCTCTGCCACCCGCGTCTGATCCTCCACCGCATCGTCGAACGTAGCGGCGACGACCTCCGCCTCCACCACCGTGCGCTTCCAGTCGGTCACCTCCTCCGGCCGCTCGCCGATGAGAAGGATCATCACATGTATATCTTCGTAGTTAGTGATGGCGGCCTTGGCTATGGTCTTCAGAAGCATCGTCTTGCCCGCCTTGGGCGGCGAGACGATCATTCCCCGCTGGCCATGACCGATGGGTGCCACGAGGTTCACCAGGCGAGCCGATAGCGCCTTCGGATTCGTCTCCAGATTGATCAGCTTGTCGGGGAAGACAGGAGTAAGAGACCCGAAGTGCGGCCGATTCTTGGCTACCTCGGGGTCGACGCTGTTGACCGCCTCCACCCGCAGCAGGCCATAGTACTTCTCGCTGTCCTTGGGCGGCCGCACCTGTCCCGTAACGTAGTCGCCCGTCCTCAGACCGAAGCGGCGAACCTGGGACTGCGAGACATAGACGTCGCCGGCGCCGGGGCGCAGGCCATCCCCCCGCAGAAAGCCGTACCCATCCTCCACAGTCTCCAGAACGCCGCCGGCCAGCAGATTGCCCTGCTGCTCGGCGCGCGCCTGGAGGATGCGGAAAACGAGGTCCTGTTTCTTGAGCGAGGTGTGGCCACTGATTCCCATATCCTTGGCCACGTCCATCAACTCTTCGCGGGTCTTAGCCTCCAGCTCTGCCAGGTTCATCATGGTCTCCTGCGCAGCTTGATCTCGCGAACGCTGCTTAGAAAATGGGGAGATGTCATACCGTACAAAAGAGGCACTCTCAGGATACTACAAGCACCGCTGCCATGCAAGTGCCTTTAGTCATCCACTGCCCTCTCAACCCTCCTGCTCGTCTACAGGAGGTCTCCTGACCGGACCAACCCTCGGCCAGAACCGAGCCATCAATCCAGCCCGATAAGCTTGCCCAGCCCAACTACCAGCTCCTGACGGTTCATCACCTCTTTGATCGCCAAAAGCACACCGGGCATGAAGGACTCGCGGCTGGTGGTATCGTGGCGGATGGTCAGCGTCTGCCCCAGAGTCCCCAGAATGACCTCCTGGTGGGCCACCAGCCCCGGCAGCCGCACACTGTGGATTGTAATGCCGTCAAGAACGCCGCCGCGGGTGCCCTCCAGCGTTTGCTTTGCCGTGGGGGGATGCTCGAAAGGCCGCCCGCGAGCGGAGAGCATCGCCCGCGCGGTAGCCAGAGCGGTGCCCGAGGGCGCATCGGCCTTCTTCTCATGATGCAGCTCGATGATCTCGGCATAGTCGAAGTGGCGGCCGGCCAGCTTCGCCAGGTGCATCATCAGCACAGCACCGATGGCAAAATTGGCCGCTAATACCGCTCCCAGCTCCCTCTGCCTGCACTCACGCTCCATCTCTGCCAGAAACTCATCGGAGAGACCAGTCGTGCCGCTGACAAAACGCGCGCCCGCGTCCAGAGCAGCGCGCGCTGCGATGGGCGTCCACTCAGCGTTTGTGAAGTCTACAACCACCTCGGGCCGGATCCGCGCCAGCAGAGCAGCCGCGTCCGCCCCCAAGGGCACCAAACGGGAGCTGTCGGGAAGGGACAGGACCTCCTCGGAGGAGAACTTCTCCAGCACACCCACCGGCTCCAGGTCGGGGTCTCGGCAGATGGCCCGCAGGACCTCCCGTCCCATATTACCGGTGCCGCTGACCGCTACCCTGATCGCCACCTGGACTACCTCCCTGATGCGGGACCGAGGCCTCCCCTACTAGCGCCTGCCCTGGGTCGGACGAGGCGGCGGAGGCGGACCTGGCGGCCCGCTCGGCCCGCGCGGCTCGCTGGGCCTGCTCGGCCCGCTCGGCCGGCTCGGCCGGCTCGGCCCGCCCGGCCGGCTCGGCCCGCGCCGGTCGTCCCAGGGGCGCCTATCACGCGGCTGCCTGTCCCTGAAGCCGCCGCCGCCCTGACGCCGTGGCGGTGGCGGACCATTGCCCCGAGGCCTCCTGCCGGAACCGCCGCCGGACGGGCCCGGGCCGCCTCGCATTGGCACTCGGTCTCGCTCCGGCCCTCCTTGGACGCCGGCAGACCGCGGCTCCGGAGCGCCCTCCAGTACCGCCCGCCGCGACAGGTTGATGCGCCCCATCTGGTCCACCTCGATCACCATAACCATGACCTCATCGCCGACCTTCACCACATCATCAGGCCGGGCAACTCGATACTCGGCCAGATCGCCCAGTCGCACCAGCCCATCCTTGCCGGGCAGGATCTCCACGAAGGCCCCAAAGGACGTCAGGCGAGTGACCCTGCCGGTGTAGATCTCGCCCACCGTCACCTCCTTCGTGAGTCCCTCAATTATCTGGATCGCGCGCTGGGCCATCTCCTCCCGGCTAGAGCCAATGAGAACCGTGCCGTCGTCCTGAACGTCAACGCTACACTTGGTCTCCTCAACGATCGACCGAATGACCCGCCCGCCAGGGCCGATGACCTGCCCGATCTTCTCCTGCGGGATCTGAATGCGATACATCCGCGGGGCATACTGGGAGAGCTCCGACCGGCTGGCAGGGATCGTCTCCCGCATCCGGTCGAGAATCTCCAGACGGGCGTCATGGGCCTGCGCCAGCGCCTTCTCCAGTATCTCCACGGTGATCCCCTTCACCTTGATGTCCATTTGAAGGGCCGTTATGCCCTCGGCGGTGCCCGCCACCTTGAAGTCCATGTCCCCCAGCGCATCCTCCAGACCGGCGATGTCGGTGAGGATGGTGTAGCCGTCGTCCTCGTCCATCACCAGACCCATCGCTATGCCTGCCACCGGCGCCTTAATAGGCACGCCAGCGTCCATAAGGGCAAGAGAGCTGCCACAGACGCTGGCCATAGACGTGCTGCCGTTGCTGGACAACACCTCCGAGACAAGACGAATGGTGTAAGGGAAGTCCTCCTCATTGGGGACCACCGGCTCCAGAGCCCGCTCGGCCAGAAGGCCATGGCCCACCTCGCGCCGGCTGGGGATGCCCACACGTCGCGTCTCGCCTACCGAGAAGGGGGCAAAGTTGTAGTGGTGGAGGAACCGCTTGCTCTCCTCCGGATCCAGGCCATCCAGCCGCTGCTCCTCGCGCTGGGACCCCAGGGTGGCGATCGTCAACACCTGAGTCTCGCCGCGGCTAAAAAGACCCGAGCCATGGGTTCGCGGCAGTAGACCCACCTCGCAGCTAATGTGCCGAATCTCCCCGGGCGGGCGATCGTCCGGGCGGATGCCATCCTGGAGGATCTTCTTACGCACCTGGCTCTTCAGCGCATCAGCGAAAGCGGCCAGCACCTGCTCGGGAGGATAGGTCTCGCCCAGGCGTTCCAGCAATTCCTGCCGCCTTTCCGCCAGAGCCTTCTCCCGCTCATCTTTCGGACGCGCCAGCACCTCCCACCCCTGCTCACCAATGAACTCATCCACCGCCTCACGCACGCCCGCCTCCATCTCGACAGGGACGAAGACCGCCTTGGGCTTCCCTTCGGCGGCCACCACCTCCTCTTCCAGCGCGATGATCTGCCGATTCACCTCATGGCCGAAGGCCAGCGCTCCCAGCATCAGCTCTTCCGAAACTTCGCTCGCACCTCCCTCGACCATCACCAGGGCATCCTTCGTGGACGCCACCACCAGGTCGAGAAGGCTCTCCTTAAGCTGGGAGAATGTGGGGTTGGCCACGTATTGGCCATCCACATGCCCCACTCGCACAGAACTCACCGGCGTGTCGAAGGGGATGTCCGACATGCAGAGCGACGTGGCTGCACCGATCAGGGCCAGGATGTCAGGATCGTTCTCTTGGTCAGCCGACAGCACGGTGATGATGATCTGGATGTCGTTGCGAAAGCCCTTGGGGAAGAGGGGCCGAAGGGGGCGGTCGGTGAGCCTGTCCGCCAGCACCGCCTCGGCACTGGGCCGCCCCTCGCGGCGGAACCAGCCGCCAGGGATCTTGCCCGCCGCGTACAACCGCTCCTCATAGTCGATCGTCAGGGGCAGGAAGTCCCCCCCCTCGCGCGGCTGCGAGCTGACGCAGGCCGTGACCAGCACCACCGTATCGCCGTAGCGCACGGTTGCTGCCCCGTTGGCCTGCCCAGCCAGCTTCCCCACCTCGATCGTCAGCGGGCGCCCACCTATCTCTCGTTCATACGACTTTGGCATAATAGTATCCATCCTCCCGAGCGTTCAGGAACTCCTCACGATCCCTCCGATAGCAACCCTAAAGCTCGGGTACTGCCTCAAAAGGGCGTTGCAGGGGAATCCTCTTCTGTCAGCTACTCTTTTGCCTACCTGCGAAGACCTAGGCTGGCTATCAGCTTTCGGTAGCGTCCGACGTCCGTCCTGCTCAGATAGCGCAAGAGTCGCCGCCGCTGTCCCACCAGCTTCAGAAGGCCACGCCTGGAGTGGTGATCCTTGCGATGAACCTTTAGGTGCTCAGTGAGCTCCCTTATGCGCTCGGTAAGGATAGCTATCTGCACATCCGAGGAACCCGAGTCGCTCGCGTGAAGACGGTGGGCGGAGATGATTTCCTGACGTCTTTCCTTGGTGAGCATCGCCCTCCGATTCGGTAGTTGGGGGCGTCCCTTCCTTCCCTTCTTTCTTCGGGCTGAGTATAGCACAGCATTGTAGCCCGTGCAAGGCAATGTGCGCTATACTTGCTGCAACAATGGTTGGGTATCTCAATCATTCCTATCATCTATCATGGCTAGACTGGCCATAATAACGGATAGCGTGTGCAGTATTCCCCAGGAGATGCAGGAAGAGTACCAGATCGCTATTGTTCCCCTGGCCTTCCTCTTCGGGGAAACTTCCTATGTGGACAACGGCTCTCTGAGCTGGCAGGAGTTCTACGCCTTGCTGAAATCGGCGCGGCGACTGCCCACCACTGCTTCGGCACCACCGGCGGCCTTCCTGGATGCGTTTCGAGAGGCCTACCAGCGGGGCTCTAGAGAGGCCCTCTGCATTGTCACCAGCAGCCAGCTCACCGCCACCTACAATGCCGCCTGCGATGGCGCCGCCCTGGCCAGAGAGCAGATGGCCGACCTCAGGGTAGAGGTGATCGATTCCCGCTGCGCCGCGGCAGCCCTGGGTTTCGTCGTGCTGGCGGCGGCCAGGGCAGCGGCCAGCGGCGCCGCCCTGGAGGAAGCAGCCAACAAGGCCGAGGCCCTGATCCCGCGGCTGTACATGCTAGGCGTTCTGGATACCCTGGAGTATCTGGCCAAGGGCGGGCGGGTACCCCAAGTGGCCGCTTGGCTTTCCGCCCTCCTCCAGGTAAAGCCTCTCTTCCAGCTCCACGACGGCAAAATCAGCCGGTTGGGGGCAGTGCGCACCAAGCCCAGAGCGGTGGCGCGCTTGCTCACGCTGGCCGGGGAGCGCCTGACGCTGGAAAAGCCCCTTCACGTCGCCGTCTTCCACACGCGAGCAGCAGAGGAAGCCGAGGAGCTGGCTGAGAAGGTGCGCGAAGAGTTCCGGCCGACAGAACTCTTCGTCAGCGAGTTCACTCAGGTGATGAGCATCCACACCGGACCGGGCCTGATTGGCCTGGCCTTCTACAATGAGCAATAGACCTGTGGAAGAACAAAGGCAGCAGCTTCTGGAGGACGCCCGCAAGATCGAGGAGTACATCCAGCCGCTGCCGCCGCCCCGAACCAGCCCCGCCCTGGTAGTGCTGAGCGGCCTGCCAGGCAGCGGCAAATCGTACTTCTGCCGCCGCTTCGCCTCCCGCTATCCGCTGGCCCGCCTGGAAAGCGACGCTCTACGCAAGGCGCTGTTCGACCAGCTCACCTACTCCGCCGACGAGAGCCGTCGCCTCTTCTCTGCCTGTCACCTAGTCCTGAGCCGCCTTCTGTCAAGGAGAATCGCCGCCATCTTCGACGCCACCAACCTGCGCGAGATGCACCGCCGCCAGGTCTATCACATCGCCGACGAGCACAAGGCCAAGCTCATCCTGGTGCACCTCCAGGCGTCCCCGGCCGTGGTGCACGAACGCTTGGAGGCCCGAACGATAGGCCCCCATCCCCAGAACCTCTCCGACGCCGGGCCAGAGGTCTACGAACGCATGCAGCATGATGTAGAGCCCATCGGCCGTCCCCACATCAGCGTGGACACCTCAGCCGACATCGAGCCGGCCATCGCGGCCATATTGCAGCAGATAGAGCAACCATGAGGCCTGCCTGTGGGTAGTAAGCCTCTCCTGATCGTGCAGGCCCACATTGACCCGGATATCCTGCCAGAGTTCGAGCAGTGGTATCTGGGGGTGCACCTCCACCACATGCTAAAGATCCCCGGCATCACCGCCGCCTTTCGTGTTCAGTCCTCTCGCCCCGGACCCAACTGGATGACCGTTTTCATCTTCTCCAATGAGGCCATCATCCAGAAGGCCCTCGCCAGCAGGGAAGCCGTCCAGGCCCGCCAGGACTGGGAGCGCTGGCTCCCCCACGCGAGCGAGGTCTCGGTAGAGGTCTACGCAGTGCTCAGGCCCCTGCCCGCCTATCGCCACTGGGACTAGGAGCTCCCATCGTGGGAGCCAGTTCCCCAGCGGCTACTTAAGCCGCCGAGGGCCTTGCCCCCTCCTCCTCGGAGCCCGCCACCCAGGGCAGGCGCCTGGCCAGCCGCCCCAAGGGGGCATAGGCCCAACGCTGCAAGGCCGCAGCGATGCCCACTCCGAGGAGAGCAACCCCCATGCCAGCAAATGCATCGAGGAAATAGTGATTAGCGGTGACGACGATAGCCAGGATCTGCATCACCGGCAGAGCAACACCCAACGGCCAGACGAGAGGATAGCGTCGAAATGCCCAAATGATCCCGGCACCCAGAAGGAAGTCCCAGCCGAAGTGGAGGCTGGGCATCGCCGCATAGGGATTCACGAAAGGCTGCATGGACTGCGCCTGGTAGCCGTAGCCCAGATGGACGTTCATGGTATCCACGAAGGACTGCAAATCGGCATCGAGAACAACCTTGAAGTCGTCTGCTAGCCCCAGCAGGAGGCGGGGAGGAGCCACGGGGTAGAGACCATAGATGATTAGGGAGATGGCCCCCGAAGCCAGGAAGGCATCGCGTAGGACGGTGTACTTGTGCCTGTCTGCGACATACAGAATCAAACCGAAGACAATGATCAGGGGGAAGTGCAGCCAGAAGTAGACGTAGTTCGATGCCTGGATCAGGAACCGGTTATCGATGATCCACTCCTGCATGTCCGGCTCCCAGAAGATGCCCAGCCACCTCTGGGCATCGATGACGTCCAGGGCATTCTGCAAGGCATCGTGGGGCCGATCGATAACGCTGCCCCGCACCAGAAAGTAGAGGAGGAAGGCAAAAGCAACCAGCGCGGCCTCCAGAAGGTCGCGCCGGCCTATGCGACGTATCGCCTGTCGCAGCAGGGCAGCAAGCGCCCCTAGTGTAGTCTTTTCTCCCTCCACAGCGAGGCTTTAGCAGCCTACCTGGCTAGACCCCAGACGACTGCGCCAGGCGCTTGAAGATGCGATCGGGGAGGATCAGCCGCCACAGTCGGGCGCCATAGCGTTGGACAAGAAGAGCAGCGCCTAAACCTATGAAGGCTACCACCGTGCCGGCCAGGACATCGATTATGAAATGATTGCCGGTAGCCACCACCGCTATGAACATGGCCGCGGGCATTGTCACCCCGAAGGCTACTCCGACGAAGTTTCGCATCGTCCAGATAATGCCAATGCCCAGGAGCAGATTCCAGCCGAAGTGGAGGCTGGGCATGGCGGCGTAGTGGTTCACGAAGGCCGCCGGCTGCATATCGTAGTTCACCCTGGAGAAGGCGAACATCGTGTCCACCACCTGGTCGCTCAGGGGCCAGGGGAGAAGGCGAGGCGGCGCCGTAGGTAACAGGTTGAAGATGATCAGCCCGATGCCCCCCGAGATGAGGAAGGCATTGCGCAGGAGCACGTAGCGTTGGCGGTGGAAGAAGAAAAGCCAAAGACCGATGATAATGATGAGCGGGAAGTGGGCGTAGACATAGATGTTGTTGAACAGGTGCGCCAGAACGTCGCTGGACATCACCCAGGCCTGCATCTTCGATTCCCAGACCCAGAGACCGAGGCTCTTTTCCAGCTCGACGATACGGATGGCACGCGAGGTGGCCTCGAAGGTCCGCTCTACCACGAAGCCCCGCACCAGGTAGTAGAGGACAAAGGCCACGCCCACTATGAGGAGCTCAACGACGCCGATCTTGTTGACGAACCGATAAGCTCGATTAATGGCCGGACCCACACGATCAGCCACGGTTCAAGTCCCCTCCTCTTGACCCTAACTTTATTTAAGCACGACCCTGAGAATTTGGCAATGCCCCCCTACCATTTCGTCCTGTTGCCGCCCAGATGCGTTTTCGCTATGATTCCCCTGCGGCCCGATATCTTTTCGGGGCTGCCCAAGGAGCGCCCATCATGGAGATCAAGGTAGAAGTCGGCGATATCAGCCAGCACCCGGCCAGGGCTATCGTAGTCAACCTGTTCGAGGGGACGAAGAGGCCCGGCGGGGCCACCGGCGCTGTGAACAAGGCCCTGGGGGGCGCCATCAGCCAGCTTATCAAGGAAGGGGAGATCAAGGGCAAGTTCAACGAACTCACCCTTATCCACACGCTGGGACGGCTGCCCTCCCCGCGCGTGCTGGTGGTGGGCCTGGGCAAGCAGCAAGAGTTCAAGCTGGATAAGGTGCGCGCCATCACCGGCACCACCCTGCGCTACCTCCGGCGAGTCGGCGCCAAGACGGTGGCCACCGTTGTGCACGGGGCAGGCGTCGGCGGCCTCGACCCTCAGCAGTGCGCTCAGGCCATCGCCGAGGGGACAGCGATGGGCCTCTACCGCTTCACCAGACACAAGAAGAAGAATGAGGACGAGCGGGAGATCGACGCTCTGACCCTGGTGGAGTTCGACCGCACAAAGGCCCCCAGCCTTCGCCGGGGGGTGGCCACCGGCCTCACCCTGGCGGAAGCGGCCAATCGCGCCCGCGACATGGCCAACGAGCCCGCGAACTATCTCACCCCCGCCATCATGGCCGAGCAGGCCCAGGCCGCCGCCCAGGACGCCGGCCTCGAGTGCGAGGTGCTGGAGCGCGAGCAGATGCAAGAGCTGGGCATGGGCGCCCTGCTGGGGGTGGCTCAGGGCAGCGCTGAGCCCCCCAAGTTCATCGTCCTGCGCTACCGCGGCGACCGCCGCCGCAAGGCGACGCTGGGCCTGCTGGGCAAAGGCGTCACCTTCGACTCGGGCGGCATCTCCATCAAGCCCTCGGCGGGCATGCAGGCGATGAAGGGCGACATGTCCGGCGGCGCAGCCGTCATCTCGGCGATGTGGGCCATCGGCAAGCTCAAGCCCACGATCAACGTCACCGCCGTCATCCCCGCCACCGAGAACATGCCCTCCGGTTCGGCCACCAAGCCCGGCGACATCGTGCGAGCGATGAGCGGCAAGACCATCGAGGTGATCAACACCGACGCCGAGGGCCGCCTCATCCTGGCCGACGCCATCGCCTACGCCCGCCAGCAGGGCCTCTCGCCCATCCTCGATGTCGCCACCCTCACCGGATCGATGGTCATCGCCCTCGGCAAGGCGGCCACCGGCTGCATGACCAACAACCAGGAGCTATGCCAGAAGGTCATCGCTGCCGGCGAGGCGGCGGGCGAGAAGTTCTGGCAGTTCCCCCTCTACGAGGAGTACAAGGAACACCTGAAGAGCGACGTCGCCGACATCAAGAACGTGGGCAAGCGCGAAGGCGGAGCGATCAGCGCCGCCCTCTTCCTGGCCGCCTTCGTGGGAGCCACCCCCTGGGTCCATCTGGACATGGCCGGCACCGACAGCGCGGACAAGGACAAGGGCGCCTGGGTCAAAGGGGCCACGGGCATCCCCACCCGCACCCTGGTGAACCTGGTGCTAGCCCTGGCGGGGGAGAGGCAGACCAGAGCCCCCGCTAGGCGGCGGAGCCGGTAGAGCGAGAGCGAGGCGCTGAACCATGGCCGAGCCCAAGGGCAAGCCCCCGCACGCCGGAAAGCGCCTCACCCGCGAGGATGTGCTGCGGCTGATAGAGGAGCACGGCGGCCCCGAGGGCCTGGACTTGCGCGAGGCGGACCTGCGGGAAATCAACCTCTGGAAGGCCAACCTCAACGGGGCCAATCTTAACGGGGCCAACCTCCAAGGAGCTAACCTCCAGTTGGCCGGGCTCGAGCAAGTCTACCTCTGGTTCGCCAACCTTCGACAAGCCAACCTCGGCGCAGCCAACTTGCATGGAGCCGCCCTCTCCGAGGCTAACCTCCAGGGAGCCAGGCTCTACATAACCGACCTCCAGGCAGCCGACCTGTACCGCGCCAACCTCCAGGGAGCCGACCTGGAAAAAGCCGAGCTGAACGAAGCTCACCTCCAAGAAGCCCAGCTGCAAGGAGCGACGCTCTCTGAAGCCGACCTCCACTCAGCCCAACTGCCTGGGGCCAACCTGGAGGAAGCAGACTTGCGGGGAGCCGACCTACGGCGAATCAGGCTTGATGGCGCGACCGTGCGCGGGGCGAATTTCGACGGCGTGCGCTGGGGAGACTACGTGCTCGCCGACGAGAGAGCGGGCAACTTTCACGAGGCGGCCGCCACCTACAGGTCCCTAAAGCAGCGGCACGCGGAGGCCGGCATGTACGATGTCGCCGGGGAGTTCCACTACCGCGAGATGGAGGCCCGCCGCAAGCTCGCCCGGCAGGAACGCCGCTTTCTCCACGCCCTGGGCCTGAACCTCTCCCGGTGGCTTTACGGCTACGGCGAGCGGCCGGAGCGGGTAATCGGCTGGGCGGCGGCTGTCGTCTTCGGGTTAGCCGTTGTCCACTGGCTGTTCGGCACGGTCGCCGGTGGCTTCCTGGACGCCCTCTACTACAGCGCCGTATCCTTTCCGGCGCTCGGCTACGGCGACTGGTCGCCTGAGCCCCAGGGCTGGGCGGGCCGCTTCCTGGGCGCGGGCGAATCGTTTCTCGGCGTCTTTATGATGGCCCTCTTCCTGGTCACCTTCACCCGCAAGATGACCCGCTGAGCCACCGCCAGGCCAGCCCGTCCCTCCCCGCTCACCCTGAGCCTATCTCTAGCCGCGGATACCGCAATCTTCAGGTTTTGCCACGTTCACCCCTTGACACGATTCCGAAGACATGAAATAATCATGGTGCATAGTCTTGATACGGTTAATCGCATCATTTTGGAACGGATGATAATATGTTTCAGCCAAAATATCGCAAGACTCAAGTGATAAAGACAGGCCTTGAGGCCATTGATCGAACCAAGTGGCTCATTGAGAACGTGCTGATCATGCCCAAGTACCAGCTTTGGATTAAGCGCCAAACAACAGTCAGACGTGCTTCTGCCACCACCGGAATCGAGGGCGCTTCGCTGGACGAGGCTGCGGTCGGCGAACTAATCAAGAGTCAGCGTGGAAAACTGAGCACGGAAGAGATCGACAACCTGAACGCTGTCGAGGCGTATGACTTTGTAGACTACCTCAGTGACCAGCCGGACCTTCCTGTTGATGAAGGAGTGATCCGGCAAATCAACCGCCTATTCAAGAAGGGGACTCCTGACGCCAAGGACCCGGGCAAATATCGTAACGGTGAGAATAGAGTGGGCGAGTTCGTCCCTCCGAACCAAGGCGATGTTCCCGCATTGATGCGAGATTTCGCGCTGTGGATTCAGGCTGACACCGAGACGCATCCGATCTTGAAGGCGGGGCTAGCGCATATCCATCTAGTAGCGATTCACCCCTTCTGGGACGGAAACGGCAGAACTGCGAGAGCACTGGCCGTCCTCATTCTGCAAACGTCTGAATACGGCTTCAGAAAGCTTCTGTCTCCAGAGAGCTTGTACTATCAGTTTCGTGACCGTTACTTCACAGCGATTGAGACCACGCTCGGCAAGGAGTTCGGAGGCAGCTACGCTGCCACTCCCTGGCTTGAGTTCTTTGTCCAATCTTTGAATGTACACAGTCGACAACTCGCGGACGGCCTGACGGACTGGCGGCGGGTCATGGATGAGGTTCATGAGGAAGCTCGGGAAGACGGGCTAATTGAGCGGCAAACAGATGGGGTCATCTACGCTGGGAGGATGGGGGAAATCACCAGGAGAGACTACATGGAAATTGCGTCGGTCTCGGCGGTTACTGCCTCGCGTGACCTTCGAAAGCTAGTAGAGAAGGAGTACTTGATTCCCATCGGAAGGGGACGAGGACGGAAATACAGGTACAACTCTGAAGACCGGGAGAAGGCGGAGCCACCACCGGAACAACTGAAGATGCCGCTTGCGGAAGGCGAGTGACCCAATCCGGTCTTCCTCAGCCTCCCTCTCCCCGCTCGTCCTGAGCCTGTCGAAGGAAGCCCGTCGAAGGATGCGCAGGCCTCATGGTTCGACAAGCTCACCATGAGCGGCCCCTTGCGGCGTACGGCATCCCGCTCGTCCTGAGCCCGTCGAAGGATGAGCGGACGCATCTTCCCCTCTACCGCTTCCTCGCGCTGTAGTCCCCGAAGGGCCCGTCCCTGGCCTCGATGGCGGCCCTGATCCCCTTCTCGTCGATCAGCCGCCGCCAGGCCACGCCGTCCGGCGTGTGGCGCATCCAACCATCGAAGATGCAGCCCAGCATCTGCGTCGTCCTCAGGCCCATGCTCTCGTATGCCTGGTTCACCAGCAGCTTCATCGACGCCAACTGAGACACCGGGATGTTGGCCATCCGCTGGGCCAGGCCCTCCACCTCCTGCTCCAGGCGGTCGGCGGGCACCGCCTTGTAGATCAGACCGATACGCTCCGCCGTCTTGCCATCGATGGCGTCGCCTGTCAGCAGATGGCGCTTCGCCCACTCCGGCCCCAGTCGGTACACCCACATGGCGGTCAGCGGCGAGCCCCAGATGCGGGCCGGCGCATAGCCGATCTGGGCGTCCTCGGCGGCGATGATGATGTCGCTGCAGAGCACCATGTCCGTGCCGCCCGCCACGCACCAGCCGTGCACCTGAGCGATGGTCGGCTTGCGACTGTACCACAGGCTCATGAACTTCCGCGCAAGGGTTGTGGTCAGCAAGTAGTCGTCCGTGGGGTCCCACTCCCCCATCGGCGGCCCCGTCAGCAGCCCGGGCGTCAGGTCGAAGCCGGCGCAGAAGGCACGTCCCGCCCCCTTCAGGATGATCGCCCTCACCTCGCCGTCGGCGTTGGCCTCAGCCACCGCCCGCTCCAGCTCGTCCGGCAGATCTAGGCTGATGGCGTTGAGGCGCTCCGGGCGGTTGAGGACTATCCTGGCGATCCTCCCCGCCTTCTCATACAAAAGGGTTTGATAAGCCATAGTCAGCTACCTCCGCAGTGCAGGAACGGCAGGGCCCCTTCGGCTCAGGAGCCCTTGGCCAGAAGTTCAACCACCCGATCGAGGATGCGCTGGGCGACCCCGTATTTGGTCATGACCGGTAGGTGCTCTTCCCCGCCGGCCCGGTCGAGGATGACCACGCGGTTAGTGTCGGCGTCAAAGGCGGTCTCGGGGCCAGCGATATCGTTTGCCACTATCAGGTCGAGTTCCTTGCTCCGCAGCTTCCGACGGGCATTGGCCACCAGGTCCTGGCTCTCGGCGGCGAACCCCACCCTGATCAAGCCCTTGCCGGCCTCGGCCAGGATGTCCGGCGTGCGCGTCAGCTCGAGGCTCAGGGTCTTGGCGCGGCGCTTCATCTTCTGCTCGGCGGTGGCAGCCGGCTGGTAGTCAGCCACGGCCGCTGCCATCACCAGCGCCTGAGCGTCGCGGCACTCCTGAACGACGGCGTCCCTCATCTCGGACGCTCGCTGCACCGGCGCCAGCCTCACGCCGTAGGGAGTGGGCAACGCCGTCGGGGCGCTCACCAGCACCACCTCGGCACCGCGGTCGCGCGCCGCCTCAGCCACTGCGTAGCCCATCTTGCCCGAGGAGTAGTTGCCCACGTAGCGCACGGGGTCGATGGGCTCCCGTGTGCCGCCGGCCGTGACCACTACCTTACGGCCGGCCAGGTCGCCCCCTCGCCCCAGGACGTAGCGGATGGCCCCTAGAATGGTCTCGCTGTCCGCCAATCGTCCCAGGCCCATACGCCCCGATGCCAAGCGGCCCATCTCCGGACCCACAATGGTCATGCCCCTCTCTCGCAGGGTATCCAGGTTGGCCTGGGTGGCAGTATTCTCGAACATCTGCGAGTCCATCGCCGGGCAGACGAGCACCGGCGCCTTGGTCGCCAGGACAGTCACGCTCACCATGTCCTCGGCCAGGCCGTGAGCGAGGCGAGCGATCGTCGTGGCCGTGGCCGGCGCCACCACCAGCACATCGGCGCGGCGGGCCAGCTCCACGTGCTCGAGCGCTCCGCCGAACATGTCGTCGATAACGCTGCCTTGAGCTACCGACCGAAGGGTCAGGGGCGTAACGAATTCGGTGGCTGCCGGCGTCATCACCACATCGACGCTGGCGCCGGCCTGCACCAGCTTGCTGGCCAGTTCGGGCGCCCTGAAGGCAGCGATACTGCCCGTTACCCCTAGAACGACAACCTTGCCCTTCAACATCTCAGCAATTCATCTCGCAGATGAAGCGCAGCCCCTTCAGAGTGAGTTCGGTGTCCACCACGTCGATAACGTCCGTTTCCTGGGCCACCATCTCGGCCCAGCCACCGG
>Ga0307438_1001298_pt1 | contig 16146 bp, 20 predicted proteins | sample SalMarWE160110MG_FD_202144 | JGI IMG/M metagenome (GOLD analysis project Ga0307438, IMG submission 202144) | Salt marsh sediment microbial communities from the Plum Island Ecosystem LTER, Massachusetts, United States - WE1603-110 | ecosystem: Environmental > Aquatic > Marine > Intertidal zone >... | reverse complement strand
TGCTTCTTAACTACCTTCTCAAACCACAGGTCTAAAATGTAGTGAAGGTAAATATTAGCCAGTAGCGGACTTAAGACTCCACCTTGTGGCGTGCCTTTATCTGTCTGAATAAATTTACCTTCTTCCATTATCCCTGCTTTCAAGAAGCGAACAATTAACCGCAACAAGCTTGTGTCTTTAATCCTTTGCCTCAGGCACTCCATCAGCCAGCGGTGGTCTATGGTATCAAAGAACTTCTTAATATCCATATCTACCACATAGTTGACAGGCTTGGTCATTATGGTCTTGTCCAGCACTTCTAAGGCATCGTGGCAACTCCTGTTAGGACGAAATCCGTAGGATACATCTATGAAGTCCACTTCAAAGATTGCCTCAAGGATTTTCTTTATCCCCATCTGCACTATCTTGTCCTCAACAGTAGGAATCCCCAGCCCCCGTTTGCTTCCATCACTTTTCGGTATATAAGCCCGTCTGACTGGCTGTGGCTTATACTTCTTTGCTTTTAACCTGACCACTAAATCCTTGATGTTCTCTTCTAAAGAGACTTCATATTCCTTAACACTTACCCCATCTATCCCAGAAGCTTTATCCCTTTTCAGCTCCCAGAAACAGCTTTTTAGAAAATCCTCTGTAAGCAGATGTGCTAGTGATATGAACTTACTTTTCGGATTTCCTCTGGCTCGTAAGGTTAGAGACGCAAGTTTTGTTCCCATCTGTCCCCCAGTTCTGCGTCTGGCAGATGTGTCCCCTGCCTCCCTTCGCATTGCTGCTACTCCCTTCTCTCCATCCCCATTACGGGATTTCTTCGATACTATGGAGCAGTCCGACTGCCAATGTATAATATCTTGCCGTATCTTGCCGTTTATAGGCTTGATACTGCATTCTCTTGGGGAATACATTGGCTCTCCCGAGTTCATACTGGCTCTTTGACATCTTGACACGGCCTCAGACCCCGCCGGGCCCTCGCAATCTCGCTCATATCGATTGCAAGAGTTCTGTCTGCTACTCAATGAACAGTATCGACCTCCGACACGATGGTAGATTTCGGGGTTCAATCCCTTCACTTGCGTTGTGTCCCGATGTCTCCCGTCCCTCAGCTTCATTTAGGTTGTTACCTCCCTAAATGTGAAGTTTGGTATTGGGCTGGTAGCTAACCTTTGCCCAAGTTGGACTTTCACCAACAAGAACCAATACGCTTTCCTCGGCACACTCATTTTTTCACCTCCATAATGATCTTATCTGCCACACCCAACCCCAGGGATGTGCTGGCTTCATCTACCCTTACCACGACTGGTCCCTTTATGGGCTGTTTTGTTTGCATCTTAAGTTTTTTGCCCACCCTTATGCCCATGCCTGCCACTTTTTTCCGTAGATCCTCCTCAATGCTTTTTACAATCCCTTCTTCCTCATAACCCATTTCAGAAAGCTTTTTTTCCATCCTTATATCCTCCTTACCCTCACTTTTTGCGCCATACCCCGGCCAATAGAAACTATGTTTCTACCTACCTCAACTGTAATGGGACCATGTTTGGATATTACTCGCACGATGCTACCTTCAAATAAACCTCTAAGGAGTAGTTTCTGTCTGAGACCGCGCCCTCCCTCAATTGCCACAATTCTCGCCCATTCACCAGGTCTTAGCTGAGTTAGCACCATTTTTAGGAAATCTCTCTTTTCGTATGACCGGGGTAAGCCATAGCTAATGGTATGATTTTTGGTCGCTCCATCGTTTCTCCCTGCTAATAATCTGATGTAGTTAAATATAACTGCGATTGCGAAGCAGTTGCAACAACATTTCAAAAAAAATTAATCTCTCATTTTACTCTGGCATTGCTTGCAATACCCTCTAATTCCCAATTTGTGCTCTACAGGCTTAAAGCCATATTTTTTACAGACCGCTTTTTGCAATCTTTCTATCCCCTCATCTCTGAACTCAATCACCCTGCCACAATTTAAACAAATCATATGATCATGATGCTTATGACCAAAAATATGCTCGTATTTAATCTTATCCCGACAGAGTAAGGTCTCTTTTATTATCCCGCTATCTATGAGCAGAGGAAAAGTCCGGTAGATGGTAGCCCGAGAGATATCACCATTTTCTTTGCGTAATTGTTCATAAAGTTGGTCAACGTCAAAATGAGTATGGAGAGAAAGTATGGTTTTCAAAATCATTCTTCTCTCGGGAGTAAATTTTAACCCCTTCATTTTTAAATAATTCCTGAATTTACCTTCTGCAGTAATCATTGTAATTAATTCTCAATTGCAATTGTATACGTTATACATTTATTTTTCGGTTTGTCAAGAGGGCGCGTTAAGCCATCCTGCCAATTTCTCTTTGTGGCCCCAATATAAGGCAAAAGCAATGGAGCAGCATAAGCAAGGCAGGGCCCCCAACCCATAGTAAAACCAGCTATTAACAGTTTTAAAGAATTAGAAAGCATCCTTTATTTTTATCTTTTTTCCTGCACCAGAAAGAATAAACTCTTTTCCATAGGCTTTTTTAAACAGTTTTCTCAAGTCCTTCTACCAAACAGGAAAAGCCCCATCTTATCCTTGTTTTAATTAAGATTTTGGTATATAATAATTATAATATGAATCCTATGTCTCAAATAAAGCTGGAAAGTAAGAAATATCCGCAATACTGCGGATAATATTCCAAATTGGAAGTATAAACGCAATTCGCAAATTGCTTCGCAACTGCGCAAACCTGAGTCCCGTTAGCCGCAATATGCATGAGGCTGTAAAATGGAATTCCTTCTATTCTCAAAAATATCTTTCGAAGTCTCTGACCCAGTTGCTTTAATCGAATCCTACTGCTTCCAAAGCAATTTCTATGCTAATTACGACCTTCTGAGCGATAGAAAAATTGAGGATGTGAATAAAATAGGCGCACGCATAGGACAAAAGCTCCTTCCAAAATGCGAGGTTGTAACTAAAAATACAAAAAAATTGTGCATATTCGAATACGACCTTGATGGTTTTTTAGAACTGAATAATAAAACCAAGAATTATCACATTAAGGAACTCAATCAGAGGACTATTAAGAAATTATTGGAAATCAACGGAATTGGGTTGTCAAAAGCTACGAAGGTTCTACATACACTTTATCCAAAAATCATTCCAATGATTGATAACGCACCTCAGGAGGAATATCGTAAAGAAATTAATTCGCAATGGATGGAAGAGCAATCCGATCAAATCTTAATTGATTACTATAATAACCTAAGAGAAGATGATAATTGGCAACATCTAACTCAGATTTTTGACATTATTTCTAAAAATAATCTTGTAGGTTTAACGAAGGTGAGAATTTTTGACATTTTTTGGTGGTCATATTTAAAATCTAAAAAACTAAGGCAGGAAAGAAATATTAATTGGTCCACGATAAAATGAAGGAACACATACTGCGGCTAACAGTGACTAAAAGGCTTCGTTATGCTTCGCCCAAATTTGCTATTGCAAACTTCTTTTATCCGCAAGACGTTAAATGCAATGCCCGACGCCATAATAAAGAGAGGTGAAAAACATGACTAAAGAACAAAAATTCTATGATGCTTTGAAAGATATCTTCGTAGGTGCAAAGGTAGAAGGAGAATCAGGGTATATCAATTTAATGAGGATTAAATCAAGGTATTATGAAAAGGGTGCTTTTCCAAAACTCCAAGTGGATATAGAGAAAGCATTAAAACCATTCCCAGAATTTAGAGAAGAATTTTTTGATAAACTCTACACCTTCTTTAACCGCTATTTTTCAGAAAGCGGGTCAATTTACTTCAGATACACGCCCATTCATCAAAATGTTTATGAGAAAGTATATACCGATGATAAGGATGTTATTTTATTCTGGAAAACCCACATGCTTTATTATGTTAAAACTGATAGATTGTTTAATAATCTAAAAGTAGAAATAAATGGTTTCAAATTCTTTTTTGATGTTTCTACACTTGAATATAAAAAAGCAAATGAGAAGCGAGAAATTGTTTATGAGTTTAAAGAGAAAAGGAAAGATGGAATAATTGTTTTTAATGTCTTTTATTCTGAAAGAGGTAAGAAAACAAAGATTACTGAGATTTTAAGGGCATTGAATAGGGAAGGAGTAAGAATAACAGAAGATAGTTTAGAGAATGCATTTAGAGTTTTTGAAAAACAAAGCGAAGTAGATTACTTTATAATATTACCCCAAAGATTAATGAGCAATTTCTTAGAAAATCAGCAGTTGAATTTGTCAAAAACAATAATCCCTCTAAGGTGTCCCTGAGGATTGATGATATTCAAACTGTGCTTTTTACTATAAAAGATATTACTGAATATCTTACAGATAAAGATAAAATCCGTGATTCCGTTAATAAGTGCGACAAAGCAGTTCTTCATAAACAAATATTACAAGAACTGGTTAATGACGATGTTTTTTTAGAGAAATTATATCTTCGTCTTTGGAAAGAATATTACAACATTAAGAATATTCAGGTCCAAACAAAACTTGGGGATAAACTTTTACAAAATACATCTTTTGGAGAAAGATGCGGAATCGTTATTTCTATTATTTTAATTGCCGGAACAAATCCTATTGTATTTGATCAGCCCGAAGATAATCTTGATGGTAAATTTATTTCTAATGTTCTTGTTCCACTTATAAAAAAACGAAAATTGTGCCGACAGGTAATATTAATTACCAGAAACGCGAATATTGTAATTAGTGGGGATGCTGAATTAATCCACATTTTAGAACAAGATAAAAGTGAAAGAAAGACAAAGATTTCTCCAGCAAGTATTGAAAATACAAAATATAGAGACAACTATATCTGGATATTAGATGGAGGTAAAGAAGCATTTGAAAAAAGAGAAAGAAAATATGGGTTTAAATTATGAAACATCTTAAAGAATCCCAAATAACCGAATTCAAATCCAATTGGCGGGATGAGCATTTCAAAGTAATTAGTGCCTTTGCAAATGCAAATGGTGGTAATTTGATAATCGGGGTAGATGATGACGGTAGTCCTGTGGGGATAAAAAATTCAAAGAAATTGCTGGAGGATATTCCAAATAAAGTAAGAAATAAGGTTGGAATTATACCATCAGTCAATATTGAGAAAAGAAAAAATAAAGAGGTAATTAAAGTTATAATAAAACCTTCATCAGTTCCTATTTCCTATGATGGTAAGTATTATATACGCAGTGGCAGCACCACCCAAGAATTGAAAGAAAAAGAGTTGGCTGATGTCCTTTTGAAAAAATTTGGTAGAACTTGGGATGAAATTGTTGAAGAAAAAGCTGAATTTGATGATTTAAATAGAGAGACTGTTGTTAAGTTCAAAAGACTGGCTGTAGATCGGATTCCTTCTATTGCAGAGGAAAAAGACTGGAAAACAGTTTTGGAGAAATTAAATCTGATTAAGAACAGCGATCTCAAGAGAGCAGCAATTCTTCTTTTTGGTAATAATCCACAGAGATTCTATATTCAGTCCTGTGTAAAAATTGGAAAATTTTTAACAGAGACAGACATACAGACAACTGATATCGTAGAAGGTAATCTTTTTGAACAACTCGAAAACACGCTTGAGATTTTGAGATCAAAGTATTTGAAGAGCAACATAAGTTACGAAGGTATCCATAGAAGAGATATTTTGGAATATCCTTACGATGCTTTGAGAGAAGCAGTTATTAATGCTTTGATTCATAGAGACTATATTGGTACATCAAATATACAAATCAGGATATATGATGATAAACTTATTATTATGAATGAAGGAAAATTACCACCAGAAGTTCCCGTAGAGAAGTTAAAAACAGAACATTTGTCAAAACCAAGAAATACGCTTTTAGCCAAAGTTTTTTACTTTGCAGGATTCATAGAAAGCTGGGGAAGGGGGACAATAAAAATTGTTGAAAATTGCGTGAAACAGGGACTCCCGGAGCCTGATTTTATAGAAGAATATGGGGTAATGAAGGTTATATTTTACAAGGATAAATTTACCGAAGAATTCCTTCAAAAAATGGGGCTTAATGAGAGACAAATTAAGGCAGTAATGTATATGAAGAAGACAGGCAGGATAACTAACAAGGAATACCGGGAGATTGCCAATACTACGAAGAAAACTGCTAGTCGCGACCTGTCAAATTTGGTTAAAAAAGAGATATTAAAACAGGTGGGAAGCACAGGAAAAGGGACTTTTTATACCTTAAAGGAGCCAAAGGGGACATAAAGGGGACATAAAGGGGACATAAAGGGGACATAAAGCCATAAAGACGCCGGAGGGCAACAAAGGGGCAAAGAACTAAAATGACAAGAGTATTCTTACAGGACATAATTGAAGATTTAAGGTTTGAGGATTTGCCTGCTAACTGGAATTCATTTGATTTGGAGGCTTTTTCCAAAAGCAAAAGGCTCTGGGATTATCAGCAAGAAGCAGTAAAAAACGCTATAAAGATTTTGTGGAAGTATTTTGAGGATTTTGTTGATTATCAAAGAGATGTAGAAGTAAGCCAAGAAAGAAAACAAAAGTTTTTCAACTGGTATAAAGATAACGGATTAGAAGAAGATTTAGATATTAAGTTAGATAGAAGAAAAAGAAATATCTATAACCTTTTAACCGAATATTATCCTTATGAAGACAGAAAAATCTCCTATGAGCATTTCATCAACCGTATGTGTTTCTGGATGGCAACGGGAAGTGGAAAGACCCTTATTATTATTAAACTCATTCAATTTTTAGCAGAGTTAATTAAAAGAAAGGAAATTCCACCATATGATATTTTGGTTTTAACTCATAGAGATGACTTGATAGAACAACTTAAAAAGCATGTGGATGAGTTTAACTATGCAAACGAAACAAAAATAATTTTAAAAGAACTAAAGGATTATCCTGAGGTTAAGAGACAACGAATGTTATTTGGGATCCCCGTATTTTATTACCGTTCCGATAATCTGAGCGATGAACAAAAAGAGAAAATTATTGATTTTAGGAATTATGATAATGACGGGAAGTGGTATATCTTTCTAGATGAAGCACACAAAGGAGATAGGGAAGAGTCAAAGAGACAGCATATTTATTCCATCCTTTCAAGAAATGGTTTCTTGTTTAACTCCTCTGCAACTTTTGTAGACCCAAGAGATGTTATAACCTGTGCTTTTGAATTTAATCTTTCAAGTTTTATTAATTCAGGATACGGAAAACACACGAGTATTTTAAAACAAGAGATAAGAGCATTTAGAGATGATGAGGATTATAGTGGTGAAGAAAAACAGAAGATTGTCTTGAAATCATTGATTCTTTTAACTTATGCGAAAAAGTTTCACAATGAAATAACAAAAATTCAGCAAGGGTTATATCATAAACCACTACTTTTAACTCTGGTTAATTCTGTTAATACTGAAGATGCGGATTTAAAACTATTTTTTAGAGAGCTGGAAAAAATTGGGAAAGGAGATACTGAAGAGGAAGTTTTTAGGGAAGCTTTGAATGAACTCTGGGAGGAAATGAAAGAAGAACCTGAATTTATGTTTGAAGATGGCAAGAGAATAAAAATAAACGAGGCGATTTTTAAGAATATAACTAAAGAGGATGTTTTATACCATATATATAACTCAAAAACAAACGGAGAAACTGAAATTTTAAGAAGATTGTCCAATAGGAAGGAGTTAGCTTTTAAGTTAAAGACAAGTAGTAGACCTTTTGCGTTGATAAAGATTGGCGATGTCTCTGGATGGCTTAAAAATGAATTTGTTGGATATGAAGTTCAGGAAAGGTTTGAAGATGAGACTTATTTTGAGAATTTAAATAGAGAAGATTCTGATATTAACATTCTGATGGGCTCTCGTAGTTTTTATGAAGGATGGGATTCTAATAGACCAAATGTGATTAATTTTATCAATATAGGGATGGGACAGGATGCAAAAAAGTTTATCCTTCAATCTGTTGGGAGAGGAGTGAGAATCGAACCGATAAAAAACAATAGAAAGAGATTATTGCAGGTTTATAATGCCAAGGAGATTGATGAGGATTTATTTAACAATATCAAAAATAAAGTCTTACCAATAGAAACTCTATTTATTTTTGGAACTAACAGGAATGCATTAGTTACGATAGTTCAGGAGCTAGAGAAGGAAAGGAAAAAGGAGGGTGAGACTCAACTTAAACTTTTTGTAAATTACGATGCTAAAAAACATAAGTTATTGATACCAACTTATGGATTAGCTGATTATCCACTCATAAAGAACAGAGAATTAGCAAAGTTTGAAATAGCTCAAAAGGAATTGGAAATCCTTAAAAGGTATACTGAATTTCTATCAGACGATAGAATATTGCTTATGCTGTATAATACCGAACCAGAAAAGATTAAAATTTTAAAGGAGAGTTTAATCAATCCTGATAATTACAAATATGGCGAAAAGAGTTTCAAGAATATAGATTTACTTATTCAAAGAATATTTGATTATTTCAGTGTTGTGCCAGAGGAGTTTGAGGATTTGAAAGAATTAAAGGAGGAGATAAGGCATTTTAAAAATATCAAGGTTTATTTGAAAGATATTAGCGAGATACAAAAGAAAATTGAGAAGGTAAAAAATTATCCACGTCAGGTAAAAGAATTACAAGAGCAGTATGGGAAAATCTCCCCTCAAGAATATACAGAGAGGGCGAAAAAATTAAGTGGCGAGAAATATTTTGAAAGTGATCATAAGAAAATCAAAATCAAATATATTGCCAATCATTATTACATTCCACTTATTTTATCTCTTGATGAAAAGGTAGATTATATCAAGCACATAATTAAAACTCAAAGCGAGGCAAGGTTCATCAATGATTTGGAAGATCATTTAACCAAAGCTGATAACAAGTTCAAGGAATTTGATTGGTGGCTGTTCAGCAAATTGGATGAAAGTTTAGATGAAGTTTATATCCCATACTATAATCCCAATGCGAACAAATTTAGCCGTTTCTACCCAGATTTTATTTTTTGGTTAAAGAAGGGGAATAATTACTTCATTGTTTTTGTTGATCCAAAGGGAACTGAACATACAAGCGCATACCGAAAAATTGATGGATATGCACAATTATTTGAAGAAAACGGAAAGGAAAAGGTTTTTAATTACAATGGATTTAAAGTCAGAATAAAATTGCTCCTAAGACCAGAAGATGTTTCAAAAGCTCCTGCGGAGTATAGACAATATTGGTTTGATAATATTGAAAAGATGGTAAAAGTGGCAAAATGATTAACAAAAGATTTTATAGCGTCGGGCACTCTGCGGATTTGCTTCACAACCTTGCCCTTTGGGTCATATAAAGTCATGCATAAACGAAGTACTTCGTAAAACATGCCAATTTGGGAGCATAAACGAAGTAGTTCGGTTATTTTAAGTTAGCTGCAATTGGAGGCAGGAAAGGAGGATATTATGAGGAGTATGCTTAAGTTAGTTCTGGTTGCAGTGGCTTTGGTATCCTGTGCTATTTTCTCTTTTGTGGAGGGAAAGAAAGAAAATGCTCAGGAAAAATAAGAAGGTGTGATTATCTCATACGACGCACTAATTAGCTGTTTCTTCGACCAGGACGGAAACTGGTTGCTGCCGGAAAAGAGAGTTAACTTTGCCGAGGATGAGGGAAAGAGATTTGCGATAACCGCCCAGGCAGCGGGGAAGAAACTGGTGTGCCCTGTCCAATGGCAGGATATTGCAAGATGATGGAAAGAGAGGAAGCGTGTTTGAGGTTAATTAAAGGTTTATTAGAAAACAAAATCAGTCCCATGATGTAAAAAAAGAAAAACCCCAAAAAGTTTTGGAGGTGCTATATGAGATATAAAGTAAATCTCAAAAAAACAGAAGAAGGTTATTCTGTTTGGGTGCCCGGTTTGCCTGGTTGCTGGTCTCAAGGGAAAACAGAAGAAGAAGCATTGGAAAACATTAAAGATGCCATACAGTCATACTTAGAGACTGTCGAGGGACTAAGCAAAGGCAAAGAGTCTCGTTATGTAGAAGTAACCTATGCCTAAATTATCAGGGATAAACCACCGGCGAGCAGTAAGGTCATTTCAAAAAGCAGGTTTTTGGATAGCAAGGGAAGGTAAGCATATCGCAATGACAAATGGCGAAAGGATTATCACTATTCCGAGAGCAAATCCTGTTGATGCCTTTACAATGGCAGGTATTGTAAAAGATGCTGGACTTACCATTGAAGAATTCAAGAAACTTTTATAAGCCCTGCCTGCAACGGCAGATAAAAAATGAGAAACTTTCAAGCAAAGATGTTTAATATGGAGGAGGCTGGATATTCATTAGAAAAGGAATTTAATTTCTTACCAGAACAACACTTTACAATTTATTCAAAATAATGAGAGGTGACCTTCAAAGCATAGGGATGAAATTATGAATGAGATAAAGTACAAACCAATTGGAGTCATCCATTCCCCCTTCAAAGAACCCAAAGGAATACCTATACAACCAGCAGGTGCTCAGGGTATTGATGGAACAGTTGAATTGTTCCCAGAATATACGGAAGGCTTAAAAGATGTCGAAGGCTTTTCTCACCTAATTTTGATATACCACTTTCATTTATCTAAGGAGTCGCCCCTAAAAGTGAAACCATATATGGATAACAAGGTGCACGGAGTTTTTGCAATGCGAGGTCCGAGTAGACCAAACTCAATCGGCATTTCGATAGTGCGTCTTGTCAGGGTTGAAGGCAACATACTGCACATTCAAGATATAGATATTGTGGATGGAACTCCTCTTTTGGATATCAAGCCTTATGTTCCAGAATTCGATATACGAGAAGTAGAGAAAACGGGATGGCTTGAGAAAAATGTGCATAAACTTTCAACATCAAAAGATGATGGGAGATTCACAAAATAATTTGTACAACTTCTGATAACAGAGTGTACGGCGTGGTATGCGCCTTGTTCTTTTGCTTTTTAAATGATCAGATTCAACACGTAATAGATAAGCTGAAATCCAAAAAAAACAAGAACTACTCCACAAACTACCTGAAAAGTCTTGAGCAATTTAGCTGACCTAAATAGCTTCTCTGGAATAATACCCATCAAAGACCCTAATGCTATGGGGGCAAGTGCTGTACCTGCCGCAAACACCGCAGCATACAATATACCTGCTAAAACAGCATTTTCTGCTACACAGGCAATATAGGTGAGAATTGCTACATATGGAACACAAGGGGCGATGCCCATCAAAAAACCAAATAAAAAGATACTTATAGTACCTTTATCTAATATGGTCTTTCCAATATGCATCTTAAACCCTTTGCCCAAAATGATAAGTATACCCATTGTTGTCATAAAAAAGGCTACAATTAAATAGAGCCAACCGGACTTTTGAGGTGGAAAAAATCGATTGATAGAGCTAAAAGCCACAGTGGCAAGTCCACCCAAAATAGCAAGAGCCAAAAGTCTACCAATTGAAAAGACTAAAGCAACTTTTAAGCCATCCTGCCAATTTCTCTTTGTGGCCCCAATATAAGGCAAAAGCAATGGAGCAGCATAAGCAAGGCAGGGCCCCCAACCCATAGTAAAACCAGCTATTAGTAATCTCAAAGAATTAGAAAGCATCCTTTATTTTTATCTTTTTTCCTGCACCAGAAAGAATAAACTCTTTTCCATAGGCTTTTTTAAACAATTTTCTGGCAAGATCACCTGAGCAATGACAGGGAGCCACTTTCTTAACCTTTTGTTCTTTTAGTCCTTTGGCAATACCCTTGATTTGCCAGACATTCATCCAGCACAAATGAAAACCACCTAATACTAAGTAGACATCAGTTTTAAGCATCTCTTTTGCCCTCTCAACGATATTTACAACTCCCGGATGAGCACAACCTGTAATTACTACTAGTCCCTTAGACGTTTTTATTATAAGAGACTCCTCTTTTATCCAAGTTCCAAGTTCTCCTGTGGAATAGGCATTTTTGCAGATTTTCATTGAACTATGAACCTCAACCAATTTTGCACCTACCTTTTTGACTTTATCTTTGATACTTTGAGGAAAAGACTTTGGCATGTAGACAGTAACAAGGGGATTTTTCTTCAAAAAATCAGATAGTCCACCAATATGGTCATAATGAATATGAGAAAGAACTATTACATTTACTTTCTTAGGATCGATCTTGAGTTTTTCCATATTCTTAAGAAGCACCGAACCCTCACCGCCGACATCAAAAAGAATGGTTTTCTCAAGTCCTTCTATCAAACAGGAAAAGCCCCATCTTGTTTCCAGTTCTTCATTATAGGGATTATTATCATAAATTATGGTGATAGTTAAATCTTCAGCAGTACTGGAGACCTCTTCTACCACATTAGATATAAGTTCTTCTTTTTCCACCTTTTTGTATTCAAAGAAAGTAATTATCCCTACTGTTACACCAATAAGTATAGCTAAGGTGAGGATAACTAACAGAGTTATTTTCTTCATTTGTCTTTAAGGGGAAAGAAAATTTATTTGGCCTCTACACCAAGCTTTTTTTTAGCTGATTAAACTTCCGGGAGAAACTTCCTTATCAGGATGTAATAAAATTGGCACCTCTTCCTCTACAGCAGCTAATAGCATACCCTGACTCTCAACACCCCTGATTTTTCTCGGCTCTAAATTCACCAAAACAGGGATTTGCTTGTGGATTAATTCTTCAGGTTCATAATATTGGGCAATTCCTGCCACTAATTGTCTTTTTTCTTTTCCTATATCGACTTCAAGTTTTAATAATTTATCTGTACCTTCAACTTTTTGCGCTGAAAGAATCTTCCCAATCCTGATTTCTAACTTTTTAAAATCTTTAAGTGTGATCATATATCCCTCTCTCTACTCTTTGGAGTATTCATTTTTGTCTTAAAATTTTGAATATACCCTTGATTTCTGTAGATTCAGATACTCTTGATAAAAAACCATTATTCTTCCCAGATAAAGAAAATTAAAATAGCCCCCATCAAAAAAAGATGTGATACTCAAAAAAAGAATAGCAGGAAACCGAATGGGTTGCAAGTCTTTTTCCTGGACGAGGAGAACTTCTTTAAGGAAATAATGGAATCTTCTTGTTAGAGAATCTTGGAGGAAATCTACAGAAAATTTTGGATTTGACCAGTTTTTACCCCAATCATCCCGTATTCTTGTTTTAATTACGATTTTGGTATATAATAATTATAGTATGAATCCTATATCTCAAATAAAGCTGGAAAAAGAAGATAAAAGGATTAAATTAATCCTTCCCTACAATCCTACCTATATCAAAAAAATCAAGACTGTTCCTGGTTATTATTGGCACCCCGATAAAAAATATTGGAGTTTTCCCTACTCAAAAGATATTTTAAAAAGGATTTTGTCCATTTTTAAAGGTGAAAATATTCAAGTAGACTCTACCTTACAAGTTTCTTTTAATCAAAAATCTGAGGAAGAGAGACCGAACCAGGTCCAAACCACAGAGGCGGTGAAGAAAGAACTCAAATTAAGAGGATATAGCCAGAATACAAGAAAAGCATATCTACATCATGTTGAACGATACATTAGTTATTTTGCAAAAGATCCGAAAGAGCTTGATGAAAAACATATCAGAGATTATATGCTTTATTTGGTTGATAAGGAGAAAGTATCGAGGGCATATCATGATCAGGCAGTAAGTGCTATGAAATTCTTGTATGATTGTGTATTAAATGCACCAAAAGCAGGTATTGCTAAACATTTGACAGTTCACACCTTGCGCCATAGTTTTGCTACCCATCTCTTAGAAAGTGGTACAGATTTACGATATATTCAGGAATTACTCAGACATAAAAGTTCAAAAACAACAGAAATTTATACTCACGTCAGCCAGCGAGATATCAGACGGATTAACCCAGCCCTCTATGCTTATGGATTATGTATATATTCTAAAAAACAGTAGGACTAAAAGGGTTTATATTGGTTATACCAAGAACTTAAAAAGGAGATTAATTGAACACAAGAAAGAAGATAGTGATATAGAATTAGTTTACTATGAAGCTTACAATAATGAAAAACAAGCTCGATTAAGAGAGAGGAGATTAAAGCTATATGGTAGTGCTTGGCGAGGGCTAAAGAAAAGATTAGAAGTATAATGCTTAGAGAGCTGGGTTGGAAGCAGATGAAAATAGCAAAAAGTTACAAATTGAGGCTTCATCTAGAGTCATGCATAAACGAAGTACTTCGTAAAACATGCCAATTTGGGAGCATAAACGAAGTAGTTCGGTTATTTTAAGTTATCTGACATCTGGCTTCATAATAATACGAAAGAGGGATTTTAATGAAGGAATCAATATACTTCGAGACAACAGTTGTAAGCTATTATACTTCTAAACCCAGTCGAGATATCATAGTTCTTGCTCATCAAGAAATTACACGGCAATGGTGGCCTAAGGCTATAAGGCGATACAATGCTTTTATCTCTGAGGTTGTAATTGAAGAAGCTAGTTCTGGTGACCCAGAGGCTGTCAAAAGAAGGTTAGAGGAACTGAAAGATTTTCCTCATCTGGAATTGGATGATAAGGTTGAGGAAATGGCTCAGGTATATATGGAAAGATTAGAAATTCCAGAGAAATCTTTTCGTGATGCTACTCATCTTGCCGTTGCCTCTGTGCATAATATTGATTATCTTGTAACATGGAACTGTACTCATCTTGCTAATGGTGAAGTTATTAAGAAATTGATGAAGATAAACGAATCCTTTGGTATCCATACACCAATTATTTGCACACCAGAGGAGTTAATGGAGGTATAGCTATGTGGCAAGACCCAATTGTTCAAGATGTCCGCAAAGCAGGTGAAGCGCTTGCAAAACAAGCAAATTATGACCTGCACACCTTTTTTCAAAACTTGCGGAACAATGAAAAGAAACGAAACTCTAAGGTAGTTTCAAGAGCAGAGGGTAAAGTATCATCTTCAAAGACGCCAGACGTCAGATAACAAAGCATATACGATACGGGCTTACGTCCTTGCCCTTTGGGACATTTTGCTATCGCAAAACGTCGTATATGCTGGAAACGTTAAGCAAAACGTCGCTTCGCTTCATTTTGCTTAACGGGAGTGGGGCTTATTTGGAAAAAATGATTTTTGTATTTGGAATATATTAAAATCGTGATATTATTGTATTAGGAGGTGATTGTAAAATGAGAGAAAATTTATCTTTTTCTGAGATTAAAAAACGGTTTGATTCTGAGTGGGTACTTGTTGGAGACCCTGAAACTGACGATGTACTTAACATCAAGAGAGGTATAGTATTGTGCCACAGTAAGGATAGAGATGAAGTATATAGAAAAGCAAGAGAAATACACCCAAATCACTCTGCTATTCTATATACAGGTAAATTACCCGATGATGCGGCGGTTGTATTATGAAGATTACATTTGATCCCACTCAAGGTTTAATTGTTATCCCTACTCGATTATACGGCCTTCATACAGATACGATAGCGCGTCTCGCGTTGGATACAGGCGCAACTGGTTCAATGATTAACTGGGACGTGGCAGTACTTCTAGGAATCGTTACTTTTGATTAGGACAAGCAAGAATATTTGGATGCCCGACTTCAGCTAACACCGCATAAAAGGTTCGTGCCCCTTGGGTGCTCACCCAAACCCAGCCCTCTATGCATCTTATTAGAGGGCAAGGAGTAAATTAAGTTAAATGTGGAGACTTTGTAATGAGAATAAGATTAAAAAGCTTAGAGGGCTGGGCTTCTTTTATGCTCAAACGTTAAGCAAAATGTCGCTTCGCTTAATTTTGGTTAATGGGACTCGGGCTTCGTCCTTGATAGGCTTGTTCGCGAAGCGAACTTCGCCTAACTTCAGGTTTGCGGTTTCGCTTCGCTGCACCCAAAGGGCACACTTCGCAGCTCCTTCGCAAGTCCGAATCCCGTGAGGCGCAATTGATTTCGGACGTTAATATTGGAGATAAAAAATGAGAAACTTTCAAGCAAAAATGTTTAATATGGAGGAGGCTGGATATTCATTAGAAAAGGAATTTAATTTCTTACCAGAACAACACTTTACAATTTATTCAAAATAATGAGAGGTGATCTTCAAAGCATAGGGATGAAATTATGAATGAGATAAAGTACAAACCAATTGGAGTCATCCATTCCCCCTTCAAAAAACCCAAAGGAATACCTATACAACCAGCAGGTGCTCAGGGTATTGATGGAAC
>Ga0307438_1001293_pt1 | contig 16172 bp, 20 predicted proteins | sample SalMarWE160110MG_FD_202144 | JGI IMG/M metagenome (GOLD analysis project Ga0307438, IMG submission 202144) | Salt marsh sediment microbial communities from the Plum Island Ecosystem LTER, Massachusetts, United States - WE1603-110 | ecosystem: Environmental > Aquatic > Marine > Intertidal zone >... | reverse complement strand
AAAACCGTTGTAAAGTCCCAGAAAATCCTCCATCTGCGTGTCATAACCTTCGATTTCTGAATTTACAGAGTAAAAGGCAAAATGATTTCTTCTTTCTCTATACTCTGTTTTATGGTATATAACGGAATTTTTAATCTCCACTTCGCCTGTAGAAAAATTTCTCTGAAAATTAGTCATGTCATCGAGAGCATTCCACAGACAGAATTCAACGAATGAAAAAAGCTTAAATTTTTTCGTAGAATCGGATTTATTCATCAGTCGAATCCTCTGTACCTCACCATTAAATCCGAGCGGAACAAAATATAGAACCTCTGCTTCAAGATTATTTCTTTGCCCTGTGATTTTTGTATAACCTAGACCGTGTCGGCATTCGTGTTTTTCTAACCCTGCCTTTACAGGTTTCCAGCCAGGTGTCCATACGTCACCGTTGTCATTTATATAAAAATATTTTCCACCGTTGTCAATGGGGATATTGTTGTAGCGGTATCGGGTAACTCTTCTGAGTCTTGCATCTTTATAAAAGCTATAACCGCCGGCAGTATTGGAAATTAAAGAGTAAAAACCATCATAACCAAGATAATTAATCCATGGAAAAGGAACCTTAGGATCAGTAATTACATACTCTCGATGTTTGTCTTCAAAATATCCAAATCTCATAAAAACTCCCTCCTCTTATTTATTTTGATACGCGATGTATAAAAAGCTATTATTAATGTCTCAACAGCACGATTTAAGCAGTCAATAATAATAAGCTTTATCGAATTGTCAAGAGCTATTAAATAGCTTACTTTCATAGCCTTAAGATAAAAGTAATAATACAAAACCTTAAGTTGGGGTAAGGAAAGAGTACATAGATTTTTTGAAGCTATTTCGAATTATTAAATTGGAAGATATAAAAATATATATAAAAAAATAGGAGGGCTGTTTTCACAGCCCTCTTTTTAGTGCTTGTTTAGGTTTTTTTACTTCACTTTTACTTCGATCTCTTTAGGTTTCTCTTTCTCTGTTTTTGGCAGAGTTACAGTCAGGATACCGTCTTTAAATTCGGCATTCACCTTTTTTTCATCCAAATCCGATGCGAAACTAAAGGCCCTTCGGAAATTTCCGTAAGATCTTTCAACTCGAAGATAAGATTCGCTTTCTTCCTTAGTCTCTTCCTTTTTTTCGCCTTCTACCAGAAGACTATTTTTCTTTATCTTAATCTTCAAATCCTTTTTATCTATTCCCGGTACTTCTACAGTAACCGTGTATTTATCGTCATCTTCTTTTACATCTGCTAACGGATATAATCCTCTGCTGGAAACAGGGCCGCTGAAACCTTTCAAAAAATCCTTCATTACGCTGTCAAAGTCTTCTCTAATATTAAAAAACCTATCTAACGGATCATAACTTACTAAATTTTTCTTAATCATAAAAGCACCTCCTTTTTTAAGATTCTTTACTCATCTTTCATATATAAAGACGAAGAAATCCGTAAAAGGTTCCGTCCTGGTATGTAAATTCTACGAATCTAAGTTAAATAGTTAAATTAAAAAATGGTAAAATAGTAATTTTAGGATTTGGGATATGAAATTTGGTAAAAAAATATTCTTTTTGCTATTTGAAGTTCAAATATTTTAGAGAAAGGTGTGGGGGTGCTTGACTTGTCTTTGTTATTTGTTGAATTATTAATATCGTAATGCATTTTGTAAGAGGGAGGTATAAATGATAGGTAATTTAACGGATGACGTGTTGCAGGCTTTTTTGGAGGCAGTGCCGTTCGAATTCTCGGTGTTAGATAAAAACGATAAAGTTCTTGCCTGGAATAAACATAAAACGAGGATATTTAAAAGACCCGTTGGCGTAGTTGGTAGAGATGTTCGAGATTGTCATCCCAAGAAGAGCCTCGATAAAGTGGAAAAGCTTCTCGATGAGATGAAGAAGGGAGAGAGAGAAAAAGCAAGATTCTGGATAGACCTTCCTTTGGGAGGAAACAAACAGAAAATTCTTATCGAGTATTATGCTCTTCGAGGCAAATCGGACAAATATATAGGGTGCCTTGAGGTTACTCAAAACATAACTGATATACAGGCGACAAAAGGAGAAAAACGACTGCTCGATTGATTTTGAAAAAAATACGCGTTATTTATGTAGTTTCTTTTTTAAGTATAACTTTTCGCTTTTTGTCCTTAGCTGTTAGCTAAAAAATAAATAAAAAAATTTTTTCTCTTTGCATACGTTTGGTTCAAATATTTTTTTTGGTGTAGAGAGTTGTGTTTTTTTGAATCAAGACTCATGACTGGTGACTCATTACTATTTTATTTGGTGATGTGACGGGAGAATGGAAGATCAAATAAAATATACCCCTTGACAAAAATGAGAATAGGGATATATTATTAATAGTTCTACTAATTCAATAGAACTGATAGAATGAAAATTTAAAATTGGGGGTTAAAATGGCTGAAATAAAAGTTGATTGCATAAACGAGACGTGTCCTGTTCCTTTAGTGGAAACAAGAAAAGCTTTGCGTAAAGCTTTTAAGGGTGATATTGTTGAAGTTACGGGAACTCATCAGTCTTCCAAAAAGGAGATACCTATGGCTATGAAATCTATGGGTCTGGAGCTTTTAAGTATAGAAGAAAAAAATGGTGTATGGATAATAAGGATTCGTAAGTAGGAGGTAACATGAATAAAAAGGCAACTTTAATCGTTCATAGCGGAGATTTAGATAAGGTTTATAGTGCTTTTATTATTGGTTTGGGGGCTCTTTCTATGGGTATGGATGTTTCTATGTATTTTACCTTCTGGGGGCTTGAACGTCTAAAGGAAGGAAAGTTGGATAAGGCTCCGCTTTCAAGAATGAATATGTTTGGACTCGGTAGATGGATGATAAGGCGAAAGATGAAGCAAGCGGGTGTCGCTTCTCTCGATAAAATGCTGAAGGATTTCGTTGAGCTTGGAGGAAAAATACTCGCCTGCGACATGACAATGGAGATAATGGGTGTAAATAAGGAAAATTTAAGAAACGATGTGATAAGTGATTATTGCGGTGTGGGTATTTATATAAAAGAAGCAATGGAGTCTGATGTAACTCTATTTATTTGAGGAGATGCGATATGGAAAAAGAAACAATTTATTTCGATAACGCAGCATCCAGCAGAATGGACGAGAGAGTTTTAGAGGCGATGAAGCCGTACTTTTTCGATGTTTATACTGTTGCTACTTCTGAGTTTGGGTACTCGCTCGGAATAGAGGCTAGGGAGGCGCTCGATAATGCTAGAACAAAAATTCTTTCGTCTTTGGGAAGTCCGAAAGGTAAGTTGATTTTTACTTCGGGGAGTACGGAATCTAGTAATATTGCTATAAAGGGAGTTGTTAGAAAGCTCTCAGGTAAAAAGAGAAAACATATAATTGTATCAAGGATAGAAGACTTTCCTGTTTTAAACAGCGCAAAATCCCTGGAAAGAGAAGGTTTTAAAGTCACTTATCTGGGCGTAGATAAATATGGCTTTGTGGATCCGGATGAGCTTAAAGATTCTATTAACGAAGAAACGATATTGGTTTCAGTGCAGCATGCAAATCAAGAAATAGGAACCATTCAGGATATAAAAGCTATAGCCGAGATATGTAAAAAAAATAGTGTAGTTTTTCACTCTGATGCAACTCATTCTTTCGGAAGAGTTCCTCTAGACTTACGCGAATTGGATGTCGATTTACTTACAGCCTCTGCCCATACAATTCACGGGCCAAAGGGTATCGGAGCTCTTTATGTAAAAGAAGGAGTTCCCTTGGCGAAATGGATTGACGGAGGATTTCAGGAATTTGATTTCCGCGCGGGTGTCGAGAATATTCCCGGAGCAGTTGGTTTCACGAAGACCATCGAGCTTATAACTGAGGAAGAGAATGAAAGGATTAAAGATATGCGGGATAATCTAATAGAGAAAATTCAAAGAGAAATACCCGATACGACTTTAAACGGTCATCCGAAAAAAAGAATCCCACAAAACGCTAATATAACTTTTCACTACGTTGAAGGAGAATCAATAACGCTTCATCTCGATATGAAAGGTTTTGCTGTAAGTACTGGTTCTGCGTGCTTTAGTAAATCTCTTGAGGCAAGTCACGTGATATTGGGTATTGGCGGCGACCATGAGAGAGCTCACGGGTCTGTTCGTTTTACTTTCGGAAGATTCAACAAAAAAGATGATGTGGATAAGATGGTAGAGGCTCTCGGAGAAATTGTCTTGAAATTACGTGAGATAAGTCCTCTTAAAGGAGAAAAAGCGAGGTAAAAATGAAATTTCCATACAATGAAAAAGTTCTTGAGCATTTTAGAAATCCCAGGAATGTGGGGAGTATTGAAAATTCCGATGGGAAATCTACAGAAGGCAGTCCCGCATGCGGGGATATGGTTTCCGTTTATATCAAAGTGGATAAAGGAACAAAAAAGATAGAAGATATAAAATTTGAATCGTACGGTTGTGCTTCAAATATAGCTACTGGTTCTATAATAACGGAATTGGCAAAGGGTAAAACTCTCGAAGAGGCTAAAAAAATAGACTGGAAAGAAGCTTCGGATGCGCTTGGAGGACTGCCAAAAATAAAAACTCATTGTTCCGTACTCGCTGTAGATGGCTTGCGGGCTGCGATTGCCAATTACGAGGAAAAACACGGTCTTATTAAGGAAAGAGTCCCGACAACGAAAGAAATTGTGTTGAAGAGACTAAGACACGTTATGAATCCCCTGGCGGGGCTCGACCTTGTAAGAACTAATTTAATCGATAATGTTAAAGTAGAAAATGGAACTATAGATGTGTCGGTAAGTCTTCCCGAGGACCATCAGTTTGCTACCAACATAAGGGAAGAAATATTAGAAAAACTTGAAAATCTTTGGGATGTAGATAAAGTTGTTGTTAGGTTTACCGTTTAAAGAAATAAAAAAGGAGTAAAAATGATAAAAGAAAAGAAGACAAATAAAATTAAAGAAAAAGTCGAAAAAGCTATAGAAGATATTAGACCATCATTACAGGCTGACGGAGGAGATGTCGAATTGGTTGAGGTCTCAGAAGAAGGGGTTGTTAAGGTTAGGCTAATGGGAGCTTGTTCAGGATGCATGATGTCTCAAGTAACTTTGAAATCCGGCATAGAACGTTACCTGAAACAACAGGTTCCGGAAGTTAAAGAATTGATTTCTGTTTTTTAATGTAAAGAAAGGAGAAAGTTTTGGGGTATGACTAAATGATATTTTGGTATAAGTGTTCGCAAACGTATGGAGAAAATAAATGGGGGTTTGTATAGAATGAAATTTTCAACGAAAACGAGGTATGGTATGAGAGCGATGATTGAACTTGCTCTTTGTTATAAAGATAGGCCGATTCGTTTCTATGAAATATCTTGACCATATTTTCTCTTCTTTGAAAGCGAGAGGCTTAATAGTTAGAGTAAAAGAGGGTTATATCCTTGGCAGAGCTCCCGAACAGATAAATTGTGGTGAGATAGTAGATGTGCTCGAGGGTTCTTTAAATCCGGTAGTTTGTATAGATTCTCCGTCGGTTTGTAAAAAGTATAGTAAATGTAAGGCAAAAAAGGTTTGGGAAAAAGTCGGCGCGGCTTTGCAAGAAACATTGCAATCCTTTACTTTGGAGGATTTGATAAACGGTAATATCTAAAAACTTTTAAAGGGGGAGAAATGGATGTGAAGCATGTAGAAGGAGAAAAAAGAGGAAAGATAATGCTTTATGCTATATCTACCTGTGTATGGTGTAAAAAGGTAAAAAAACTGTTAAATAGTCTAAATGTGGATTATTATTATGTAGATGTCGATCTTCTTGATGGAAAAAATAAGGAAAAGGCAAAAGAAGAAGTGATCAGGTGGAATTCTTTATGCTCTTTCCCGACACTTGTAATTAATGATGGGGATTGTGTGGTGGGTTATGATGAAGAAGAAATAAAAAGGAAAATTTCCAATGAATGAAAATAGAATACCAGAAGAGCAAATTGATAATCTGTATAAAAAGTTGGATAAAGAGGCAGAAGCATCAGGGTACCATCTAAACCCTGATGAGGAATTTACAAGAGATTTAGTGGAGGGTTTACTGGTAAATGAGGAGAGATACGGATATTGGGCGTGCCCGTGCCGCCTCGCGTCCGGAGAGAAAGATAAAGACCTGGATATAATATGTCCATGCGATTATAGAGATCCGGATTTAAATGATTATGATACCTGTTATTGTGGGCTATACGTATCAAAGTTTGTTGTAGATGGAGATAAAGAATTGAAAAAGATACCGGAGAGGAGGCATTCCGAGGAGGAAAGAGAAAAAATTAAGGAAGAATCTGAAAGCAAAAAAATTGAGATAACAAAATTATCGAAACCTGTATGGCGTTGTAAAGTTTGTGGTTATCTTTGCGGTAGGGATGAGCCTCCGGGAGTATGTCCTATCTGTAAGGCTAAAAAAGAACGTTTTGAAAAGTTTCTAGAATGATAAATAAGTTGAATAATAAAAGAAAGGCGACTAAGCAAATAGAATTTCTTAAAAAGGGGAAATTTAAATGAAAGTCTTAAAGGGCATAAGCGCAAACGCGGGTTTGGCTAAAGGAGTTGCTGCTGTTTATACCGAGGAAGTTGAAGAAAACATTCCCCACTATATGGTTGAAGAGGAAAAGATAGAGAAAGAAATCAATCGTTTAAAAGAAGCATATGGTAAAACAAAAGAAGCAATAGAACAAATGCTAAAGGCGTCCGAAGAAATATTCGGCAAAACCGGTCAAGAAATATTCGCAGCCCATGGGACTATTTTGGAGGATGAAGCGTTATTCGAAGAGATAGTTTCTCTTATAAAAAAGAGACTGATTAATGCCGAACACGCGGTGAATGATGTTTTCGATAGTTATCAAGAAAAATTCAAACAAAAAGACTTCCATTTTTCGGAAATGACTCATGATATCGTCGATGTTAGGAATCGTCTGCTTTCTTCCTTTAACGGTATTTCCGGTCAGTTCGAATGTCCTGAAAGTGAAAGACAACCTGTAATCGTTATTTCAAAAAGGCTCACTCCTTCTATGGTTTTGAATATCGCGGAAAGTGATGTACTTGCTTTTGTTACAGAAGAAGGAGGGCTTACGTCCCACGCGACTATTCTTGCTCAGAATTTTGGTGTCCCAATTATTTTCGGTGTCGAGGCTACGGAGAATATAGATTGCGGGGATAAAGTTATAGTCGATGCTTCGATGGGTAAAGTTTTCGTTAACCCCGATAAGAAAACAGAAAAATATTACGATAAAAAGATAGAAGAAGCGGAAAAGCGAAAGCAGTTCTGTGTTGTTAAAGAGGAGGAGCCTGCTCAAACTAAAAAGGGAGCGCGGCTTATATTAAAAGCCAATATAAGTTTGCAGGCGGAGATAAAATTGCTCGATGGTATGAGTTATGATGGGGTAGGTCTTCTCCGCTCGGAATTTCTTTTCGCGAACCGTAATAAAGGACCTTCCGAAGAAGAATGGTTTAAGGTTTATAAAAGTATTGCTGAGGCTGCAAAAGATAAGAGTGTCGATATAAGGTTTCTGGATATTAGCGGAGATAAGATGCCCTTGTATTTACAGCTGCCTTCCGGAGAAAACAATGATCTCGGAATACGCGGTGCACGGGCTATAGATATTTTCTATGATATGTATTTAAACCAGACTAAAGCAATGCTTAGAGCATCAGCTTACGGGAATGTAAGGTTGTTATATCCGATGGTATCTGATATCTCGGATATCGAGTCTTTTCGAGAAGTTGTTAAGGAAGCGAAATCTATTTTGGATAATGAAGGAGAAAAATACAAAAAGGATATAAAAGAAGGAATAATGATAGAGACGCCGGCTGCGGCAGTTATGGCGGGAACACTTTTAAAACACGTGGACTTTGCCAATATCGGTTCGAATGACCTTTTGGAATATACGCTTGCCGTTTCCAGGAACAGCCAGATAATAGAAAAAAGATATCACATTCTTCATCCTTCGCTGATTCGGCTTATGGAAATCGTTGTCGAGGAAACCCGGAAACTTAAAAAAGAAGTTTGTTTATGCGGTGAGATTGCAAGCTTCGAAGAATTTTATCCTCTGTTTTTGAGTCTCGGAATGAACAGTTTTAGTGTGGAGGCATCTAAGCTCAGCGATATCAAATGTAATTTGTTGCACCTTGAGAAACCCGATAAATCATATCTCGATAAATTCTATAAGAATCTTAAAAAAAATGACATTGAAAAATTTTTTAAGAGATAAAATTTTTAAATGCTTAAGGGTAAAGAATCGGATATTAAAATTGACTTGAGGAGGTAGAATGAAAGATGTTTCGATTGTTTTGTGTGGGGAGGCTGGTCAGGGTATTCAAACTGTAGAAAAAATACTCGCCTCTATTCTTAAATCGTCCGGTTATTATATATTTTCAACCAAGGAGTTTATGTCCAGAATAAGAGGTGGAAGTAACTCTACCGAAATTAGAGTATCCGATAAACCTGTTAATTCTTTTGTCGAAAAAATTGATATTTTAATTCCGCTAGATTCGAAGGCGGTCGATCATGTGAAATGGAGAATCAGCAAAAATACAGTGATACTCGGAAAAAAAGAATTTATAGAGGGTAAATCGGAAAAAACATTCGAAGTTCCTTTTACTGAGTTAGCAAAAGAATCAGGCAATAAGCTATACGCTAATACTGTTACGGTTGGACATCTTTCCGGTATGCTCGGAGTCGATTTTTCTATCACGAAAGATTTTATAAAGGATTTCTTTAAAAAGAAAGATAAAGAAATTGTTGAGGGAAATATCAAAGCCGCTAAAAAGGGTTATGAATTGGGTAAAAAGATGGTCGAGAAAAATGGTATCGATTTTAAGTTAAAAAGGAATGAAAAGGTAAAAGATTATTTGCTCCTTAGCGGTACCGAACTGGTCTCCCTGGGAGCGATAGCCGGTGGATGTAATTTTATTTCTTCATATCCGATGTCTCCTTCGACCGGAGTGTTAACTTTTCTTTCAACTCAGCAGGAGGATTTTGGAATAATTACGGAACAGTCGGAGAGTGAAATATGCGCCATTAATATGTCTCTGGGAGCCTTCTATGGGGGAGCGAGAGCCATGGTGACAACCTCGGGTGGTGGTTTTGCTTTGATGGTGGAGGGCTTGAGTCTTGCGGGTATGCTCGAAACCCCTATAGTAATTCATCTGGCTCAGAGACCGGGTCCCGCCACAGGTCTTCCCACGAGGAGCGAACAGGGTGATTTGCTTTTTGCTCTGTTTGCCGGACATGGAGAATTTCCGAGAATAATATTTGCTCCGGGCAAAACTGAAGATGTTTTCAGGGCTACCCGGAAGGCTTTTGATCTCGCGGACAAGTTTCAGGTCCCGGTTATTATAATGACGGACCAGTATCTCCTCGATTCTTCTTTTCTCACTTCTTCAATTGATGTTTCCAAGCTTAAGGTAAAAAAATATTTCGTAAAAACCGATAAAGATTATAAACGTTACAAAGTAACTAAAAACGGAGTAAGCCCGAGAGGTATTCCGGGTTATGGAAAGGGTCTTGTAGTTGTAGATAGTGATGAGCATGACGAGGAAGGACATATAACCGAGGATTTGGATTTCAGAACCAGGATAGTGGATAAGCGACTTAAGAAAATGGATTTGATTAAGAAAGAAATAGAACCTCCCGAGCTTATTGGTAAAAGAAATTATAAAATATTGGTAATAGGATGGGGGTCTACTTATTATGGTATAAAGGAGGCTCTGGAAAGACTAGAGGAGAAAGAAATTTCTTTTCTACATTATAAACAACTTTATCCTCTGCATCCCGATACTAAAAAGTATCTTGCTAAGGCAAATAAGACAGTTGTGGTTGAGAACAATGCTACCGGGCAATTTGCCCGATTGATTAAGATGGAAACGGGTATACAGATAGATAAATCGATATTAAAGTACAACGGGTTACCATTTGGCGTGGAGGAAATTGTAAGAAAACTTAAAGGAATCTTGAAAAAGGAGGATAAATAATGGATGCTAAAACCTATGATATGGGCAAAATAGATATTGCCTGGTGCCCCGGCTGTGGAAATTTCAGCATCCTTAAGATATTAAAAGATGCGTTAGCGGAACTCAATATAAAACCCGAAGAGCTAGTCATGGTTTCCGGAATCGGGCAGGCTGCCAAGATACCTCATTATTTAAAAGGGAATGTATTTAACGGTTTGCATGGAAGGGTTCTTCCTCCGGCGACTGCGATAAAAGCGGTAAACAAAAAGTTAACCGTAATCGCGGAGAGCGGGGACGGTGATATGTATGGCGAAGGGGGTAATCACTTTCTACATGCAATTAGAAGGAATCCAAATATTACAAATATCGTTCATAACAATATGGTGTATGGTTTAACCAAAGGGCAGGCGTCTCCGACAAGTATGAAAGGGTTTAAAACTCCGGTTCAGGTAGACGGAGTAATTCTTGAACCTTTCAATCCTCTGGCTGTGGCAATCGGTTTGGGTGCTTCTTTCGTATCTCGTGCTTATTCGGATGACTTAGAAGAAACTAAAGAAATAATAAAAAAAGCGATAAAACATAAAGGATACGCGCTCGTCGATCTGCTCCATCCCTGTGTTACTTATAATAAACTTAATGATAGAAAATGGTTTAAAGAAAACACTTATTATTTAGGGGATGATTATGACCCAACGGATAGAAATGAAGCTTTTAAGAAGGCAACAGAAGAAGATAAACTTCCTTTAGGTATTTTTTATATAAATAAAGAAAGTGTGCCTTTCGAGGAAAAACTGTTTGCTTATAAAAAAATTAAAAAGCCGATATACGAAAGGGAAGTCGATTTTGAGAAATTGGGTAATTTAATTAAGTCAAAGAAAAGTTAAAAAGAGGAATAAATGAAAAAGTTAAAAATAGCTTTTTTCGACGCTAAGCCATATGATAGAGAATTTTTTGATAAAGCCAATAAGGAATTTGGTTTTGAGATTAAATATTTTCAAAGCCGTCTGTCTGAAAACAATGTTATTGTTACTAAAGGTACGGATGCTATATGCATCTTTGTTAATGATATTATTAATAAAGAAATGGCGGATGAGTTGTACGATAACGGAATAACTCTTGTGGCGCTGCGTTCAGCTGGTTATAATAACGTAGATCTCGGGTCTGTTTTTGGGAGAATACATGTGGTAAGGGTTCCCGATTATTCTCCAAATGCTGTTGCCGAGCATGCGGTAGCTCTAATATTATCCCTGAATAGAAAAATCCACAAAGCGTATTACAGGACCCGGGACAGTAATTTTAATATAAATGGTCTTTTAGGTTTTGATATGGCCGGTAGAACTGCTGGGATAATAGGAACAGGTAAAATAGGAGTTCTCGTTTCTAAGATTCTAAAAGGTTTTGATATGAAAGTGATCGCCTATGATAAGTTTCCGAATATGAAGAATGAGAAAAAATATGGTTTTACTTATGTGGATTTGGATACTCTGTATAAGGAATCGGACATTGTAACTCTACATTGTCCCCTAACACCCGAGACAATGCATATAATCGATAAATCGAGTATTAAGAAAATGAAAGACGGCGTTATGATAATAAATACGGGCAGGGGAAAACTTATAAACACTGTCGATTTGATAGCGGCTTTGAAAAAAGGAAAAGTTGGAAGCGCGGGGCTGGACGTTTATGAAGAAGAATCGGAATATTTTTTTGAAGATTATTCGAGTACTATCATCAGGGATGATGTTTTGGCAAGGTTGCTTACATTTCCGAACGTCCTTATAACTTCTCATCAGGGTTTTTTTACGAAAGAAGCTCTGCAGAATATAGCTGAAACCACTCTTAGTAACATAAGGCTTTATTTTGATAAGAATAAACTGCCGAATGAAATTTGTTATCGCTGTTCGGAATTCGGTTCCCCGAAACCTTGCAGGAAAGAAAGAACCGGCAGCTGTTTTTAAATTAGTTTTTTCGGGCTTTGAGGGGCTTCTGTATTCTGTTTTTAGATATCCATTCCCAGAGTAACTCTTATTATTATTCCTATCACAAAAGAGAGGGCGGCGATTCCGAGACTTAACAATGTCATTTCAAGAAAACGTTTTCTGAAAGGTAAGTCTTTAGCGATTGAAACATAGTAGTTAAAGAAAAATATTATTAATATCCCTACAATTAAAGTTGCCATCAGAGCCAAAAGATAATTGTCAAAAATAAAATATGGTAAAACCAAAAGTAAAACCGTGATAATATAAGCTGCTCCGGTGTACAGTGAAGATTTGAGAGCTGTTTCGGTATTCCCTTCGGCTTTTGTGGAAAGATATTCGGAAGCGCCCATAGAAAGAGAAGCAGCTATCCCAGTTATTATTCCTACTGCCGCTATTAGATTTGTTTTTTGAAGTGCAAAGGAAAGACCCGCGAGGCTGCCCGTTAATTCTACAAGCGCGTCGTTGAGACCGAGGACAATCGAACCAACATAGTTTAGCCTTTCCTCGTCGAGTAAATCAATTAATTCGTTTTCATGTTTCTCTTCATCTTCAGCGATTTGTTCTGCTTCCGGAATATATTCAGCGATTTCCATGTAATTAACCTGAGCCTGTTCTTCTCCTTTTTCCATCAATTTTGCTGCGAAGGTAAATCCCAGTAATTTGGCTATCAAGGTGAATTTGAAAATTTGCCAGCGATTTGGTTTTATCTCTCTTTTTGTAATAGTTTGCCAGAATTTGCAATGCCTGAGTTCTTCATTTGCTATATCAAGCAGAATTTTTCTGTTTTTTTTATCTTTTACTAATTTTGCTATATTGGTATATATGTGGTATTCGGTAATTTCATTCTTTTGAGCAGTATAAATTTGCTTCATAATGTGTTCGAGAGCTTCCAGAGATTGTCCCATCAAACCTCCTTATTGTTGAAGAAGATTATTAAAGTTTAATTTCGGCATCTATGAATGCTTTTTTTAGCAGTTCAATGAGGTTCAATTTTACAGCCCATTTTTTCAGGTATTTTTTATCGAGTGAGTTCTTCTGTATTTTAATTACTCCAATAACATCCAGCCATTGCCTTTCGGAAATTCTATCTCCCATCTGGTACCAGTTCAGTTTGTTGATAATAATATCTTCGGGTGAAGCAAAGAAAAATTTGCTGCTCTGGTCATTTTCAATAAGAATATCTTCCACTCTACGTTTAATAGCATTTTGCTGAAAGGGGTCATCTTTATAAACAAATGTGTCGATTTTTATAGCTGTTTCAAGGTGTATTAAATTAAATGAAGAACTGCTTTTGATTGCGTTTTTTATCATGTCTTCATCTACATAATATTCTCTCTTAAGTTTACTTTTTAATGCTGTAATGTGATTCAATCTTATATTGGCTACTATATCCGCATCGAGAGTAGTACGGGGCATACCGTATAGGGAACTTGCCAGAGAACCTCCGATATAATATGAAATAGATAGTTCATTAAAAGTTTTAATTAACAGTTTTAACGCAAGCAATATATCGGGGGAAGTCATTTTTTATTTCTTTCTAAATATCTTTTTACTTTTTCGGCTAAATCTTTACCGTAGTTATATTCTATAAATAGTGAATTTATTTGTTCTTCGTTTAGGTTTTTGTTGGCTCTTTTGATCGCACGTTTTGATAAATTAATTGCTATTTCCGATAAAGAACGAATACATGAGAATTTTTTTGCCAGGCTTTGCTTTTGAAGCAAAGAAATAAGGATTTTTTCCGTTTTTATATTTGTGTCCCGGGATTGTGTTCTCATATTTTTATTTAAGTTATTAGAATTTTACTATTTTGTCAACTGGTTTTTTCTTTAGGTTTCTCTTATTTTGAATAAAATATATTATTTGAATACTTCTCCCGTTTCTTTTGCCCAGAAAACGTGATCCAGAGTATCCATAGGTATATCCAAATCTTTTGATAATTTTTTCATTTTTTCTTCTATCTCTTCATATCTTTTCTCTGAGAGGTTCTTTGGATATTCTTCTAAGACCCCTAGGTCTATTAGATTTCTTAAGATATGCCTGTCCAGTATAGCAATGTCTTTACCAAGTCCGATATTTCTTAGGAAATGACTTGCTTCTTTGTATCCGATTCCTTTTACATTTTTTACAAGATATTCTCTTAAAGCTGTAGGGGATTTGGATCTTTTTATATTGTTATAAATTGATTTATTATCCTTAAAAAATTTATTTCTTGCTTCAATAAGATATTCCGTTTTTTTGTTTTTGAACCTGACCTTTTGCAGCTCTTTATTTATCTCTTTTTTTGTCCCGTTAAGAAGAATACCTTTTTTTTGCATTGTAAGGATTGCATCCCAGCATGGCTTTGCTTTTGATTGGGGAGTTAGTATGCAGAAGGCTAATTCCGTAAATAACTCTTCGGGAGTTGCGTTTTTGCCAATTTGTCTGAATTCATTTAGCCTGCGTTCAATTTCTTCTTTGAATTTTAAATATACTTGTTTTATTTCAGGAGTAATTTTTTTATTTATATCCAATTTTCCAGGTTTATCATACTAAACTGACGACATATGTCAAGATGGTAAAGCACCCCTCAACTCTTTTTTAACCACAGAGAACACATATATTTTATTTTTTTAGCCCATAAACCCACAGCCCGAATAACTCACAGAGTACATAAAGCCCACAAAACACTTCTCTAGGAAATTTAACCGCAGATAATACAGAGCCATTTCACTAAATTCCTGAAAGTAACGCAAGAGAAAACCACACCAATGAAGACTCTCGACAGCCAAGTTAGCTGCAGCAATTTATTGGGCGGCCTCAATCTGAAGATGTCTACCCCTCTCCTTCGAAATCACTATCTTTCTTGAATACCTTATGCACGTTTGCCATTGGGCAGGTATCATTGTAGCTACACTTCGGACACAGTATAAAGAAGGATAAAGGCATATGCAGGAGCAAGAGTACCAGAAGACCCAGGACAACTTGGGGATGCTCTTGCCAGTACAGGCGAAATAACCAATAGAATCCGAATACGTAGCCTCCAATCCCCAAAACTCCCAGTAAAACTAGGTGGATTTTGAACGACTGAACGTCGGATTTCCCCTCTTTTCTTTTGTACATCACCATGGAAAGAAAAGGCGCGAAGTATAGTTGGCACAAGCCAGGACAATACCCACCACGATAGGGACATCCAGCGCAGATAGCCGCCATGGGGACGTTGACCACTACCCAAAACAACAGGAAGGCACCTGCCAGATATACGGAACTTCTTGCCAGTAAATAGGTTGAGCCTATGTAAAAGGCTATTAAAGGAATGGCAGGCAATAAATGCAGTATTCGGTCTTGTTTAGACCATTTATACACGTATTTCTTCTGGCTCATGTTTCTCTTTTTCCCATATTGCATTATAATAGAACTTCTATCCCTGTCAATCTGGAAGGCTATTAATACCTAATCTCTTTTTTAATCTCAGAAAAATTTATTTTTTTCTCTGTGTTCTTTGTAACTCTGTTTTAGAAATAATCTTTTCGTGTGTTTATAAATTAAAAAATATAATTTTATTTAACGTGGTTGAGTTTCGTGTTTTTAGTGTGTTTAGTGGTTTGACAAATTTTTACTTTGTGTCTTGGCACCTTCGGCGAATTAGAATTAGGGAAAAGCTATATCTTGACAAAACCAATAATACATATATAATAATTTGAAATGGTTGTATTTTTGGAATCATTACAAAGTTGGATTTAAATAATACCGGAAGGAGGTAAGTATGGAGAAGTTTGATGAATTATTGCAAAGAGCTGATTGGAAGTCAGAGAAACATGTTCCTGTAATAGAAGTATTGGAAAAAGGGGAAAAGGTTAAGGTCCGAGTTTCTGTTGGTAAAGAGATAGCGCATCCCAATAAAACTGAACACCATATTGTCTGGATCGAAGTTTATTTTAAGCCTGAAGGTAGTAAATTCCCGTATATGGTTGGGAAGGCTGATTTTTCGGCGCATGGAGCTTCCACGGAAGGTCCCGATACGAGTACGGTTTATACCGAGCCTGATGTTAATTTGTCCTTTAAAACTGAAAAATCCGGAACTATTTATGCCTTTTCTTATTGCAATATACATGGGCTTTGGGTTAATGAGGCGGAATTGGATATATAGGTATTAGTGGAACGATAAATAAAATATTAAAAATTAAAAAGCAAAATGACAAATGAAAATGCAAAATTTCTTGTGCTATTA
>Ga0307438_1001290_pt1 | contig 16188 bp, 16 predicted proteins | sample SalMarWE160110MG_FD_202144 | JGI IMG/M metagenome (GOLD analysis project Ga0307438, IMG submission 202144) | Salt marsh sediment microbial communities from the Plum Island Ecosystem LTER, Massachusetts, United States - WE1603-110 | ecosystem: Environmental > Aquatic > Marine > Intertidal zone >... | reverse complement strand
GTTCTCCCTGATTGAGCCGAGAGAGGGCGACGCCCTCTTCATCTCGGCGATCACCGGGTTATATCTGCAGGTCTCTATCATGGTCTTTAGGCTGATGTCGGCGTGGGGCTCAGAGGTTTGGACCCTGTAGTACCCTTCCTTCAGGGTCTGCTCGGCGTCCCTTACCAGCTCGTCGAGGAAGTCAGCCATATCTCTGTTCAAGCTCCTCTAGCTTTGAGAGATCTCCACCGGATGCCTTGATGAGTGATCTGAGTCTCTCGTAGGCGGCTCCGCTCCCTATGGACTCCCGGGCCTGCTCCATACCGCACATGAAGTCGTCGGCCTTCCCGGCCACGACGATACCGGCTGCGCTGTTCATTAGAACTATCTCGGTCCTCGGGTCTTCGTAACCTCCGTTCCCGTTGAGTATCCTGTAGGTTACTTCGGCGCTCTCCTCAGGGTCTCCACCCCTGATCTCCTCCACGTTGCTGCATCCCACGCCAAAGTCTTTGGGAGTCACCTCTAAGGTGTTCACCTCGCCGGCCCTCAGCCACGAGACCCTCGTGGCGCCGAGGTTCGATATCTCGTCCATGCCGTCGAGGCCGTGTACCACCATCGCCTCCTCGCTGCCTAGACGCTTCAGAGACTTGGCTAGGGGCTCGGTGAGGCCGGGGTCGTATACTCCGAGCAGCTGCGCCGATGCCCCGGCGGGGTTCGTTAGGGGGCCCAGTACATTGAATACGGTCCTGAAGCCCAGCTCCCTCCTGGGGCCGATGGCGTGTTTCATCGCGGGGTGGAACGCGGGGGCGAACATGAACCCGACGCCGACCTCCTCGATGGAGCGCTCTACGTCCCCCGGCTCGAGGGCGAGGTTGAGGCCCAGGCCCTGGAGGACGTCTGCGCTGCCGCAGCTGCTGGTTACGGAGCGGTTCCCGTGCTTCGCGATGCACACGCCGGCGCCCGACGCCACAAACGCGGCCGCCGTGCTGACGTTGAAGGTGTCTATCCTGTCGCCGCCGGTTCCGCAGGTGTCCACGAGGCGGCCGCCCACCTTGGGGTTGATCCTTTGGCAGTGCGCCCTCATCGCCGAGGCGAAGGCAGATATCTCGTCGATGGTCTCTCCCTTCATCCTGAGGGCCGTGAGGAACGCCCCTATCTGGGCGTCCGTGGCTCCCCCCGTCATGATCTCACCCATGGCCTCCGAGGCCTCCTCGAAGGTGAGGTCCCTGCCTCCAACCAGTTTCTCAATGAAGTGCTTGAACAGGGGGTCACACCTCCAGGAAGTTGGTTATTATCTTCCCCTCGCCGTGACTGTGAAAGGTTTCCAGATTAGCCGTCTCACACCACCTATGGCTGATGTGGGCTCGGCTGAAGTTCAGGCTAGAGTGAAGACGCCTGCGGCCTTCAATGTTTATCCATTCGGAGTGAGTTCCCCCCGATCTAAGGGGGGTCTCTCTATACACGCCTCTCGGGTGACACGCCTCTTGATGATATGGCCGGGTGTCAATTGGGTACCCATGATGCGGAAGGTTTCTGGTTATCGGGAGGCTGTTTGTGGAACTAAAACTATGTTCGGGTGCTATATCCTCCGAGCGGAGGATGCTCTTGTCCAGTCCAAGTGATACACACTTCTTCCTCCTAGCAAGCTAGGTAAGCCAGGCTATGCACTAACTCGAATATTATTTTTCTTACACTATTTTGGTTAGATGCAGGTGACGGAGTCTGATCTCTATTGTAAATCATTAATATCAAGGAATGCAACTAAAATATAGGTGAAATAACTGAGCTTCTGGGAAGACCTAATCTGCATCATAGCGAAAATATTCGGTATTAAAATAAAACAAGACATAACAGTGGTAGAGGACTCCGCGAACGATAACGGCTACTTGACTGGAAAGGCGAACAAGAATTCGGGATGCATCAGAGCTACCAGCAAAGAAGACATGGTCAGGAAGGTGCTTGATAGACTATACAAGTGCGGCTGCATAAGGACGTTGAAGATAGTCGGACACGGCGCCCCCGGCGTCATCTCGGTCGGCGCGGGAATGGGGTGGGCAGACTGTAAAGAGATAAACGGAAAAGACGACTGGAAGGACGTTCTAAAGCCCCTAAAGAACAAGTTTTGCCCAGGTGGAAAAATCCTCTTGATCGGGTGTAACGTCGGTGCATGCGACGCAGGTAGAAATAAATTGAAGGAGTTGGCGGACTATTTCGGTGTACAAGTCGAAGCCCCCACAGGTAAGACATATGGTAACTGTTCCGAGGAGGAAGGAAGTGAGCATCAGATAGCATACCCTGGAGAAGAGGCCCCGCCACACAAGGAGTCGCCTTCTGATAAAAAGAAAAAGAAGAAGCCACATGGTGAACGGGAACCGCCATTCGACATGGAAAGTATCACGGGAATAGCAGTCTACTCCATAAGGCTACCGCCAAAGAGCCTAGAAGAAGTCGAGTACCGGTTCACAGACGCAGACAGCATCTCCAAATTCGTTAACGGCATCGACTTCACCGAGACCGTGGATGGGCGCGGTCTAGGGGCAAGACACAACGCTATAGTATACATACAGTTCAAGGATGGCGTGAAGGAATACAGGGTGTTAAGCGACTTCGACTACATCATGTTGAAAGATGACTGGGATAAGCTATACAACACATCATGGGATCTAAAACAACTCCTCAGGGAACTAGTAATCTAAAACCCGTGACTTTAACTCTTTTTTTATAATTAACATGTCATAAAAAGGTAGCTACACAATGAACTCCGCTACCTCGTCCACGGTCTTCCGCTTGAAGCTGGCTCCCTCTCCGTCCGGGTACCCGAGGGAGACGGCTCCGCTGAGCTTCCACTCCTTCCCGAAGTACCCCCGGATGGCGTCGTACGCGTAGTAGACGTCCCCTATCCATAGGCTGCCCAGGCCCATGTCGTGGGCCCGGAGGAGCATGTTCTGTATGGCGGCGGCCACGCTGTGCTCCTCCGTGATCCAATCGTGCTCACCGCTGTTCCAGACGACGACCAGCACCGGCGCCTCACCCATGATCCTGCACGAGTTCTTGGACGAACCTACCTCCTCGAACCCGTGCTCCTCTATGAACCTGTCCAGCTCCCCGTCGAAGAACTCGAGGAACCGAGTCTTCGCGTCTCCGGTGAGTACCGTGAACCTCCACTGCTCGCCCCGCTTAGCAGAGGGCGCGTAGTTGGCGGCGTCCAGTGCCTCCCGGACCAGCTCCAGGGGGACAGGCTCATCCTTGAACCTCCGGATGCTCTTCCTGCCCCTTACGGCGTCTAACAGCTCCAAACGGTACACCGTGTAGAAGTGGTCGGCGCTCTACTAAAAGTCTAGGTGAGGACGCTTACCTCGCCAGGTACCCCATGACGTCGAACTGCATCTCCCGGGGCTCATCCACGAGCACTAGACGCTTTTGGAGCCCGGGACTCTCCCTCAGCTCCTCGACGAGCGCCTCCGAGACGTAGAGCGTCTCCAATTCCTGAGTGTTCTTTATGCGTATGACCCGCGCCGCATCCGGTCTAACTGGTCCGCTGATCCTGATGGCGGTGGCTATGGCGTCCCTGTCATTGGCGAGGAACGGCGGTATCTTGCCTGTCTCGCCGCTTCCCTGGGTGAGGCAGTTTACGTACGTCTGGTGGTAGTCGATCTTCTCGAAGGCCCTCCTGGTGGTTAGATCAGCCAGCCCTATGCCTATGACGTTGCCGTGGGTCTCCTCGGTGAGGTCGAGGACGGCCAGCTTCTTGACGGTTGGGGCCCGACGGTCGTGCTCTCCCGGCATCCAGAACCTACCCGTGACGTTGGTATCCATCCCCACGCCGCTGATGTTTTTCCCTATCTCCTCCACCACAAGCACGTCGATCTCCTTGAAAGGCAGCCTGGGGAGAAGGTCCTTCGCTTTATCCAGCAGCCGTTTCTCCTCATCATAGAACTCGTCCGGGTGCAGCGCGTGTATCTCGGCGGTCATGTGGTGTGCGTTCTCCAGCAAGGCCAGCCCCATGACGACGTTGGTCTTCTCCGCGATGAGCCTGCCCGCCTCAGGCATTATGCGGTGGTAGCCGTCGTACCTGTGCCAGTGGATCATCTCGGCCCCCTTCTGGTTGCCGAGCCCGATGGACAGCATCTTGAGGAGCCCCGACTCGATCTCCCCTTTGAAGTCGGTGTGGGGCTTGACCCTGCCCACGACGAATATCCCGTCCGCCTTCAACGCTATGCGGCTGAGATATATCTCCACCCCGTCAGGTAGGGCCCCTATGGGCTCTACCTCCATGCCGGCCTCGATGGGCGCCCCCACCGCCTCCTCGGTTATTCCCAGGCTGTGGAGAACCTCGATCTGGCCCTCCGGGGTGGCCCCGCCGTGGCTCCCCATGGCCGTCAATATGAACGGCTCGGCTCCAGCCGCCTTGAGTTCGGCGACAACGGTCCCGAGGATCAGAGGTATGTTGGCTATTCCCCTGCTTCCCGCGGTCACGGCTATCCGCTGCCCGGACTTCACCCGGTCCCTTAGGCATTTCTTTTCCAGTTCTTCCCGAATCTTGGCGGGTATGTCCTCGATCTCTGGTTGCTGGAATATCTGCCTGACTCGGGCCATCTTGGGGAACTGCATGGCTTGATGAAGCCCTGTGGGCTTATTGGTTTTTTCGTGCCTCAACCATCTGGACAGCCATGCGGATGGCCTCCTTGAGGCTCTCCGGGTTGGCAGTGCCCTCCCGTCTCCCCGCCTTGCCGTAAGCGGTGCCGTGGTCCACGGAGGTCCGTATGAAGCTGAGGCCCAGGGTTATGTTCACGCCGCTGACGCTCAGCCAGTCGCCGGTGGACTCGTCGTACCTCATGCCCAGGAGCTTGACCGGTATGTGGCCCTGGTCGTGGTAGAGGGCGACCACGATGTTGTACTGTCCGCCGGCGGCTTTGGCGAACACCGTGTCGGCCGGCACAGGCCCATCCACATCCAGGCCCTCTTCCACAGCCTTCATTATCGCAGGCTCAATGATGCGTATCTCCTCGTCCCCGAAGATGCCGCCGTCGCCGGCGTGAGGGTTTAGTCCCGCCACCGCTATCCGCGGCTCTTCTATGCCCAAGCTCAGGCACGCGTCCCGCGCGATGTGTATGGTGTCGAGCACCCGCTCCTCGGTGAGGTGGTCCGTGACTTCCCTGAATGGTATGTGGGTGGTGGCGTGGACCACCCTGAGGTTCCCAGTGGCGAGCATCATGGCGTAATCGCCGGTGCCCGACTTCTCGGCCAGCAGCTCCGTGTGCCCGGGGTAGCTGTACCCTCCCATGTGCATGGCTTCCTTGTTGAGGGGCGCAGTCACCATGGCGTCCACCTTTCCAGCCAGCGCTAGGTCCGCCGCGTGGACGACGTACTCGACGCTGGCCGCCCCGGTCATGGCCGCGGGCTTACCCATCTCGATCTTCGACGGGTCGAGGTTCTTGAGGTCTATGAGGTCGATGGCTCCGTGGCTGAATTCCGCCTCCCCGGGCTCGGTTATGGTGTTTATGGTGAGGCTCCGCCCGGCTACCTCCACCCCCATACCCATGGCGTGGCTCTCGCCGACCACCAGCGGCCTGCATATCCTGTAGGTCTCCGGGTCCGCCAGGGTCTTGGCGATTATCTCGGGGCCGATGCCCGCGGGGTCTCCGAGGGTTAAGGCTATCACGGGTCTCATCGGTGTCTCCTCTTTAGGTACTGTGTGGCCTGGATGAGGGTGTCTGGTTGGCCGAACCCCCCTGCCTTGGTCACGGCCGGGATGTTGTCCAGCCTTATGACGGGTACCCCGGGTTGAACCTCGTCCAGTATCTCGATGTTTCTTGTTCCGAGCCGCTGGGTGACGGCGAGGGCGGTCGCGCCGCCCGTGATGACTATGCCTGAGAGGCTCACGGCTAGAAGGCTTTCCGCTGCCTCCGCCAGGGCCGCCGTGATTCGGGATTCCAGCATCTTGGGCGTGATGTTCAACTTTTTGGCCTCTGCCCGCGCATGCTCCACGGTCTCCGGGGTGGGGGCCGAGGTGAGTATAACGTCTTTTCCCTTGTTTAATGCGTTTTTCGCCGTTTGCACCGCCCCTCTTTGAGGAGCCTGGCTCAGTGCTTTCTCGATGTCAAGGGGGATCGAAGCCGCGCCCAGCCTCTGAACGAGTAGCTCTGCCTGGTGTCTCGTCTCCGTCCGGGTGCTTCCGATGACTGTCAGCACCGGCGGCGGGTTTCTGAGCGTCTGGCACAGGGCGTCGGCCAGGCCAGCCGAGCCCGCCATCACCCGTGTATGTCTGGCGGCTATCCTCAGCAGGTCTTGCTCGGTCTCGGAGTCGACCACGGCTATACCCTTCTCCGGAATATCCGCGGGGGATTCGACGCAGTGTATCGGTGTCACCGTGTCGAGTATCTCAGGTATCTTGCTTGTCTTCCGGCGATACTCGTGGACGTACTCGGTCTCCGTGATGGGTCTATCCGCTACGTAGAGGTGGCCGCCTTCGACCCTTCGCCGGGTGGACGGGTAGGCGGGCGTGAACACGGCACGTGTTTCGCCTGTGGCGTCCAGTATGGCCTGTAGTTCCTGTCCGGGGTTTCCCCTGAGGGTGCTGTCGGTCTTCTTGTAGATGATGTCGTGGCCTCGCAGCTTCACAGCCACGTCGTATGTGGCCCGGTATGCCTCTTCCCGGTTCTTGTTGCGTGTGTCCGTGTTGGTAATGGCCACCTCGGCGGAGCTGTGCTCCGGGCTGTCAGTGAGCTGGACCGTGTAGCCCCACTGCCTGAACTGGACTCCCGTGTCCAGGGCCCCCGTCAGGTCATCGGCGATTACTGCTATCCTCATCTCCTGTTGATGGTTGGCTGTTTACGTATTATTACTTTAGTGTAGACAGGGCGGGTGACCAGAGCCTTACTCCACAAATCACATAACATATAGGCATCATACGGTCTCTTGGATAAGGCTGGGTGAGACGGCGTGGACCCTGTTTTGGAGCTCGGCGGGTTGACCGCCTTCTGGGGGGTAGTGGAGGTGCTCCGGGCAGACGGGGAGCCCCCGAGGCATCAGTGGGATGATCTGCTGGAGTCCCCCGGCTACAGGGCTTTATCCACGGAGTTCAAGCCCAGCTTCTTCAAGGAAAAATACCGGCTGGCCTACAAGCCCTCCTCGGCCGAGGCCCGGGAGAGAGCAATGACCAGGGGCAACTGGTACATCGAACACTACGTCGAAGTGGCTGAGCGGAGACGCGAGCTGGAGGCCTGGGCGGCGGTCCTCGGGGAAGACGATGGATTCATGGAGGGTCCGGCGTCGAAGGCCGGGGAGTGGCTGCCGTCCGGCGTGGAGGGGTGCCCCGTGGTGGCTTTCGTCGTGTTCGACATGGACGCCCGTGGCTACGAGACTGTCGTCATCGACCCCCTCTACGCGGTGAGCCTGGGGGCAGACTTCGGCGATCTCCTCTCCCACGAGCTTTTCCACAGCCTAGCCCGAAGGTTCTACGTGTACGACCCGGACAGGGTGGAGGCTAAAGACCGGGACATCATGTGGGTGTTAAGGCAGCTAAACGAGGAGGGGATAGCCGACCACATATACGCCCAGGATTACCCGTCCCGAGACGAGCACGTGGCCGACTCCCCTTGGGCGGTACAGGAGATGGACAGGCTCATACGCAGGATAGCCATAACCGAGGATACGGATGAGCTGTCGAGCATGCTCCGCGTGACTCCGCCGAGGGCGGGGCACCCCACCGGCTACTACATGGCGGACACCATAATAGAGGCGCTGGGCAAGGAACGGCTCCTGGAGACGGTGGGGGACCCGTTCGCCTTCTTCAGGGCGTACGACGAGGCCGCGAAGATTCGGGGCCTGAACAGCTTCAGCCAGGAGACCCTCGGCTACGTCGACGGCCTCGCCATGAAGTACGGTGGATAGCTAGAACCTCACCTTGTCGTAGAACCGCCACGCGCCCATCCTGCGGTTCCGGGCGAGGCTCAGGTAGAAGCTGAGCCACTCCAGCTCCATGAACAGGGTGAACGGGGTCATCAGCTCGTCCACGACGAGGCCCTGGCTGTCGTACTCGAAGCACTTGACGCCGTTGCCCCTGCTGAACTCGATTATCTTCTCCTCTAGTCCCCGCTGGTCTCCTCTGCCGCGGAGGAAGATGGCCGCCGTGCCCTCTGTGAATATCTCCAGTGCGCCGTGCCTGAACTCGCTGTAGTCGATGGCCGTGCCGTGTATCCAGCACATCTCCATGAGCGTGCTTAGCATGTACTGGTATGCTAGGCCCCAGTTTATTCCTCCGCCGAGCACGAAAATCTCGTCATGGTCTTTGAGATCAAGTCCTTGCGTCCTCGCGGTTTCCTTGGCTGCGGGGATCATCTTGGGAAGCGTCTCGGGCAGCCTGGAGACGGTTTCCAGCATCCTGCCGCCTATCTCGTAGCCCTTCTCGGCGAAGATAGAGCCGAACAACGTGTACAGGCTCCCGAGCTTGCCGAGGGTGACGCCGGGGGCGTCCCACCCGAGCCCGTGTGACGCCTTGCCGTTGATTACGGAGTCCGTTTTCTGTGTGAGGCCCACGGTGACGGCTCCCCTCTCGTTGCACCACTCCACCGCCTCCACGGCTTCCTTGGTCGTCCCGCTGCTGCTTATCAGCACGGCGACGGCGTCGTCGCCTACTGCTGCGGGCCACTGATCGAGGAACATGCCGCCGCTGTACGCCTTCACAGGCACCCGGGTGTACTTGTCCGCTATGTACTCGATGGGCAACTGCACGCTGTAGCTTCCGCCGCTACCCACCATGTAGTAACGCTCGTACCCTGACAGCTCCTTCCCCAGCTCCACCAGCAGGGGCTTCTTCTCGGCGACGGCGGCGAGGGTCTCCTCGGTCACTCCGTCCTCCAGCCAGTACGGGCGGTAAGTCTCCTCTGTGAGGTAGTCTACGGGTTCACTCATCTAAGGCACCAGTTGACCGAAAAGAGGTGTGTGGTTTTAAAAACGTTTCAAGAAGGGGGTTAGGCTAGAGCTGGATATGCAGGGCTTCCTTGAGGCCCTTGTAGCGGTTCCTGATGGTTACCTCGGTGACGCCTGCGGCGTCCGCGATCATCTTCTGGGTCCGCTTCTCCTCGTTCATGACGCACGCTATGTAGAGCGCCGCGGCGGCGAGCCCCATTGGGTCCTTGCCTGCGGTGGTCTTGAGCTCCTCGGCCTTCCTGAGGATGTCCACGGCTGCCTGCTGGGTGTTCTCGCTTATGTCCACCTTGGCGGCTATCTTGGGCACCCTGTACTGGGCCTTGGGTATGGGCATGCTCAGGTTCAGCTCACGGAGCAGAAGCCTGTAGCAGCGGGCCAGGTCCTTCTTGTCGATTGTGCTCACCTTGCCCAGCTCGCGCAGGGTCCTGGGCGTGCTGGTTATCCTGCAGGCGGCGTAGAGGCTGGCGGCCGAGATGGCGCTTATGCTGCGCCCCCGGACGAGCCCCTTGTCCAGGGCCTTCCTGTAGATTACCGCGGCCCGCTCCTTCACGGGCTTGGGTATGTGGAGCTTGTCGCTGAGCCTGCTGAGCTCGGTCATGGCGTGGCTCAGGTTCCTGTCCACGCTGGACTGGTAGCTCGATCTTATGTGCCACTTCTTGAGCCTGAGCATCTGGAACATGGTCTTCGTCGGGATGGTTCTGCCGAACGCGTCCTTGCCCACCTGGCCTATCATCGTGCTGAGGCCCTTGTCGTGGACGCTGAAGCTGAGGGGCATGCCTACGCGGCTGCGGTTGTTTCTCTCCTCCTGGCTAAAGGCCCTCCACTCGGGGCCCTCGTTTATCATGGAGTCAGCCATGACGAGGCCGCATGCACCGCAAATCCTCTCCCCGGAGCCACCGTCAATAATTATGTGTTTGCTTCCACACTCCGGGCAAACATCCTCGCTATCCCGCCTATTGGGTTTTAACATCATATCATATGCACCTTTTTTGAGACTGATGCGCTAGGAATACCCCGAATCCCATCGGAATATTTATTAGCGTACAGAGCAGCGATACAGCACCTTTCAGGTATATATACCTTTCGCCTATATTTACCATAGATTCGGTGAAGATGGACGTAAAATCTAGTATATAATCCTGTTTCAGGTATAGACCAAGGGTTTCAATGGTCAGAGGCCATCTCCCAGTACATCTTTGTTGACTCGGGCAACCGTTTTAACCCCTGGAGACTTGACTTCACCCATGGCTGAGATACCGACGGCCGGGATAGCGGTCCTGGGGGGCTCCACCACCATGGGGTCGGGGTTCCCCCGCGGCTACGAAGGCGTAGAAGTGATCGCGGACGACCTGGTCTTCGAGACGCCCTTCGGGCCCACGGCGCCGTTCACCCACGCCGAGGTAGACGGCAGGGAGTTCCTGTACGTGGGCTTCCACGGCATAACCCGCGGCATAAGGAACACGGAGCCGGACAGCAGCGGCGAAAGAGTCTTCTACACGCTCTGGAGGGCGGGGGTCAAGAAGATACTGGGCACGGCGCTCTGCGGCAGCACCAACAGGCTGCTGGACCCTGGGGACGCCGTGATCCCCGACGACTTCGTGGACTACACTACCAAGCGGCCCCAGATGCTCATGGCCAGCCTCCAAGACAAGGGGCTGGACGCGCCAAGGTACAGCTACAGGCTCCGCCAGCCCCTCTGCCCTGTCCTCAGCGGGCACCTCGTGGACGCCTGCAAGGAAGCCGGGTTCCCCCGGGTGTTCAAGCGGGGCGTCGTGGGCGTGGCCGAGGGGCCGAGGCTGGAGAGCCCCGCCGAGATCAGGCTCAGATACCAGAACGCCGGCATCGACGTGGTGACCATGAACATGGTGCCCGAGGTCTTCTTCGCCAGGGAGATAGGGGCCTGCTACGCGGCGCTGGAGCTGGTCTCCAACTACGGCGAGGGCCTCGTGGACCCCCGGTGGGAGGGCCAAACCGCGTTCAGCGAGTTTCAGAGAAGGTGGAGCAGGCCGGCGGCGGAGGCCCTGCTCGGCGCCCTGAAGGCCATGGATCCTGATGATGAGAGCTGCGGATGCGGCGGGCTCCGCTGGGAGAGCATCCTACTCTAGCCGATCACGTCCTTCATCAGCCTGAGGTGGTTGCCGCCCAGGATCTTCTTCACGTCCGCTTCGCCGTACTCCCTGTTCAAGAGTTCCCTGGTTATCCCCGGCATCCTGGTGACGTCCTCGAGGCCGGCTGGGGTGGATGGGATGCCGTCGAAGTCGCTGCCGAGCCCCACGTGGTCGGGCCCCACGAGGTCTACGATGTGGTCGATGTGATCCACGAGTCTCTGTAGGGTGGCTTCGTGTGGGTGGACGAAGCTGGGGGCGAAGTTCATCCCCATGACGCCTCCGTTCTCGGCGAGCGCCACGATCATCTCGTCCGTCATGTTCCGGGGGTGGCTGCAGACGGCGCGGCTGTTGCTGTGGCTCGCTATGACCGGGTGCTTGGCGTGGTCGAGGACGTCCCAGAAGCCCTCGTCGTTGATGTGGCTCACGTCGATTATCATTCGGAGCCGGTCAAGCTCCTCGACGGCCTGGACGCCGAGCTCGCTGAGGCCGCCGCCGGTGCGCCTGTCAGTTACGCCGTCGGCCAGCTGGTTCCTGAGGCTGTGGACGAGCCCCACCATCCTGACGCCGAGGCGGTGATAGACGCCCAGCATCTCTATCCTGCCCTCGATGACGTCGGCTCCTTCGATGCTCAGCAATCCGGCTACCTTACCATCCTTGTTGGCCTCCAGTATCTCGCCGCTGCACGTGACTGGGGTGAGGAGGTCGCATGCCTCGCACTCCCTGTGGAACCTTTCTATCATCGTCAACGCGGTCCTGAGGGGGTGCCTGGGGGTCCTGCTGCGCTCGCTGGAGACCGCGAAGACCTGGCAGTCCACTCCTCCCTCCAGGAGACGGGGCGCGTCCACGTGGCCCAGGTTGCTTCTGGCCCTCATGCCTACGTCGCTTCTGTCGTCCCACATGGAGTCCCGGTTGCGCGTGAACTCTGGCAGGAGGCACTTCAACGTGTCGCAGTGGGTGTCCACCACCACGGCTTCTCTGTGAAGATCCATGAAACCCATGTATTATCAGACCTGTATTGCTCCGGGGAGGTATATCTTATGGCTGGTTTAATAAGCGTCAATTTCACCCCTATGGGTGTGATCTGAATGGTAAAAGTACCAGAGAACATCAGAGAAGCCTTCACCGCCACAAAGGTGATCCCCATGGCTACCGTGAACGGCGAGGGCGTGCCCAACGTCATCTACGTAGCCGTCTGGTGGTGGGAGGACGACGAGACCCTATGCGTGGTCAACAACTACCTCAACAAGACCCTCGCCAACATCAGGGACAACGGCCGCGTGTGCTTCGTGTGCTACGGCAAGGGCGGCAGCTACCAGATCAAGTGCGTGGCCGAGGAGGCGACGGAGGGGCCGCTCTACGAGAAGGCCCGGGAGTTGGCGACGAACCGTGACAGGCCGCTGCCGGGAAGGTCTGTGGTGGTCTGCAAGGTATCAGAGATTTATCAGAGCAGCGGCGGAAAAGGGGCGGGGGACAGGATAGCCTAGCTCTCGATTTTATATCACGAAGCGGCTGGGCTCCTCGTCGCGCTGCTTTCCGAGGCCCTTCTGCATGCCGAAGTCGGTGATGTCGCGGTCGTACTCGACGAACTTGGTGACCATGTCGAGGATGGTGTCGCTCATCTCCTGGAGCTCCTCCTGGGTGAACTGGCTCATGACCTCCGGGCTGTTCACCCACTGCATCCAGCCGCCGAGGCTCTGGCTCAGGGCGCCGAAGCCGTACCTCATGATCCTCACGAGGTCGAGGCGGTCCTGGTCGCGTTTCCCACGTAGCTCCTTGAGCATGTCCAGGGTCTTCTGGCTTCGGTCGATCCAGCTTACGTTCATCTTGTTCGGGTGATTTACGGGGCGGCCCGTATTAAATTGTGTGGAACAGGTGAGGATTTAAATCCCGGCCCCGATAGAGTTTGTCGGTGCTGCCGGGGTCGCTTAGCCTGGAAGAGCGCCAGCCTGGAAAGCTGGTGTCCGCAAGGACCCAAGGGTTCGAATCCCTTTCCCGGCGCCAAAAACATATCACTGAACCATAACAGGGCTTCATAACCGTTTTACAAGGATAAATCTTAGACAGTTGTGACATGTCAAAGACGAAGAGGAAGTACTTCACCTTCGATGAGAAAGAGCTAAAGTGGATAGATCCCCTCCTTGAGGAATGGTCTGAGGAGAACGAGGGAAAGTCCCATAGCGATCTCATTCTGCAGCTGCTGAAAGAGTACAGGGACAGGGAGCCACCCTTGAAGGGAACGTTGGACATGACTGCCAGCTCCATGAAGGAGAAGCTGGCCGACTACTCGGTTAAATCCAAGGACGTGCTTGACGACGTCGTGGTGAAATCCAAGGACGGCTTGCAGATGATGCAGACAAGGGTGCAGTCCGGCGGATCGAAGCTGATGGATCAGCTCCGCAAAGTGGAGTCCAACGTCCGTACGAAACTAGAGGACATGAAGGCGGAGAAAAAAGAGCCGGACGATCCCGAGGAAGAGTAGGTCTCAAAGACTCATCTACGATAGGGTGGCCCTCAAGTCACCTAGACCACTGTTAATGGATCGTCATAGGGACTCAGCGGCTATTCCTGCACGAAGTGAAGCTCGACCCCGTCGGGGTCGGAGAAGAACACCGTCATGCGCCCAGCCCTCCCCGCCATGGGGGTGGGCGGCGAGTCGAAACTGATCTTGTCCTTGAGCCTGCCGTATACCTCTTCTATGTCGTCGACCCTGAACCCCAGGTGCCTGAACCCTATGTCGGTCAGCCTCCTGGCTGGGCGGCGCGTCTCCCTCCCCTCGGGGAGGCACATGAGTTCCAGCTTGGTCTCGCCCAGCCTCATGACGGCGACCCTGTCCATGGGTCTCTGGATCGTCTCCACGTGGCTGAAGCCAAGGAGCTTGTAGAACCCTATGGAGCGCTCCAGATTCTCTACGACTATTAGGACGTGGTCAAACGCGACTCCTGAAGCCATTGTTCTCACGACCTGTACTCCTAGGCTCCATGCTTTTATAATGGGGGGTTATGCAGGCAGGGAGACGTTCTCTGGCTCACCGACTGATGCCTATTTGTTTAACCTTTCTTCTCGTCGAGCTTTCTCATGGACTCTTTGAACTCTTCTGGGTTCTGTACGACGCAGCCGGACCTTAATCTCGCTCGGAGAAGCCGCGTACAGCTACCACACGCAACACAGGTCTTCACGGACGGCACGGCGCCTTTCTCGAATATGTATCTCGGGAACCTGGGGCAGGCGATGGCGAGGCGTCCCCACCCGGCTACGTCCACCCTTCCCCTCTCGACGTTATGGGACGCCGCGTTCGCCCCGTACTGCCTCAGCCAAGAGTACCCTGAGCCCACGAACGTCACCCCTGGAGCGTTTCGTTTCAGCGTCTCGACTATGTTGAAGTGTTTCTCCACTCCCTTCATGGGGTGGATGGGTGAGTCGTCGCTGCCTTTCATCTTGTTGTAGGGACGTGTGAGGTACTGGGTGTTGTACGGGTTTCCGAGGGAGACGTTCACGAAGTCGACTCCCAGCTTTTTCATCTCTTTGATGAGGCGCGTGGGCTCGGACGGGTCGAACCCGGTTAACCCGGTTTCCCCGTCCGCTTCGCCTGAGCAGCCGAACCCGTGGGGAGGCGGGTGGCCGTCGTACGCGCTAATCCGCGACGTGACCTCTCCATCGGTCTCCTCTCTGATCGCCTTGACTGTTTCTAGGAGGAACCTTGAGCGGTTCTCGAAGCTGGTTCCCCCGTAAATGCCTTCCCGTGTGTACCCCGACAGCAGGTCGTTGAGCAGGTACCCGTGGCAGGATTTCACGTCGACGGCGTCGAACCCAGCCATGTACGCCAGGGACGAGGCGTCGACGAAGGCATTCATCACTTCTTCGAGCTCGGCGTCCGTGACCACCCTGCCTACGTCGCCGCCTATGCCGAGGCCGTCGTCGACGCCGGGAAACCGATAAGCGATGGCTGGGGATCTCTTCGACTTCACCGCCCGGTAACGGCCGGCGTGGCTCAACTGGAGCACGAGGACAGCCCTGCCTTCGAGCCCAAGCCTAGCCATGCGGCTCCTCGAAGTCTCCTTCACCTCCTCCACGACTCTCTTCAACGGCCGCATCGTCTTCTCGGAGATCACCAGCATGCTTCTGTGGCTTCGGGCCTCTGGATAGTCGAGGGAGCAAGCCTCGAACCAGATGAGGCCGGCGCCGCCCTCGGCATACTCGACGTATCTCCTCCGGGTGTGGTCGGTGGGTGCCCCCATGGCGTCTGCGTCCGCAGCCTCTAGGGGCTGTATGGCGACCCTGTTGGGGAACGTGAGGTCTCCCGCCTGGATCGAGGTCTTCAGAATGGAGACGTCGTCTGAGAACCCCATCCCAGGGGCCTTCATCCTGGCCAGGGAGCGGATGGAGGCCAGGGACGAGAACGGGTCACCGCTGCTCATGGGCGGTCACCTCACTACAGGCAGCCCAGCCGCTTTAAGGGCACCCCGCAGAGGCTCCAGCTCGGAGTCTGGGATCTCCACCAGCGGAGGCCGCACCGCCCTGTACGGGATGACGCCCTGCAGGTAGAGGCAGGCCTTCGTCCTGGCCCTGTACGCCCTCACGGGGGGAGCGAACACCGTGTCCACGAGGGGCTGAAACGCCCTAGCCAGTTCGATGGCTTCCAGGTAGTTCCCGTTGGCACAGGCCTCGATGCACCTAGCTATCCTCGCCGTGTCCTGAGCGCCTGCACCTATGAGGGCGCCGTCGCAGCCCCACAGGAAGCTCTCTAGTATGAAGTTGTCGTTTCCCGTCAGGTAAGCTATCCCTCTGCCCCGGTCCGTCTCCAGCTCCCTGATGAGCGCCATGGTGGCCTTGTACTTGGAGAAGTTGAAGGTGGCCTCCTTTATCGCGACCACTCTATCCAAGGAGAATAGGGCTCTCAGCGAAGCCTCGTCCAGCTCTACGCCGCCTAGGGCGTCCTGGAGCTGGAATAGTATGAGTTCTATATCAGCCTTCTCCGCTATCTCGCGGTGGTGCCGGGTCATGGCCTCGGGGTCCGGGGGATGGCCTCTGAAGGCCGTGTTCGGGAACACCAGCACCGCGTCGGCGCCCGCTTCCTTGGCCTTCCTCGCCTCATCTATAGATCGGCTCGTTGACGCCTCAGTTAGCCCCGCTACAAGCAGTTTTGGGTTGTTCAGCCGCTGTCTAGCCATCT
>Ga0307438_1001283_pt1 | contig 16241 bp, 8 predicted proteins | sample SalMarWE160110MG_FD_202144 | JGI IMG/M metagenome (GOLD analysis project Ga0307438, IMG submission 202144) | Salt marsh sediment microbial communities from the Plum Island Ecosystem LTER, Massachusetts, United States - WE1603-110 | ecosystem: Environmental > Aquatic > Marine > Intertidal zone >... | reverse complement strand
TTCGAGCCTGTATTTCGGGTTTAGGATTTAGGGATTAGGATTTTATAATTTTGAATTCTGAGTTTTGAATTTTGAGTTTTTAATATAACATTAAACATTCATAATTAACTCAGTGTTTTCGTGGCTAATTCATTCTTGACAATGAATATTTTTTCCGTATGATATACAACAATAAATATAGAGTTTTAAGATATAGATTTTAGGAGGGGAAATGTTTAAAAAACTAATTATAACATTATTTCTAATTTTTATCATTAATGTTGAATCGATTTTTGCTCAAGTCAGCGAAGAAGATTCTCTTGCTCTTGTTAAGTTATACGATAGTACGGATGGGGATAACTGGATCCACAAAAAGAACTGGAAAAACGGTCCGATTTCAGGTTGGCATGGGGTTAAGGTCAGTGAAGGTAGAGTTGTAGAATTGAGGTTAATTTGGAACAATTTAAAAGGATCAATCCCTCCGGAAATTGGCAATCTCGAAAATTTAACTCATTTGTCTCTTAAATTCAATCAACTTACCGAAATACCACCGGAGATCGGCAAGCTCAAAATTTTAAATGCGTTGCGGCTTAACAATAATCAACTTACCGAAATACCATCGGAGATCGGCAAGCTCGAAAATTTAATTCATTTGGATCTTTCCATCAATCAGCTTATAGAAATACCACCGGAGATCGGTAACCTCGAAAATTTAACTGAGTTGCGTCTTAACAACAATCATCTTATCGAAATACCACCGGAAATCGGAAATCTGAAGAAGTTAACTCATTTGATTCTTGCCGGCAATTATCTTTTCGGAATACCACCGGAAATCGGCAATCTGGAGAATTTAACCCGCTTGTATCTTACCAACAATCAACTTATAGAAATACCACCGGAGGTCGGCAATCTCGAAAATTTAACTCACCTGGGACTTCCCATCAATCAGCTTATCGAAATACCACCGGAAATCGGAAATCTGGAAAAGTTAACTCATTTTTATATTGAAAACAATTATCTAACAGATTTACCCGATCTATCGGCATTGACCTCATTAAGGCATTTAACAATTCAACACAACCAATTTACCTTCGAGGATATCGAACCCAACATAGATATTCAATCTTGTAAATTTAGATACGCTCCTCAGGATAGTATTGGTAAATTTCAAACCCGAACGGTACCCTTAGGTTCAGAATTAACTTTATCCGTTTCCGTGGGCGGCGCGAATAATAAATATCAATGGAAAAAAGACGGCAGTATTATACCTGAGGCTACCAGTCATTTATATACAATAAATTCGGCAGGCTTTGGCGACGTAGGCATTTATACCTGTGGAATCACCAATACCGTAGCCACGGAATTAACCCTCTATTCCAGACCTATATTTGTATTTATAGGGTCAGACGTTGAAAGGTGAAAAGATAACTGGGTCATGCGACGTGTGTCGCGAGTCTTGCTTCAAAAACAAAAAAAAATCTCCGTGCCCCTGTGTGAGTAAAACATAGCTGACAGCTTACTGCTCACAGCTAACCGCAGAAAAAAACAAACCTGAAACATACTCAATAAGTACGCGTCTAACTGAATAAACGGAGGTTTAAATGAAATTAATAAATAAAAGATTCGCAGACTATAGACAAAAATACGAGATAGCAAAAAACTTAAATTAGAGATCCTACGGATCAGTTAAATAGTAAAATGGGAAAGTAGTCAAATAGTAACAAAAAAAACAGGAGAATAAAAAAGGCGGGTATTCCCCGCCTTTTTTCGTTAACATTTTACCAACCACGGTCTTCCATCGTTATTATTAACAGACCAACGGTCTCTTCATTCATAACAATTTAAGCTCTTGAATTGTAAGAACATATGCCTGAAACCTTCCAGCAAAGTAAAAACCGACATTGAGAGAATTATTATATGTATTATAATCGGGGAACATCAAAACTTATAGCTGGGTCTAAACCATAAAGGAGGCTAGCGTGAATAAAAAGAATATCCTATTAATGATTTCAATAGTTGTTATTACATTATTATACTTATCTTGCTCTCTTAGCGAGAATAATAAAGACGATGATGACGAACCTATTTTTTTTGAAGACTTTGAGTCGGGCATAGGTGATTGGACAAGCTACGGTTATGACTCGATTTCCGAAATTAGACTTTTAGACAGCGGCGGCATAGAGAATTCAAACTGTGTTAGAATAATAAATAATGAATTTAATTATGCAGGTTTACACACTATAGTTGAGCTCCCTCCTTCGGATTATTATAATTGCATAGGCTGGATAAAAACAGAGAATATAGAGTTAGTTGAAGGCGCCACTGTTGCTGCGGATATAAAGTTAATCCAAATTGCCACTAATACTTCAAATTTCAGTATACCGGGCGGAGGGCGGACTTCCAGAGACATGGATATATACGAATCTGATTGGAAACAAGTAGGTTTTACCTTTTCCCCTAGATTTGAATCAGCAGTATTATTCTGTAGATTGGGTTCTAATGATGGCGATGTTAAAGGGACAGCCTATTTTGATAATATTGGGATTTATGAACTGAAACTACTAAAATACGAATCTGAATACTTCACGCTTTTAATTGAACCAATAGACAAGGATAGAATATCGGATAAAGCATTAAATGATTGGCTTGACAAACTGGATCTGGTGTATGAAGAATATCATAATCTGGTCGGAAGTTATCCCTATTATGGGAAAAAAATAACTATTCTTTCTGTACTGCACAATCCGGGAGGTTGGGCTGTCGCGGGTAATCCGATAAAATGGAATCAGCAGTGGGTAGGAGATGAACTGGAAAGTATTGAAAATGAAGGACACTGGTCCTTTGGAATAATACATGAGATTGGGCACGATTATGACATGGATGCACGCTGGAACTTTGATCGTGAGCATATGGCAAATTTCAAACTTACTTATGTGGTTGAAGTATTGGATGCCAAAGTACCGACAGAATTCGGCTATTTTCAGGGCGAAGAAATTTACGATTTCTGGCAAATGCTATATGAAAAGCACATAAACGATGATGATCCAACTAACAATGACAATGTAACATACTGGTTCTGCAAGATAAAAGAGGAAATAGGATGGGAACCTTTTAAACAGACTTTCAGGGATTATTTGGACGGAACTGTAACAGAAAATCCAACTGAAGATATAGACCGATTTAATTTATTTCTGGATGTCCTCTCTTCTAACACAGATGATTATGACAATGTCCGTGATATCTGGCCAGAAGATATACTTAATATGCTTATTGAGTATTATGGAGGTTCAGCGGGAATAGCCGAGAACCAGGCTATTTATTGCAATTTGGTTAGTGTGTTGGTGGGTGTAAAAAAACAGCCCAACGGACTAACCAACCAACAGACTAACAGTTAAATATCTCTGTGTTCTTTGTGGGCTCCGTGTGAGATAAAGTTACGTGTTGCGAGTCAAAATAATAGACTAAAGTAATTGACAAAAAACTTCATTTCCTTATACTATTATTATACGGGAGGTTTTATGTATGGTTTGTTATTATTAAGTATATTCCTACTGTCGGAAAATGATCAAGGGATAAGAGCTGTTTCATCCTCTGTTTTTGAAGAATTAAACGATAAAGATATTGAAATCTCTACGATTAAAAAACGCTCAGGCGAAAGGTTCGATTCGTTGAATATGAGGTTCGTAGGCAATTGGCCCTTTGGTCCTTCATATGCTGCAGAAGTTGACTCGGCGAGAAATCTCGTTTTCTGTAGTTCAGGAGGTGGAGTTTATATACTTGACGTATCTGATGGTTCAAACCCTGTTAAATTATCTGAAAAGATTCACACAAGAGGTATGGTAATGGGATTATTCTATGAAAAATCCACCATGAGACTATATATTGTAAAGGAAGAAACGGGTCTTGAAATATGGAGTATCCAAGATTCACTAAATCCGGAAAAGTTAGGTTCATACGATATAGCTGACTCGGCATACGGCGTAGCAGTTTCTGATAGTTATGCATACGTAGCGGCTTCCGGTGGCGGTCTACGGGTAGTAGACATATCCACTCCCTCAGACCCATGGGAGTTGGGTTCATACGACACGCCTGGCTCCGCATGGGGCGTAGCAGTCTCTGATAGTTATGCATATGTGGCAGATGCAGATTCCGGTCTACGGGTAATAGACATCTCCACTCCCTCGAACCCCACAGAGGTGGGTTTTTATGATACACCCGGGGCCGCATACGGCGTAGAAATCTCTGGTAATTATGCATACGTGGCAGATGAGGAAAACGGTCTACGGGTAATAGACATCTCCACTCCCTCAAACCCCACGGAGGTGGGTTTTTATGATACACCCGGGGCCGCATACGGCGTAGAAATCTCTGGTAATTATGCATACGTGGCAGACGAAGAAGCCGGTCTACGGGTAATAGACATCTCCACTCCCTCAAACCCCATGGAGGCGGGTTTTCGCGATACACCCGGGGCCGCATACGCCGTAGAGGTCTCTGGTAGTTATGCATATGTGGCAGATTGGGGTGGCGGTTTACGTGTAGTAGACATCTCCACTCCCTCAAACCCCACGGAGATGGGTTTTTACGATACACCCGGGTCCACATTGGACGTAGCGGTCTCTGGTAATTATGCATATGTGGCAGATGCAGATTCCGGTCTACGGGTGATAGATTTTTCCACTCCTTCAAATCCCACGGAGGTGGGTTTTTATGATACACCCGGCGCCGCATACGGCGTAGCGGTCTCTGGTAGTTATGCATATGTGGCAGATAAACATGCGGGTCTACGGGTAATAGATATCTCCACTCCTTCAAGCCCCACGGAGGTGGGTTTTTGCGATACACCCGGTTCCGCCTACGACGTAGAGATCTCTGGTGGTTATGCATATGTGGCAGATTGGGGTGGCGGTCTACGGGTAATAGACATCTCCACTCCCTCGAACCCCACAGAGGTGGGATTTTGCGATCCAGACGACTGGGCATGGGGCATAGCAGTCTCCGGTAATTATGCATATGTAAGATACATAGTAAGTTTATATTCCGGTTTTCGGGTAATGAACATCTCCAATCCTTCAAACCCCAGGGAGGTAGGGGCATACCTTGGATCCGGCTGGGCATGGGGCATAGCGGTCTCTGGTAATTGTGCATATGTGGCAGCTTCCGGTGGCGGTTTACTGGTAGTAAATATCTCCAGCCCCTCATCCCCCTGGGAGATGGGTTCATACGATACACCCGGTTCCGCATGGGGCGTAGCAGTCTCTGATAGTTATGCATATGTGGCAGATGAGTATGCCGGTCTACGGGTGATAGACATTTCCTCTTCCTATAACCCCACAGAGGTGGGTTTTTACGATACACCCGGCGCCGCATTGGGCGTAGAGGTCTCTGGTGGTTATGTATACGTGGCAGATGATTATACCGGTTTACAGATATTCGAAATTCTACTTTCAGGGACTGATGAGGAAAACAGAAATAATGAAAAAGTTTTGAAAGTCACTAAAAATCTTTTCATTGGGACAACCGAAATACAGGTGCATGGGATAAAATTTCCATTAACACTAGATGTGTATGATATAACCGGAAGAGCGATGGAAAAAGAAATAATTTATAATTCTTCGCCTTTAATTATCGGGGCAAAATTAAAACCAGGGATTTATTTTATAAGGATTGAAGGCCTCGAATCTATAAAGATAACAAAATTGAATTAGAAATACGCGAAACAAAGGGGTCAGGTCTTCTTTTTTACTACAAACTAAATCCTAAATCCCAAATCCTATATCCTAAGCTGCCCCTCCACCCCACTCAAAGTTTTAATCGTACTTTTGAATAAAGTTAGTGTGTTAGTGTGTTGGTGTGTAAAAAAACAGCCCAACCGACTAACCACCAAACAGACTAACAGTTTAAAACCTCCGTGTTCTTTGTGTCTCTGTGGAAACTTTAAGTTGGTTAGTTGGATTGTGGGTTTGTTGGATAGCTAAAATAAAAACTAAAATTACTACATGCCCTACATGTGATTTAGTATTTCGTGTTTCGAGCAAAAATCCCAACCAACTATCTAACGATTACATTCTTGACAATGAATATTTTCTTAAGTATGTTATGCAACAAAAGGAGATTTTATGAGAATTAGAATCACAAGATTGTCCGTATTATTAATACTATTTTTGACCATAAAAACATCTGCTGAAGTTGATACACTGACTTATTTTAGTCCTTTAGAAATACAACAAGACATAGATTCATTAATAGCGGGATATAAAAGATATCATCCAGCATTCAGTAATGAACAAGAAAAAAGACTGGATAGCATAAAGAATAAGATAAAAGAACCTCTTTCCGCTTTAGAATTATACAGAAAACTACAACCCGTTGTTGCTAAAGATTTGCATACAACAATTATTTATAAAGATAAGATATACCCCGAAATAGAAAATCCTTTTTTCCCTTTTAGAATCGTTATTTTCAATGATTCTATTTATATAAAAGAGAATTTATCATTAAATAATGAAGTTTCTAAGGGAGACATAATAGAATCAATAAATGGAATCCCCTCAGAAGAAATTATAGACAATCTCACACAATTAATTCACGCAGAGATACGAAGGCGTAAAATATATTCATTAAGTTTAGAATTTCATATTTATTATAGATTGGCATACGGAAATTTCGAAAAATTCGACCTTAATATACTAAAAGACAATAAATTGAAAAAAATCATAGTTCCCGGCGCTAATTGGTCAAGATTCAAAAACGATAAAAAAGAATCATTCGTTTTTAAACAATTAGAAAAGGATATTTCTTATTTAAAAATTTCTACTTTTAAGAATACAGAAAATGTTAAATTTTCAAATTACATCGATTCAGTTTTTTCCGTACTTTTTGATAACGGCACAAAAATTCTTATAATTGACGTTAGAGGCGGGGGCGGATTAAACGATTATATCGATACCTTAATGGGATATCTGACTGATAAACCCTATTTGAACCTTTTAGAAGAAAGAATAAAAGTAAGCCCTGAATCCAGGGATTATATTCTCTCTAAAAAAGATTTAGGAGAGTATTCAAAAGATTATTTTATAATTAACTATCAAAAAAAGAAACCAGTTGAACAGAAATGTTTATTTCGGAGGAATCTCTACCTTTTAATTGATGTCAGAAGTGCTTCTTGTCATACTCTTTTCCCCGCAATAATTAAATGTAACAAATTGGGAAAGCTAATTGGAGAAGAAGCCGGACAACCCCTAATAAGTAATGGAGGCTTAACAAGATTTACACTCCCGAATACCAAACTTATTTGTTTTTCGGCTATGTCTACTTATCGAATGCCATGTGCAATAAATGAGTTTGAATCTGTTAAACCTGATTTTAAAGTAATTAAAACGGTAGACGCTTTAATAAACGATAAGAACGTTATTTTAAATTCAGCAATTAGAATAATTAAAAACAAAAATCCCCTCAATTCTTTTTAATATACATCTAATTTTTGGGATTTGCGCATCTGGGCATGTACATCTGGGGTCAAATCTTAACACTTGACAATTTTTGAAATCACACCTCCACCCCATTCAATGTTTTAATCGTTCTTTTGAATAAAGTTAGTGGGTTGGTGGGTAAAAACAGACCAACGGACTAACGGACTAACAGTCTAACAGACCAACAGTTATATTCCTGACAATGTTAGATTTTTATCTTATAATATTTTAACAAAGGAGGGAAAACGTACAAAAAAGTAATTATATTATTTTTTCTAATTTTTGTCATTAATAAAGCACCGATTTTTGCTCAAGTTATCGAACAAGATTCTCTGGCTCTTGTTGATTTATATGATAGTACGGATGGGGAGAACTGGAATCATAACGACAACTGGAACGATGGACCTGTTGACAGTTGGTATGGTGTCATTGTTAGTGATGGAAGAGTAAGGGAATTATACCTGTATAATAATGATTTATCCGGAACTATTCCGCCATCAATTGGTAATTTGGATAGTTTAACAGTATTAAATCTTTACGACAACCAACTTACAGGTTCAATACCTTCCGAAATCTGGAGTTTATCAAATTTGACAAATCTGCAACTTTATGAGAACCAACTCACAGGTTCAATCCCTCCTGAAATCGGAAATTTGTCCAATTTGAGTATTTTACGACTTTACGAGAATCAACTCACAGGTCCAATTCCCCCCGAGATCGGGAATGTGTCCAATTTACTGTATTTACTGCTCGACGAGAACCAACTCACAGGTTCAGTCCCTCCTGAAATCGGAAATTTATCGAATTTAATAAGTTTAGGGATCGCGCATAATGATTTAGAAGATCTACCCGATTTATCGGGGTTATCTTCACTGGAAAATTTATACATTCATAACAATAGATTTACATTTGAAGACATAGAACCGAATATTTTAGTGCCCAGTCGTCATTTTTATTATTCTCCTCAAGATAGTGTTGGTGAGACTCAGAATGACACGATAAACATAACCTCAAATTATACTATGTCCGTTTCTGTAGGCGGCGATAACAATCAATATCAGTGGAAAAAATATAGTACTATAATACAATCTGCAACAGATACTTTTTATACCATAAGCAATGCAAAAATTAGCGATGCAGGCAGATATATCTGCGAAATTACAAATACTGTCGCAACGAACTTGACCCTTTATTCCAAATCGGTATATCTTACTGTAACTTCAATCGATACAACATCACCGTTAATTGTTACCACTAACCCTATTCAAAACGGGCTTAATATTGCAAAAAACACGGATATATCGGTTACATTTGACGTAGACATGAATACATCTACTATTAACGACAGTACATTCGTCGTTCATTCCTTGCAAACGGGACTGCACTCAGGGACTTACAGTTACAATTCCGGAACAAACACAGCGACATTCAACCCGGATGATGATTTTAAAGTGGGAGAGGTAGTCTCTGTTTCCCTGACAACAGCCATCGAAGATGAAAGCGGTGAAAATTTAACCATTCCTTACGCATGGTCTTTTACAGTCGAGGTTGACGCAGGCAGTGGTGAATTCGAAGAAAATGGTACCTATAGTGTAGGAGAGGGCCCCTTGGGAATTTTTTCCTCCGACCTGGACAATGATGGTGATATTGATCTGACCATAACAAATGTTAGTTCCGCAAATATTTCTGTTTTATTAAACAACGGAGATGGTACTTTTGCCCCAAAAGTAGACTACAATACAGGAAGCGGTCCCTGGTCAGTTTTCTCTTCGGATCTGGACTCCGACGGAGATATGGATTTGGCTGTCATAGATAGTTGGGTTGATAGTGTTTCTATTTTCTACCAAGCTTTTGTCTATTTCTAACTCTTAACGTATTATCCTGTCTGTTCCTTTCGGTAATCGGTGCTGTGATAGTTGCGAAAATATGTAATGGTAAATTCTTCAGGAGACTTACGTACTCTTTTAAAAGCTCATAAAATCTACTCAAGCTACATCCCAATTACTCTAACGCCTGTTGCAATAGACCTTTTGTCATATTGGTCTAAAACTATCTTTACTTGATCGTCAGTGAATTTTCTGTGAAGTCGTGAACCCATTCTTCCTCCTTTCTAATTCTTGCTTAGAGAAAGACATATACTAACTTTTAAGCATTTAGTCCAGTTTTATCTTTTGCCTAACGAGCTCTAATTTTTACTCTTGACAAAAAGATCCTCTTTCTTTATACTTAATACTACTGGTAAGGTTAAGGATTATAATAGGGTAAGGATAAAGATGTAAGCGCCTACTTTTAAAGAGTAGATATATTTTTAGATCCTTGACCTAAGTTTTCAAGGGAGGCGTAATAAAGTTAAGTTTCCTTAAAGTAAACCTTATAATTCAAGCTAAGCGAAGTGGCGTTATCAAATTTTATATATTTCAGTCTTCAGTTTTAACCCGATTTGTAAACCCTAACGAAAGGAGGCTTTAATGAAAAGTACGAGAAGGGGAAGAGAATTGTTGCCCAGGTGGGTTATAGGAGGAGTACTGGTTATTTTGTCTCTACTTGCCTTTAATCCAAGCGCGAAAGCGGCAGTTACAGGAAAAATTGCGGGTGTTGTTATCGATGCCGAAACAGGTGAACCTTTACCCGGAGCTAATGTCATAATCGAAGGTACTACTATGGGAGCTGCAGCTAACCCAGATGGATATTTTTTCATTATAAGAGTATCCCCTGGTGACTATAATGTACAGGCCCGAATGATGGGGTATGAAAGTGTGACTCAGACCGGTGTTGAGGTGACTGCGGATCACACAACCCAGCTCAGATTTAGGCTGAGGCCCGCAGTTATTCCGGGGGAAGGTGTTACCGTAAAAGCTAAAGCGGAAGTCATAAAAATGGATCTTTCGTCTTCAGCTATTTCCGCGAAAAGCGATGACATAGAGGCTGTTCCGTTTGTTGATGAGATTGGAGATTATATTAATCGACAGGCTGGGATTCAAGATTGGCGGGTGCGAGGAGGTAGTATAGACCAGGTTGGTTTTATGACGGATGGTTTGAACTTAGTAGATGGTCGAACAAATAATCCTGCTCTTATGCCGCCTTTAAGTATGGTAAAAGAACTTAACGTAATTAAGGGTGGTTTTGCTGCTGAGTATGGCAATCTCCGGTCAGGCTTAGTAAACATTGTAACCAGAGAGCCTTCCGATAACTATCATGGATCGTTAAATTTTCGGTACAGTCCCGCTCATTTGAAACACCGTGGTCCCTCTGTTTATGCTCAGGAGCATTATTGGTTGAAATCTTATGTCTCAGAAAAAGATAGTCTTTGTTGGATTGGTACAACTGGCATTAGAAATAAAGCCCGCGACGCTCTTAGGGAAGGAGACACTACTTTATACGATTACTATATGGACATTTTTAATCACAGTGAAAAATTTGCAGGATGGATTCGGGAATCAGGGGATTTGACTCCAGAGCAGGCTCGGGAGAGATTTATGTGGATATACAGAGTTGAAGGGGCGGATGAGCTGGTCCCTGATAATTATGATGGTTCACCGAGAGTAGGAGAATATGGCCATAAACCGGACTGGAATGTAGATGTTGGTTTTGGAGGTCCGGTTCCTGTAGTTGGTGGATTTTTAGGGGATTTGGGTTTTTATGCCTCCTACAGGCAGAACAAAGATGCGTTTGCTCTTCCGACAAACAGAGATTATTATGTTGAGGAAAATACAATGTTGAAATTAGTCTCCCATCTTACCCAGTCGATAAAATTAAGCTTTGATATGATGTATGCTGAGCAAAACACTATGGCAGCGAGCTCAAATGGACAGACCGATTACTACCTTAATATAGGGGAAGGTGATCTTGGTGCTCAGAGTGTCGATTTTATTCAGGCAGAAGGAGAAGGTGGAAATTATCTGGTAAGTGGTGATGATGCATTCAGGACCCAGGTACGTACGAGACACGCATCGTATTATCCTGCTTTTATTCCTATATATGATGTTCATCACAGAATGCAGGGTCTTACTTTTGACCATGCAATAAGTGAGAAAGCTTTCTATACGGTCAGGATTTCTCATTTGAGTAATGAGAGAATTTGTAGTGCATATGAAACATTTGATGAGAGAAATACGGCGGATACATTTTATTTGCCGAGTGGTGTAGGAGTTACTGAAATTCCGTATGGATATTATATAGAAGCACCTGAGGTACAGGCGGGTGGTACTTATATGGGGGCACATTGCGCTGGAGCTGTTGATTCCTCAGAATCGCATACATGGGATTTTAAAGTTGACTTAACGAGTCAACTTAACCCTTACAATGAAGTAAAGATAGGTTTTGAGTATAACTATGCTGACATGAACACTTATTATGAGATGAACAGATGGGAGTCTCCGCATGAAAGTTGGGTTACTGATTGGGAAGCCAGTCCCATAAGAGGAGGCGCGTATATACAGGATAAAATTGAATTTGAAGGTATTATCGCGACCATTGGCTTAAGAGCTGATTGGAATGATCCTAATTTGGATTGGTTTGAGTTAGGTTCTTATGATTATTATTTCATGAGGGTAGGAAAAGATATGTTGCTTACCGGCGCAGAAACTCGTCCTGCGGAGGGTCATTTTAAAATATCTCCTCGTATTGGAATTTCGCATCCTATATCAGAAAATGCTAAATTTTATTTCAATTACGGTGATTTTTATTCCTTGCCTGCCTCTTATAATATGTATCAGATCTTCTGGGGTGCACAGCGCTATGGTATACGGTACTTGGGGAATCCAGAAATCGATTGGCCGCTAACAAGGGCTTACGAGTTAGGTTGTGACTGGAATATTGCGGACATGTTTCGACTTCACCTTGCAGGTTATTATAAGGATGTTACAAATCAGCTTTCAGCAGTGTGGTATATCGGTTATGATGATTCGCCCGAATACCAGATACCTGAAAACTTGAACTACGAGGATATTCGTGGTATAGACTTCAGAATCAGTAAAGACTTTGGAGATTGGGTGAGGGGGTGGTTAAACTATGATTATAGAGTAAGAACCTATGGTCAGGTTGGTAAGGCAGCGCACTACCAGAGCTTACTTGAAGAAGCAACACAAGGCATATGGGATACTTTAGAGTATACGCCTCGCGCGCAGCCGATATTGCAGGCTAATATTCAGTTTTTGACTCCTGAAGATTTAGGTCTGCTGCTCGGTAACATTTCCTTGAGTTTTAACTATACATGGGAAGCAGGTGAATATGAAACCTATGACCCACTGCATAGTACAGATGATCCGCTAAGGAAATATTTAAATATGCAGTGGAAACCATGGAGGAATGTCCAGGCAAGAGTCCAGAAGGGGATAAGCTTTGCTGGAAGAAAAATTGCCATCTTTGCTGAAATAAATAATCTCTTCGATTGGAAATATTTAAATGAGGCTGGCTTTGATGGTATTGATGACCGCGGAAATTATTACGCGTCGTTGAGGTTGCCTCTGTATGAGGAAGAAGGTTATGAAGCGTATGGAGAGGCTGGAGATGATCAGTTCGGCGATTTCAAGACTGATGATAACCCATATATTGATGATCCGGAGATAACACATATTGCTTTCCAGAATCCGCGTTCTTTTGTTTTTGGAGTGAAAGTTGATTTTTAGTATCAACCAAGAGGTAAGGAGGAAATAATAATGAAGAAGTTTACTTGTTTAATTCTAATATTTGTGATTGCCACTTCACTTATCTCGTTCCCGGTTTTGGGTGATATGAAGTGGATTCGTCAATCAGAAATCCAACCGAAAATTACTGACGCTGCTGATCAAAGTGAGATAAGCTTTGGCTTTGAAGCGACCTGGTATTTTCATGGGGCAAGCTGTATCCTTGAATCTATGCAGCCAGATGGTTGGAACCGCAATTTCATCCGAGATGCGGGTTCCAGGTTCAGTTGCAGGAATTGGTATGATCCTGAGACTGGAGAAATCCTTCCCATCAGATTGGGTGGTAGTCCTTACGGTACACCCGATTTGAGTCGCGTTCAGTTTGCGGTACCAGATTCATTGGGTATATATATCCATAAGTATCACAGGTACCATCCTCCGTCCATTGTGGTTGATGGGCTTCATCTCGAAAGACCCTTCCCACGATTAGGTGATCATTACGCTCCGGATAAAGTGTGGGGAACTGCTGATGTGATGGTGGAAGCTCATGCGAGAAACTGGATGGGATTGGATATTTATCATAGAGTGCTGAGCTGGGTTTCCAAGCATCATAATCAGTATATCGTTTATGACTGGACAATTGTAAATACAGGAAATATTGATTTAGACGATTCGATTGAATGTGAAGGTTACGCGTTAGATAGTTTATACTTTATGAGACAACTTGCTATGATGCCGAATAATGAGCATTGGAACAAAGCAGAATGGTATCAGTGGACCGGGGTTTATCCTGATTGGGATGAGCCGAGAGATTCTGTGCGTTGTGTGATTTCTTATCCAGCTCTCGATTTCGGAGATGGAAGTTACGGAATAGCATATGCCTACGATGCCCTAGGTTGTTACCTTTGGGAGTATGATTATCTGGATGATCCGTGTTCCGGTGGTGAGGTTTTTCTCTACATTCCTCAATCTTCTGAGGTGGCGATGGGCCCGGGATCTGGAGCTGCAAATGGAAATCCGGAGAACCATCCCGAAACGGACGACATAACCCAGCCGAGAGCACATGGTATTCGGGGTCCTGATGATTTAGAATTTAAACACCATTCTGGTAATAATCCGCCAACTGGTCCGAATAGTTGGGAAACAGTATATAATTCTATGATCTACGGAGAAAAGGGAGATCCCCAGTATGATCCCTATGTAGAGTATATGACCGGAACTTATCCAGGTACCTATCATGCAGTAGAGACTGATAAAAGGGGTTATGCCAGATTCGACGATCTAAACCAAAACGGCCTAATCTTCTGGCATCTTGTAGCTAATGCGAGCATGGGTCCTTTCCATCTGGACTATGGGGATTCTCTCAGGATAGTGTGGGCGGATTGTGGAGGGCGTCTTGATGCAAGAAGTTCGTGGGAACTTGGTCAAGCATGGAAGGATAGTACTATAATATTCGTTACCCAGAGTGGTGATACGCTCGATATAAACGATATAAGTATAACAGCTCCGCACTTACCAAATGAAGCAGATACCATTCATATACCTCCCGTGTACAGGCATAATCCATGGCGCTGGCAGGATGGTGGTTATGCGAACGACGCTGCCAACTTGATTAAGGATATGTGGGTATATACAACAGTGGATTCTATCATCAGGCATGCGATAAATGCTCAGTGGAACTTTGATCATAATTATGATATTCCTGCTCCTCCACCACCACCATCGATTGAGGTTAACTCTGAAGCCGATCGAATTGTGGTCAGCTGGTACTATGAGGAAGTGGCTGATATACCATCAGACCTTGCAGGATACAGAGTATATCGAGCTTCAGGGCGGGGGGGTCCTTTTATCGAAAATACTGGTGTGATAGGGGAATGGAATTTGATATATGAGGCTGGAGTGAATGAGTCTGCTTACTATGATTCTACCGCTGTCCGCGGAGAAAATTACTACTATTATGTTGCCGCGTTTGACGATGCAACTCATCCAGAGGCGGCGGCGGATGCACGAAATGGAGTGACGGGTACTGCTGAGTCGCTTGAAAGTGGAAGATGGCAAAACTATACTTATGGTACAGTAGGAGCCGCTTCGTTAAAAAGACCAGGCGCGCCGGACTTGTCTGATGTTGTAATGGTCCCAAATCCCTTTAATATTGCTTCAAGTAATATGCAGTACGAAGCGAAGGACAAAATTAACTTCTTTAATTTGCCCGGTGAATGTACAATCAGAATTTACACCTTTTCAGGCGATTTGGTAAAGACTATTGTGCATACAGATGGTTCTGGGGATGAAGCCTGGGATGATGCGACCGGGACACTGTATCAGGCGACAGAGACGGGTCAACAAGTTGTAAGTGGTCTCTATATTGCTAATATTGTTGATGATGAAACTGGCGAGAGTACAAACGTTAAGTTTATCGTAATAAGGTAGGAGGGAAGATGCGAAAGCTTGTCATATTACTTCATTTAATGCTCTTAATCCCTGGTTACTCTTTATATGGTCTAGAGGTGAAGAAAATCGCGCAAGCAGGGTTCAAATTTATGGACATTGAGGTTGGTGCCAGAGCCGCAGGGATGGGTGAGGCGTTTTCATTGATTGGAGATGATGCCAATGCCATTTTCTATAACCCTGCAGGTATCGCTCAGATTCAGGACAAGAAGTTTGATTTAACGCTCTGTAAAGTCACTTGGATTGCTGAAACCTCACTAAATGCTTTGGGCTTAGTTGTAAATTTTGGCACTTGGGGTAACGTGGGTGTTAGTTTACTTGACACTGATTATGGAGATGTAATGGGTACAATCTATGACCCGGAGGAAGAGAGTGGATATACAAAGACGGGATTGTTAGATGTTGGAGCATATGCGTTGGGTGTTTCTTATGCTCGTAGATTGACTGATAAGTTTATGATCGGTAGTAATGTCAGGTACGTATACGAGCATTTAGGATCAAATATATTTGCTGCTGATACAGCTAGAATCGAAACGTGGGAGGAGAAGAATGAGACTCATACAATTGCCTATGATCTCGGGACTATTTTTTATCCCGGCTTTAAAAGCCTTAGAGTTGGAATGAGCATTTTGAATTTTTCTCCTGCAGTGCGATATGAATATGAGGAAGGTAGAACCAATTCATTCCCATTGCCCCTGATCTTTAAAATGGGAGGAGC
>Ga0307438_1001279_pt1 | contig 16260 bp, 14 predicted proteins | sample SalMarWE160110MG_FD_202144 | JGI IMG/M metagenome (GOLD analysis project Ga0307438, IMG submission 202144) | Salt marsh sediment microbial communities from the Plum Island Ecosystem LTER, Massachusetts, United States - WE1603-110 | ecosystem: Environmental > Aquatic > Marine > Intertidal zone >... | reverse complement strand
CGGGGTGGGGGTGGCGGTCGGCGTCGCGGTGGCATAGCCCACGATGAGTAGCCATTCGCCAGCGTAGATAAGATTAGGGTCCTCAATCTCAGCGTAGCGGGGAACGGCAGTGCGGCGGGCATGCGTGGCGGTGATGATCTCGGGATAGAGCCAGCCGGCGTCCAGGTAGCGCTCGGCGATGGCCCACAGCGTATCGCCCCGCTCGACGACGTAGGTCATCTCACCGCCCGGCTGAGGAGTGGGACCGGCGCCGAGGGTTGGGGCAGAGGCAGCAGCCAGCGCGGTGCAGAGGCAAGCAATCAGGCAGAAAAAAGCGATAGTCTTTGTTCTCATCGCGCCCTACCTCTACCTATCCCGCGACCTGCCCCATTGCAGCATCTTATCACCCTGAGTGCAATCGCAATGAACCTACATCGGCATCTTCAGTTGCACGGTCCCTGTCTCAATGTAAGCCTTGAGCCCCTCCAGCGCCGCCTGATAAATCTTGTGTACGCGACGGGTGAGGAACAGGAGACAGGCCAGTAGCGCCAGCGAGCCATAGAACTCGTGGCGACTGAGCACCTCCGTGCCACCAGCAGTGGCGTCGAAACGGAAACCCTGGATCGCTTCCATCCCTGCCACCTTTCCCTCCCAGGCCACGTAGGGTGCAGCGCTGATCTCAATAATGGTGACGACTCCTGTCATTCTGCCGAGAGGGAAGCCGAACCTCACAGTTGGGCGGAACTGCGCGCCCACGGTCCAGGGGATGCCAGCGATCCACTCTGCCCCAACCAGTGCTGGAAACCAATGGGGCCACTTACTCAAGTCGGCGAAACAGGTCCACAGCACCTCAGGCGAGGCGGCTATCTCGATGCAATCTTCCACCACGGCCCGTGGCTTGCGTTTCTTGGTCATGGGATGCTCCCCTGTGCATACACCAACTATGGCATTGTACTCCAAATATCACTGCTTGCCAAGTAACTACCCAGCGAATTCGCCTCAAACCGACAAGCCCTCCCCTCGTCGTTCGCCGAGGGTCTCCCGACCGAGGCGGAAGGCCCTTGGGCTCGGTCAGGAGACCTTCGCCTGGCGTGGCTAAGATTGGAAAATCTAGTTGCCTTGCCAAATGGCCTGTTGCGCTTGGTATACACCGGGTAGTCGAGTTCGTCTCTTTGTGGTACAATATTGCTCATCTGTGAGGCCAAGGAGGCTACTGTGCGCAAACTTGTGTTGTTACTGACTGTTCTGCTACTGGGGCTGGTTACCGGATGTAGCGAGGGATCGGCAGGTGCAACTCCATCACCATCACCATCGCCCACGCCCGTGCCGGAGACGGCCACCGCTACGCCGCTCGCGAGCGCAACCCCCTCCGGCCCGGCTACTTGTGTGGAGGCGCCGCTCGACTTTCCAGTCGAGTCCCGCATTCCGCCAGTGACGGAGGAGGACCACGTTCAGGGGCCCGCCGATGCCCCCATCACCTTCATTGAGTATGCTGACTTCCAGTGCCCGGCTTGCTCCGGGTTGGCCATCATGCGCGAATTTCTGGAGGAGATGTACGGTGATGAGATTCGTTTCGTCTACCGTCACCTCACGCTGATCAGCATCCACGACAAGGCCGTAATCACCGCCGAGGCTGCTGAGGCTGCCAGCGCTCAGGATAAATTCTGGGAGATGCACGACCTGCTCTACGAGCGCCAACAGGAGTGGCACGCACTCTCGGAAGACGAAATGAAAACTCGATTGGTCGAGTACGCCGAGGAATTGGGCCTCGATACTGATCGCTTCGCCCAGGAACTCGACGATCACATCTATCGAGAAAAAATTCTGGCCGCCTACGAGGCGTACAAGCAGTATGGCCAGATGGCAACTCCGACCTACGTGGTCAACAACATCTTTTATCCAACCCAGCAGTTCGGAGGGTTCGGCATGATCGAGGCCTTCATCGGTCTGCTCAGCCTGAGAGACCGCATGTACACCACGCCTCCGCTGCAGGTCATAGACCCGGACAAGGATTACATAGCCACCATCCGCACTGAGCGCGGCGACATCGTCGTTGAGTTATACGCTGACCAGGCTCCTGTCAACGTCAACAGTTTCGTCTTTCTGGCACGGGAGGGTTGGTACGACGGCGTGACTTTCCATCGCGTCGTTCCCGATTTTGTGGCCCAGGCCGGTGATCCCACCGGCAGTGGCGTGGGTTACCCCGGCTACCACTGCAGCGACGAGATCATTCCCACGCTCACCTACGACGGAGCGGGGGTGATGGGTATGGCCAGTGCTGGACCGGGCACTAACAGTATCGGCGCTCAGTTCTTCATCACCTACGATGCCCTCCCACAACTTGACGGTAATTATACCATCATCGGACGGGTCATTGAGGGGATGGATGTGGTCGAGAGCCTCACGCCTCGTGACCCCAGCCAGGGCCCTGGCCTGCCGCCCGGAGACACCATTGAGACGATTCTGATCAAGGAGCGATAGCCCAGGGCAGGAAGAAGGAAGCGAGGAAGCGGGAAGGATGCAGCGCCGCACGCTGTGGCTCGTTGCTGGCATCGCAGGTGCCGCTCTCGCCACGCTGGCCTGTGGAGGTGGATTGCTAGTGCTGGCGTTGGCCCTCGCTGGCAGGGGTGCGCTGACCGCAGCCGAGACTCTGCCAGTGGCGGGTATGATGGCGCTGGGCCTTGAGTTGGGCGTTCCATTAATGCTACATGGTTGGGCCGGTTGGCAGGGACGGCCCTCGCGCCCGTTCAACCCGTCGCACGTCTGGTGGCTGTGTCTCGCGCTGGTGCTTCTCGTCGGTCTTGGGGCGGCAGTCAGTGCGCTGTCTCTGGCCCCCGCCTTGTTGTTGCCTCCCATCCATGTCTTGGCAATGGCCCTCCTGCCGCTGACTATACTCTGGCTGGTGGGGCGATCGCTGCGCGGGGTGGGGGGCTCCTGGCGCGAGGTCGTCGCCGGTATGGCCGGTGGCGGTTTCCTGGGCCTGGGGAGCTCTCTGATCAGTGAGGGACTGATTGCTTTCGCGCTCGTCGTCGTTGCGACTGGTGTTGCGCTGATGACGCCTGGCGGGTCGGAACAGGTCGCTGCACTGGCGAGAAATCTGCAAGACCCGGCCTGGCTGACAGATCCGAACAACCTGCTGCAATTTCTGCTCTCCCCAGTGGTCGCCCTCTCTGTACTGGGGATGTTCTCTATCCCCGTTCCATTGATAGAGGAAGCCTTCAAGACGTTGGCCGCCGGCGTGGTGGCCCGCTGGATTCGCCCCCACCCTGCGCGTGCTTTCCTATGGGGTGTGGCTGGCGGGGCTGGCTTCGCGCTGGCGGAGAACCTGTTCAACGGCGCGTTGGGCGGCGTGGAAAACTGGGCGCTGGGAGCCGTGGCCCGCTTTGGCGCGACGGTGATGCATTGTTTCACCGGTGGGCTGGTCGGCTGGGGCTGGGGGCAACTCTGGGGAGCGCGACGGCCCTTGCGCCTGCTGGGCTCCTACGCTGCTGCCGTGATCATCCACGGGCTGTGGAACGCTGCTGCTGTGGGCACGGCGCTCCTGGGTGCCGGCGCGTTGGCGCACGCGGGGGGTGGTATCTGGCTTGCCCTCACGGGCCTCGGAGCATTGACCTTCGTCGGGCTGCTCGGGTTGCTGACTGTGACATTCATCATCGCGTTACCCTTCGCCGGGCGGAGGCTGGCAGACGAGGCAGAGCGGCTCTAGGATAGGGGCGCTACCCCGGCCGGCGGCTGGCCTCGGGGTAGCCGGGTGCGGGGCTCGTTCAGCGGGAAGGTCAGCGGAAGTGAGGTGGAGGTGACGAGCGCTTGACAATGTGTATTATGTGTGGTACTCTCACATCCGTGTAGAGTAGAAGGCCAGCAGCGTTAAGGGTAAACGTCAGGAGGCGATAATGGCACAGAGATCACGCACTGAGCGTCTGGTGAGGCGATTACAGGAGTTGCAGATGGGCACGCTGGACGTAGAGGCTACGGCCATCGTGAGTGTGGATGGGCTTACAATGGCCTCCTCTCTCCCGGCGGGCGTCGAGGAGGATCGCGTCTCTGCGATGTCCGCCGCGATGCTCTCCCTGGGCGAGCGCATTGCCAGCGAGTTAGGGCGCGGTGTATTGGATGAGGTATACGTGAAGGGAGAAAACGGATACGTCGTTCTCCGTGCTGTTGGCGAGGAGGCTGTCCTGACCGTTCTGGCCCGCCAGCAGACCAAACTGGGCTTGCTCTTCTTGGATATGCGCCGCGCATCCGAAGACCTGGCTGCCATCCTGGAAGTCTAGCAGACGAGACATCAGAAGGAGGGCAGAAAGTGGCCCGGATTGAGCCGAGCGGTTACTATTATCCGAATCGTATCGCCCGCATCTACATCGAAGCGATGGAAGAAATCATGGGCCGGAACGGGCTGAACGCCGTATTGCGACTGGCTGGCCTTGCGCATCTAATTGACAACTACCCGGCCCCTGACCTGAAAAAGGAATTTGACTTTGCGGATTACTCGGCCCTGAATGGGGCTTTGGAGGACATATATGGACCGCGTGGTGGGCGTGGGTTGGAACTGCGGGCCGGACGGACATCCTTTGCCCGTGGACTACAGGGCTTTGGCGCGCTTGCCGGTGCAAGCGATCTTGCTTTCAGAGTGCTGCCGCTGAGCGCCAAACTCAAGGCCGGGCTTCCAGCCATGGCGAAAATCTTCACCCAGTTCAGCGATCAGAAGAGCACTGTCGAGAACCGTGGCGACTACTATGCTTACATTATGAACCCATGCCCGGTCTGCTGGGGCCGCAAGGCTGACCGACCGATCTGCTTCGCGGGAAAAGGGCTGTTAGAAGAAGGGTTGCATTGGCTCAGTGGTGGGCGCAAGTTCCGGGTGGAGGAGATCGAATGTGTGGCTATGGGCCAGCCAACCTGTACGTATGCTATCTACAAGGGGCCGATCGACTAGGCCCGTTGAACAAGGCCATCGTTCACGCACGTGAGGATGGGGAGTGAAAGCGTGGCAGGAGTTCCTCATATCCTCGTAGTGGAGGACCAAGCAGACACGGCTGAAATGCTTACCTCGTACTTCAAGGCACAGGGCTACGAGGTCACTTCGGTGGGTTGGGGAAAAGACGCTTTGGCCTTCGTAGAGAAGACCCTCCCTGACCTCGTCGTGTTGGACATCCGTCTGCCGGACATTGATGGCTATGAGGTGTGTCGTTTCCTACGTACCCATCGGCGCACTCAATACCTCCCGATCATCTTCCTCACTGAGAAGTGTGAGCGCGAGGATAAATTGATGGGATTGGAACTGGGCGCTGTGGACTACATCACCAAACCGTTCGACATCCAGGAACTGCGCTTGAGGGTGCGTAACGTGCTGCGCCGTTCCGGCATGGGGCGACTCTCTCACCCCATCACCGGTCTGCCGGCCGTGTCACTGTCTGATGAGCATCTGCGTGAACTGCTGACCTGTTCTGACTGGGCAGTGCTCTCGGTCGGGTTGCAGGGCCTGGGAGAATTCGCTGAAATCTACGGCTTTGTGGCGCGGGACGATGTGGTGCGTGCTGTGGCGCTTATGTTGAGCCACGTTGTGGGCGAGAGCCACGATCCCGATGCATTTGTGGGCCACCTGGACGACGCTAACTTCTTCGCCGTCATCGCGCCGGATAAGGTGAAGCAAGTGCAGCAGGCCCTCGCGGTGCGACTGGACGAAGCGATGGCCTTTTTCTATCCCCGTGCGGATTGGGAGGCCGGGCAGGCGGGCTCCAACGCAAAACTACCGTGCTTGTATGTCACAATAGGCTCGCTCAGGTCGCTGCCGCGCTCTTTTTCCAGCCTGGAAGACTTGAAACGGGCCATCATCGAGGCTCAACGCGCGGATTAGGTGCGCAGTATTATAGCCCAGATTCTGCATGATAGCGGCCTTTTACAGGTAGGGGCATCCGTGAAACTGACCGTTGTCATCCCCACCTACAATGAGGCCGAGAACGTCGGGCCTATGACCGGCGCACTGTTTGGCCTGGGCATCCCCGCTTTAGACATCCTGATCGTGGATGATGAGTCGCCCGACGGCACCGGTCACATCGCCGACGAGTTAGCGGCTCAGCATCTGGGGCGGCTGCACGTATTGCATCGCACAGGCCAGCGTGGCCTGGGCCGGGCCTATGTGGATGGGTTCCGCTGGGCTCTGAAGCATGGTGCCGATTGCGTCGTCCAGATGGACTGCGACTTCTCTCATTCCCCCGAGTACATCCCGCAGTTTCTGGAGCACATCCGAGACTACGACGTGGTCGTCGGTTCCCGCTACGTTCAGGGCAGCAAGACGGACGAGCGTTGGGGCTGGGGCCGCTGGCTGCTTTCCTGGTGGGCCAACAGCGTCTACACCCGGCTGATCCTGGGGTGCAAGGCCAAGGACGCTACCGCAGGGTTCAAGTGCTGGCGGGCGGAGACGCTGCGGGGCATTGACCTGAGCCGCATCCACTCGCAGGGCTACGTCTTCCAGGTCGAGATGGCCTACGTGACCGAGCGGCTGGGCTACCGCGTGCTGGAAATCCCCATCTACTTCGAGGACCGGCGCATTGGCCGCTCCAAGATGACAATGCCGGTCAAGATCGAAGCGGCACTGCGGGTGTGGGAGGTGCGCTGGCGCCATCGCCACCTGCGGCCAGGCGACCGGTTGATCGTATGATCCGCAAAGCACTGCCCGACCTGAGCATCCTCGTTCTGCTGCTCCTGCTGCCCCTCCTGCTGTTCGCGCCGGTGGTCTTGGGGCCCAGGACGCTGCTGCCAGCCGACTATCTCTTCTCGTTCGAGCCTTATCGAGCAGCGGCCGCCGACGGCTCGACTGAGCTCGCCGAAGTCCTGGGGGTGGACTTTCCCCACAACCACCTGGTCGCCGATCTAATTCTGCAGAACTACGCCTGGAAGCAGTTTCTCGTAGAGGCAATTCACAATCAAGAGTTGCCTCTCTGGGACCCCTATATCTTTGCCGGTCATCCCTTCTTGGCCAACGGGCAGCACTCGGCGCTTTATCCCCTCAGCGTCGTTTTCTACATCCTCCCGCTGTGGCGGGCCTATGGCGTGTTCGCCTGGCTGCAACTGGGGCTGGCTGGGGTGTTCGCGTATCTCTTCGCCCGCGTGCTGGGCATCCGCCAGCTGGGCGGGCTGATCGCCGGGATCACCTTCCAATTCAGCGGCTTCATGGTCGTGTCGTCGGTGCCGCATCCGATGATCATCGCGGGCGCGTCGTGGCTGCCGTTCATCCTGGCGATGGTCGAGTTGATTGTACAGCAGCGACCAGCGCTGGGACGGAGACCGGCAACGCTGCCCTGGGCACTGCTGGGGGCGCTGGGCCTGGGCTGCCAGATGCTGGCCGGGCATGCCGAGAACACCTACTTCGTGCTGCTGGTAACAGGGGCGTACGCGCTGTGGCGGCTCCTAGGCGAATCGGCGAGTCAGCGAGTCAGCGAATCGGCGAGTCAACGAATCAGCGAAGGTTGGTGGGTTGGTTCGCGGCGAGCAGTGATGTGGCTGGCCCTGATGCTTGCGCTGGGTTTGGCGCTGGGAGCGGTACAGTTCGTGCCGCTGTACGAAGTGGTCTCCACCAGTTTCCGCGCTGGCGAGGCGGCAGCCAGTCTCCAGCAGGTGCTGGGCTGGGCCTATCCCAAGCGACGGCTGATCACCTTCGGCATCCCCAATTTCTTCGGTAACCCGGCCCACCACGGCTATTTCGACCTTTTCACCTGGCGCCAGGCCCCCGCGCTGACGTTCGACAACGGGCAGTACATTGATTGGGGCATCAAGAACTACGTCGAGGGTGGGGCATACCTGGGGTTGTTGCCCCTGTTTCTCGCGGCCATCGCGGTGCTGTGGTGGCTCGCACCCTACGTTTCACGTTTCACGTCTCACGTTTCACGCCCCACGTCTCACGTTTCACGCTCCACGTTTCACGCACCACGCACCACACACCACGCTATCCCCTTCTTCGCCCTCCTATCCCTCTTTTCCTTAGGCTGCATCTTCGGCACGCCGCTTTACGCCCTCGTCTACGCACTGCCGGGTCTCGAGCAATCCCATTCTCCGTTCCGCTTGGTTTTCCCGCTCACACTGTGCGTCGCTATCCTGGCCGGTTTTGGCGTTGAGGCTATCGCCAAGAGCCGGAATCGCTTGCTGGGAGGCCAGGAAGCCGGAAACAGGAAGCAAGAGACAACTCGCCATTCGCTATTCGCCATTCGCAATCTACTTCTGCTGAACACCTCTCCGTCTTTGATCTCCGTCCTTGCCAGTGTTGCCTTCTGGGGTGGGCTCGCCACCCTGGCTGGCCTGATCCTCAGCCGGGTCTTCTTCGCTCAGATCGAGCCGCTGGTGGCACGAGTGTTCCTGTCACTGGCGAAGGCCCCCGCGGCCTTCCCCGACTATCGTGCTTTCTACTCCTACGAGTTCGAGTGGGTGGCGCTCTTCGGCCTGCTGTTGGCCGGGACCGGCATCGTCCTGCGCGTGAGTCGCTGCCCGATTTTCGTCCGTCGCCGGCCCGTGTGGGAGTTCCTGGCCGTGGGGTTGTTGGTGCTGGACTTCGTTACCTTTGGCACAGGCTTCAACCCGGCTGTAGACCCGGCGCTGCTGGACTACACCCCGCCGGTGGTCGAGTTCCTGCGGCAGGATACCTCTCTCTGGCGCTACGCCACTTTCACCCCGCCCGACACCACCAAGACGATGAACGCCAACGTGGGCATGTTCTACGGCCTGCAGGCAGTGGACGGCTACGACTCACTCTTCACTCACCAGTATGCCGACTATATGGCGCTCATCGAGCCACAGAACGAGCGCCAGTATAACCGTATCGCTTCCTTCCACCAATGGTCGAGTCTCGATAGCCCACTCACCGATCTGCTCAACGTCAAGTACGTGATCACTGAGGTGGAGATCAACAGCCCCAAATACCAACTCGTCTACCAGGATGACGCGGTGCGGGTATACGAGAACCTGGCGGCGATGCCCCGCGCCTTCACCCTTCCCGCCTCTGCCGCCATCGTCGCCGACGATGTGGCCGAGGCCCTGCGCACCTACGACCCCCACCGCTTCGTTGTCGTCAAGGCGACCGTTCAGAGTACGGCCGCCAGCGGTCAACCTGAAACCTGGAACCTGAAACCTGAAACCGTCACTCGTTACACCATCAACGAGGTCTTCGTAGACGCGACCGTGCCTGAGCCGAGTTGGCTCGTGCTGGCGGATTCGTTCTTCCCCGGTTGGAAGGCCTTCGTACGGCCGCAGGGGGCCGGGGAAGAGGACGAGCAGCAGGTTGAGATTTATCGCGTGGACGGCAACTTCCGGGGCGTGGTACTTTCGCCGGGCGCGTGGACGGTGCGCTTCAAGTACAGCCCCGACAGCGTGAAGGTGGGGGCCTTCATCACCTTCATCGCCGGGATGCTGGTGCTCTTCCTGACCGGGCTCTACCTGTGGCGCTTCTTCTACCGTGAGGAGGACGACGCCAGCACCGTCCGGCGGGTGGCGAAGAACTCCATCGCTCCCATCGTCCTCAACCTGTTCAACCGGGCTATTATAGATATGGCCTTCGCCGCGCTGATGGCCCGCATCCTGGGACCGGTGGGCAACGGGCGCTACTTCACCGCTACTGTCATCTATGGATGGTTTGACATCGTCGCTAACTTCGGCCTGGACATGTATCTGATGCGCGAGGTGGCTCGCGACCGCGCTAACGCCCGGCAACTCTTTGTCAACACGACTGTATTGCGCCTGCTACTTTTCGTGGCGGTGGTACCGACGTTGGGAGGGTTCCTGGCGGGACGACAGGCGCTGGGTACTCCGCTGGCGGCCGAGACGGTGTGGGCAGTTGTGTTGCTCTATGCCGGTTTACTGCCGAATACCGTGGCCAACGGCCTGACGGCGCTCTTCCGCGGCTGTGAGAAAAACGAATACCCCGCTGCCGTCCAGACCGTGACCACCGTCGTCAGGGTCACCCTGGGGGTGCTGGTGCTGGTGGGCGGGATGGGGATCATCGGGCTGGCGGGAGTCTCTATTCTGACCAACATAGCGACGTTGGCGATCCTGGCGCTCCTGGCGCGGCGGCTGATCTGGGCCGGGCTGCCCCGCGCTCGCGGGCGCGTTGTGTGGCCCTTGCAGCGCACGATGCTGGCCGAAAGTTGGCCGCTGATGGCCTCGCTGCTTATGCAGGCGCTCTTTACCGGCATCAACGGGGTGCTTCTACAGTTCTTGCAAGGCGACGCAGTGGTGGGCTGGTACGACGCTGCGCGCAAATGGCTGGACGCGCTCAACATCATTCCCTCCTTTTTCACCTTCGCCGTCTTCCCGGTGATGTCGCGCCAGGCCGCCCAGGACCGGTCCGGGCTACGGCGCTCGTATCGGTTGTCCGTCAAGATGTTGACGATGGTCGCGCTGCCAGCGGCTGTGCTCGTCGCGCTGCTGGCGACGCCGCTGGTGGGGTTGCTCAGTGGAGGAAGGTTCCTACCCCACGGCGCGGTGATCCTGCGACTGTTGATCTGGTCTATCATCTTCGGCTGGATCAACAGCCTGACCAACTACGTGCTCATCGCGCTCAATCGCCAGCGTTACGTGCTCCTGGCCTCCGGCGCACGCGTCGTCTTCACCATAGCGGCGAATTTGATCTTCGTGCGGACGTTCGGTTACGTCGCGTCGGCGTGGATTATCATCGCTGGGGAGTTGCTGTTGGCGCTGTTGTTCTACGCCGACCTGCGTCGCCACCTGGGGCCGGTGGGGTGGGTGCGGACGTTGGGCCGGCCCCTGCTAGCCGGGCTGGTGATGGGGGGCGTGGTCTGGTCCACCTCGTCCTTCAGCACGGCGCTGGCGCTTCTGGCGGGGGTGGTGGTCTACCCGCTGGCACTGGTTCTCCTGCGCGCCCTCACGCCGGAGGAGCGGGCGCTGCTGGCGCCGCTGTTGCCGGCACCGCTGCGCAGAATAGTGTTGGCCTAGTACTTGTCTCATCTCAAGGCGTCGCGATGTGCCTACGGCTCCACTCGCCCCACCCCCGCTACCTGGTCGAAGTCCCGGTCATAGGAGTAAATCTCCGCGTAACCTCCGTGGAGCATCTCAGCGGCGATGAGGGCGTCAGAGAAGTCTATGCGATGCTTAACGTAGAGGTGAATGGCGTCCTGAACCAGGGATTTGCGGGCCATCCTGGTGCCTCTCAGAGAGATCACGTCATAGGCGAAACGAGTAATACGCTCGCGAGGCCAGCGGTAGAAGCTCTGGAGGGTCCAGACGACATCGCTGAGCGCCACTTCCGGCAGATAGACCTCCTCCTCACCGGCCTGGAGGCGAGCGAAGAGAGCCTGGCAGTGCTCTGCCTGCTCGGGAGGTTCATCTAGCAGAAAGCGAAGGATGACGTTGGCGTCAATCGCTCTGCATCTCACGAACCGTCTCCTCGGCGATGGCTCGACGCACATGTTCCCGAACCTCTGCCCAGGGGACACCCGGGCCCTCCGCCCGCAGCGTTCCACGCCATTGCTGGATGTCCCCCGAAATTGGTTCCAGTTCTGCCTTTCCTTCGTGTAGGGTGAAGAGCACTTTTGCACCAGGTTTGAGCCCCAGCGCCTTCCGCACCGGCTTGGGGATGGTTAACTGGCCTTTTGACGAAACCGTGGCTGTCCAGATCATTCTTTATCTCCTTACTTCTCTCCACTCTCCCTACTTTTACTCATATATTTTACCTCCAGGCGGGTCTCCTGTCAAGCAGAGACCCGGTTGGTCACTCAGCAATGAGTCCTGCCTCCACTCCGGTTCGGGCCTCTGACTTTGGGTCTCAGGCCATGATTGTTCATTGTTCATTTGCTCATTGTTCATTCCGCCCTCTTGCCTCCTTTCCCATTCTGCGGTACAATCTCCCCCAAGCACCACGAGAGGAGATGCCACTATGCCCAAGACGATCCACATCCAGGACATCGCTCAGCACGTGGGGGAGGAAGTCACGCTCCAGGGGTGGCTCTACAATTGCACCGACAAAGGGAGACTCCAGTTCCTCCAGGTGCGGGATGGCACCGGCTTTGCCCAGTGCGTCGTCTTTCAAAAAGAGGTCAGCCCGGAGGTCTTCGAGGCGGCCCGGGGCCTGACACAGGAATCGTCCCTCGTCGTCACCGGCACCGTCCGCCATGACTCCCGCGCCCCAGGTATCCCCGGCGGCTACGAACTTGGCGTCACTGGTCTGCAGGTGCTCCAGGTGGCCCAGGACTACCCCATCCAGCCCAAAGAGCACGGGGTCGAGTTCTTGATGGACCACCGCCACCTGTGGATTCGCTCGCAGCGCCAGTGGGCTGTGCTGCGGGTGCGGGCCACCGTCATCCGCGCCATCCGCGACTGGCTCGACGATCACGGCTTCGTCAACCTGGACACGCCCATCCTCACCCCGGCCGCTTGCGAGGGCACGACCACCCTCTTCGAGACCGACTACTTTGGCGAACCGGCCTACCTGGCCCAGTCGGGGCAACTTTACAACGAGGCGGACATCTACGCTTTCGGCCGCGTCTACTGCTTCGGCCCCACTTTCCGCGCCGAGAAGTCCAAGACCCGCCGCCACCTGACCGAGTTCTGGATGGTGGAGCCGGAGGCTACCTTCTGCGACCTCGATCAGTTGATGGAGATCGGGGAGCAGTTCATCTCCTACATCGTCCAGACCTGTCTGCGCGAGCGGTCGCAGGAGTTGGCGTTGCTGGGGCGGGATACCAGTCACCTGGAGAAGGTGGTGCCACCTTTCCCCCGTATCTCCTACGACGAGGCGCTGGAGATGCTGGCGGAGATTCAGGAGCAGACGGACGACGAAGAACTGAGAGGACTCCTGGCAATCGAGTGGGGGGATGACCTCGGCAGCCCGCACGAGACGGAACTGACCAAACGCTTTGAGAAACCCGTCTTTGTCTACGGCTACCCGACCTACGCCAAGGCGTTTTACATGGAGCCCTGGCCCGGCCGGCCAGAGGTCTCCAAGAGCACAGACCTGCTGGCTCCGGAGGGGTATGGGGAGATCATCGGCGGCTCGGAGCGCATCTCTGACCCCGACCTGTTGCTTGATCGCCTCAAGGAGTGGAACCTGCCCCGCGAGGCGTTCGAGTGGTACATTGACCTGCGGCAATACGGCTCGGTTCCCCACTCCGGCTTTGGGCTGGGGGTCGAGCGCACTGTGACCTGGATCTGTGGCCTGGATCACCTGCGGGAGACGATTCCCTTCCCGCGTATGTTGAAGCGTGTATATCCATGAGTAATGACTAATGACCAATGACCAATGACCAAGAACAAGAAACGAGGAGGAAATAGTGCGAACAGAGAAAGATCGAAAGCGAAGCCGACGGCAGACCCGCAAGCGAAAGTTGCGCTATCTGCGTGGGCGGTTGGCGCAGGCGACCAATCACGCTGAGCGCCAGCAGTTGATCGCGAAGATCCGCCGCGTCAGCCCGACCGCGCCCGTGCCGGAAGAGTAGCATTTCTCTCCCGCCGTTGATTGAGAGGGAGCCGGCGATTCCGGCGAGCGGTGTGGATTTTGCCAAATCGGTAAAGAGGTAGTATAATTCAAGTGTACTTTTAGAGACACGCGCTGAAACCATACCTTCAGGGGAGCCTGGGGAGCCAGGCTGAGAGGGTGTCCCGGTCGCAGACCGCCGGCACCGACCCTTGGAACCTGATCTGGGTAATGCCAGCGGAGGGAGACCACTGAGCGTGCAATGCAGCCGCCCCGCTGGCCGGGGCGGCTTTTTATATCCGTTGATGTCCTGAAATCCGTGTTCTATTGACCATGCGCGCCATCATCTTCGCCAACGGGGAGTCTGCCGATCCACAGGGTACACGAGACCTGTTGCACCCCGATGACCTTATTATCGCTGCCGACGGAGGGACCCGGTACGCCTTGGCAGCCGGCGTGATACCTCACGTCGTCATCGGCGACCTCGATTCGCTGCCCCCTGCCGACCAGGCACGCCTGGAGGCGGCCGGCTCGCAGATCATCCACTTTTCGCCTCGCAAGGACGAAACCGACCTGGAACTGGCACTCCTTCACGCCGTGCGTGAGGGCGCGACCGAAATCGTCATCCTGGCGGCCCTGGGGGGGCGTCTGGATCAGACCATCGCCAATGTGCTGCTGCTGTCGTTGCCTGAATTGAGCGGGCTCGACGTGCGCATCGTAGAGGGCCCGCAGACAGCCTTCCTCATCCGTGATGGCCGCGACGACGCGCTCATTGAGGGCCAGCCCGGCGACACTGTCTCCCTTATCCCTCTGGGTGGCGACGCGGTGGGGGTGACAACCGAAGGGCTGGAGTGGTCGCTGCACGAAGATAGCCTGCGCTTCGGCCCGGCGCGAGGGGTGAGCAACGTGCTGGCGGCGCAGATTGCCCGCGTGCGCGTGCGGCGGGGGCTGCTCCTGTGTGTGGTAACGCACGTAAGTGGACAGGTGTGCAGATAGGCAGGTGTGCAAGTATGCGAGTAGGCAAGTATGCAAGTAGGCAAGTATGCAGGTAGGCAAGTATGCAGGTAGGCAAGTATGCAAGTGGGAGGTGAAAGATGAAACGTGTGAGTGTATTTACGCTGATTGGGTTGCTGGCGCTGGTGGCCTGCAGGCCTGGCCCGGCCCCTCCAACTGAGGCCCTGACGCCGACCGCGCTGCCTGAGGTCCCGACACTGACCGCGCCGCCTGAGCCCCGCAAGATGCAGGTGATGACCCACGACAGTTTCGACATCAGCGAGGAGGTACTCGCTGCCTTCGAGGCGCAGTATAACGCCGAGGTCGAGATTCTCCAGGCTGGCGACGCGGGCGTGGTCCTCAACCAGGCCATCCTCAGCCGCGACAATCCCATGGCCGATGTCCTCTACGGCGTGGACAGCACCCTCCTCGGCCGGGCACTCGAGGCCGACATCTTCGAACCCTATGCCTCGCCGCTCCTGGCCGAAATCCCCGATCACCTGGAACTCGACCCCCAGCACCGGGCGCTGCCGGTGGACTACGGCAACGTCTGCCTCAATTTCGATAAAGCCTGGTTCGCCGAGCACGGCCTGACGCCGCCCGCCAACCTGGAGGACCTGGCGAAGCCCGAGTACGAGGGCCTGACGGTGGTGGAGAACCCTGCCACGTCATCGCCTGGGCTGGCGCTTTTGCTGGCGACGGTGGGCCACTTCGGTGAGACGGGCAACTACACCTATCTGGACTACTGGGCCGACCTGCGGGACAACAACGTGCTGGTGACCGAGGGGTGGGAAGATGCCTACTGGGGACAGTTCACCTACGGCTCCGGTGGGGAGGGCGACCGGCCCATCGTCGTCAGTTACGCCAGCAGCCCGCCGGTGGAGGTGTACTTCGCGGAGGAGCCCTTCGAGGAGGCACCCACGGCGGCGGTCGTCAGCGACGGTAGTTGCTTCCGGCAGATCGAGTTCGTTGGCATCCTCAAGGGCACGCAGAACCACGACCTGGCGGAGGCCTGGGTGGACTTCATGCTCGGCACAACCTTCCAAGAGGATATTCCGCTGCACATGTTCATGTTCCCCGCCAACCAGAACGCGGTCCTGCCCGAAGTCTTTGCCAAGTTCGCCGTCATCCCTGAGCATCCGGCCGAGGTGGACTACGCGGCCATAGAGATCAACCGTGAGGCGTGGATCGAAGCCTGGACCGAGGTAGTGCTGCACTGAGAGACCGCAGGGGAGACAAGGGGACAGGGGGACAAGGAGACAAGGGGATGGGGAGAAGGGGAGAGGGGAGCAGAGGTGCGGAGTAGTAGGGGAGAGGAGCAGGAAACCGTTCGCAATTCGCAATTCGCAATTCGCAATTCGCAATTCGCATCCCTGCTTCCTGCATTCCTGCCTCTTGCCTTCCTGCTCCTTTTCTACTTCTATCCCCTCGCCTCCATCCTGGCCCTCTCCTTCGCGCCGGAAGGACACTTCGATCCGGCGGCGCTGGCGAAACTGTTCAGTACGCCATATTACCTGCACACCCTCTGGTTCACCACCTGGCAGGCGGCGATCTCGACGCTGCTGACGGTGGGGCTGGCGCTGCCCGGGGCCTACGTCTTTGCAAGATACGACTTCCCCGGCAAGTCGCTTGTCCAGGCGCTGACAACCGTGCCATTCGTGCTGCCCACCATCGTCGTCGCGCTGGCCTTCACCGCGCTCCTGGGACCTCACGGCCTGCTCAACCTGGTACTGATGGGACTCCTGAGGGTCGACCGCCCGCCCATTGATCTCCAGCACACACTGGCGATCATCCTGCTGGCGCACGTGTTCTACAACTACACACTGGTGCTGCGCATCGTGGGCACCTACTGGGCCAATCTCGACCCCCGG
>Ga0307438_1001278_pt1 | contig 16288 bp, 11 predicted proteins | sample SalMarWE160110MG_FD_202144 | JGI IMG/M metagenome (GOLD analysis project Ga0307438, IMG submission 202144) | Salt marsh sediment microbial communities from the Plum Island Ecosystem LTER, Massachusetts, United States - WE1603-110 | ecosystem: Environmental > Aquatic > Marine > Intertidal zone >... | reverse complement strand
ATATAGGCCCCTCTTTTATTTTTCAACCCTTTAATCATAACTTTTAATCTTTTAGTGCTTTCCTTTGACATTATATTCAATTTCCTAACCCTCCTGACTGTACCACCATGTGCATGAACTTTCCCGGTGTTAAAATGATTCACCCTTGACAAGGATTGAACGGATTTATATACTTTAGAAATAAATAGGAGGTTATATGAAAAAGTTCAGGTTATTTCTAATTTTTACAATCCTTGTTTTCTTTTTATGTGCAAACGCCGATGTAAGGATAAATGAAATAGTACCCAAGGGCCCCGAGTGGATCGAGTTATTCAATACCTCTGCATCATCTGTTTCCCTTGATGGTTGGTGGATCAGAGACGATGATCAGGACAGTCTTAATTTGAGCGGAAGGACATTGGCTGGAAATGGATATGATACAGTATACATTGGGCTAAACTATATATTGGATAATAGTGGGGATATTGTATTTCTTATTGATGCCGCGGGAGATACAGTTGATCAGGTTGGATTTGGAATCCAGGGTGGTGCCCCAATTTCGCCCTACAGCCCCCTTTTCTCTCTCGCACGAATAACAGATGGATTGGACAGTGATGATGATGCAAGGGATTTTAACCTTGATGGAACTCCCACACCAGAGGCTTCCAACGACCCTGACAGTGTTTCACTTGGCAGTTCTCTGATTATCAATGAAATCCGCCCCTATCCTGCTACTTCTGGAGATCCAGATAGCGTAGAGTTGTATAATCCAACCGGCACCGTCTATTATTTACAGAATTGGCTTCTCTCCGATGGAGATGCTGTTGCCCCTATTGTTACAGATGTAAATATTACTCCGTCAGGATTTTTGGTCCTTGTTGAGGGTGAAGACTGGACTATTACTATGGATTTTAGCTCCGAGGATGTATGTTATTTATTCCGGGATGATTCGGTTAGGATTGACCAATTGGGGTGGTATGATGAGTACAATGATTTATCATTCCAGAGGTATCCGGATGGAGTTGGACCCAATGACGGGTATGACTGGGTATCATCAGGAGGAGGAGTTACTTTATTTGATGTGAGTCCTACCTGGGGTGGCCCAAATGTTTCTGGAATAGAAGAGAATGATATACCAATCGGTTATGAATTTATTGTTCCGAGTCTCATTACTGGTGAATTCTCCATTCAGTACGCACTTCCCGAAAGAACCAACCTTATAATCTCACTCTTTGATAGATTGGGGAGAAGGATGAGCGTCCTGGTGAACAGGACTCATAGACCCGGATATTACGAGGCTTCACTGGACCTCCTCGGTATACCTTCTGGTATCTATTTTATCACTCTTAGTGGCCCGTCCTTTAGTTCAACCCGGAAGATAACGCTTTTGAAGTAAAGAAAAGTTTAATAATGTTATTTCTTAAGGGGGGTGGCATAACCGTTCCGCTTGCTTTTTTGTGATTGTAAATTTTTTTTAACCATTGACAAAAGATTGAATAATTTATAATAATAGTTCAATGAAACGAAAAATTCTCCGTATTTATGAATTTACTGTTACTATATTAGGTATCGGAATACCTTTATTTCTCTCATTACAAGCAAGGGTTTTTTTCCCTCCTCTTTATGAGTATGCGATTTATTTTATCGTTGCCTTAATTTCAGGCTACCTCTGTATAACCGTGAAAAATACAATACTATCTTTTGATATTGTAATATATTATTTCCTTCTACTTACCTTCGGTCCTCTTACTGCGAGTCTAACGGCTATGTTCGTAATATTACTCTTGTGGTCCTATAATGCCTATTTGGATTCAAAGTCCGAAGATAGGGATTACGTTATTAAAACATTAAGGATGGGGCTTTACAATGCTGGTGTTTATGGACTCGTGTATCTTGTGGCTGGATTTATATATCTTTATTTCGAAAAGAATATAGGGATGGGAATAGGAATGGTCATTAGTATTCTAAGTCTTGTATTTCTGAATGAAGTTTCCTTTTCTATCCATACTTTGCTTTCAGGTGAGAAATATTTCAAGTACCTAAAAGATGAAGGCATATGGAGTGATTTAGTAGAAATCGCGGTGTACCCCCTTGGTATCTCTATGTTTTTACTCTATAGAGGAGGCGCTTTCTTAGAAGCAGTACCATTTATTATAGGAATACTTTTATTAACATATATTGGCAGAATGATGTCCAATTATCAGGAAGGACTTGCAAAGAGTTTATCGGATATTAGAAAACTAAATAAAATTTCTCGTAATTTGAGCAGTATCCTTCAATTAAACACCTTGATGGAAACAGTGCTTAAAGAAATCTATAATATGTTAAAGCCGGAAGGCTGTTCTATTTATTTTAAATCCCCCTATGACGGAAAAGAATATTTTTATTCCTACAACGGTAAAAAAATAGAAGAAAAAGGTCCCGGCAAGGCCAAAAAGGATAGGGGGACCAAAATAGTTCCCCTGAAAACCGGTAGGAAAAAGCTCGGATTCCTGGAAATAGATATAGGCAGGAGCCTTACTGCCAATGAGACTGCGATAGCTGAGAATATTGCCGAACAGGCATCAGTGAGCCTGAGTAATGCTATGATGTATAATATTTCTATAAAAGATCCATTGACTGATCTCTATACAAGAAGACATTTTGAAACGAGACTCAAGGAGGAAATTTCAAGAGCCGATAGAGAAAATCAATCCTTTTCACTTGTTATGTTTGACATCGATAAACTTAAAGAGATAAATGATAATTTTGGTCATAAAGTGGGAGATGAAGTACTGAAAAGCTTTTCTAAGACTGTAAAGGGTTATACCAGACCCTTTGATGTTTCTGCCAGGTGGGGTGGGGATGAAATCATTTTGATTCTGCCGAAAACGCATAAGAAACATGCACTTGAAATAGGAGAGAGAATTATAGATAAATTTTCCGGGATATTAAAGGCCGAGAATGGCAGAGATATAAAAGTTTCAGCCTGCTATGCAGGAGAAGAATACAAACCCAAATCAGGAATAGGAGCAGGTGAGATATTTTATAGAGTAGATAAAAAACTTATTGAACGAAAGAAGAAAACAGTTTAGTTCAAGAAGTCTTGTCTCTTAAAGGTGCGTTTTATAATCTTCCGGATCTTAATACCGCAATTATAAGCCCTATCCCAAATATACCTGTGATTATAAAGCCGATTATACCAAGAAGAAAGAGTTTTCCCGTCTGCAAAACTAGTGTAGAACCAACAATAAGGGCTGCAATTATAAGACTGAGGGACAACCTATTAGCCGACCTTTCACTGTGTGTAATCAGATCCTCCAACCCCTTGTGCTCAAGTTCTATTTTAAGGGTTCCGTCCCTTATTTCCCTTAATATTGAAGTTAAATCGCCAGGGAGTTTTTTGAAAAGTCTGTAATAAATTCTGAGTGTTTTGCTCATATTCTCAAGAACTCGCTTTGGGCTATACCTCCTCTTTATTAGACGGTGGATGTAGGGTTCTAATTGTTCTATTGTATTGAATTCGGGGTCAAGTTGAAATATTAATCCTTCCAGAGTAGATGTTGTTTTTGCAAGTAAAAGTAGGCTTCTTGGCATTTTTAACCCATATCTTCGCGTGATTTTAAATAAGTCATTTAAAACATCTTTTAGATCAATCTGGGAGAGTGTAGCTCCATAATATCTCTCTACAAAATCCCTTAGGTCTGCTCTGAGTTCTTGCTTATTAACCTTTTCTCCTGCTATGCCAAGTTCTATGAGTATCTCTGTCATCGTTTCTGTATCTTTATTTATTCCTGCTACCATTAATTCCCCAAGTAAGCCTAATGTTTCGTCGTCTATAACACCCATGAGACCGAAGTCAATGAGGGAAATTTTGCCATCTTTCGTGATTAGTATATTGCCTGGGTGAGGGTCTGCATGGAAAAATCTGTGCTCAAATATCTGCTTGAAACTAAAATCCACCCCTTTTCTGGCAATTTCCTTTTGAGAAAGACCCATTCGTTCAGGAACGGATGGATCTGTGATTTTTACGCCTTTTATATATTCCATTGTGAGAAGTTTTGAGGTGGAGAATTCCCAGTATACCTCTGGTATGATGACGGACTCATCGTACTTAAAATTGTTTCTAAATCTATCTATAGCCCTGCCTTCTTCTGTAAAATTAAGTTCAGATTTCAAATTTCTTTCTAATTCTTTTACCATTAATAATGGTCCATATCGTTTTGCTTCGGGTATTTCCTTTTCCATCCAACCTGCAATTGTTCCCAGAATCGAAAGGTCGGTTTCAGTAATTTCCTTAACATTAGGACGCTGTACTTTAACTACGACTTTGTGGTTTCCTTTGAGTGTTGCTCTATGGACCTCTGCAAGAGAAGCAGACGCAATAGCTTTCTGACTGAAAGAGGTAAATAGGGTTGTTAATGGGGCATTTAATTCTTTTTCTATCACACCCTTTATTTCTTTAAATGGTATTGATTCCACTTCATCCTGGAGCTTTGAAAGTTCTCTGGTCAAATCATCTGGAAGCATATCTGTTCTTACGGAAAGAATTTGTCCTAATTTTATAAAAGTTGTACCCAGTTCTTGCAGGGCAAGACGCAGTCTTTCGGGACTTGAACCCTTAAGAAATTGTGTCTGGATTTTTGCGGGTATAAATCTTCTCGCATTTGGGAGACGGTCCACGGTGTCTTTAAATCCATATTTTATAAATACCCCGATGATTTGGCGAACTCTTTTTAAGTTTTTTAATCCCCTGTCGACAGAAATCATTTATCCGTTATGCTTTATTTTCCTTTTTCTATCTTTTTATCTATCTTTTCTATTCTTTTAATAATGGTGTTTATATCTGATTTTGTTGGGATATTCATTTTGTCCAAAATATCTGTTATAGATTTTTCAATGATATCTTCTATCTCTTTTCTTATTGCGTTGCCCTTTTCAAGGAGTTCTCTTGCGAGGTCCGGCTGTTCCTCTTTTGCAATCGTTCCCTTTTTCACAAGTTCTTCAACTATTTTCGCTGCATTCTCTTTTGTGACAGATAAGACACCAAATCCCGCAAGAATTATTTTTTCAATTAATCCTTCCATTTAATGCCTCCTTACCTTAGATATTTTTTGATTTTTTTATATAAAAATCTTCTTTATTACTCGTTTATTTTTCTTTCTAATATAGTGCTTACAAGACATGAAGTCAAGACGCAATATTCATAGCCTTTTCTATTGTTCTCCCAAATGTGCGCAATGGGTAGGGGTGAAGTGATAGTAAAAAGAATGGGTTTACTCGACTTTTTATTTTTTTTATTATGAAATTATTTAAAGGGATGCTCATACTCGAATATGAAAGGACAGGAATCTCAAGGTTATTATCAGCCATCTCTCTTAAAAAAGGAGGTTTATTTGAAAAAACTTTGCCTTTCTGTTTTACTTATTGTTTTTTTTATTGGCTGTGCGTCAAAAGTTCGTTTTATAAAAATAGATGAATCTTATGTTGAAAAGTCTAAGTCCAAAGATGCAGAAATTGTATTCACCCACCAAAAAATTCATAGACCTCTTAAGGTGATAGGGATAATAGAAGCCCACCTTGGCAAGGAGGCACGAAGATGTCAATTGGATGCCCTCTTAAAAGATAAGGTTCGTGAAATAGGAGCTGATGGTATTATGTTGGTCGAATACGATATAGACCCAACTGTCTACATTGAACGCCACCACACCGTAGTTGGCCAGGGTCCCTGGCGAAGACATGTGGTTACAACCCGAAGGAGGGTGGATGTAAAAAAGACCGCGAGTGGAATTGCAGTTGTCTTCAAATAAGGGATTGAAAATTTTTATACCTACCCCGATTTTTTTCATTTTTAATTACTTGACATAAAATGATGAATACTTATAAATTATAAGAGAGTTATGAATTTAATTAGAGAAACCCGATGTCTAAATCAATTTCATATTGAAAGGTTAGGATTATTGTTGGGCGCACTCAGAAGGTTTCAAACTATCCATTGCAATATTACATTAAGAAATCTGCATATAATGGAAATATAAGGAGGAAATAATGAGCAGAACGTCAACACTCATTATATTATTTTTACTTACAGTTTCAGCAGAGCCCAGAGTCAAAACCGCTCGATCGCAAGAGGGACCAAAACAGGACACTTATGAGTACAAGCCGCACATTGTTGGAGGGATATGGACGGTTGAATCAAACTTTGGTGGGTACGGAGACCCCGAATTCGGTACAACAGGCAACCCTTCTTTTGATTACCCGGCTGGGTTTGGCTATGCATACCTCTGGGAAGGACGATTGTGGGTGGGTACAAGTGTAGATGGTATCGCTTATGTAAGCCAATGTGATTATGGAAACTATGAATGGGAGCCAGATGATGGTTCCTGGGATTATGTGGGTCCAGGTGTATCCCAATGGGATATAGTATCTAAATATCATGATTGGGGAGCGTTTAATCAAGGCTCTGCAATAGGTATTCATGTAACACAAAAAGCTTATCAATGGTCGGTGCCTGAATACGCAGATTTCATAGCCTATGAGTACGAAATTGTATGGAATAAATCTGAATCAGATGTTGCCGGGGACAAGGATGAAATAAATCTTTATGTGTCCTGGTGTTGGGATGATGATAACTGTGAGGCAGACCCAAACACCCCGGATCGCTGGTTAGATGATATGGTTTGTTTTGATGGATGGACTGGTGGCGAATGGAGAGGTTTTGTTCATTGTCCATCTCCAAGTGATAATTATGCAATTACTCAAAGTGGAGCAGTAGAAGGTCCGGATGGTGTCCCTGATCAATATCAGATATATGGAGATGATGCGAATGAGAATCTTATTGCCAGTGATACGGCTGTGTATATTCCCAGGAATATGTCCTATCTGTATGATGAAGACAATACCGAAAAGCCAGGAAGTGATAAGGGCGAGTATGGGAAATGCCCGGGTTATCTTTTTGGAAGATTTATATATGGTCCTCCTAAGAGAAATGATTTATACTTTATAGATGATGAAGGTAATGAGGCGAGAATTCCAATAGTCACCACCCATCAGTGGTGGAACTGGAATAACGACCCTGGCACCGACGAGAATAAGTTAAATTATATGACCGCTAAACATCCTATGTCGTTAGGATATAAGTATATGCCTATACCTTATGATGTTGGTGCGGGTGAGATGGATTATCGGTACCTGATGACAGTTGGCCCGTATACTTTAGAAGCCTATGATACCTTAAGGATAGTCTATGTATCAGGGATTGGTTATCAAATGAATGGGGGAACCGATGATTATTATGGAACCGGTGAAAGGTTAGGTATGAGGCAGGTAGCTGACTATGCACTTGATGCTTATTATATGGGCTCTGATTCTTCAGATCCAATTCATCCCTCTGCGCCAGATGAAGATAATCACTGGAAAATTCCTGTCCCTCCAGAAATTCCGGAGCTTCACTATTCTGCGAGTGAAGGTATTGTGAGGCTAATATGGTCCAATATAGCAGAGGTAACCCCTGATCCTATATACGGAGTTATTGACTTTGCTGGTTACAGGATATACAGGAGTTCATGGAAGCCAGGCTGCTGGGGGTTGCTTGATTCATTCACTGTTGCCGAGGACAATATACAGAGGATCTATACGGACGAAGATGTCACTCTTGGGATACCTTACTATTATGCCGTAACTGCCTTTGACACAGAAGGCCTCGAGAGTGGTAAGGCGAATTATATGAAGGATGAAAAGGGAGCAGAAGTCCCACTCTATTTAGCTTCAGCACTTGGTTCTGTTCTTGATTCGGTTATAGTTGTTCCTAACCCTTACTATGGTTCTGCTTCCTGGGAAGCGCAGTATGAGGATAAGGTGAAATTCATGAATCTTCCACAGAACTGCAGGATAAAGATATTCACGTTAAGTGGAGATCTGGTATGGGAGGTCGAGCATATTGGAGTGAATGGTGATGAAGATTGGAATCTTATATGTAACAGTGAAATCAAGGCAACGAGCGGATTGTATGTGTATAAGATAGAACAATCGAATGCTAAAGGAAGTGAAGTTATAGATTCGAAGATAGGCAAATTGCTTATAATGAGATGAGGAGGGGAAGGTTTTTGTTATGAATAAAAGAAAAAGACATCATATCAAGGCTGAAGAGCTTTACCGTTTTGAGCTAATATTCGATTCAGAGATTTCCCCATCCGGAGAATATGTAGTATTTTGTATTCAGCGAGTTGATAATAAGAATGAGAAAAAATATTCCAATCTCTGGATTGTACCTACAAATGGGGGTAGAGCTCGCCAATTTACCTATGGAAATCATATAGATAGACATCCAAGGTGGTCTCCTGATGGGAGTGAGCTTGCTTTTGTTTCTAATCGAGGCGATGAAAAACAGGAGCAGATATATGTTATTCCATTATATGGGGGTGAGGCTCGGAGGTTGACGGATCTGAAGGGTAATTTTGGTTCTTTTGAATGGGCGGTAGATGGTAAACAGTTAGTCTGTAACTTCCGGAAAAAAGATAAAGAGGCGATTGAACGTGAAAAAGACGAGCAGAAGAAGAAGCTGGGAGTAGTTTCCCGGCGCATAATACGGGCATTTTTCAAACAAGATGGTTCAGGTTACCTGCCAGGGGAACGCTGGCATATCTGGACAATCAACAGTCGAACTGGAAAGGCAAAACAATTGACTGACGGTGAAGTTTATGATGAGTATGAACCCAGCTGGTCACCCGATGGAGGGAGAATAGTCTTCTGTTCTAATAGAAGTAAAGACCCAGACCTCGATCCAGATGCCATAGATATATTTGTAGTTTCGAAAGAGGGTGGAAAAATTCATAAAATAGAAACACCTCCTGGTTCTAAAGGGTATCCTGTTTTTTCACCTGACGGGAAATGGATTGCGTACTTTGGAAGAAAAGGCAAAGATAGATGGTGGAAACTAAATTCTTTATGGGTGGTTTCTGGTGGTGGTGAGAGTGAGGCAAAGAATTTGACGAGAAAGTTTGACTTCAATGTGGGTAATCTTACGATTAATGACTTAAAAGTTGGGTCCCTGGATATGCCTCCAGTATGGTCTGTGGATAGCAAGAGGATATATTTCCAAGTATCTCATCATGGAGACACTGTTCTTGAGTCGATATCCAGGAAGGGTGGCAGAAAAAGTCTTAAAATGGTGGTGGGAGACAAGGGAGTTGTGGGCTCATTTAATTTTGATAAGGAGCAATCGAAACTTGCGTATTTCCATGCAGATATGAAAGATCCAGGACAGGTTTGGATCCGAAACATGAAAACTAAAGCACTGAAAAAACTTACACATGTTAAGGAGAATCTCTTAGGGAGGATAGATCTTGGGGAAGTTGAGGAAGTCTGGTTCAAGGGAGCGGATAAGAACGATTTGCAGGGCTGGATTCTCTATCCACCTGGCTTTGATAAAAAAAGAAAATACCCATCTATTCTGGAGATACATGGCGGTCCAAGAGTGCAATATGGAAACTTCTTTATGCATGAGTTTTTCTATTTAACTGCGTATGGATATGTCGTCTATTTTTGCAACCCCCGCGGTGGGCACGGTTATGGAGAAAAACATTCTAAATCCATCTGGAATAACTGGGGGACTGTGGATTATAAGGATTTGATGGCATGGGCTGATTTTATGGGAAGGAAACCGTATATCAATAAAAAGAAGATGGGTGTCACCGGTGGCAGTTACGGTGGCTATATGACGAACTGGATAATTGGACACACAAATCGTTTCAAAGCAGCTGTAACCCAACGGAGTGTTAGTAATCTCATTAGTATGTGGGGTTCTAGCGATTTCAATTGGGTTTTTGAGGTGGAGTTTGGAGGGGAATCTCCCTGGGATAATTTTAAAAACTACTGGCGGCAATCTCCTATGAAGTACATTGGAAATGTTAAAACGCCCACGCTTGTAATCCACAGTGAACAGGATTTGCGCTGTGCCATCGAGCAAGGGGAACAAGTTTTTATAGCATTAAAGAAACTGGGTATAGATACAGAGATGGTTAGATTCCCTGAGGAGCCGCATGGTCTTTCGCGTGGAGGACGAACGGATAGAAGGATACAACGGCTAAAACATATACTTCGCTGGTTTGATAAATATTTAAAAGGATAAGAAAGAATAAAACAGTACAAAGAAAAGGAATATAGAGTTAAGTTATAGGGGTCCAGGGATTTTGTGCACTTTTGCCGTTATAATCAATATCCAAGCTCTTTTTGAGTATTGACTTTTATTCAATATTATGTTATAAAAATTAGTAAAATAAGATTAGGAGATTAGATGTTTGAAAAGTTAGAGTCAATCATTTCAAAGGTGGATGCAGAGTATGCAGATATCCGCTATGAGAGAAAGAAGGATACAAAGATCGTCTTTACTGGAAAGGAATTAACTCAAATCGGATCTAATTCCACAGATGGATATGTCTTAAGGGTTCTGAAAAAAGGCGGATTTTCCTCGGTTGCCTTTACCAAAGAAAAAGATGCTGAAGAAGCTGTCCTGGAGGCTGTTCGGAATGCAATGCTAATTTTTGAAAATATTGAGGAACCCGTGGTATTAGCGGAGGCCGATGTTATAAAAGATACATTCATTCCGATACTCAAAGAGGACCCTCAAGATGTCTCAATTGATGAAAAACTTGAAATAACCAGGAATTACAATGCTATTCCATTAAAACATGAAGGAATCATTACCACCAGCACGGGATACACGGAGATTATCCGGGAGAAGTATTTCATAAGTACCGAAGGAAGTAGAATCAGAGAAGATTTGGTAACCACGAGAATAAGTGGAATGATTACAAGTAGTGATGGGAGCATACTTCAGAATGTAAGAGTTGGCGTTGGAGGGAGTAATGGGTTTCATATACTCCGAGAACAGGAAGAGGAGTTTCTGAAAAGAACGGCCATCACACTCGACCTTCTGAAGGCAAAACCTGTTCTGGGTGGCATTTACAATGTAATTCTCAATCCCGATCTTGCAGGAGTTTTTACTCATGAAGCCTTTGGTCATTTTTCAGAAGCCGATCTTATTGAAGATAATCCCTCTATGAGAGAAAAGATGCAGATTGGAGCAAAATTGGGAAATGATATAGTTAATATTATTGATGATCCTACGATGCCTAACCAATTAGGATTCTACAAATACGACGATGAGGGAGTAAAAACAAGACCTACACAGTTAATGAAGAATGGAGTGCTTTCGGGACGCCTGCATTCCAGAAGAACTGCAGCCGCATTTGGGGAGCCACTTAGTGGCCATTGTATTGCTGAAGATTATCGCTATTCCCCAATTATAAGGATGGGGAATATCTTTATTGCCCCAGGTACGGATACTTTTGAGGATCTCCTTGTTAAGCTGGGAGACGGTTTATATCTTCTCGATGCAAAAGGAGGCCAGACAAGTGGTGAAAATTTCACTTTTGGTGCACAATATGGTTATGTGGTTAAAAATGGAAAAATTGGAGAAATGATACGTGATATTAATATCTCCGGTAATTTATATCAAACCCTTCAAAATATTAAGGAAGTAGGGAATGATCTTGAGCTTTGCAGGACAGGTGGTTGTGGAAAGGGGCAACTTAATATTCGTTCCTGTCATGGTGCGCCACATATCATTATAAATAAAGTTGTTGTAGGGGGGAGATAATGGAAAAATTAATGGAATTTGCCAGAACCATAAGTGATAAAGTAGAGATATATTCCATAGAAGGGAAAATTGATTCAATATGGTTTGAAAATTTGAAACTTAAAGATGTTGATACTAAACTGCAGTCCGGAGTTAGCCTTAGACTGATAAAAGACGGCAAACTTGGGTTTGCGTATACCAAGAATCTAATTAATAGAAAAGAACTCCTGCAGAATGCTCTTGATTCCATGAAAGGAGGTGTCGAAGCATCATTTGAACTTCCCTTAACTCTGGATTTGCCTCCGCTGGATACTTATGACCCTTCTATTGAATCCCTTTCAAATGATAGGTTAGTGGATGAGTGCAAAAGAGTAAATGGAATACTTGCGTCAAAAACCAAAGGTCAGATTAATCTACATACAGAGCGCATTATAAATAATATAAAAATTATGAATAGCCATGGTATGAATCTCTCAACAAAGTTCTCAGCATACATCTTAAATCCTGAAATCCTATATCCCGCTTCCTATTCTTCAATAGAAAGATCACTTATCTCTAAAAGATTTGAAAGAGCATCGGATAAATATTTAGGTTTTCTTGCAGAAGTTTACAATCAATCGGAAAAAGAAGTGAAGGCTAAGAAGGGAAAGATGAAAGTTTTATTCTTGCCTGAGGTGATATATGTCCTTATGTGGAGACTTCTCGCTGCAACAAACGGTATGAGTATCTATCAGAAAGAATCTCCTCTTTCTGGAAAAATAGGCGAGAAGATATTTAGCGAGAAACTCACTATTTATGACGATCCATTAAATGACAAAATGCCCGGGGCAAGGGCATTCGATGATGAGGGAACAACCTGCCATAAATTTCCAATAATAAAGGAAGGTGTCCTTCTGAACTTCTACTATGACCTATTCTACGCGGATAAAATGAATACAAAATCTACAGGACACGGATTCAAAACAGCAAGGTGGGGGGGAGAAACAATTTCTATAAAACCAAACCCTTCGCTTGAGCATCTATTCATAAAATGCGGTAATAAATCTTTATCTCGCCTTGTGTCTTCTATTGATAAAGGAATTATAATTGCCGGAGCCCTCGGAGCTCATAGTGGTAATATCCCAAACGGTGATTATTCAATAGGTCTTTCTCCTGGTTTATATGTGGAGAATGGAGAAATAGTTGGACGAGTGAAGGATGCGATGATTTCTGGTAATATTTATAATACAATGAAGGATGTAGTGAATATAGAAGATACTCTTCATTCAACCTGGAGGGGAATGTTCCCCGCCATATTATTTGACAACGTTAGTGTGGCAACAAAGGATTAAAAGCTTGGCTCTTAAATTTTTGTTTTAATTGATTTCTCTCTTAGTTATCATTTTAATTTTTATAAGGAATTGACAATAACGGGGAGTTTTATGTACCTTTTTGTTTAAAATATTTTCCGAGGGAGGTCAGAATATGAGTAATGAAAGAGTGGAGATGCAAACCTGGCAGGGGAAGTATTTAAACGCTAATATTCTGTTTTCAAGAGCAGGAATGACTCAGCATATCTGGGTGGAGAATGAGAATGGTGCAATTCTTTTTGATGTTGGGGATGGGATTCTTAGAGATATAAAGGCAAATAAGGTTGACCTTGATCGTCTCAGAGGAATATTTATTACCCATGGGCATTTTGACCATGTTGGCGGAATTCATTCGCTCCTTGGTTTCATGAGAATGATAGGCAGGAAGGAAGAACTCCCAATTTTTGCACCAGAGGGATGCATTGAGTTATTCTCTATAGTGGAAAACTTTATAAAATGTTATCCTGATATTATTCCATTTGAAATCTCCACCAGGGGAATTCGTCCCAAGCAAGTTTTTGAGATTGCAGGTACGAACATAGAAGATTTTCCCGTCGTTCACTGTGGCAGTGTAAAGGAAAAGGGAATACTCAACCGACTCCCTGCCGTGGGTTATAGAATTTCCTATAAAGGTGAAATTATTGCGATAAGTGGTGATACAGGGTTATGTACATCACTTGAAAAGCTTATAAGTGGTGCAGACCTGGCGATTATAGAGGCAACATATGAAAGTAGCGATGAAGCAAGGGAAGAATACTTAAAAAAGGTACATCTCTCAGAAGATATAGCAAGGGAGATTGGAGGATTAGCAAAAGATTTTATCCTGGTTCATAAGGGCAAGAGAAGTTATTAAAAAATAGAGGGATTTCTACGGCGTAGTATTTCTGTATTGCACACTCTGAAAACATTGTATGTTGTTTTCATACAATATATCACATATTATTACTAAGCAAAATGTCACATTACTGTCAGCCATTCGAACTTACCACACGAAAAGACGCGGTCAATTTCCCCTGCGAGGAAATTGCCGCTCGGCTCTCGCATCGAGCTCTCGTCCGATTTACATCGTACGAACCATGCCCGCTCGCCCTCCGAGGCGCGCATCGGAGTGACAAGTCCTCTGGCTTTAATGCCTGTAATCTGGTTATATTTGTATGAGATGTTCACACCAGAAATGTGACAACTATTTTTGAAAATAAAATAGGGTATATATTTATGATAATTACACTCTAAAAACATTGTATTGACATACATATTTTTTTGTATAAGGTTATATAGATAGGGTATAGCTGCCTGGTATTTTACGTATAGCGATGATAAAATAGGAATAAACGGTTAGAACAATTTACTAAGAAGGAGTTAAATATTTGGTATCTTAACAGGTGTTTTGGTAGAGAGGGATGTATGATAAGGTTTAAAGTGGGCATGGAGATAAACTCTTACCAGGTCGAGAGATATGTCTGGTGAATCTATCAGAGTATTGCTTATGGAGGACAATCCTGCTGATGCGCAAGCGATAAAAATAATGCTGGGAAATGCTGATCCTGCTTTCAATCTAGAAGTTTCAGAGAAACTCATGACAGGTGTAGAAATCCTATCCGAGAAGGATATTGATGTAGTTTTACTGGATCTTACTCTGCCGGATTGTCAGGAACTTAAAAGCCTTGAAGATCTACGGGATAAGTTTCCAGAGCTACCCATAGTAGTATTTACCGGGATTCAGGATGAGGAACTTTCAATTAAGGCTTTGCAAAAAGGGGCGCAGGACTATCTCATTAAAGGAAAAGTTGATAAAAAACTATTGGTTCGAACAATACGCTATGCTATAGAAAGGAATAGACTACGTTTGGAATTGGAAAGGATAAATTCGGAATTACAGGAAAGCGAAACACGCTTTCGCTCTATCATTGAAAAAAGCTCTGACGCTATCCTCTTTGTAGACAGTAATAGAGTTATAAATTTTGCTAATTTGGCTTCAGAATCGATATTTGGCTGCAATCCGGAAAAGCTTATAGGTGAAATATTCAACTACCCTGTAGAGGAAGGTAAAACGAGAACAATAGAGGTTACGCGTAGAGATGGAGAGCAAATTATTGTGGAGATGCACGTAACCGAAACTGAGTTGCGGGGTTTAACCTTCTACCTGGTTACCTTGAAGGAGGTCTCAGAACTTTTTAAATACGCACGAAAGCAAGAGAAATTACAAGAGATAACACTTACTGATGAACTTACAGGTCTGTATAACCGTCGTGGATTCTATACGCTTGCTGAACAACTTATTCGGATTTCCAACTTTACTAAGAGTGATATGATTTTATTTTTCATTGATGTAGACAAACTTAAATATATCAATGATACCTTCAGCCATCAAGATGGTGACCGGGCGTTAATCGATACGGCTGGTATCCTTAAAAAGACCTTTCGAGAATCTGATATAATCGCACGTTTTGGTGGGGATGAGTTTGTGATATTTGCGAAAGAGGCCCGCAAGGAGATCAGCAAAAAGATCATAACCCGTCTGAGAGAAAACATTAAATCGCATAATGCAAGTGGGAATCGTCCCTATAATCTGTCTTTGAGTATTGGTATGGCGCATTATGACCCCGAATCTCCTTCTTCCATCGAAGAACTGTTGGGGGAGGCGGATAGATTTATGTATGAGAGTAAAGAGAACAAGGGATTTTAACTTGAAGAAAATAGGAATTATTGGTGGACTTGGCCCTGAAGCAACAATAGATTACTATCGTATAATAATAAAGTCCTATCGAGAAAAAATAAGTGTAGGTTATCCTGAAATCATTATTTACAGTATGGATTTAGATAAGTTTCTTAAGATGGCAAAAGCAAGGGATAGGAATAAGATGAAGGATAAGATTATAAACTGGCTGTTAAAAGCTGCGAATTCACTTCATAGGGCAGGTGCGGATTTTGCTTTGATAGCTTCTAATACACCTCATATTGTATTTGATGAAGTGGAGGGAAAATCTCCCATTCCAATGATTAGTATTGTAGGGGAGACAGCTAAAGTTGCAGAGGGGAAAGGGCTCCATAAAGTTGGTCTTTTTGGAACAAAAATTACAATGCAGTCTGATTTCTACCCGAAAGTATTTTCCCGAAAAAGCATTGAAATTGTAGTTCCTAATGAAGTTGAGCAGAATTATATTAATTATAAACTATTTGACGAGCTTAGATTTGGTAAGATAGTAGAAGAGACTCAAAAGGGATTCCTTACAATTGCCAAAAGAATGATAATCGAAGATGGTATTAAAGGCATTATTTTAGGGTGCACAGAGATTCCTCTCATGCTTTCAGAAGATGAATATTTTGATATCCCCTTCCTTAA
>Ga0307438_1001274_pt1 | contig 16304 bp, 18 predicted proteins | sample SalMarWE160110MG_FD_202144 | JGI IMG/M metagenome (GOLD analysis project Ga0307438, IMG submission 202144) | Salt marsh sediment microbial communities from the Plum Island Ecosystem LTER, Massachusetts, United States - WE1603-110 | ecosystem: Environmental > Aquatic > Marine > Intertidal zone >... | reverse complement strand
ATAAGGCGTTTACCAGTATCGCCTTGTGTGAAACAAAGCCCTCACCTGAACGCTTGCCCTCAATATTCAGTTGTTCTATTTGAACACCCCCTATTGGCTATCCGATAGTGGGCAAGGCTATCGGCTTTGCCTAGTAGTAAGCTACCGACTACCCGCTAACCCGCTGGCATAATCGGCGCTTCCACTATATTAGTCGGGATTTGAGGTTGAAATGTGACATCCTGAAAGAGCTTTTTTTGCTCTCGCCGTCTGAAACGGCTTATGTATTGCCTATCCCTATCCTTAAGAGCTTCCCCATTGTTGAGCTTGTCGGCTATAAGTAACAGCCGTTGCGGGAAGCCTAGCAGGAAGGTTCTGGCATCCACCCAAGCGTCAAGGTCAAGAGCCTTGTCATCGGCTATCAGTTCCCCAAGCTCGGTGGTATGCCCTTCACTGTCTATGATGGTCTGGGCAAGGCTCTCCAGCTTGATGGCTTTGGGGCACTCGGTATAGAGGTCATTCTCTCGGCATTTACGCCTTTGGACTTTGCTACAGCTTCCGCAATCCAAGCCGTTACTGGCTTTGTAGTAGGTTCGCCAGTAGTCGGCTACAGTTCGGCTGGCTATCCGATACATTACCGCTTCGGAGAAGGGCTTGTGTCCGTTGTTACGCTCTACATCGGCAAGGGTAGTGATTATCGTGTGGAGTATGTCCTCTTTGTCTTGAGGCTTTACCCTGTCGGTAAAGCGTGAGGCTACATCATAGTAGGCTAACCATTCACCCTCTAGCTGGTCATAGCCGTTACTGTGGACTGGAGCTTGCTTTCGCCTTCCGTTTGACCTAGACTTGATACTGCGGGGCTTTGTTGGTGATGACTGGCATATTGCCAGATGACCGCACCACTGACAAACGCCCTGCCTTGTTTTTAGAGTCCAGACCCTATGACATCGGCTACAATGACCTTGAGGACTGCCGTTATCGCCGTCTGGTGCTACTGGTGCGATTACACTTGAACTCATACTTACCCCCTTTCACAAGGGCAAGCGTTCAGGTCAGAGCTTTGTTATTCAGTTGTTAAAGTGCGTGTTTTCAGTCTCATTGTCCAACAAAAAGTCATAAGGTAAAATTTCAAGAACTAGCACGTTTATCACTCCTCCCCCTGGGGAAACTTAGAGAAAAGCACGAAAAGCATGGTTGTTTGTTAACGTGGGTGTCTAGTGCTAGAATTATGGCAACTAGACAGCCGTTGAGTGCGCGATTCTGGAGGCACATTGGGTTTTGATGCTTAAAAAATGGCTAACGGTAAAAGAGGCTAAATCATCACCGTACATTTTTAGATTGATAAATGTCGTTGAGAAAGCAAGCCCAGATGGAGCCGTAAGGGGGTTCCTGGGGAAAGAAATTCTCACGAGCTACCGTAATCTGGAATATCTAAAATTCAAATACAGGGAAGAGCCGAAACAGAAGCTTATAGATTATATAAATGACTACGTTATCCCCTCGAAGAAGAATCAGATTGCCAAAAATGTCTGGCAAGGCGACTTCGGGGAAATTCTAACTGGTCTAATAGTCTCGTACTTTTTTGGTTTCATCGTGCCCATACATAAGATGAGATGGAAATTCAATAAAGACAGGACCACTTTCTGTACTGACATGATCGCTCACAACCCTGGAGATGCAATCAAAGAAGTCTTCTACTATGAGATTAAGACCAGGCTGGCGATCAGAAAAGAAACCATAAATCATGTTTCAAACCATATCACCGTAAATGCACATAACAGTTTGCTAAGAGACGAGCAGATCCCAAATGAAGGAATAGCCGACTTCTTAAGTAGATACTATTTTGAACAGGGAGACTTTGGGGCTGCAAATAAGTATGGAGATATCGTAACAAACCCTGGAAATTACAATAGGAAATTTGAATTAGTCTTTATTATCGAAGCATCAAAATTCATGACTGATATTCTTGACGAGTTACACAATCTTCCGCCTACCCTTAAACCCCTTTCTGTGACGGTGGTACTAATAAGAGGGCTTGGTAGGCTTATCGTACAGACAAGAAAACTGGCAATTGATGGTGCTGTAGATTACGTATACAGATGAATAGCGAACAATTTTATTCACTGCTGGAGAAGAACTTGGAGAGTATCTTAGACGATCCCAAGTTCGACAATTACCGGAAGCAAATTTTTGCGTGGCGCTTAAGCGCATCATTTAAACGTACCTATGATGAAGCATACTTATGGAACAGAGCGTTATATCTTTCGAGTAATGGTGGACTATTGCTGTCCGACCCGGCCCGGAGAAAATTGGCGATAAAGACTTTAACAGCGAGCGCTGAGATATATGAGTATCTGGGCAGAATAAGCGAATACTATGACCGCCAATATGCCATATTACTCTCGTCGCTATGTTATGACCTCGCCGGGTACCAGGCAAACGCTTTGTGTCTTACTAGGAGAATTACTGAATATCAGCTTGAAAGCGGCGATAGCGAAATAGGGGTATCAACGGATAACTACGTCTTGCAGCACGTTAAGCAGATTCTGTTAAAGAACATTGTGAAGGCAAAAGAGATTCTCCGGAGTGATTTGAACGTAGATTTGGGAATTGAGATTTTTAACAACTCAATATCCAAATGGTACGACAACGTTCTTGACGGCATTGACACCGACTTTCACGAAGCTGTGTATCGCTCGTACAAATACTACTTAAACGCTTTCAACCTACCCATCTCACATCTTATGTTCCTACTGAAAACAAGACTAGACATCTACCGAGAAAGGTCCGTTTGGGCAAATCTCAGAAAGACAGAAGCAATCAAAAACAGCCTCGTTTGGACTAAGTACATCAAACTCCTAACCCACGACACCTATGCTAACAATCGAATTAAGGACGTGGAGAAGAGGGTATCGAAATTCGAGTTTTGGCTATCTCAATTAAGAGCTATTGAAAAGGGATTACTTGAATCAGATGAGAACTTCGTCATACAGATGCCCACTAGTGCAGGGAAGACCTTCATTGCTGAAATAAGCATACTGAATCAGCTCGTAAAGAGGCCAGGTAAGAAATGCATATATATCGCTCCCTTTCGGGCACTGACGAATGAAAAGGAAACCGAAATAGGTACGTACTTATCAAAACTGGGCTTTTCAGTTTCTGCACTATCCGGCAGTTACGAAATGGATGAATTTCAACAAATCATTCTTGAAGATACCGATGTGCTGATAGCCACCCCTGAAAAAATAGACCTTCTCTTCCGGTTGAAACCGTCCTATTTCGAAGATGTCGCTTTCGTAGTCGTAGACGAAGGTCAAATCGTTGGCGACATTAGTGCTAGGGCAAGTCTTCTTGAGTTCTTGATTATTAGACTGAAGATGAAACTTGACTCGGTGAAGTTTCTCTTTATATCGGCCGTGATGCCATCCCAGAATGCAGATGAATACTCACTTTGGTTGAGCGGCAAAGACACCAACGTGATCCGGTCACTTCAACATCGTGACAGTCCAGAAGATGAACAATGGGAACCTACGCGTAAACTGATCGGCCGCTTCATGTGGGATGGAAATAATGGGCGAATAGATTTCAAGAATGTTGAGACAGAAGACGAAGGAACAGGAAGAAAGAATCCAGCATTCGTCCCAAGCATTATTAGGGTAGGACAGTACGGCAATTCTTATCCCAAGAAGGATAACAAGGCCCAGATAGCGGCGAGCCTAGGTTTCGAGCTGTCCAAAGATGGTAAGTGTCTCATATTCTGTTCTCAACCACGTTTCACTAAGAGCGTCGGAGAAGCCTTGTTGAAAATAATCCAAGTCTTAGAAGAGAATCATGAAATCGCGCCTGAACATTTCAAGGACGATGTGAACAAGGAATCCTATTTCTTCGCAAGTCAATGGTATGGTCCCGAATCGTACATATCAAAATGCTTGAGACGAGGGATAGGAGTACATTATGGAGATATGCCCGAGCCGGTTAGAAGGTCAGTCGAATCTGATTACAGTTCGGAAGGCTTGAAGGTCCTAATTGCAACCAGCACGGTGGGGCAGGGATTGAACTTTCCAATAAAGCACTTGATAGTCCATTCTACCATTATTGGGCACAACGGAGGACCAGCTATTGTAAGTGTCAGGGATTTCTGGAATATCATCGGACGAGCAGGCAGAGCTGGGCAAGAAACCGAGGGACAAGTGACATTTATTGTCAAGTCTAATCAAGATATTCTTTCGTATGAAAGATTGACTGAAAGATCAAACATAGAACCCGCCTATAGTATGCTGTTTAACGTGCTGGATGCTCTAGTTGGCCAAAGAATAGAACAGACCAATTACGAAGAATTCATGAAAACACTCTCTGAACCCTATTTACTCAGCCTATTAGTTGAAGAGGCTGTTGGGACTGAAGACGAAGACTTAATCGAAAACATCATTAGCAACAGTCTATTTAAGGTACAAGTAGAGAAACACGAAAAAGACCTGCAGCCAATCAGGAATTCATTCAGAACCATAATAACAAACATCAATGATAAAGTGCCAGATAGAGGCTTGGTAAAGGTCTATGGGGAAACTGGTTTCAACCTCAGAAGTAATCAGGCGATTGACAGCTACATCGAGACAAATCGAGAACAGCTGGAAGCCATCGTAAAAGCGGATAATTATGTTGACCTAATAGAACTCGCGCTCAAATTATTTGATCTAGGCGAAATACAGGAGATCAGGTCCAATAAATTACAGGCAATCGAATTGCAGCCTCATGAATTCTTCGGAATAATAAAATCTTGGGTTGAAGGAAAAGACATCCAGCAATTGCAGTTTGAGTGGCGCCAGATTAGTGATAACATCGAGCATCTTAACGTTCTAATCTCGGATGGGCTTTATTACAGATATACATGGGCATTCACAGCTTTCATCACTATTCTATGTAGTAAATTAGACATTGTCTGGGATGATTTGCCTGAGAATATAAGGAGTCTTTCTAGCTATATTAAATTCGGTCTTAACAATCCTACCGCATGCTTGGCCCGTTCCCTTGGCATCAAAAATCGTGGCACAGCAATGCTTCTTTCCAATAAATCGGAAAATATTTCCGGAAGAGCCTTCATAAAGTGGGTGGCGAATCTGACGATGGAAGACCTGGTGACATTTGATGTGAATCAGTACGACAAGCGCAATATTATTGATACCGCCCTCAAATTGAACCCAAACCGGTACAATCAGGTACCTACCGAATTTGACTTTTACATAAGAGGTATTCCCTTTGAACACGACCGAATACAGAATTCGCTCATGATTTCAGTCGGAAATAAGTTATCGTATCAAAGAGACATCGGTAATCTCTATGACCCTTTTGCCATTAAGATATTCTTTGAAGGAAAAGAATTAGGATTTGTACCAAGAGAATTTTCGAGGACCATATCTACTGAAATTGACCTAAACCAAATTGAGTATGAAATAGTAGTCACCAATACAGGAAAAATCAAAAACTATCAAAATATTGAAGCCAAAATGCGTGTCAAGTAATAGACCCCAGGGAAACAGCATGAATTGAGCTTTACGATGACTATGAAAAGGCACCAGGAGTCAGCGATGCAGTAGAAGCCGGGCTCGCGATGTTTAGCGGCGTTGCTTTGGCCGCTGAGCTGCTTGGCGACAAGAAATCTGGGAGCACCTTGTGAAACATAAGCCATACTACAGTCAGAAGCACCTAGAACGATTCTTTGAACCAGAGAGTTCACTTCAAAATAAAGGGCGAGAACTTAGCCTATCTCCATGGGTCGCTTCGATGTTAAAGGGGAATTCAGAGAAGGCGAGGATATTTCGTAACCAGTTGGACGAATGCCTCGAATTAGCTTATAGAAAGGGTATTGTTGATAATGACCTGAGGGCTAGGATCACCAACGTGGATACTACTATTTTCGATGCTGTATTTTATGAGCTAAGAGTTGCCAAATTGATTGAAAGCAGAGGAAATGAAATTACATTTTATCCGCTAGGCAAGAACAAAAGCAAGTTGGAGTATGAAGCGATTGGACGTCAGGGTAGCTGCTTGGTAGAGGTGAAAACCCTGTTCGAGTCTGAAGTTGAGAAGAAGGAGCATGAAGCTCTAGTCAAGTTATGGGAAACGACATCACAAGTCAAGTCGGATTTTGGGCTAACCTTCGGGGATTTCACTATTGGCAAGGACTTTAGTAAAAAGGATTTCCAACGGTGGCTAAGAGCGAACCTTGCCGAAATGAGTAGCAATGGTGGCACAATTAGGTATACTGGAAAGTCAGGGTTCTCCGTGTCAATTGATGTGCCACCAATCCGGGGTCAAGTCAAAGGACGGGGAATACCTGCCGGGTTATTCTTAGGAGAACCACGTAATGAAACTAATTGGCCAGGCTTCAGAGTGTCCAGGACTATCCGACATGCAGCAGAGCAACTCCCCAAGAAAGGGAAACCTTGTCTAATAGTCGTCTGTAGCGAAGGCGGTTATGGACTCTTTGACGAGGAGCTTCAAGCATTGCTCTACGGGAAGAAATACATAGATAGTAAATTCCCTCTTTTAGATGAAGTTGGGGCGGTATTTTCCCAGAAGCAGAACACGAGAGTGAGTGCTGTTGGATTCTATTCATCCACCATACACAAGGGCACGACATTTGAGGAACTGGAGGTCTACCATAATAACCAATATGCCGAAAATCCGATTGACATATCGATGTTCGGATCTACCACGGTAACACACTTCTACGTTGATCCCCGTCACTTACAGATTAGGAGCCTTTAGGTTGGGCAAGACTGGAATTATTGGGACCACTTTACACTGATCTGTGGAGGGGATACCTAGTAGATTATGGATAGACTTCATCGCACATGAGGCTACCCCCACGCAAAGCAACCACATATTTCGTAGGAACCTGCCATCATTATTGATCTTTGGTGTGGATAGAGATCAACCAGATACAAGGTCACTTTCAAGTACTTTGTTATCTCATTGTGCGATATAGCGGGAAACTATTCTAATCGCCTATCAACACTACCCTCGCTCCAACCTCGTAAGTACATTCCGCATGCTCCGATTTAGAGTATTTGCAGCACTTACATGCCAAACCCCCTTGCAAAATTTAAATAATGTGGTATAATATGGTAATATATAGTGTCACACCACATTATAGCGTGAGGATTACTTCGAAGGGAGTGGGGATATGGCTAAAATGCAGATAGACCTATCGAAAGAAGAAGATAAAATCGTAGAGGTTTATAAACTTGTGCATGACCTCAAGACCAAGCAAGAGGCAATAAAGCGGATGATACTCTACTTTGAAGCTGAAATCAAGCCTAAAAAGCTCAACAATAAGGACTATTTCCAGGTATAGGGGGTGAATTATGGCAATGGCGACAATAATCTGGCTGGTTGTAGGTCTCGTTATCATTATAGTACTCGGGGTTTCAGTTAGGGGATGGATAAGCATCTACAATAAGTTCCAGTACTGGATCACAAGGGCTCAACGGAAATTCGCCGATGTTGATGTAGTCATGCAGGAGAGGCTTGACAATATTCATGCCCTGGCCCAGATAGCCAAGAAATATGATATCCACGAGTATAAAGCTCTGAAGGATGTTATCGAAGCCAGAAGTAGATGGACCAAGGATACAGAACTGAATGAAAAGGTCAAGCTCGCTTCCGAAGTGGAAAACAACTATTTAAAACTTCAAGCTATTTTTGAGAAGTATCCCAACCTCAAAGCCGATAAGATGCACGTCTCCCTAATGGAGAAGGATTCTCGAGTAGAGAGGAGACTTCGTAAAACCCGCTTGGAATACAATCGTGTGGCCCAGCAATATAACGAAAGGACAAGACAGTTCCCCCGGAATATCGTGGCTCGCGTCCACAACTTTAAGGAACTAGATTATCTTAATTTCGAAGGTCAGGAAGCCTATGAGCCTAAAGAAATCTTCGAAGACTAGCCACCCGAGCTGGGATAAAGAACCCTGTCAATCGGAAGGGGATATGTTTGATGGCCAAGGTTAAGAAACGCCGGAGAGGAACGGCACTTGTCGAAACAGAAAAAGGGATTCTTGTCACGGCCGGCAGAGGCGGGGTCTTTTTACTACCCGGCGGCGGGGCTAACAGGGGCGAATCTAGAACTAAAGCCGCCATGAGAGAATTAAGAGAGGAAACTGGTTTAAAGCCATATTACGCGAAATACCTCTTCAGGCATAGAGGGAGGGTGTCGAAGTCACACGGACACGGCTATTTTCAAGACCATCATACAGTCTGCCTGATTAAAGCTCATGGTACCCCAAGCCCGCGACACGAAATAAAGTATGTAGCCTTTTATAAGCCAGGTTCCGGAGTACGTATCTCAGGTATAACCAGGGAGATAATCGAGAAATATTACAGCTATAAGAAGCGCGGCAAGGTAAAACAGAGGCAAATGACTTTAATAAACAGGATCTCGGAATGGCTGGGTTTTTAGTCGAATTTCGAATGCACGGGTATGCTAAAGAGTATGCAAAGGGCATAGTGTACTCTGTCGCTAAGAAATTCAGAGTCAGAGGGGTTACGAGGAAAAAGGTGGTACCTCATATATCCCTGTACGGGCCTGGCAAAACCGATGATATCAGAGAAGTCATTTCGGCAGTAAAGAAGGTGGGGCACAAATATTCCTTGGTTCCCTTTAAGGTAAAAGGATTCGGTTATTTCGATAAAACCCCAAAGGTCATATACTTTGATATAAGCCCTTCCCAAAAACTAGAGGACTTAAGATGGGAACTATCCCAGGAATTAAGAAAGGTATCCACCGGTCAATCGTGGGATAATCGAAGAAACCACTCTTTCCATGCTACTATCGCCTTCCGGGATATTGATACGAAGTTCAACAGAATATGGTCTTATCTCAAGAGCAGGGAGGAGCCAGATATTAGCCAATATCTTCTCAGAATAACGGTCATCGGAGCTCGCGGGCGAATTGTATGTGAGTACGATTTAATTCTTAAAAAACTACTGGGTCGTAGAGAAGCACTAAGCAAACGCCTATTCCAGAAGACCATAAATAGATTACGAGAACTTCAGGGCTTGCCGCCTGAGAAACCGGCCTCTTTATTAGATAGGCTGAAGAGACTGTTCGGAGAGTCCGGTTAATTATATGCCCATTACCGTTAAAAAAGGCGTCCAAAAGAGGGAGGATAAATGAAACGATTTTTGCCGATAGTCGTTCTGATCGTTGTTGTAATATTGGTAGCGGCTTGTAATCCTACAAATACATCACTCACAACTACTCCTACGACGCCTTCCTCAACCTCGGAACAAACAGCTGAACCCAGCCCCACTCCTTCTACCACCCCCAGCCCCGAACCGACGTCTCCGACGGGAGAGCTAAAGGTTCACTTCATAGACGTAGGGCAGGGCGATGCGATTCTTATTGACCTAGAGGATACCGAAATCCTGATTGACGGTGGCGACAGGTCACCAGGCGTAACCGGATACCTTAACCAGTATGTCGATGGGCCTCTTGAGGTTATGGTGGCTACTCACCCTCATGCCGACCATATCGGCGGCTTAATCGCTGTCCTGGACGCTTTCGAGGTAGATCAGGTATGGCACAATGGTGATACCAGCGACTCGAAGACCTATTCCGATTTCATGAGCGGCGTAAGTGCTGAGGGAGCAGATGTTCATATCGCTAGACTGCATGATGTCATTAAGGCTGGAGATTTGGAATTATTCGTGCATCATCCAGCAGACTTATCCGGTTCTACCAATAACAACTCTATTGTTTTGCATCTTGCTTACGGCGATATCGACTTCCTATTTACCGGTGACGCCGAGCAGGAAGCCGAAGCGGAAATGCTGGCATTGAGCTCGTTACAACTTCCGGAGGTGGAAATCCTCAAGGTAGGGCATCATGGCTCCAGGACGGCTTCATCCGCGGACTTTCTGGCCGTTACCAGCCCTGAGGTAGCCATCTACATGGCCGGGGTAGATAACAGCTATGGACATCCCCACGCGGAGACCATTACCGCTCTCAACGCCATCGGCGCCCAGATATACGGCACGGATGTCAACGGTACCATCATCGTTACCACTGATGGTGAAACTTACCTGGTCAATACAGAGAGATAATAACAGTGGATAGAAGGTCAGGCGGATCACCTCCTCTTTACCGGGAGACCCAGCATTTTCGTCAGGTATGGCTGTGGGCCTTAGTCCTGTTCATATCACTGCTTTCCCTGTACGGAGCGTTCCAGCAGCTGATCCTGGGAGAGCCTTTCGGCAATAATCCAGCCCCGGATGGCATCATGATTGTGCTGGCTATCTTATTCGGCATAGGCCTCCCTCTTTTCATGTATACGACAAATCTGACCACCGAAATCCGCAGTGACGGTCTGTATTTCCGCTTCTTCCCGTTTCACCTGTCTTTCCGGAGGATAGGCGCCCAGGAAATCAAAAAGTTCGAGGCATGTACTTACAGCCCGATTAAAGACTACGGCGGCTGGGGTATTCGCTACGGACGGAAGGGTAAGGCCTATAATATTAGCGGCAACCGCGGAGTGCAGTTTGAGCTCTCCAGCGGGAAACACCTGCTGATAGGTTCGCGTAGACCGGAGGAGCTGGCGGAAACACTGGCTTCAATTCTGGGTAAGCGATAAGTATGTGACCCCGGTTAATCAGACCTCTTCATATGGCTGGGACCGATTTCCGGGTACAGGGTGAATAGGGGGTTGGACCACAGCTCGTCGCCGGCTTCAACGCCCTTCCTAGTGAGGCGGTAGTAAGTCCGTTCCGGGGCCGGCGGGTAGTTATCCTGGACGGCAGAAGCCTCGGTTCGACCCGTAGCCTCTACCCATCCGAGTCGCTTGAGCACGCCGAAATACATCAGGAAAGAGTGGTAGCGCATATGGGTAAACTTGCGGGATATCCGTTTAAGCTCGCGCTGGTAGATATTCTCCGCCTTCTCCTCGGTAACATCCTCACCGCTCACTACCATGCGGCTAATTATACGCTCGGCCCGCTCCCGGGCAGTAGCCCGGGCCAGGGCTTCCTTGTACTCGAAGTTGATGTCGGCCTGGGCAGCGCCGGTCTCCGGATCAACGACACGCGAGCCTTCCGGCCCTCTACCCAGGAGAAACTCCCGGATAAACCAGCCGCAGCCGAAAGGCCTTAGGAAGCCGCCCCTGGTTGGTCTTAGCTCAATAGCCATGTATTACACTCATCTCGCCAGCGCTGGTTCGCCTGCTACCGACGCCAGGGCATCGATAACCTTTGTTGACACTTTCCGTATATCCGCCAGGTTCTGCTCCAACACCTTCTTGTCCTCCGCCCACAGTGCCACGTAGGGAAAAGACCGGGCGCCGGTGTCGAAGCCGAAGTGGGCGCCGACGGTGAAGGCCACACTCTCAGCAATGGTCTCCGCACTGCGCCGGGACATCCGGAAGACTCCCTCGGAATAGTAGTGCGCCATCTCGTGGAGTAAAGTCTTCAGCTGCTGGGCCCGTGATTCCTCCGGCCTTACCCAGATGCTCTTTCCCGAGTACATTCCCTTTACGGCCGGGTCCTGATAAGATCTTGACTCAAAGCTAACGTCAACACCCTGCGCCTTGGCCAGACGCATTACACTACTGAGCAAGGTTTCATTCGCCTCCCCGGTCAGGGCCGGCACCTCGAACTCGGGCAGAGGCTTGCCATCGGTCTGGGAAATATCAAAAACATGCACCACTTTGAAGTAGAGGGGCCTTATCTCCGTTACCCTTTCTTCTTCATCTGATTTTTCGTCTTCCAGCTCTGTTACCCTGGCGCTTTTGGGTGGCAGGCAGGGAGCCAGGATGGCAATCCCTTTCTCACCCTTCTTCACCCAGCGCCCTAGATCCTTCCAGGTACTATAGCCGGCTACACGGGTGGCATCTGGCCTCTGCATGGTGATAAGGATCAGGTTGCCGATGCTGTAGTCGTGAAACTTGGACATGGTAATGAGAAACTCCCGGAAGTTGTTGCTGTCTTGAATATCATCAACACCCTCTTTTAGTCTCTTCAGGACATCGTCTATCCTGCGCTCTTTAACTTCGGGCTCAATGGCGAAGCTGTAATCGGGTAAGGGAGCGCCGACCCAGCTGACCAACTCATAGTGCTGGGGACGAACGATCTCGCACTCTTCCGACCTGGTGTCAGCCACGCAGAGGGACGCTGTCTCAGGCTCTACAATCGATTTTGAGGCGATATCTTGGGCCAAGTTGACCACCAGTATCCCTAGGGCTGCAAAACCGGCCAGCGAAAACATCGCAGGTACCCAGTCGGGCGTTACCGACGTTTCTTCCAGCGTAAGCCACTCGGCGACAGCGACATCTTCTGGCTCAACACCTTCCAGCTCAGCGGCGTTTACCTCCAGGAAATACCTGGCCGGCAGCTGCGAGTTAACGAGATAACCCGGCTCAACGCTGCGGTAGACCTCGGTAACTGACAAATCATCAGAAAGGAAGGCGATATCCAGCGGGAATAGCATCGGCACGGTAGTCACTTCAATGGTCTGCTCAAAACCAAGGTCAAAGAGCATGCCAGTTCCAGTCGCCAGCTCCATAAGCCCGCCCAAGCCCTGCGACAACTCCCAGGAGGTGCTAGCGATATCAACCACCCACTGCTTATCTTTGATCGTTACAATCGCCTGTCCCGGCATGATATCCCTCGCTATCCAACAATCGCTCCTTTTGTTAAGTACACGTCCTACTTCCTCCCCGGCACCCGCTTGATACCGTCAAGCTTACCTTCCAGGCTCATCTGGCTTGATTGGGAGTCACCCTCAATCTCCGAACCTCCGAACATAGCGAGGTCGAAGTTGCGGTGCCAGCGAGCCGATGCCTTAAAATCTGTCTTCTCTTCGAACTTCCTGCCGCGGGCTACCTTCGGCCTCATTCCCGGCGGTGCGATCAGAGACATTCCCTCGAGAAAAGACTGGCTGGTGGTATCTTCCCGATAGTTGATCGGGGCATTGACCCCGAACTCCTCGTGATTGGCGTATTTACCCATTGCCGTTGCCTCCGTTCCACAGTCTCTCGTACCATTCCTTCTGCTCCTCGCCCGATACCTTGCGGTACCTCATGGTGGTGGTAATGCTCTGGTGACCCAGGTGCTCCTGGAGCATGCGTAATCCGTCGCCCGAATCATCCAGCTTAACGGCCATGACGGCAAAGGCGTCTCTCAGCCGGTGGGGACTCACGTTGTGGGGCTTCCCGCTCTGGGAATTCACCAGCCTGGGAAGCTTTGCCTTCTCCGCGCACTGCATTACTATCTGCCAGGCCCGGTGCCGGCTGATCCCAAAAAGAAGGCTACGCCCGTTTCTGGAGACCGGACCGCCACGCTTCACGTACTCCTTCAGCATGGACGCAGTGCCGTCGTCGATTGGAAGCACCCGGAATCTCCGCTGCTCCTTACCTTCGGCAACTGCCTTCCCGACCTCTCGGCCGCATGCCGGGCAGAACTGCGCCGACCGGCTGAGACCGGCCCCGCAGTTCGGGCACGCAAGCTTTACCCGGGTCTTGAGGTGCTCGATGGTGACCGTCCCCCGGGCAAAATCGATATCGCTCACCCTGATCCCCAGCGCTTCCGATATCCGACAACCCAGGCGAAAGAGGAGGCGGATGAGAAGCCTGTCACGAAGGTAGCGGGCCGCCTCTTCCAGTCTCTCTATTTCCACAGGCTCAAGATAGGCCTTCGCCACCGGCTTCTCCTTCCTCGGCAAAACCTTCGCTGACCATCGGCATGACCATGCCCAGCATCAGAAGCGGGAAGAGCATCATCAGCATTCCACTCATGTCGCCCATGACACCGCTACCGGCGATTTCAATGACATCATCAATCTCAGCCGAGACGTCCGGCTGCTCCTCAATCTTGACGTAGAGGTCGTAGTCGGTTCCCGCTGAGATACCGCCGATACCGAACCAGCCGGACTCGGAAATCTCGATATCCACCTCTCCCGTCACCGAGATGTACTCATCCGGCGATTCGGGGCACGGCAGATCCGCCCGGCCGGCGAGTACTTCATCGAAGCCGAGCAGCCCCCGCTGTCCGATGCTCCCGTAGAGCGTGAAAGTGCGCTCCGGTCCCCGGTAGGGCACGGCCACGCTCACCCTCAGCACGTCACCGGGCACCAGGACGACCTTTTCTTCAAGCGGGACCAGCCAGCCTGTACCCGGCCTATACACCTGTAAACCGCTAATCATGTTGTCTACACCTTCGCGTATTCAGTAATGGTTATCTCGCCGAACTCGGAATCACCGACGGCAATCATCTCGACCACGTCCAGGAGCGTTGGCGAGATTACCTTTGGTATCGCGCCGCCGATCTTGGCATAGAGATCATAGAGACCACCGGACAGGGCCGACGTAATGGAGATATCCACATAGGCTTCCCGGTACTGCCAGCTCAGGTCCTCGGGCACGCTGATGGTCTTTGAGCCACTAAGGATCTCATCAAACCCGGCCCAGCCTTCATTGCCGATGGCAGCATAGAGCTGGACACTCTCAGCCTCGCCGATATGCGAGTACTGGCAGGTTACCCGGAGCTTGTCCCCCGCCTTTACCTGGACCGCGGCCAGCGGCAGGAAGATAACCCCGAACTGTGACGGCAGATAGACTCCGCTCATAACTTGTCACCTCCTCTGATAACTGACTATTTCAATCGAGCCGAACTCGGAATCCGGTATCTGGGCAAGATTGACCGTTTTCGTCATCTCGTCGTCGAAATACCAGTAGCCGTCCGCGCCGTACCAGTAGCTGTAGGCGTGGATGGTCACCTTCTTGTTCGGCATGGTGAAATGACCGCTAAACGAATAAGTGCTGCCCGGGCCGACGTTGGCCGAGTTCTCCGGGAAGCTGATACCCGGCCACGGCGAGACCCCGTACTCCAGCGCCCCGCCGACCATGATGCCGATGGCGGATGAGTAGAGGTTCTTGATCTTCACCGTAATATCTACCCGGCTGCCCTCCATCGCCTCGGAGGGAGCCGTGATACTGGTGATATCAGCGTACTGCGCCATATAAGCTCGACCTCACTTGCTTCTTTTCCTTACCCCGGCGTGAAAAGCCCACCCGGCGGCCACGGTCAGTATCGATTTCACCTCGCCGTCGATGCCCAGGCCAATTAAAATAAAAGAGCCCACAATAAGGATTACCGGTATCCCGAAATCAATCAGAAGGTCTTTCATCACGCCACACCTTTGATCATTACTCCCATCATGCCCAGCATCATCAGCATGGGAAATGTCTCCATCGCCCCCTGTACCGGGCTCTCGACCTGTGCCACCTGCCCCAGCATCGTGCCCATCGCCGGTAATCCAAACCCGTAGGCGTTGTCCTTCTTGACCGGGGCATCCGCCGGCTTGGTTGAGTAGTAGGGGGCATACTGCCGGGCTTCCGTCCAGCGGAAAGCCCAGCCTTCACCATAGGTTCTCCGGCCGCTCTCCCAGAGCAAACCGGTAAGACCCGAGAGCATGGGCGCGGCAAAGCTGGTGCCCGACTTGGTGAGATAGCCGTCATCCGACTTGTCGCTGGCCATCTCCAGGTTGGTGCCCCAGATAACAAAGTCGGGCTTGGTTTCACCCTGCACCGTCGGCCCGCGTGACGATTTCTCCCAGATGACCAGCTCACCGGTTGTCTCGACAGCACCGACAGCAATCACCTCCGGCTCGCAGGCGGGCAGCATGATGGTGGTCATCTTCGGCCCGGTATTACCCGCCGCGGCAATAACATCCAGCCCGTATTCGGTGCTGGCCTGCCGGCAGGCTGCCCTCACCGGGTTGTCCTCGTCGCCGTCGTCTTCACCGCCAAGGCTCAGATTTATGACATTGGGATACATATCGTCCGTGGGCCAGAGCCCGTTTCTCCTCGCTTCCTCAGCCAGGTCGCAGACACGGTCGATGCCCATCACGATATCCTCATCAGTCCCCAGCCCCTCATCGTTTATGACTTTGATATTGATGATTGAGGCGCCGGGCGAAACGCCGGCTTTTTCCCCCAGAGCATGCATACCGCCGGCCACCATATAGGCTACCTGCGTGCCGTGCCCGAAGATGTCGTCAGCCGAAGGGGAGTCGGTGAAGTTAGCTTCGTAGACCACCTTGTTCCTTAGGGACTGGTGGGTCTTCCGGATACCGCTGTCGAGAACGGCTACAGTGAGCCCGGTGCCGGTCAGAGGCGGGCTGAAGTAGGAGCGAAGCAGGTAAAACACATCAGAAAGCGTCTCAACAGACGGTTGTTCGGCCACGACCTGGTCCGCCCGGTATTCCTTCGTCGGCTTCACTGCCAGGCCGGGCACCTGCGCCAGGGCTTTCGCCTGCTCCTCATTCAGCTCGC